>Ga0105046_10009739_pt1 | contig 14995 bp, 7 predicted proteins | sample MAT03_FD_78385 | JGI IMG/M metagenome (GOLD analysis project Ga0105046, IMG submission 78385) | Freshwater microbial communities from Lake Fryxell liftoff mats and glacier meltwater in Antarctica - MAT-03 (megahit assembly) | ecosystem: Environmental > Aquatic > Freshwater > Ice > Liftoff... | reverse complement strand
TGCGAAGCTGCCCGCGACCTGGAAGAAGCCGAAGACATCCAGGTTGAGGTTGCCCGCTGCGCGAATCGTCTCGCCCTTGGCGCCGTCAAGGCTCAGCGTCAGCGAGTCAGTCATGAGCGGGCCTGTCGACAGATCGAGGATCGTCTTGCCGACACCATAGTCGACGACCTTGTCACCAATCTTGCCGGCCTGGTTGACCTGGACTTCGAGACTGTCGGCCTCGATCGTCAGGCCGTCGATGCCGATGAAGCTCGCTCCAATAACACTGGCTTGCAGCGTCGTCCAGTTGCGCGTCAGGTCGGTCTTGCTGCCCAGCAGCGCTAGACCAAACTCCACGCCTGTGAGCTGCAGCCCGATCGCTTCCGGCATACCGCCGTTCAGCCCCGCAAAGGCGCTGACGTTGCTTGCACCTATCGACAGCAGGTTGACTTCCACCGTGCTGTCGTCAGCCAGCGTGACCGTCGCATCGCGCTGCTCGATCGCAAAGCTGCCAGCGACCTGGAAGAAGCCGAAGACATCCAGCTCCAGGGTCCCTGCCGCCAGCAGCTGAGACCCCGCCGCACCAACCAGGCTCAGCGTGCGCTCGGTCCCCGGGCCGGTCGGCACTGTCAGTGCCGTGCCCCCCGCACCAAAGTCGGCCACCGGGCCTTCGGCCACGCTGGTCCGGTTGATCGCCAATCGCAGGTCGGTGGCTTCGAGCAGCAAACCTTCGATGCCGATGAAGGCTGCCGCGCCCACTTCACCCTGCAGCGCCGTCCAGCTGCGCGTGGGCAGCGCCTTGTCGCTGAGCAACGCGAGGCCGAAGTCGACCGCCGACAGCGTCAATCCGATGGCCTGAGGCGTGCCGCCGTTCAGCCCGGCAAAGCCGTCCACGCCCTTGGCGCCCAGGGTCAGCGCGTCGGCCGCAACCTTGGCGCCGTCGGCCAGCGTGATTTCGGTGGTGCCGCGCGTCAGCGCGAAGCTGCCTTCCAGGCTCAGAAAGTCATACAGCGCCAGCTTCAGTGTGCCGCTGGCTTCGAGCAGTTCTCCGCGCGCGCCGGGCATCGTGAACGCGAGCTCGGTGCCGACACCGGTTTTCACGGCCAGCATCGTGCGTCCGGCCGCGTAATCCACGACCGCGTCGCCGACGCGGCTGGCCTGGTTGATCGTCACCGCCAGGTTGCTGCCGCTGATCGTGACGCCGCTCAGTCCGCTGAGCGCGACGCTTGCCGCGCTGCCCTGCAGGCTGGTCCAGGTGCGTGCGGCGTCGCTGCGCGCCGTCATCAGGGCCAGCGCGAACTCCACCCCGCTCAAGCCAAGCGCCACGCCGCCGTCGGTGCCGATGCGCGCCGAAGCGCCTGTGGCACCGAGCGTCAGCCGATCCACCAGCATGCCCACGGCGGACTCGTCGACCGGCGTGTCCAGGCTGTCCGCTGCCAGCAAGACCGTCGCGCTGGACTGCTGGAAGGCGAAGTCGCCGCTGGCCGCGAACAGGCCGGCGAAATCGACCACCGCACCAGTCACCGCCACCTCGCGCAACCCGGCCACCAGACCCGCGCCAAAGGTGTACGCGTTGCCCGCCACGCTCAAGGCTTGTGCGCTGGCATCGGCGCCGGTGGCGTTCCAGCGTACAGCGGCTGACGCGGCGCTGACCTTGCCCAGCGTGCCCAGTTCGACGTCGAGCGCGCCAGTGGCTTCGAGCAGGTCCAGCGCGCCGGTCACCGGGTTGAGCACGACGGCCACCTTGTCGGCGTCCACGCCCACTTTCACATCACCGGCCACCAGCCAGGCGCGGGCGTTGCTGGCCAGCAACTCGATGCCGCCGCTGGTGACATCGCGCTCGAAGGCGAAGTTGCCTTCCAGGCTGACCGCGTTGGCAACGAGCACCTTCAGGCCCTGCACCGACAGCACCGGCGTCGCCGCCGCCCCCAGTTCGCCGAAAGTGAACTGCAGCGCGCCGGCATTCAAAGCCTGGCCGGTCTGCACCAGGCCGGTGGTGTTGAGCTTCAGGGCCACGGCCGTTGCGCTGGCCGAGGCGAAGCCGCCGCCGTCAACGAACAGCTTGGCGCTGGAGGCCTCGAGCGCATACAGCCCACCGGGCAGCAGACGCAGGCCCAGGTTGGCATCGTCGGCACCGACGGAGAGTCCGCCGCCAGAAAGCCGCAGGTCGATGTCCTGCCCGATCACCACCATGCCGGCGGCCGAGCGTGAGAAGCCGAAGCTGCCGATGAGGCTCAGGCCCAGCGTCGGCGCACTGAGGTTCGCGCTGCCGCTGACCGCGGCGTATTCGCCGAGTGCGCCGTTGCCGTTGAACACCACCGTCTGGCTGCCGACACCGACCGAAAGCGGCTGCAACGACAGATCGAAACCGCTGTCGTTGGCCGCGCCGCCCAGGCTGCCGAGGCCGACGCTGAAATCCAGCGCCAGCGACTGCACCGACAGCGCGAAGGCGCCGCCGCCGTTGAGCGAGACGCCCGCCACCTGCCCGCGCGCCAGGAGCCAGCCCTGGTCGACGCCGGGGTTGGAGGCGTCGATGTAGACCAGCGCCAGATCGGCATCGTTGAAGGCCAGGCCCGGCGCCGCGGCGTCCAGGCGATCGGCGCCGAGATAGGCACTGCCATCGAGGATGCCGATGCGCAGGATGTCGTAAGGCTGCGCCGGCGTGCCGGCCGGCCCCTGCATCAGGATGTCGGCGCTGTACTGCAGGGAGAAGCCGCCGCTCACCGAAACGCCGCTGCCCAGATCCAGGTTGCCCGAGTACTGGAAGAAGCTGTTGCCGATGAAGTAGTCGGCGTTCAGCCACTGGCCGACGCGGTCTTGCAGCGGCACCAGCGCCGCGCCTGCCCCCTGGCTCAGCAGGTTGACGACGAAGCTGGTGGAGTCGTCGAGCTTGTGCGCCACCAACTGCATCGAGACCGATGTATTGCGCACCTCGAAGTACAACCCGTTACCAGCGCTGAGCAGTCCACTGCCTTCGGCAAAGCGGCCGCTGGCTGTGCCGTAGGTCAGCACCGTGAAGACCTGTCCGTCGGTGGGCACGTAGCCGTCGATCAGCTTGACGTCCAGGCGGCCGTCGAGCACCGCCAGCCCGCTGACATTGATCTGGTCGTGGAAGCCTGCCCCGGTACCCGGGTTGGCGCCGCCGATCTCGATCTCGAGCGCGGCACCCGGCGCCTGAGTCAGCGTGGGCACGTTGATCACGCCAGGCGAGTAGCCGGGCTTGAGCAGACCTTCGTTGACCAGGCCGACATCCAGCGTGCCGCTGCCGCCGAGCGACTCGTTGGCCGCCAACTTCAGCGTGCCGTCCATGTAACCGGCGCGGGCGCTGAGCTGCGCCACGTCGAAAGCCACCGCGTCGACGGCAAAGACGTTGGGCTGCGTGGGCGCCTGTTCTGCCGTATGAACCGTCTCGGCCAGCGGTTCGGCCGTGCGCTGCCACATCGCGGGCAACATCGCCGGCAGCATCACCTCGGGCGAGGACAGCGGCTGCGGTGGGTCGTTCTGGGCGTCGTAAGCGCCGAACAGCGCGTGATAGTGATCGGCGTTGGGGATCAGCAACGCCTGCGCTGCGCCCAACACCGGATCGGCGGACAGCAGCACACGAGGCTCCAGCGGCTCCAGCCGAAACGCATCGCGCATCGCGCCGACGATTCTTTTCACCGCTGCCAATCTGATCTCCGGTCTACGGCTGGGAGGAGGCCGACGTCATGCAGCGAGACGTCTGCTTACAAGCGCCGGAACATAACAGGAATTTAGTCCGCCGCTGACCGTCCGTCGATAGGAGCCAACCCCCCAAGTTGGCACATACTCGCGCCCGCCCTGTTCGCCGCCAGCGCGTGCAAACTGGTTCGGCGCGATGCGCCTGCCCGCGGGCGATCTACTCACTGTTCTAGGAGCTCCCATGTTCGAACAAGTCGTTCCCGTCAACCGCGAGCGCCACGCGAAGAAGAAGATTCGCGAGATCTCGAGCTTTGCCTTCGCATCACAGTTTCACGTTGCTTACATCACGATGCATGAGTTCGCGCGCGCCGCGGCCGTCTACCCCATCGTGTTTGTCGAGGACAAGGAAAAGGACGAGTTCCGCCCGGTTGTACTGCTCGGCCTGGACGCCGGAGAGAACCTGTTCGTCGCGCCCAGCGGCAAGTGGGAAGCCTCGTACGTGCCGGCCATCATCCGCCGCTACCCGTTCGCGCTGGCCAACTCGGGCACCGAAGGCCAGTACACGATCTGCGTCGATGAGGCCAGCGACCTGGTCAGTGACACCGAAGGCGCAGCGATGTTCGACGACAACGGCGAGCCCACGCAGGTGATCGAGAACGTCAAGCGCTACCTGGCCGAGCTGCAGCAGATGGACGCGCTGACGCACGAATTCACCAAGACGATGGCCGAGCTCAACATGCTGACGCCGCTGAACATGCGCGTGCGCGAGAACGACCGCGTGAAGAACATCGCCGGCTGCTGGGTGGTCAACGAAGAGCGGCTGAACAATCTGTCGTCGGACAAGTTCCTCGAGCTGCGCGCCAAGCGTTGCCTGCCGGCGATCTACGCGCAGCTGATCTCGCTGGCGCAGATCGAGCGGCTGATGACGCTCAAGGACAAGCGCGTTGTGCCGGCGGCTCCCGCCGCGTGACGCCACGAGCCGCGACCTGAAACCGGTCAGGCCGGCGGCGCTGGCCGGCCCGACGCATCGCTGCGGTTGGGCTCTCGTGGCCGCCGCGGCGCTGCTGTCGGCACCGTTGAGCGGGCTGGCCAGCGGCGCCGGCGCGTTGAGTGCGGGCGCCGTACCGCCAGAGACGGGCGTGGTCGCGCCGCGCCCGGCGCGCCTGGATTCACGCACTCTGGTGCGGCTGGCGCTGATGCACAACGCCGAGATGTTGTCGGCGCGGCTGCAGACGCAGGTGGCAGCCGCCGGATTCGAGGCGGAGACCGGGCTGTACCAGCCCATCCTCAGCGCCGCCGTTCGCGCGGAGGCGCGAGACCGCCGGCGCACCATCGAAGAGCGGCTGAACAACGCCGCTGGCGGGCTGGTCAATCTTGACGAACGTGTACGCGCCGGCGAGGTCGGCATGCGCATGCGGCTGCCGCTGGGCGGCGAGCTCGGCATGGCCTGGCGCGCGACGCAACGGCGCAGCAACGTGATCGGCTCGGCCTCGTTCGCGCCGAGCGAGTCCGAGAGCGTCGGCGCGCTGGTGCTGACGCTGCGCCAGCCGCTGATGCGCGGCGTGGGTCGTGACGTGGTCGAGACCGAGCTTCGGCTGGCCGATGCCGAGCGCGAGATCGCGCGCTGGCAGTTCCGCCAGCAGGCGCTGCGCGTCACCGGCGACGCGCTGTCGGCCTACGCGCAGCTGCAGCGCGCGGTGCAGTCGCAACAGCTGCGCCAGGAGGCGACGGAGAACGCGCGCACGCTGGTCGAGGACGTTCGCGTGCGCGTGACCGGCGGGCGGCTGGCGCCGAGTGCGATCGAGGATGCCGACAGCGCGCTGTCGGCGCGCGAATCCGACCTCGCGCGCGGCGTGCAGGGCATCGCCGACGCCGAAGCGCGCATCCGCGTGCTGCTCGATCTGCCCAGCGACGACGGCGGCTGGGCGCTGCCGGGCTGGCCGGAGGCGGTTGACGCGGCACTGCCGCTGACTGCCTCGATGACGCCAGCGTCGGCCAGCGCGCAGGCCGCCCAGCGGCTGCCTTCGGCCACGGCTGCCTGGCCGCCGCTGCGCATCGCCCAGCTGCGCCGCACGCAGGCCGAGCAGCGGCTTCTGCAGGCGCGCAGCCGCGCGCTGCCGGCGCTGGAGCTGCAGGGCAGCTACAGCAGCAACAGCCTGGAGCAGTACCCGCGCATCGCGCTGCGCGAGGCCGCACGCGGCGGCAGCCCCGACTGGACCATCGGCCTGGCTCTCGAGCTGCCGATCGGCGGCGATACCCGTGCCCGCGCGCAGGTGCAGATGCAACGCCTGCGGCTGGAACAAGCCTCGGTGGAAGTGCATGGCGCGCGCCAGGCGCTGGCCAGCGATCTGCACAACCGCGTCGTCCAGCTGGCGGCGGTGCAGGACGAACGCGCGCCGCTGCTGCGCGAACTGCGCTCGCGCCAGGAGTTGCTGAGCACCGAGCGCGCGCAGCTGGCCGCCGGTGTGGCGCCGGCCGCGCGCGTGCTGCGCCGCGAGGCCGATCTGCTCGACGCCCGGCTGCGCCTGCTCGACGTCCAGGCCCGGCTGGCGCTGGCGGTGGTCGGCCTGCAACTGGTCGACGGCTCCTTGCTCGACGCCTACGATGTGAGCATCGAGGAGTGACATGCCCCTGAGCGTTTCTTCACTTGCCCGCCGCCTGTGCAGCGCCCTGGCCGGCCTTGGCGCGCTGGCGGCACTGGCTTGGCCGGTTGCGGCGACGGCGGCCGATTTCGTCGGCATCGTCCACCCGCGCCACCACCTGACCCTGAGCTTTGCGGTGGCCGGGCTGGTGACCCGCGTGCTGGTCGAGCCGGGCCGCCGCGTCGAGGCGCAGGAGACGCTGATCGAGCTCGACGAGCGCGTGCAGCAGCTGGAAGAGCAACGCCGACGCATCGTCTTCGAAGACCAGTCCGAGATCCGCGCCAACGAAGAGCGGCTGCGCATCGTGCAGCCGCTGGCCGAGGACGCACGCCGACTCGCCGCCACCCGCGCGGCCATCAGCCGCGAGGACGCGGCGCGCAGTGAACTCGACTTCCTCGCCACCCGCGGCCGGCTGGCGCAGCTGGAGGCGCAGAAGAAGCGCGAGCAGGCCGAGTTGCAATCGGCCGAACAAGAGCGGCTGGCGCGCCGGCTGCAGGCTCCCGTGGGCGGTGTGGTGACCAAGATCGGCGTCGACCTCGGCGAATGGGCGCGGCCCGGCGAGATGGCCATCGAGCTGATCGATGCCTCGGTGCTGCACCTGCGTGTGAACGTGCCGGCCGCCGCGGCGCGCAGGCTGCGCGTGGGCGTGCCGCTGGCCGTGGCCTTCGAGCCGGGCCTCGGCGCCGACGTCGTGAACGGGCAGATCAGCTTCATCTCGCCGGCTGTGGATGCCGCCAGCGGGCTGGTCGAACTGCGGGTGCGCTTCGCCAACCCCGGTGGACGGCTCTCACCCGGCATCAAGGGCACGATCAAGCTGGAGACGGGGCCCGCGCGATGAACCGCCGGCCGGCGCCCGCAGCCCGATGAGCGCGAGCGTGCCCGAGCGCCCCGGCGCGCCACGGGCACTGCCCGGCGGAGGCAGTGCCCGCGAGCTGATCGAGGCCTTGCACGCGCTGCGCGGCGCGGCAGGTGAGCCCGGTTACGCCGGCCGCGTGGTCAGTGCTCTGCTGCGCCTGTGCCGGGCCGGCGCGGCCTGCGTGGTGACGGTTGAAGGCGCCGACGTCGATCCCGCCACGGCCGACCCGAACGCCTGGCGCATGCTGGCCGCCGCCGGCGCGCTGGAAGATCCGCTGCGCCCGGCCTGGCGGGCCGAGCTGCTGGCGCTGACGCAGCGCGCGGCCGCGCAGGGCTTTGCCAGTGCACCGGGCCGCGGCGGCGACGGGGCCGCGGTGTGGTGGGTGGCGGTCCGGCTGGAGCGCTGGGACGGCGGCTTCGCGCTGCTCGCCATCCCCGACCACGAACGGCCGCAACTCAACGAGCTGATGCTGCGTGCGCAACTGGTGGCCGACCTGCCGGCCCCGGGCGATTGCGCAGACCTGACCGGCGCCATCACGGGCCGCGAGAAGGTCGAGGCCCGCAGCGTCGACTCGGCCACCGCCGGGCGCACCGAAGCGCTGGCCGCGCTGCTGGACGTGGCCCACGAGATCGCCGCTGAAGAGCGCTTCGGCCCGGCCGTGCTGACGCTCGTCAACTCGCTGGCCGCGCGCTGCGGTGCGCAGCAGGTGGCGCTGGGCTGGCGCGCACGCGGCAGCGCACAGGTGCGGCTGGTGGCGCTGAGCCACCGCGACCGCTTCGACCGCTTCAGTCACGCCGTCGTGCTCACCGAGGAGGCGCTGGACGAGGCGCTGGACCATGAGGACGGCGCCTGGCTCGACGCCCCGGCGGCCGAAGGCGCGGATGTGATGCCCGCACCAGCCGAGGCACACGCCGGCAACACCCCGGCGATGCCGCTGCTGGCCGGGCCGACGCTGCAGATCACGGCGCTGCCGCCGCCCGGCGAGACGGCCGCGCTGCCGGCGCATGCGCTGCTGCAGCAGTCGCTGGGCCGCGTCGCGCTGCTCTCGCTGCCGCTGGCGCGCGGGCAGGACGCCGCCCATGCCGTGCTGCTGCTGGCCTTCGACGCCGGCTCGGCGGCGCAAGGGCCGCGCTGGCGGGCCTTGCTGCCGGTGGCGCTGGCGCCGCTGCTGCCCTGGCTGCAGACGCTGCATCTGCGCGAGCGCGCCTGGCCGCTGCGCCAGGCGGACAACCTGCGGCTGGCGCTGCAGCGGGTGCTGGGGCCCGGGCATCTGCTGTGGAAGGCCTCGGCGCTTCTGGCCTCGGCCGCGCTGCTGTACGCGGTCTTCGCGCACTGGGACTACCGCGTCGGGGCAGCCGCGCAACTGGCCACCGACAGCACGCGGGTGCTGAGTGCGCAGATCGACGGCCGTGTCGAATCGGCGCTGGTCAGCGCCGGGCAGGTGGTGAAGAACGGCGACCTGCTGGCGCAGATGGACACGCGTGAACTGCGCCAGCAAGAGACCGATCTGCGCGCCGAGCTCAAGCGCACCACCGCCGAGGCCGACCGGGCGCGCGCCGCCAGCCAGCTGGCCGAACTGGAAGTGGCCAACGCCCGCGGCGCGCAGGCCCAGGTGCGGCTGGCGCGCACACTGGATCAGCTGGCCCAGGCCGAACTGCGCGCGCCCTTCGACGGCGTGGTGGTCGAGGGCGAGCGCAAGGAGCTGCAGGGCGCGCCGCTGCGCAAGGGCGAGAAGCTCTACCGCATCGCCCGCATCGAAGGTCTGTACGCCACGCTGCAGGTGCCCGAGCGCGACGCCGCGCTGGTCGAACCCGGCGCTCGCGGCGAGCTGGTGCTGGTCAGCCGGCCGAACCAGACGATCCCGCTGCGTGTGCTAGCCGTCATCCCGGTGGCGCAGACCAAGGGCGCCGAGGGGAACCACTTCCTGGTGCGCGCCGAGCTGCTGCAGGCGCCCGAGGACTGGTGGCGCCCGGGCATGAGCGGCACCGCGCGCATCGACGCCGGCGAGCGCCAGGTGGGCTGGATCCTGACTCACCGATTGGTCGATTCGGTGCGGCTGTGGCTGTGGTGGTGAACGGCGGCAGCACGCGAGCGGGCCGAGCGCCGGGTCGCCCCAAGCCGGCCCGACCCCCCTCGGGGGGTCGGGTGCGCGACGGCGCGTCCGGGGGGCCGACACGTTGACCGCCGCGGTGCTCAGCGACGCCTGGTTCCAGGTCGCCTCGGCGCGGGTCTCGCTGCTGCCCACCGTGCGCGCGCAAACCCAGCGCTGGCGCGGCCGGCCCTGGGTGGTGCTGGAAGACCCCTATACCAACCGCTTCTTCCGTGTCACGCCCGAGGCTTATGCCTTTCTGCGTGAACTCAAGCCCGAGGCCACGGTGGACGAGATCTGGCGCTCGCTGGTGGCGCGCCACCCGCAGAACGTGCCCGGCCAGGACGAGGTGGTGCGGCTGTTGTCGCAGCTGCATGTCTCGAGCCTGCTGTCCTTCCGCGATCGGCCGCACAACGCTGCCATCTTCGAGCGCTCGCAGACGCAGCGGCGCAAGGAGCTGACCGGCAAGCTGCTGGCCTTCCTGTTCGTGCGCATCCCGCTGGTCAGCCCCGACCGCTGGCTCGACAGCCTGCAGCCACTGATCATGCGTTGCACCGGCCTGGGCGCCGGCGTCGTCTGGCTGGCCGTGGTGCTGGCCGGCGCCGCCGCCGTGCTGCAGAACACCGACCGCCTGCACGGCGCAGGGCAGGGCCTGCTGTCGCTGGCCAACCTGCCCTGGCTGTACGCCAGCATCACGCTGGTCAAGGTGCTGCACGAACTGGCCCATGCCTTCGTCTGCAAACGCTACGGCGGCCACGTGCCCACCGCCGGCGTGATGTTCCTGGTGCTGGCGCCGCTGCCCTATGTGGACGCCTCGGCCAGCTGGGGCCTGCGCGACAAGTGGCAGCGAGCCTACGTCGGCGCAGCCGGCATGTTGAGCGAGCTGTTCATCGCGGCCGCCGCGGCGATGGTCTGGGTGGCCACCAGCGACGGCTTCGTGCACAGCCTGGCCTTCAACCTGATGGTCGTGGGCTCGGTGTCGAGCCTGCTCTTCAACGGCAACCCGCTGCTGCGCTTCGACGCGTACTACATCCTCAGCGACCTGGCCGAGCTGCCCAACCTGTACCAGAAGGCGCAGCAGCAGTGGCTGCACTATGGTGCCCGCTGGCTGCTGGGCGTGCGCACCAGCGTCGGGCCGGCCACCGACGCCAGCGAGCGCAGCTGGTACCTGACCTACGGCGCGCTGGCCTTCTTCTACCGCTGGTCGGTGACGATCGCGGTGATGCTGTTCGTCACCGACCAGTGGTTCGCGGTCGGCATGCTGATGCTGGCCACCACCCTCATCGCGATGGTGCTGATGCCGGCGAACAAGCTGCTGATCTACCTGCGCGGCGCGCAACTGCACCGCGGGCGCAGCCGCGCGCTGGCCGGCGTGGGGGCCGCGGTGGCGCTGCCGCTGCTGGTGATCGCGCTGCTGCCGTTGCCTTACTCGGTGCGCCTGCAAGGCGTGCTCGAGGCGCCGCGCAGCACGCCCTTTTTCGTGCCGATGCCGGCGCAGCTGGTGGCCTTGCAGGCGCAGCATGGCGCGGTGGTGCAGCGCGGTGCGCTGCTGGCGCGCTTCGACAACCCTGACCTGGCGCAGCAGATCGATCTGACGCTCTTGCAGATCACCGAGGTCAGCGCGCAGCAGCGCCAGGCCCTGCGCAACTCGCCCGGCGAGGTGGGGCCGCTGCAAAGCAAGCTGGACGCACTGCGCGAGCGCCAGCGTGAACTGCGTGAGCTGGTCGCGCTGCTGGAGTTGCGCGCGCCGCAGGACGGCGAATGGGTCGCGCCGGTGCTGCACGAACGGCTGGGCAGCTGGTCGGAGCGCGGTCAGCTGGTGGGTGAGCTGGTCGACCGCTCCTCGCTGCGTTTCACTGCGGTGCTGCCGCAGAGCCAGGCGGCCGAACTCTTCGGCCACGCCGGCGCGCCAGCCGAGCTGCGGCTGGTCAGCCGGCGCAGCGAGAGCCTGCAGGTGACGGCGCTGCAGTTGGTGCCCTACCAGCGCCAGCGGCTGGCGTCGGCGTCATTGGGCTTCAGCGGCGGCGGTGAGGTGGCGCTGCGCCTGGACGACAGTACCGGCACGATGGCAGCCGAGCCCTTCTTCGAGTTGCGCGCAGAACTGGCCGACCCCGCCGCGGCGTCGCGCGCGGGCTTGCATGGCATGTCCGGCGTGCTGCGGGTGGAGCTGCCGCCGCGCCCGTTGTGGCAGCGCTGGCAGGCTTCCCTGCAGCAGCTGCTGCAGCAGCGCTACGGCGTGCAGTCGTGAGCGCCACCGGCAGCCTGGCAGCCGGTGAGCGCTGGTGGGTGCCGCGCCCGGTGGTGCCCGCCGCGCGGCGCTCGCGCCCGCTGCCTTGGGCGCACCGACGCGCGGCGCGGCGTGCCATGCAGGCGCACAGCGCCGGCCTGGCCCGCTTGCAGGCGGCGCTGGACGGTGCGCCCAGCCTGGACGCGGCATCGATCAGCGGCTTGCTGGCAACCGCCCGCCGTGCGCTGCGGCGCGCGCAGGCGCGCGACGACGCCGTGCTGCTGGCGGAGGCCCGGCTGCAGGCGCTGCTGGCCTGTGCGCAGGCGGTGGCGCGCAACAGCGGCGCGCAGCCCTCGGCCACGGTGCTCGAAGCGGCCCTGGCGCTGGGCAGCGGAGCCGCCTGCGTCCTGCCCGCGCGCGCGTCCCGGCTGGAGGCGCTGGGCCTGGCGGCGGCCGTCGCGGCGCTGGGCGGCCGGCCGGTGTACATGCTCGCGCTGGACGACGGCACGGCCAACGCCACCGCCGAGGCGCTGAGGCCCTGGTTTGCCGCCTGCGGCCTGCACAACGCCTGCATCGGCGCGCAGGTCGAAGGCGCTGCGCTGCCCGCCGCCTACCGTGCCGACGTGGTGCACGTGGCGGCGCGCCGGCTGGCGGCCGACCTGAGCCGCGACCGCCGGCTTCGCAACGGCGCCGGTGGCGACGCGCTGGATGCGCTGAACGGGCTGGGCGGGCTGGGCGGGCAGAGCGGGCAGAGCGGGCTTGACGGACGCGATGCCCCGCTGCCGCGCACCCTGACGCGCGGCCTGCACAGCGTGTTCATCGACGACCTGGACCGCGTGCTTTTCGACGACGCGCTGCAGCCGGTGGTGCTGACCATCGCCGAAGACGCCGCCGCGCTGCGGCCCGCCGTTGCGGCCGCCTGCCAGGCGGTGCAGGCGCTGCAGGCGCCGTTGCACTACCGCATCGCCGACGATGGCCGCATCGAATTCAGCGAAGCCGGGCTGGCGCTGCTGCCGCAACTGGCCGCCCAGCTGCCCCCGCTGTGGCGGACCGGCCTGCGCAGCGAGGCGCTGGTCATGCAGGCGCTGCTGGCGCGCGACCACCTGCAGGCCGGACGCGACTACACGATGGCCCCCAACGGCACCCCGCTGTTCGACGAGCGCATCACGCTGCGCGTGCCCGAGCGCGGTCTGCTCACCGGGCTGGCGCAGGCGCTGCAGGCCCGCCAGGGCCTGCCGCTCGCGCCGCTCACGCGCACGGTCGAGCGCACCAGCCTGCAGGCCTTGTGCGCCGGCGCGCACCGGCTGGCCGGCTCCGCGCCCTGTCTGCACGGGCTGGAGGCGGAACTGTGGGCCGACTGGCGGCTGCCGCTGCGCGTGTTCGACGACGGCGCGGCGGGCGCGGCGGACATCCGCACCTGCGTGGTTACCGCGGTCGCGTTGGCCGCCGCCGCAGGGCCGTCAGGGGCGACGCTGGCAGACGCGCATCCTGAAGCCGGCGCCGAGCCGGTGCCGCTGCGGCGCATCAGCGTGCGCCGCGGCGCGGCACCGGCCGGTGCACGCAGCGCCGACGACCCGGCCACCATCCTGGTCACCGAAGGCACGCTGGCGCAACCGCAGGCCCTGCACGCGATGGCCCGGATGGTGTTGCCCGCAAGGCTCCTGGAACTGCAGTTCGCCGAGGCGCTGGACAGCGTGCGCGCAGAAGTGGCCGCGTTGCGCCGCGCCAGCGACGGGCTGTCCGTGCCGCTGCACTGCACACGGCTGCTGGCTGCTGACGACCGCCTGCTGCACGATCATCTGGGGCCGGCCGCCGAGCTGCTGTCGATGCTGGCCGCGTTATGGCCGGCGGCGGCTGGCGCGCTGCTGCCCTGGGCCTTGGCGGCGGCTCGCCGGCGCACGGCCCGCAGTGCGCGGCTGCAGCGGCGCCAGTTGGCGCGGCGCGAGAGCGAACTGGGCGAGCAGTTGTCATTCGCCGACCAGCGCGGCGCGGCGGGCAACGCCCCGGCGGCGGGTTAGGGGGCTGGCGGACTGGCCGGCGGCGGCACTTTGGTCCACGATACGCCGCCGCTCGATCAACACCATGGCCCGCATCTTCATCAGCTACCGCAGCGCCGACGGCGCCGACAAGGCGACCGCCCTGGCGCGTGAACTGGGCCTGCGCTTCGGTGCCGCCGCGGTGTTCATCGACAAGGACGACCTGCACGCCGGCCAGGCCTGGCGCGACGAGGTCGGCCGCACGCTCGGCCAGCGCCCGCTGCTGCTGCTGCTGGTGACGCCGCAACTGCTGGCCGCCACCGCCGCCGATGGCCGCCCGCGCATCGCCCAGGACGACGACCCGGTACGGCGCGAAGTGCAGTCGGCTCTGGCCGCCGGCGCCACGCTGGTGCCAGTGCTGTGCGACGGCGTCGAGGCTTTGCCCGCCGGCCTGCCCGCGCCTTTCGACCGCCTGTCAGAGTTGACCTGGCGCCGCCTGCGGGCGTACGACTGGGCAGGCGACGTACAGCGGCTGGTGGCCGATCTGCAGGCCGCCGGCGTGCCACCCATCGACCAGACGGCGCCGCGCCGCGCGCTGTTGCTGGCCGTGGGGCTGGCGCTGCCGCTGGCGGCGGGCCTGGGCTGGTGGCTGTTGCGGCCGGGCACGCCGCCCGTGACAGCCTTGATCCCGGTCGCAACCCCGGTCGCAACCCCGGCAGCAACCCCGACCGCGGCGCCGGCCCCGCTGGCATCGGCTCCCGCGCCGGCACCTGCTCCCGCGCCTGCACCTGCACCTGCACCTGCATCTGCATCTGCGCCGGCACCTGAGCCCGCGGCCACCTCGGCGTCCGCCGTCCCAGCCGTCAGCCCGCCGACGCCAGCAGCCCCGGCACGCCCTGCCGGCCTGAACGGCGAGTGGCAGGCCACGCTGTGGCCCGGCGAGCGGGTCAAGGTGGTGCTGCGCGTGGACGGGTCACGGGTCACGCTGATCAGCGCCCTGGTGCCGATCGCCGCGCGCGCCGACTGGGCCGAGTACCGCCTTTTCTGGCAAGAGGCCAAAGGCCGGCCGCTGAACGCGGTTCTCTACAGCGGCGAGGGCCAGATCTACCGCGTACCCGACGCGCCGCCCCGGCTGGACATCGCGATCACCGTGCTCTCGGGCGTCGGCGGCGAGCCGGTCGACAGCGGCAACCTCAGCCTGGAGCTGCAGCGCGACGGCCGCCTGAGCGGCACCCGCTGGCTCAACAGCGCACAGCGCGACGTGCCGGCCATGCTGCAGCGGCGCTGAGTTTCATGACGAGGGGCGACGCCCCGGATCATGGAACCCCTCCACATCAATGTGCCGACGCCATCACCTGCGGCAAGCCGGTGGGCGACCTGGATCGTGACCTCGCGCCAGGCCTTCGTTGCCATGGATGACGACGTGGTCGCGCGGCGCGAAGGGCTGGCGCAGGCTCACCAGGATGCCAGCCAGGTAGTTCTCCAATGTGTCCGTGAAGGCGAAGCCCAGCGCCGGCACGGGCGCAATCTGCATGTGTGCGGCAACCGACAGACACCAGCCCCGTT
>Ga0105046_10009738_pt1 | contig 14995 bp, 15 predicted proteins | sample MAT03_FD_78385 | JGI IMG/M metagenome (GOLD analysis project Ga0105046, IMG submission 78385) | Freshwater microbial communities from Lake Fryxell liftoff mats and glacier meltwater in Antarctica - MAT-03 (megahit assembly) | ecosystem: Environmental > Aquatic > Freshwater > Ice > Liftoff... | reverse complement strand
GAACTGGGCACAGACAGCGCCGCGTAGTCGAGCAGATTGACAAAGTTGGTGTACGCGCCGAGGTTACGGTTCAGGGCCACCGGGTCATGCTGCATCTGCGCAATCGTGTAGTGCGTGGGCGCGGTCGGCACCAGCAAACAATCGATCTGCGCCCACATCGCATCGGCCTGCTGGCTCAGCAGCCTGACGCGGGTCTGCACCTCGTACAGATCGGCAGCGCTGTAGTTGCGGCCGGAGGCAATGATGCTGCGCACCGGCTCGACGACCTGGCCTTCGTGGACATCGAAAAATTCGCGGATGGCGGTGTAGCGCTCGGCCACCAGGGCGCTTTCATACAGCAGCGACGCCACCTCGGAAAGCGGAGCGAAATCGACGGGCACGGCAGTGCCGCCCATCGCTTGCAGGCGGACGACCGCGTCGCCGAAGGATGCTGCTGCCGAGGTGTCGCCATGAAACACCGGCACCGACGGAACACCAAAACGAAAGGCTCCGGGATAAGGCCGGCTGGCCATCACCAGCTTGCGCGACCAGGCGTCCAGCGGGTCATGTCCCATGGCCACCTCCAGCACACGCACGGCGGTGGCCACGGTGCGCGCGAAGATGGACACGCAGTCAACACTCTGCGCAGCCGGTACCACACCGCGCGCGCTGATCAGGCCGCGCGAGGGTTTGAGGCCGACGAGGTTGTTCAGGCCGGCGGGCACACGGCCGGATCCAGCGGTGTCGGTGCCGAGCGCAAAGTCCACCTGACCGGTGGCCACCACGTAGGCCGAGCCGGAACTGGAGCCACCCGAGACATACAGGGAATTGATCGCGTTGGGCACCGCACCGAAGGGCGAGCGCGTGCCGTTCAGGCCGCAGGCAAACTGGTCGAGGTTGGTTTTGCCGGCCAGTTGCGCACCAGCATCGAGCAGTTTTTGCACAACGGCGGCATGGGCCGTGGGCATATAGGCAAAGGCCGGGCAGGCGGCGGTGGTCGGCCAGCCGGCCGCGTCAATGTTGTCCTTGACGGCAAAAGCCAGTCCCGCCAGCACGCCCGACGCCCCAGCGGCATCAGTGCTCCGCAGCGGCTGGGCCGGCCGGTAAAGCCAGGCCTCGCTGGCCAGTCCTGCGTCAGGGGCGGCGGCCTGAGGGGTTAATTGAGCGTGCACCAATTTAAAGCATCCATACTTGTGTACAAGATGAGATGCAAGGGACGTGCCAAGTGCTGGGCATGGAGAAGCGTGTGCGTGTTCCGGCAGCCTGAATGCCCCATTTGCTACTAAATTGATAGCTTATGGCGCTTTCCAGACAAGGGCTACTGGCTGATTTGATGGCCAATCATTCCTGCCCGCGAGCGTGTTGTTTGGTTGTGCCTCGGACAAGCCGGGGGTTGCCCGGCGGCAACTCACTTTCTCTTGCTTACCCCTCCACCACACTCCGCGTAATCACCGGCGGCGTTTCCGGCAAATGAAACGCCAGCTTGCGGTCCCGCAGCGCGACATCGCCCGCCGTGACGCGGTCAAAGCGCCGCAGGTGTTCGGTCCACGACTCGTCGGTGATCTGCTCGATGTAGCGACCCGGGTCCGAGATGTCGCGCAGCAGCTCCCAAGCCAGCGCACCCTGACGCAGGCGGCTGCGCCGGCTTTCCTGCATGAGCGCGCGAAAGTCAGCGGCCCTGGCCGGATCAATCTGGTACTCGATGGTGACGCGCACATGCCCGGTCAAGGGCGGTGCCGCTGCGCTAGGCACCTTGAACTCGCGCGACGGCGTCATGTCTTCCTCAATGCTGCGGTCCTTGAAGAACCACTGCGTGGCAAAGTTCGCCAGCGCGCCGGTCATGGCCGCCACAAGCATGGCGGTTGGCACGCTGCTCACGGTCGCCACCTGGCCCCAGACCGCCGCGCCGGCGGCACTGGCGCCCATGATGGCCATCTGGAAAATCGACATGCCGCGCGCCCGCACCCAGTCCGGCAGCGCCACCTGGGCCGACACACTCAGGGTGTTGGCGGTGGTTAGCCAGGCCGCACCGGCCAGCGCCATCGCCGGCGCGGCGAGGTACACGCTGGCCGACAGCGCCACCAGCGCGGTGGCACCCGACTGCAGCAGTACACCGCCCAGCACCAGCGTATCGCGCGACAGGCGCTGGCGCAGCCGTGGCAGTACAAACACCACCGCAATCGCGCCGACGCCCATGCAAGCCAGCAGCAGCGTGAAGGTGCCGGCGCCGCCGCCCAGGCTGCGCGCCACCAGCGGCAGCAGGGCCAGCAAGGCGGTGGAGTGAAAGAAAAAAAGCGCCACGCGCAGCAGCACCGCGCGCAGCCGCGCCGACTGGCGTACAAACTGTACGCCGACGCGCATGGCGCTGACCAGGCGCTCTCGGCCCAGCGGGCTGGGCACATGCTCGCGGCGCCAGCGCATGATCACAAAACCCGAGATCAGCGACAGCACCGCGTTGAGCACAAACACATAGGCGCTGCCGGCGCTGGCAATCAGCGCACCGGCCACCAGCGGACCGATGATGCGCGAGGCGTTCATGGCCAAGCCATTGAGCGCCAGCGCGGCTGGCAACTGCGCCCGGGGCACCAGGTCCGGCACGATGGCGGCAAATACCGGCCAGCGCATCGCCAGCCCCACACCGTTGGCAAAGGTCAGCGCCAGGAGCAGCGGCGCGGTCAGGGTGCCCCAAACAATCGTCACGCACAGCAGCATCGCCACCGCGGCGACCCAGAACTGCGTGATGATGAAGTAGCGCCTGCGGTCCAGGATGTCGGCCAGCGCGCCACTGGGCAGGCCGAGCAAAAACACTGGCAGGGTCGACGCCGACTGGACCAGCGCCACCCAGATTGGCGAGGTGGTGAGCGACGTCATCAGCCAGGCGGCCGCCACATCGTTCATCCACATGCATATGTTGGCGGCCAGCCAGGTGCCCCAGAGCATCCGGAACACCGGCGAGGTCAGGGGCGCCCAGGCTGACAGGGAAGCAGTTTCTGCAACAGGGGGCGGGAGCGCAGTGCCGGTGGGGCTGGGTTCGGGCATGAGCCTATTGTCCCCAAAGTCTCAGGCGCCGCCGCACCCCATGCCGCCGGGCCGGCGGCAGGCCCTCATGCGCCTTTAAGCGCCCAGATGCGGCCAATCTGCAACGGCAGCTCCATCGGGTCAAACGGCTTGTGGATCACCCCGATTGCGCCCAGGGCCATGTATTGCGCGATTTCCGTGGCCTGCACCTTGGCCGTCATGAAAATTACCGGCGTCTGCGCCGTGGCCGGCAGCTCGCGCAAGGCCTTCAGGGTGCTGGGCCCATCCATGCCCGGCATCATCACATCGAGCAGCAGCAGATCAGCAGCAGCGCCCGGCGCTGCGGCCAGCGCTTCGCTGCCGGATGCGCAGACGGTCACGGCAAAACCGCCGACCGTCTCCAGCGCCATCTGCGCGACCATGCGGATATCGGGTTCATCTTCCACATACAGGATGCGCGCAAGTAGTTTGGGCATTCAGGGGTTCCTTGTCTGTGATGTCCCCGGTGGGCGGTGCCGTCGGAAAAAACGCCAGTATGCAATCGAAACGGTGGAGCGGCAACCGGCTCAGCCCACCGGGAAGCTGGCGTGCAGCGCGGCAACAGCCCGCGCGATATCCGAGCGCTGCACCGCATTCAGGGTCGCAGTCGGCCCGTTCGCTTCGGCCACCCCGGCCAGCAGAAGCTCCAGCAATTTCGCAGCCTGGCCCAGCTCGCGAAAACCCAAGGTGCCGGCCGTACCCGCCAGGCTGTGCACCAGGCGCTCCAGATCAGCCAGCGGCGGCACCCCAGCGCCGTCCGCTTCTGCCGCCTTCCAGAGTGCCTGAACCTTTGCGGCTTTTTCCGGCAAGGTTCGCTGGTAGTCGGCTCGCTGCTGGGCAAGAAATTTCTGAAGCTCCTGTTGCGGGGTGCTCACGGCGCGGGGTCCTTGGGCGGCGTTGGGGGTTCAAACAGGGCCGCCACCATGTCGGACTGCGTGACGATGCCCACCAGTCGCCCGTCGTCGCCAATGATGGGAATATGGTGATGGCCTTTTCCGCCAAACAGCGGCGCCATGTCCACCAGGTAGCGCTGCATGCCGGCCACCCGCACCTGGCGCGTCATGATCTGTCCGACCACCGCCGGCTCGCCGGAGGCGCCGATCGCACCCAGCAACTTGCGCAGCTTGGCATCCATGCCATCATGACTCCCAAGCTCGGCCGCGCGCATGAAGTCTGCCAGCGTGACGATCCCGACAACGCGAAAGCCGGCATCCACCACCGGCAGCGCCTTGATGCGTCGCTCCCGCAACAAGGTCCAGGCCTGAGCCAGCGGCGTACTGTGGGTCACCGTCACCAGATCACGCGACATGATGTCTGCGCAGCGTACGCCAGCCAGCTTGCGTTGGTAGGCTTGCCATTTCACCTGTTCCAGCAGAGCCTGCAAGTCGTCACGGCTGGCGTCGAGCACTTGGTTATAACGCGCCAGTACCGCATCCAGATCGGCTTCAGCGTCGCGCACCTGGGGTGGCTTTTCCTTATCGGCTGGCCGCTGCGTATGCGGATACGGCCGGCGCGTGGCATTGTTGTAGGCGATGCCAGCCATGGCCAGCAGCGCGGCGTTGAGCAACACGGGAAACACGGCAAACCATGGATCGGTGATACCGCCCGGCACCATCATCAGCGCGGCAGCCCCACCTGGCGGATGCAGGCAGCGCAGCGCAAGCATCAGGCCAATGGCCGCCCCGACCGCCACCGCCACCGCGGCCGCAAGCTCGGGCGGCCCGAGCCAACGCGCGCAGGCTATGCCGACCAGCGCCGACAACGTGTTGCCACCGACCCCCGACCACGGCTGGGCCAGTGGACTGGAAGGCACGCCGAGCACCAGCACGGCGCTGGCCCCCATGGGTGCCACCAGCCAGGGCAAACTGGTCATCGTCGCGCCGCCAGCCAGGTGGCAGACACGCCCGTCAGCAGAATGCCCACAAAAGAGCCGGCCACAATGCGCCAGCGCTCGCGGGCATTGATGCGGGTGCGGGCGGGGCGAATCGCCTGCAGCCACAACAGGACAGCTTGAAGCAGCTTGACGCCCGGGCCGGGACCGGCGTTTGGTGAAGGAGGGCTCATGGGGGATCGCACAGCTTACCGCAGCCCGGATCAGGCAAAACACCCGAAGGCGTGCTTGAACCGGACTTCAGCCTCTGCGCGCTCGCTCGTACAGGGGCATGACACGCGGCAGGTTGCGCTCCATGTCGGCGATGCGGGTGGCGCCGGCGGGGTGGGTGCTGAGCCACTGCGGCGGCGCGCCCCTGTTGGCGGCGGCCATTTTCTGCCACAGCGTGATGCCGGCGCGCGGATCGAAGCCGGCGCGCGCACCAAGCTCCATGCCGACCAGGTCGGCCTCGGACTCATCCTCGCGGCCAAAGCGCAAATTCAGCAACTGGACCCCGTAACCCGCCACCGTCTGGCCCAGGTCGCCCAAGCCGAACAGTTGCGACAACAAGCCGGCGCCAATACTGGTGGCGGCCGACTTGCCCATGCGTTCCCGCGCATGCTCACGCAGGGCGTGGGCCATTTCGTGGCCCATGATCATGGCGACCTCGTCGTCGCTCAATTGCAACTGATCAAGAATGCCGGTGTAAAAAGCAATCTTTCCACCCGGCATGCAAAACGCGTTGATCTGCTTGCTGCCGATGAGGTTGACCTCCCACTGCCAGTCTTTGGCGCGCGGGTTCCAGGCTGCGGCGTGCGGGATGATGCGCTGGGCAATGCGGCGCAGGCGCTGCAGCTGCGTGTTGCCGGGCGGCGCGAGCGCATTCTGGGCGGCCGCTTCCTGCATCATCTTGGCGTACTGTTGCCGCGCGGCCTGCTCTATCTCGCCGGCCGGAACCAGTTGAGTGAAGCCGGAATTGCGACCCACCGCCACGCCCTCGCTCTGGGCCATGGCCGGTGCGGCGCCCAGCTGCAACATGGTGATCAATGAAGTCAGAGTTACACACCAGAAAAATTTCATCGCCATCTCCAAGATAAGGGGCCGGGGGCCAGCTTCCCAAAACGGGGCACAGCGTATTATTCCCGCATGAGCGACACCGTATCCGATCCATCCTTGGCGCCGCGTCAGCCAACATCGCTTTCTGAAGCTCGTCTTTCTCCGACAGCAGCCCCACCGGCCGTGCGCCCAGGTTGGGGCGAGACCCTGCGGGTGTATCTGGAAGCCCCGACCCTGCGCATGTTGCTGCTGGGTTTTTCCGCCGGCCTGCCCTTGCTGCTGGTGTTCGGCACCCTGAGTTTCTGGCTGCGCGAAGCCGGCATTGACCGCACCACCATTGGTTACCTGAGCTGGGTCGGGCTGGCCTACGGCTTCAAATGGGTCTGGGCGCCGCTGGTGGACCGCATGCCGATTCCGGTGCTGACACGACTGCTCGGCCGGCGGCGCAGCTGGCTGCTGCTGTCGCAGGCCGTGATCATGGCGTCGCTGGTCGGCATGGCTTTGACGAACCCGCAGGCCGCCCTGCTGCCGGTGGTCTGGTGCGCGCTGGCGGTGGCGTTTGCGTCGGCCACCCAGGACATTGCGCTGGACGCCTTCCGTATCGAGTCGGCAGACATGCAGCGCCAGGCGGCGCTGGCGGCGTCCTACCAGACCGGCTACCGCATGGCGATGATCTGGGCCGGCGCCGGCGTGCTCTGGATTGCCGCGCGCGCCGAAGTGGCGGGCGGCGGCGCCCACCAGCCCGGCGCCTGGCAGACCGCCTACCTGGTGATGGCCGCTTCCATGCTGCTGGGCATGGTCACGGTGCTTTGTTCGCCGGAGCCGGCCGCGCGCGAAATGCCGCCGGCACGCAATGCCGCCGAGTGGCTCAAAAGCGCGCTGGTTGATCCGTTTGCCGATTTCCTGCGCCGCTATGGCAAACACGCGCTGCTGGTGCTGGCGCTGATCGCCGTGTACCGCATCAGCGATGTGGTGATGGGCATCATGGCCAATCCGTTTTATGTCGATATGGGCTACACCAAGGACGAGGTGGCCACCGTCACCAAAATCTACGGTGTGGTCATGACGCTGGTCGGCGCCTTTGCCGGCGGCGTGCTGGCCATGCGTTTCGGCGTGATGAAGGTGCTGATGCTGGGCGCCGTGCTGAGCGCAGCCAGCAATTTGCTGTTTGCCTGGCTGGCCTCGCGCGGGCACGATGTGACGGCGCTGATCTTCGTGATCTCCGCCGACAACCTGTCCAGCGGCATCGCCTCGGCAGCCTTCATCGCTTACCTGTCCAGCCTCACCAACATCAACTATTCGGCAACGCAGTACGCGCTGTTCAGCTCGATGATGCTGCTGCTGCCGAAGTTCCTGGCCGGTTATTCCGGCAGCTATGTAGACAGTTTCGGCTACACCCACTTCTTCACCGCGACGGCATTGCTCGGATTGCCGGTGCTGCTTCTGGTGTGGCTGGCTTCCCGCATGGGACCACCCTCCAGCCCTTGATTTGCGGGCGTAAGCAGCTATCATAACGATAGCAACTGCGGCATCCGAGGCAGGGTCGATTTACCCGAACTTTACAGTCGCTTCAACGCGACTTGTTGCGGTGCGCGCAGCATGGCTTGTCTGGTCATTGACGGAGAACACCCATGAGCGATCATCGCAGCAGCGCAGCCACGGCACCCCACAGCGCCAGCCCCTTCACAGGTGCCGATCTTCTGGCACCTGACAGCCCACCGGCCAATGGCTACACTGAAGCCCCTTCCTCCCAACGTCCAGTGAGCCAGACCATGACGCAGCAACTCTTGATGATTGAGGACGACACCCGCCTCGCCACCATGGTGGGCGAATACCTGCGCCAGTCGGGTTATGGTTTCACCCATGCGGTCGATGGCACCCGGGGACTGGAGGCGCTGGAGGCGTCCAAACCTGACTTGGTGATTCTCGATTTGATGCTGCCTGACATGGACGGGCTGGAAGTGTGCCGGCGCATCAAGAACATCGGTGGCGACAGCGCCCGCACCGCCGTGCTGATGCTGACCGCCAAGGGCGACCCGATGGACCGTATCGTTGGCCTGGAAATCGGCGCTGACGACTACCTGCCTAAACCTTTTGAACCACGTGAACTGCTGGCGCGCATACGCGCCGTCCTGCGCCGCGGCAGCGCCCCTGGCACCACCGTCGGCACGCACAAAACCTTGCGTTTCGGCTCGCTTGAGATCGACCGGGACGCTCGCGCCGTCCAGGTGGGCGGCAAGGTCTGCGACCTGACCTCTTACCAGTTCGACCTGCTGGTTGCGCTGGCCGAACGCGCTGGCCGCGTGCTCAGCCGCGACCAGATCATGGAGGCCGTGCGCGGCCGCGAGCTCGAAGCCTTTGACCGCTCCATCGACGTGCACATGGGCCGCATCCGCAGCGCCATCGAAGTCGATGCCAAGGACCCCAAACGCATCCTGACGGTGCGCGGCGTGGGTTATGTTTTTGCCAAGCAGCAGGATTGAGCGCAGCTGTTTATGTGGAGACGATTTACTTCGCACTTGTATGTGCGAATCTGGCTTGCCGTGGTGGGCTCGGTGGTGGTGTTGGCCTTTCTGGTGGGCGCGGCCTGGCGGCTGAGCGCTGATCCACCGCAACTGCCCATACGGGAAGTGCTGGTGCATAACAGCGCGGGCGAGGTCATCGGGACTGCGCAAACCAAGCCGGGCCGCAAGCGTGGCGACGACATGGAGTTCGACCTTGTCACCAGGGACGGCCAGGCCCTGAGTTTGTTGCTGCCCCGACCGCAACGCCTCCCCAGCAGCGTGTGGAGCCGGCCGCCGTTTGGTTTTGGCTGGATGCTGGGCGTGGTGGCGCTGGCCGTTGCCCTGGGTGCCTACCCGATCATCCGCCGGTTGACGCAGCGACTCGAAGGCCTGCAGCGCGGCGTCGAGCGCTGGGGCAGCGGCGACCTGTCGGCGCGCGTGACAGTACATGGCACCGATGAGGTGGCTTTTCTGGCCGAGCGCTTCAACCATGCGGCCGAGCGAATTGAAACGCTGATGGAGACGCAAAAATCCCTGCTGGTCTCACATAAATCGCTGCTGGCCAACGCCTCACACGAGCTGCGCTCGCCTCTGGCGCGAATCCGCATGGGTCTGGAACTGATGGACAGCGGGTCGAAGTCTTCGCAGCGCGCTGAAATCTCGCGCAGCATCAGCGAGCTCGACCAATTGATCGACGAGATCCTGCTGGCCAGCCGTCTGGACGCGCGCCAGGCCGATGCGGAGCCTTTTGAAACCCTGGACCTGACCGGCCTGGCCGCGGAGGAATGCGCGCGCGTGCAGGCCGAGCTGGGTACTGCCGGCCAGACCCACAGCCTGACGGTGCAGGGCTCGGCACGGCTGTTGCGGCGGCTGATTCGCAACCTGCTGGAAAACGCCAGACGTTACGGCACCGGCGAGATCAGCCTGGAACTGTCGCAATCCGGAATGGGCACCAGGGAACACGCGGTGATCCGTGTCAACGACCGCGGGCCGGGCGTGCCGCCGGACCAGCGCGAACGCATTTTCGAGCCCTTCTACCGGCTGCCGGGCGCCAGCGAACGCGAAGGCGGCGTGGGCCTGGGCCTGGCACTGGTCAAGTCCATCACCGAGCGCCACGGCGGCCGGGTGCGCTGCGAGGACAGGCCGGGGGGCGGTGCCTCCTTCGTGGTGGAGCTGCCGGTGCTGGCTGCCGCCTGAACCTGCGCCGCCCGCCGGGGTGATGGTCGGGACATCGACCAGCGCTTTTTAGCGCCGGTTTTTCAGGCCGCGAGATATGCAATGGCCCTCATTCCACTTGCGGGCGAAGGTTACGCATGTCGCCCGCCGCAGCAGCAGCTCAAAGATGCTTTTGACAAGGCGGATGCGGCCAAACCGGCCCAGGGGGCAAGCCGCTGGTGGACCAGCCCAAGTCCGGGCGGGAAGACCCGGTCGATTTGCAGCTGACGATTCCCAGGTGAGGCAGGCTTCCTGGCCTACAAAGCCGCGCGCACCCGTGCGGCGCTGATGTCGTTCAGGCAGCGGGTGTGGCCCAGCGGGCAGTCGCGCTCGAAACACGGTGCGCAATCGAGCGGCGGCTGGTAGGCCGCATCGAGTTTTAGCCACAGCACCGTGGCTCGTGCGTTCAAAGGCGGGGTGTGCAGCGGACTGGATGAGCCGAAAATAGCGACCTGCGGCACGCCAAAGGCCGCCGCCACATGCATCAGGCCTGAGTCGTTGCTGACCGTGCTTTTCGCGGCCGCAATCGCACACAGAGCCTGCAACAAAGTAGTTTTGCCGGCAAAATTTATGCAGGCGCCGGGCCGCAGCGCATTCGCCGACGTAGCGATCTCTTCGCACAGCGCCGCTTCCTTGCCGGAGCCGAGCAGCACGACCGGCAAGTCCAGCGCGGCGGCGAGTTCCGCAAAGTGGCGGGTCGGCCAACGCTTGGCCGGCCCGTACTCGGCACCGGGTGCAAACACGCAGTAAGTACCGCGCTGCAGGCCGAGTTCGGCGAGCGCCTGCGCCAGAGCCGCTGGCGGCATTTGTAGTTCGGGCCGGTCAGCATCCAGATTTGTCTCACCACTGAGCGCCGAATAAAACGCCACCATGGGCGGCCGCTTGCCCTTGGGCGGATTTTTCAAGCGGTGCGTGAGCAGCCCCACACGCGCTTCGCCGAGATAACCGACACGTTTGGGAATGCTCGCCAAAAAAGGCAGCAGTGCGCTCTTCAGCGAGTTGGGCAGCATATAGGCGGTGTCAAACTGGCCTGTCACCTGGGCGGCCAGCGTACGGCGCGCCTTCCACTGCAGGCCGCCGTGGGCGAAAGGCAATTCAATCACCGCGTGCACCTGTGGCATCGCGCGGTACACCGGCGCCACCCAGGGCAAGGCACCCACGGTGAGCTGCTCGCCGCGCGCATGCAGGCGGCGCAGCAGCGGCTCGGTCATCACCGCGTCGCCAATCCATTGCGGCGCGATGATGAGGGAATTGCCCTTAGTGGTGTCCGCCAAAGTGCTCGCCGGCTTTGAGCTGGTAAACCGTGCCGCAATACGGGCACTTCGCCTGGCCGGTGCGCGCTACATCCAGATAAACCTTGGGGTGGCTGTTCCAGAGTGCCATGTCGGCCTGGGGGCTGGGGCAAAACACGCCACCCTGCGGATTGAGGTCTTTGGCCAGCAGCTCAACGGAGAAAGAGGTACTCATAAGTTCCTTGAATCAATAAAGCGGGCGCACGGGCCTTTCCCAACCCAAACCGGGGCCGCGGAACCGGCTTCGCCGGGCCGCAGGCGCAGCGCCCCTACTCGTCGTGCAAGGGGCAGCGTACCGCCGAAGGCACACGAAGTGAAAAGCGTGGGGGTCAAACTTTCGCCAGCCAGGAGGCGTATTTCGGATTGCGACCATTCACGATGTCAAAAAAAGCCGCCTGGATTTTCTCGGTGACGGGCCCACGCGAGCCGCCGTCACCCCGGTTGCCGATCTCGACCCGGTCCAGCTCGCGGATCGGCGTGACTTCAGCGGCGGTGCCGCTGAAAAACGCTTCGTCGGCGATGTAGATTTCATCGCGCGTGATCGGCTTTTCGCGGATCGTGATGCCGAGGTCTGCGCAAATTGAAAAGATCGTGTTGCGGGTGATGCCATTCAGGGCGCCGGCGCTGGAGTCGGGCGTGTACACCACACCCTTGCGAACCACAAATACGTTTTCGCCAGCGCCCTCGGACACAAAACCCTGCGGGTCCAGCAGCAGCGCTTCGTCGTAGCCTTCGTCGGTGGCCTCCATGTTGGCCAGGATCGAGTTGGTGTAATTGCTGACCGCCTTGGCATGGATCATGGTGATGTTGACGTGGTGCCGCGTGAAGCTTGATGTCTTCACACGAATACCGCGTCGCAAGCCCTCCTCGCCCAGATAGGCGCCCCACGGCCAGGCGGCCACCATCAAATGAATCCTGTTGCCCTTGGGTGAGACGCCGAGTTTTTCAGAGCCAATCCAGGTCAGTGGGCGAATGTAGCAACTGGGCAGCTGGTTGATACGCACCACATCCAGCGTCGCCTGCATGACCTCGGCCGGGGTGAACGGAATTTTCATGCGCAGGATTTTGGCGCTGTTGAACAGGCGCTCGGTGTGTTCTTCCAGGCGGAAGATACCAGTGCTGCCGTCTTGCAGCTGGTAAGCCCTCACGCCTTCAAAAGCGCCGCAGCCGTAATGCAGGGTGTGTGTCAGTACATGGATTTTGGCGTCACGCCATTCGACCATCTGGCCATCCATCCAGATTTTGCCGTCACGGTCTTCCATGGAGGGTGCTACTGGGGACATGGTGCTGATCCTGTTGTGAATGTCGTGGAATGATGGGTCAGGCGCAGGCGCTGGCCTTGCGGCAAGCAGCTGAAAGGCGGCGCAACCCCGAAAACGCTGATTTTACGGGGCCGGCGGCGGGCCGTCCGCGGCCGGCGGGTAATCGGGCACCTCCGGCCTGAACAGCACATGCTGCGCCAGCTTGCCACCCACAAAGGTGGCGGTGACATGCGACTGGCCTCCATCGGTCCAGCGAAACACCTCGGGCTGCGTGTCCTTTTCAGATTGCACGGCGCCCAGGCTTTTGGTCATGGCCACCACATGCAGCAGTGTGTGCCCGGCCCTGAGCTTGGCATTGAGCATGACTGCGCTGTCCACATAACCGATAGGCCGGTTGGCTGCCCGTTTGAGGACCTGCATCATGCGGGTGAAATGCAGCAGCACCCACATCACGACAACGCTGGCCACCACCGCAACACCTGCCCAGCCGTACAGGCGGTAGGCAAATACCACCGCCGCCGCACCAGCGATGGGAACAATGATTTTCTGGAAGTTCATGGCCTATTTTGGCAGCCTTGGCGCACAGTCGGCACGGCAGGCAGTGCCTGACCGGGATTTACGAACACAGCTATTATTTTCAGAGGCCCTACGTGGCGCTCTCAAGACACTCCAACTTTGGACAGGTAGGCCACATTGGGCAGGCCTTCAAAATGCGCATCGCAGGTGACGAGTTCAGCCTTGTGTACCAGCGCCGTTGCGTAAATCATCGCATCGAGAGCGTGCAGCCGGTAGCGGCTGGCCAGCTCAGCGGCATACAAGGCCACCACCTCATCAAGCACCACGACCTGTGCGGCGTGGCTGGCCACCTGTATCTGGTCGGCCTGGCTTTCATCCAGTTCGCGCAGGGCCCAACGCCGCAACTCATACTGAACGAGGGTGGGCACCATCAGGTGCTGCGCGTCGGCCAGCACAGCCAGGTATTTCTTGCCGGTGGCCGAGCCCAGCAAAGCCTCTATCCAGATGCAGGTGTCAACGAGTTTCATCGGTGCGGGCCGGTAAAGCGGCCTCGCGCCGCGTGCTGCGGTCCCGGTAGTCGTCGCCATTGGCTCCTTTGGCCATGCCAAACAGGTCTTTCATGTTCGATTGGGGTACCAGCTTGATGCTGGTGCCGGTGTTTAAAAACACCAGCTTCTGGCCCGGCTTGAGCCCCAGCGCTTCGCGCACATCCTTGGGAATGGAGATTTGATACTTGCTTGACAGGGTGGCTGTTGACATTTCTTACTTTTCTTTTATCGATGCCGACATTGTAATATAAGGACCGCTGTTGTTATTGCAGCGACCGCACCACCTCGATGGCCTGCTCCACCCGCTCGACCGCATGAATGGTCAGGCCTTCGATGGGCTTTTTCGGCGCGTTGGCTTTGGGCACGACCGCCACGCTGAAGCCGAGCTTGGCGGCTTCCTTGAGCCGCTCCTGGCCGCGCGGCGCGGGGCGCACCTCGCCGGCCAGCCCGACCTCACCGAAAGCGATGAAACCTTTTGGCAGCGGCTTGCCGCGCAGGCTGGAGGTAATCGCCAGCATCACCGACAGATCGGCCGCCGGTTCGCTGATGCGCACGCCGCCGACCGCGTTGACAAACACGTCCTGGTCCATACAGGCGATGCCGGCGTGTCGGTGCAGCACCGCCAGCAGCATGGCCAGCCGGTCGCGGTCCAGGCCCACAGACAGGCGGCGCGGACTCGGGCCGCCGCTATCCACCAGCGCCTGTATCTCGACCAGCAGGGGCCGCGTGCCTTCGAGCGTGACCATCACGCAGCTGCCCGGTACCGGCTCGCTGTGCTGGCTTAAAAAGATGGCACTCGGGTTGCTCACGCCTTTCAGGCCTTTTTCGGTCATCGCGAAAACGCCGATTTCGTTGACGGCGCCAAAGCGGTTCTTGATGGCGCGCACCAGGCGAAAGCTCGAATGCGTGTCGCCCTCGAAATACAGCACGGTGTCGACCATGTGCTCCAGCACACGCGGGCCAGCCAGCGCGCCTTCCTTGGTGACGTGGCCGACCAGAATGATGCAGACGCCGCTGGACTTGGCCGCGCGTGTCAGGTGGGCCGCGCATTCGCGCACCTGGGCGACCGAGCCCGGCGCGGAGGTGAGCTGGTCGGAGTACACGGTCTGGATGGAGTCGATGACCGCAACTGCTGGCCGCGTGGTCTCCAGCGTCGCAAGTATTTTTTCAAGCTGGATCTCGGCCAGCACCTTGACCTGGGAGCCGTCCAGCCCAAGCCGGCGCGAGCGCAGGGCGACCTGGGCGCCACTTTCTTCACCGGTAACGTACAAGGTATCGAGTCCGGCGCGCTGCAAAGAATCCAGCGCCTGCAGCAAGAGGGTCGATTTGCCGATGCCGGGGTCGCCGCCAATCAGCACCACGCCGCCTTCGACAATACCGCCGCCCAGCACGCGGTCCAGCTCCTCGTGCCCGGTGGGCGTGCGCGCCATGTCGGTGGCCTCGATGTCGGCCAGGGTGGCGACTTCCGATGGTTTTGCCAGGGAGGCAAAACGGTTTTTCACCGGAGAGACGCTTTCGGCGACCGCCTCGATCAGGGTGTTCCAGGCGCCGCAATGCGGGCACTTGCCCAGCCACTTGGGGGTGCTGCCGCCGCATTCGGTGCAGCTGTAAATCGTCTTGTCTTTGGCCATCGTTTGATATTACTGTAATTATTCACAGTACGGGTAAGTCCCGGCCTTGCGGTCAGACGCATGTT
>Ga0105046_10009736_pt1 | contig 14996 bp, 17 predicted proteins | sample MAT03_FD_78385 | JGI IMG/M metagenome (GOLD analysis project Ga0105046, IMG submission 78385) | Freshwater microbial communities from Lake Fryxell liftoff mats and glacier meltwater in Antarctica - MAT-03 (megahit assembly) | ecosystem: Environmental > Aquatic > Freshwater > Ice > Liftoff... | reverse complement strand
GGCGCAATGCGAAACCCGATCCGGCGCGCCAGCTTGGACAGCGCGGCCTCCATCTTTTGCTTGTTGACCATGTTCTGCGCGCCCATCCGGTTGCGCACCACCACCCAGTCGATCGGCTGCAGCCCGGCCTGCGCGCGCAATTGCCGCGCCGACCAGACCATCTCGGCATAGACCGACGGTCCCAGGATCGTCGCCCCGTCAAGATCGACATGCGCCAGCAGGTCAAAGTCGACAAAGCTGTCGTTCAGCGGCGTGATCAGCGTGTCGGCCAGCGAATGGGCCACCTGGCTGAGCCGCGTATGCGAACCGGGGCAGTCGATGACGATGAAATCGCAATCCGGCTCCAGCCCGGCCACGGCCATCGACAGGCGATGGTCAAAGATGTTCTCGCCGGGGGCAAGGGCGGCCTGCTCGGTCTCGGGCAGGTCGACATAGGACGGGGTCGGCAGGCTCAACCCCTCGGCGGCCAGAAACCGGCGACGATTGTCGATGGCGCGGGCGAACGTCTTTTGCCGCAGATCCAGGTCCAGCGCGCCGACCTTGTGCCCCATCCGGGCCAGCGCGGCGGCGACATGCAGCGCCACGGTGGATTTGCCCGCGCCGCCCTTTTCGTTGCCGACAACGATGATATGCGCCAATTCCGCCCCGTTTCCCGTCAGTCCCGCCACCACCCTAGCCGCGCACGTGGCTTAGGGGAAGCAAGTGCAACCCACAAGCCACGCTGTCCTTGACTTTCTGCTGCGCAGCGGCCATCTGCCGTTTCAGGTTAGTCGCAGCCTGCCCGCGTGAGGCAGAGCGTCCCATCAGGTGGGGCCGGGCGGCAGGACCATCGACAGGTTCCCATCATCACGCGAGGGGCCGCGCAATCTTCGGCCCCAATGGCAATCCGGCCTGGGGGCGAGAAGGGCGCGCAACCTTTGCCGCCTTGGGCGCGACGCCCATGGCATGACCCATTGCCGGGCCCGCCTTGTCGCGGTGCCTGCCCATACAGGACTGACATACTTTGGATTTCGACATGCTGGGCCTTGCGCCCCGCCTTGTGGCCGGGCTGGCCGAACAGGGCATCACCAACCCCACACCAATCCAGAGCCAGGCCATCCCGCATGCCATGAACGGGCGTGACGTGATGGGCCTGGCCGAAACCGGATCGGGCAAGACGGCGGCCTTTGGCCTGCCCTTGCTGGACCGTCTGCTGAAATCGACCACGCGCCCCTTGCCGCGTTCGGCACAGGCACTGATCCTCGCCCCGACCCGCGAACTGGCCCGCCAGATCGCCGACATGCTGATGGCCTTTGCCAAGGGCACGCCGGTCCGCATAGCGCTGGTCACCGGCGGGGCCGGAATCGTCGGCCAGATCCGGCAACTGGAGCGTGGTATCTCTGTGCTGGTCGCCACCCCGGGCCGCCTGATCGACCTGCTGGATCGCCGCGCCGTGACCTTGTCGCAGACCGGTTTTCTGGTGCTGGACGAGGCTGACCAGATGCTCGACCTGGGTTTCATCCACGCCCTGCGCCGCATCGCCACCATGCTGCCGGTCGAACGCCAGACCATGCTGTTTTCCGCCACCATGCCGAAACTGATGGAGGAATTGGCGCAATCCTTTCTGCGCCAGCCGGTCAAGGTGCAGGTCAACCCGCCCGGTCGCGCGGTTGCGCGCATCGTGCAATCGGTGCATTTCGTCGCCGGCCGCGCCAAGACCGATCTGCTGATCGAGCTTTTGGACAAGCATCGTGATGAACTGGCGCTGGTGTTCGGCCGCACCAAGCATGGTTCGGAAAAGCTGTACAAACAGATCGAGGCTGCGGGCTTTGCCGCCGCCGCGATCCATGGCAACAAAAGCCAGGGCCAGCGCGACCGTGCCATCAGCGACCTGCGCGAAGGCCGGGTGCGCGTGCTGGTGGCCACCGATGTCGCCGCCCGCGGGCTGGACATCCCCGGCATTCGGCATGTGTACAACTACGACCTGCCCAATGTGCCGGAAAACTATGTTCACCGCATCGGCCGCACTGCGCGCGCCGGGGCGGATGGCAATGCCGTGGCGTTCTGTGCGTCCGACGAAATGGGTCTGCTGCGCGATATCGAAAAGGCGATGAAGGCCCGCATCGACATCGCCAGCGGCACGCCCTGGACGGCCGAGCAGATGACGCCGCCGCCCGGACGCGGCAGCTCGCACGCCCATGGCAAGCCGCAGGGGGCCCATGCAGGCAAGCCAGGTGGCAAGCCGCACGGGGCCAATGCGGGCAAACCAGCGGGCGGGGCGCGCAAAAAGCGGTCCTGGCAAACCCCGTCGGCTGGCCGTCGCGCGGCCTGACGGCCCACCCGTCCTGCCCGATCTGGCCATTTTTAAGCAGTTCGCCCCGTTGCCGGGGCGGACTTTGGCGCGGGTTTAACGGGTGCCGGGCTATCGCTGAGCGGTGTCGACCAGCCGCCGGTGCCCCTTGCCGAAGTCCTCAACCCGTTTGCCCAGCCGGATCGCCGCTGCAATGATCGTTGCGGTGCTGCTGTTCGTTGTAGCACTGGGATTCGCGCTGCAGATGATTCGCATCAGCATGGACCGGCGCGAGGCGGCGCGGTCCGAACAGCTGATGGCGCTGCAAGTATCCGACATCCGGGCGCAACTGGCCACGATCACCCGGGACTACAACCTTTGGACCGATGCCTGGCTGAACATCAGCGCGGCCAATTGGCCCTGGGTGTTCGAAAACTATGCGATCACCGCCGACAATGGCGAACTGATTGATGGCGCAGTGCTGTTCGGCGGACCGCTTGACCATCCCGTGGCTTGGTCGGTCGGGGCCGGGCGTGAGCCGCAGGCCAGCTTTCTGACCGTCGCAGAGCTGGCCTTTGTCGCGGCGGGTTTGGCCGATCAGACCAGCGATCATCCCCGGCTGTTTCAGGCGATCCTGTATCGCGACGGCGCGCCAACGCTGGTGGCGGCAACCCGGGTCATGCCGTCGGATCTGTCGCTGATCCGGAACCGGGCGATGACCAGCCTGCCGATCGCGGTGTTCACCCGCATCCTGTCGCCCGCCCTGCTGGCCGGGATCGCAGAATCGCTGACGCTGACCCAGTTGCGCTATGCCGAAACCGTGCCCAGGGACGTGCCCCGCCTGCTGCTGGCGACCCAGGGCGTCGGTGGCCGGGGTGGGCTGGTCTGGGTCGCCGGCCGACCCGGCAGCGACATGGTGGCGACGATGCTGCCGCTGCTGGCGATGGTGGCGCTGGCCTTTGCCGGGCTGGCCGCCGGGGCCGGGCTGTTGGCCCGCTCGGCCGCCCATACGTTGATCGGGCAGGAAAACTTTGCCAATGAACAGGCCCGCACCGACAGTCTGACCGGCCTGCCGAACCGGCTGGCCTTTACCGAGCGGATGCAGGGTTACGACCGCGCCAAGCCCGGCCCGATCGCGCTGCTGTTCATCGACCTGAACGGGTTCAAGCGCATCAACGACACCATCGGCCATGATGCCGGCGACGCGGTGGTGCGCGCTTTTGCCAACCGGCTGCGCGACATCGCGGGCAAGGGCGACTTCGTCGCGCGGATCGGTGGCGACGAATTCGTCGTCATTGTCGCAGGCGCACCGGACATTGCGCCCGACCTGTTCGCGCTGCAGGCTCAGGCGCTGGGCGCACGGGTCGAAGCGCGGCAGACCGATGTCCTCAGCGTCAAGGGCTTCAGCCTGACCGTCACCGCGTCACAGGGGCTGGCGATCTGGGATGGCTATGACCTGACCGCCGCCGAACTGATGCGCCGGGCGGATCTGGCGATGTATCAGGGCAAGGCGCGCCGCCAGACCGAAGTCGTGCTTTATTCCGACGACATGGACCGGCTGCAGCGCGACGATCAGCGGATCGAGCGCGCGCTGCGCCGCGCCATCGACCGCCCCGACGAGTTCAGCGTGCACTACCAGCCCATCGTCGCCGCCGGTTCGCGCGCGCTGATCCGGGTCGAGGCTTTGGCCCGCTGGCAATCGGTCGAGCTTGGCCGCGTGCCGCCTGACCGTTTCATCGCGGTGGCCGAACAGACTGGCCTGATCACCGAACTGGGCCGCCTGCTGTTGCACCGCATCGCCGCCGACATGGCCCGCTATCCGACGCTGGTGGTCAGCCTGAACATCTCGCCCGTGCAATTGCTGGTGCCGGGGTTCATTGGCGAATTGTCGCAGATTTTCAGCCGGCAGGGCGTTCAACCCGACCGGGTCGAGGTTGAGTTGACCGAAGGTGTGCTGGTTTCCAACCCCGATCTGGCCGCATTCCGGCTGGACACCCTGCACGAGTTGGGCTTTTCCACCGGGCTGGACGATTTCGGCACCGGGTTTTCGTCCATCGGCTATCTGCGCCGGATGCCGTTCGACACGCTGAAGATCGACCGCAGTTTTCTGGGCACCGGCACGGGTGACGCCCCCAATCTGGCGCTGATCCAGTCCATCGTGCTGCTGGGTCATTCGATCGGCAAGACCATCGTGTTCGAAGGGGTCGAGACCGAGCCGCAGGCGATGCTGCTGGCATCGCTTGGCTGCGACCTGCTGCAGGGCTATCACTTCGGCCGCCCGATGCCGCTGGCCGAATTGATCGACGCCTATCCCGATCTGGCAACCTTCGGACCCGACGGCCGCGTGGGTGCTCGCCTGGCGTGAGGGTCACGCGGGCCGGGCCCGTTTCCGCTGAAGCGGTCAGCTGCTGATCCCCTTGCACGGGTGGGGCTCATGCCTTTTTGCCCATGCGACCCACGCGCTGCCGCCCGGCCCCACCCCCCGGGACGGGCACCGCCCCCAGCAATGCCTGAATGATGCTGATCCAACGCCAACCGCTGTTTGGCAGGGTCCCGATTGCCCAAGGGGCAGCGCCGTGGTTCCCCTTGGGGGCAAGGCTTAGGCTCAAGTTTCAAGTGCAACACCCACGGCCCTCAGGGCATAGGATGTTGCGAAGGACAAACGTTACAAGCACCTCAACGGCGAGGAACGTGGCGTGATTTTGGCGGAGCATCGGCGCGGCGCGATCCTTGGGGCGATCGGGGCATTGCTTGGGGGCAAGGCCCCGATTTCCCGTGGGGCGGGGCCGCGATTCCAGATGGGGCGGCAGAATGAAAAACGCCGCCCCCCGGGGCCGGGGGGCGGCGTCGTGGTCGCGTCCGGTGAAGGTGGGGGGGGGCGTCAGAAACCCAGGCCTGCGTACTTGTTCTTGAACTTGGACACGCGGCCGCCGGTATCCATCAGCTTGGTGCCGCCGCCGGTCCAGGCCGGGTGCGACAGCGGGTCGATGTCCAGCGACATCTTGTCGCCGGGCTTGCCCCAGGTCGATTTCATCTGGATCATTGTGCCGTCCGTCATCTTGACGTCGATCAGGTGATATGCGGGGTGAATGCCGTCTCTCATCGGGTGTCCCTCACTCGTCCTTGGCTTTGTAATTGACCACTTCGGCGATCCGTGCCGACTTGCCGCGCCGGGTGCGCAGGTAATACAGCTTGGCCCGCCGCACCTTGCCCCGCCGCACGACCGTGATTTCGGCGATATTGGTCGAGTAGAGCGGAAACACCCGCTCCACGCCCTCGCCAAAGGAAATCTTGCGCACGGTGAACGATCCGGCAATGCCCGCGCCATGTTTGCGCGCGATGCAGACGCCTTCGTAATTCTGCACCCGGGTCCGGGTCCCTTCCGTCACCTTGTAACCCACCCGCAGCGTGTCGCCGGGTTTGAAGTCGGGGATGGTCTGCCCCAGGGCGGCAATCTGTTCCGCCTCCAGCTGTGCGATCAGGTCCAACTGATGCGCTCCTTCATGTTGTGCGCGGGTTGATCCCGGCGCTGATGTGCGCGACCCTAGAGCTCTGTATCTTCATCCGGGTCCAAGCCGCGCGTCGCGCAGTATGCCCGCCAGAGGTCGGCTCGACGTTCCTTGGTCAGCCTTTCGGCCATCACCCTTCGCCAGGCAGCAACATGGGCATGATGCCCCGAGAGAAGAACCTCGGGGATTGCATGCCCCTCCCAGACGGCGGGCCTAGTATAGTGGGGATGTTCCAGAAGGCCCTCTGAAAAGGACTCTTCCTCGGTGGAACCATGATTCCCAAGCACGCGGGGTATAAGCCGGACGCAGGCGTCGATCAAGGCCTGCGCGGCAATCTCGCCTCCGGTCAGGACAAAATCGCCAAGGCTGACTTCCTGCACGGCGAAATGATCCAGCACGCGCTGGTCAACCCCTTCGAAACGCCCGCAGATCAGGGTGACACCCGGGCCAGCGGCCAATATGCGGGCCATCGCCTGATCGAACCGCCGCCCGCGCGGCGACAGATAGATCAGCGGCGCGCCGGGCGGGGCCAGCGCTGCCGCCGCGCCGATGGCGCGGGCGATGATGTCGGGCCGCAGCACCAGCCCGGGGCCCCCGCCTGCCGGGGTGTCGTCGACCTTGCGGTGTGGGCCGTCTCCCAGGGCACGCAGGTCGATCAGATGCATCTGCCAGATACCCTCGGCCAAGGCGCGGCCAGTCAGGCTTTGGCCCAACACGCCGGGAAAGGCCTGCGGAAACAGCGTGATGACCTGCGCGGACCAGGCCCGTGCCAGTACCTGATCGGCCATCAGATCGCGCGGTACGGCGCTGGGCCGCGCGGATTTTCGCCCGGTCGCGCGCAAGGGTGGTGGCGCATCGGTCATCGCCCGCGCCTTAGCCTTTGGCCCAGCCGCCGACCCGCTCGGCCTCGGCCAGGGCCTGCTTGCGGGCAATCAGGGCCGCGTCACCCAGGGTCGAGCGGTTCAGCGCCAGCAACTCCTGCGCCAGCGTCCAGGATGGCCCGCGATTGCCATGGCCCACCGGCACCAGCGCGGACCGCAGCGTTTCGGGCAGGTCGAGCAGTTCCAGCAGCGCGCCGCCCGGCCCTTGCGGATGGGTCGCGGCCTCTTCCAGCGCCAGCGCATAGACCGGCAGCGGGGCCAGCGCCGCCGCAATCTCGGCCGCCAGGGCGGGCAGGTCGCTGGCAGGGCGGATGCGGTCGGCAAAGTCGGGCCAGTCCTGGGTCAGCCGGTGCGACAGCAGATGATGCCGCCAGGCCGACGCCAGCCAGGCCTCGGCCGCGCGCGTTGTATAGACAAAGCTTTGTTCCGCGTCGGGAAACCGCTCGGCCAGATAGCCCGCCAGATAGGCAGCCGTCACCGGCGCGGCGGCATAGGTATCGACCTTGGGCCAGCCGGGCAGGTGGCCTGACAGCCCTTCGCAACTGATGATCAGATCGGCACCGTTGGCGGGCACATGCGCGGCGATGATCTGGTCCATCGTCTCGACCAGATCGGTCAGGACAAAGGGATTCTGCCGGAACGCGAAGTACATGCAGATTTTCGCCGCCGCTTTCAGGTGGCGCAGCATCAGCAGGTTCACCTGCGGGGCCAGCAGGGCGCGATTGGTCCACAGGAAATGCTGCATGGACGAGGTGCCGGTCTTGTGAAAGCCGGGATGGATCAGGATGCGGCGCGGCGCGGCCATCAGAACAACCCCTCGGGCGGGTCGGCGACGATGCGCCGCAGCGCCAGGTCGACGGTCGGCACGATGGCGCGGGTAAAGGGGATCAGGACCGGGGTGGCCCCGGGGCGCTGCACCTCCAGCAGGTCGCCCGCGCCATGGTTCAGTACCGCGCTGACCCGGCCGATCGCCGTGCCGCCGGGGTCGAACATGTCCAGGCCGATCAGGTCGGCGTGGTAAAATTCGTCATCGGCCAGGGCGGGCAGGCGGGCGCGGTCGGCGGCCAGGGTCTGACCTTTCAGCGCGTTGGCCTGTTCGGGGGTGGTGATGGTATCGATCCGCCCGACCAGCGCGCCGGCGGTCTGGCCGGTCAGGGTGATGCGGGCAAAGACCTGGCCGCCACTGGCGGTCAAGGGGCCATAGCTGGCGATGTCGGCGGGGTCGGCGCAGAAGGATTTCAGCCGGACTTCGCCCCGGACGCCAAAGGCACCGGCGATGGCACCGACGATGATCTGGTTCTGTGACATGGGGCAATGACCAGGGGTGCAAGGGGCGGGGCGGGGGGTGCGGGGGGGCGCAAAGCCCCCCCGTTTGGTCACGTCATGATGATCAGGCGGCGACGTCGGTCCGTGCGGCCTTTTTCGCGGCGCGGTCCTTGGCGGCCTTGCCAGGCTCGCCCTTTTTCAGGTTGGCGCGTTCGGCCTTGGGCATCGCACCGGCGGCTTCCAGCATGCGGGCAATGCGGTCGGTCGGCTGCGCGCCCTGGCTCAGCCAGTATTGCACCCGTTCCAGGTTCATCTTGACCCGGTCTTCGCTGTCTTTCGGCAGCATCGGCGCATAGGTGCCCAGCTTTTCCAGAAAGCGCCCATCGCGCGGCATCCGGCTGTCGGCGGCGACGATGGCATAATGCGGGCGCTTTTTCGAACCGCCGCGCGCAAGACGGATTTTCATGGCCATGAGGGAACTCCTTGGGATGGCTGGTGCAAAGGTGCGCAGGATGCGCACCCTACAGGTTGTGACTTTCGTGATGCTTGATGACTTCCTGGATGATGAAGGCCAGGAATTTCTTGGCAAATTCGGGGTCCAGATCGGCCTGGGTCGCCAGATCGGTCAGCCGGGTGATCTGCGCCTGTTCCCGCACGGGGTCGGACGGCGGCAGGCCGTGGGCGGCCTTCAGCCGGCCCACGGATTGGGTATGCTTGAACCGCTCGGCCAGGGTGAACACCAGAATGGCATCCAGCCGATCGATCGATTCGCGATGCTCTCGCAGCAGGCCGGCGGCGGTGTCGGTCATGATCCCCCCATGGGCCAGTGGCGCCAGACGGCAATATCGGCGTCGTCGGTTTCGGCATAGGCCGCTTCGGCCGCCGGATCGCGCCGGGCCCCCAGGCGGCGCACCACCGCGACCGAGCGCAGGTTGGCGGGGTCGATATAGCTGACCAGCGATGGCAACGCCTGTCCGCGTGCCCAGTCGCGCGCGGCGGCGACGGCCTCGCCGGCATAGCCGCGACCCTCGGCCCTGGCGGTCAGGAAATAGCCCAGTTCCGGTTCCTTGTTCGAGACTTCCATATTCAGCCCGGCAAATCCCAGCACGCCGCCATCGGCCCGGCGGGTGATGGTCCAAAAGCCAAAGCCATGCAGCGCCCAGAACCCGGCGGTGATGGCAAACTCGTCCCAAGCCTCGTCGCGAGTATAGGGGCCGTCCATGCCCCAGGCGCGTTCGGAACACAAAATGTCGGCCCAGGCATCGAAATCGGCCATCGCCATCGCGCGCAGCCGGGTGCGGGGCGTCACCAGCACCGGAACAGCGTCGGCAACCGCCTGCGCCAGAACGGCGCTGGGGCCGATGGGCGGGGTCTCCCAGGCAGGTGTCATGGCGTGCCCTGAGGTCTGGGGTGGCGATAGACCAGCACGGCCGCGCCGGCTCCGGGCTGCGGCGCATCCTGGTCCAGCACTGCGCCCAGCTTTTCGGCCAGCCGGATCGAGCGGGCATTGCCGGGCGCGACATAGCTGACCACGGTGGGCCAGCCAAGCCGCCGGTAGGCGTCGGCAATTGCGGCGCCGGCTGCCTCGGTGGCCAGGCCGGTGCCTTCGGCGGCGCGGTCAAGCACCATCCAGCCAACTTCCCGTTCGGGCCAGTCGGGCGGGCACCAGGGGCCGATCAGCGCGCGGGCGATATCGTCGCCGGCCCAGGTCACCGCCCACATGCCGATGCCGAATATCTGCCAATGGCCAAGCTCGGCGGCAAAGCTGCGAAAGCTGCGGGCCAGGTCGCCCTGGCTGCCGAAAGCGGTGGCGCGATCCGACATCATGAAGGCGTGAAAGGCCGGCCAGTCGCGCGGGGCGGGCGGGCGCAGGATCAGCCGCGCCGTGCGCAGCACCAGGCCGGACAGACCGTCGCCCGGGCCGGTATCGACCAGACCCGCCTGAACCGGCATATCCATCCGCGCCGTCATTTCTTCTTGCCCAGCCCCGACAGGCCGGGCGGCAACGACAGACCCTTGCCCATGCCCATGCCGCCAAAACCCTTGGGCAGGCTCAGCCCGGGCGGCATCGCGCCCGTCGCTCCGGCCTGGCCCTGCAATGCGGCCATGTCGTCGGCACCGGGGCCGCCTTTGCCCATCATCTGCCGCATCGCCTGTTTCAGCATGCCGCCCTTGCCCTGCTGGCCCAGCTTTTTCATCATGTCGGCCATCTGGCGATGTTGCTTGATCAGCTTGTTCAGCTCGCTGACCTCCAGCCCCGCACCGGCGGCGATGCGTTTCTTGCGGCTGGCCTGCAGCATGTCGGGATTGGCGCGTTCGCGTTTGGTCATCGAGTTGATCAGGGCGATCTGGCGTTTCAGCATCCTGTCGTCCAGGCCCGCCTCGGACATCTGGGATTTCATCTTGCCGACGCCGGGCAGCATGCCCATCAGCCCGTCCATGCCGCCCATCTTCATCATCTGGTCCAGTTGCGCCTTGAGGTCGTTCATGTTGAACAACCCCTTCTGCAGCCGCCGCATCATCCGCTCGGCCTGCTCGGCCTCGAACGTCTCTTGCGCCTTTTCCACCAGCGCGACGATGTCGCCCATGCCCAGGATCCGGCCCGCCACGCGGGCAGGCTCGAACGTCTCAAGCGCGTCGGTCTTTTCGCCCATGCCGACGAACCGGATCGGCTTGCCGGTGATCGCCCGCATCGACAGGGCCGCGCCGCCACGCCCGTCGCCGTCCATCCGGGTCAGCACCACGCCGGTCACGCCGATCTTGGCGTCAAACTCGGTGGCGACGTTCACCGCGTCCTGCCCGGTCAGACCGTCGACCACCAGCAGCGTCTCGCGCGGGTTGGCCACGTCGCGCACCGCTGCGGCCTGGGCGATCAGGTCGGCGTCGATATGCAGCCGGCCCGCCGTGTCCAGCAGGTAGACATCATAGCCGCCCAGCGCCGCCTGCGTTTTCGCCCGGCGCGCGATCTGCACCGGGTCTTCGCCCGCGACGATGGGCAGCGTGTCCACCCCGATCTGGCGGCCCAGAATCGCCAACTGCTCCATCGCGGCGGGGCGGTTGGTGTCCAGCGACGCCATCAGCACCCGTTTGCCGTCGCGTTCTTTCAGCCGTTTGGCCAGCTTGGCGGTGGTCGTCGTCTTGCCCGAGCCTTGCAGCCCCACCATCAGGATCGGCGCGGGCGGGTTGTCGATCTTCAGCGGGCCGGGATCGGTGTCGCCACCCAGCACCCGGATCAACTCGTCATGGACGATCTTGACCACCTGCTGGCCCGGCGTGACCGATTTGGTGACCGCAGCGCCGGTCGCCTTTTTCTCCACCGCCTTGATGAAGTCGCGCGCGACCGGCAACGAGACATCCGCCTCCAGCAGGGCGACGCGAACTTCGCGCAACGCGGTCTGGACATCGGCCTCGGTCAGGGCGCCTTGCTTGGTCAGACGGTCAAAGACGCTGCCCAGCCGTTCCGAAAGGTTTTCGAACATCCCTGCCGCTCCATCCCTGACCGCACCCTGAACCGTTCAGGTAGACAGCCATCGCCCAAAACACAAATGCGCCCGTGGGCGCAACGCGCTGACGGACGGCGATCCTTCGCAAGGAAGGACCGGAAAGCATGCTGCTGTCCGGTTGTGGCCGCGTCCTACGCCCGGTTGCGGGCCAAAGTCAAGCACGGTGGCGGGCAAGCCAGGCGTTGATGGCCGCGATCGCCCGTTCGGGGCCGCCGCCGGAGGTATAGGATGCAAGCAAGGGCACCTCCTGGCCGGAACGCAACAGGATGGCGGGGCGGCGCAACACGGCGCCCTTGCTGCCGCGGGTGATCTGGCAGGTGGCCTTGTCGACCTGGTCCAGCGCCCAGGTGGTCTGGGTGTTGCCGCGTACGGTGCGGCGACGGTGGGTGGCCGCCCCGCTGCGCGCATCCAGCCAAAGCTGGCTGCGTTCGGCTGACATCGCCAGGGCGAACAGGCAGATGCCGCCGCCGACGCCGCCAAACATCAGCGCCTGCCTCCAATCGCCCTGCATCGCAAAGCCCAGGCCAGAGCCGACCGTGATCAACAGGAACGTCAGGATCAACAGGGCCAACGGCCAGGGCACATGGTCAAAGACAAGCTCGTCTTGGGTATCGCGGCTGATCTTCATCGCGCCTCCAGCCAGGTTGTAACGGCCCGGACCACGGCCTGGACACCATCCAGGTCGGCCATCCAGACCTCGGACAGCGGTAATTCGGTGCCGTCCTGCAGGATCAGGACGGGGCGGTACAGGGTGACCATCTTGTCGCGCCCCTTGCGGCGGTCGCGGCTTTCGCGGGTCTGGACGCGCGCGCCGGCGGCGGCGGTCAGGGGCTGGCGGTTCCGCGTGGTGCCCAACAGGGTTGTCACCGCAAAGGTGACGCCGGCATCGGCGCGGTCGAACCAGACCTGTTCACGCCGCACGAACGCCCAAAGCGCGCCGAACCCCATCGCACCGCCAAAGACGATCAGGCCGCTGGCATCGCCCCAGCGGCCCTGGGTCATCCGCACCACACCCAGACCCAGCAGGATGAACAGCAGCGCCCCGATCCCGATGGCCAGCGCCAGCGGGCGCGCGTCCAGCGTCAACCGGCCGGGGGTGTCGGCGATCACCTTCATGGCCGCCGCCGATACCGGGCCAGCCAGCCGGCGATGACGCGTGCCAGGCGCGCGGCATCCGGTGCAGGCCCGAATCCGGTGCCCAGCGGCAGCGGCGGGCGGGCCAGATCGGGGGCAAAGTGCAGCACAACGCGCGCCAGTGGCGGGGCGGTCCCGGCCGGGTCGGTCTGCACGGTGACACCGGCGATGGCAGCCAGGGGCAAAACCTCGGCCTGGCCATGGCGGCGCAGCGTGATCGTGCCCGCCCGCGCCTGCAGACGCAGCCGCCAGTTGCCACGCCGATGTTGCAGCGCCGCCGCGACCAGCGCAGCCGTGACGGCGGCGATCCCCAGCCCGGTCAGCAGCCACCCTTGCCACAGCATCCCGCCGCCCAGCACCGCGCCCACAACGGCGACGGTGATGATCACCACCTGACCGGCCATCCCGGCCATGTCGATCACAAGCATGTCGGGCGTGGTCTTGAGCACCTGCATCATTGCAAATTGGCATGGTCAAACCGATCTGCCAACCTATCTGCGACGAAAAGGAGAGCGCGATGCCTGATTGTGGCGTGATCTATGTGGCCAGCGGGCCGGAATATGTCGACCTGGCCTGTGCCTCGGCCCGTTCGCTGCGGCGGACCAATCCCGGCGTTGCCGCCGACATCTTTACCGACGATGCCGTGCCGCCCGACCTGTTCGACCAGGTGCATCCGCTGACCAGGCCCGGATTTCGGGCCAAGCTGACGGCGATGCAGCAGACCCGCTTTGCCCGCACCTTGTTTCTGGACGCCGATACGTTGGTCGTCGGCCCGTTGGGCGACATCTGGACCATTCTGGACCGGTTCGACTGCGCGCTGGCGCATGACGTGCGCCGCGCCTCTGCGCTGGTACAAGGCGGGATGCCGACGCCCTATGCATTTCCGCAGATGAATTCGGGCGTGCTGCTTTATCGCCGCTCGCCGATGATGCTGATGCTGCTGGCGGAATGGGAGCGGCGCTATCACGAGACGCAGGCCCGGCGCGACCAGCCGATCCTGAAGGAATTGCTGTGGTCCAGCGATATCCGGTTCTACGTGCTGCCGCCCGAATTCAACCTGCGCCGGATGACCGAGCTTGACGCGTGGGAACCGCTGGATGCCCGCCCCACCATCCTGCATTCGCACCGGCTGATGGATCACATGCACAGCGCCTATACGCTTGGCGGGGGCCCGCGCATCGCCGACCCACGGTCATTGCTGCGGGCCGAACGTCGCGCCCTGCGGCAGGAATGGCGGGCGAGCGATGGCGATGACCCCATCGCCCGCTTTGCCACCGCTCAGGCGCGGTTGAACGACAACTGATCGCGGCTGCGGTCCATACGGATCGCGGTCGGCAGGCCCGGCACGATGGCCGCAAACGCCGGGCGGGGCAGCACGGTCAGATGCGCGATGGCGGCCCCGATCATCGTGCTGAGCAGCGCGGCAGCGCCCGGCGCCTGCAGGCCCGGCACCCACAGCAGGATGGCGCTGCCGATTTCGATATTGCCGGTCACATCGCGAAACCACTGGCCGATGCCGACAAGGTCAAAGGTCTGCACCATCATCTCGACCCCCATCAGCTTGGCGATGCCGGCGGCCAGAAAGGCCGGGGTCAGCAGGGCGCGGATCGCTGGGGTGGCACAAGTGGTGACCCCGGGGTGACATGGGTGCGGTTCCGATCGGATGTCAGGCCGGGGGCAGGGATGCGCCCCGGCGATCTGTCAGCCTGGCTCCCCTTGCGCTGGTGAACCCATTGCCTATGTTTGCCGGGGCACCTGTCGATTTTCGCACATAAGGCGATGGCAAGCATGGATAACTGGGACGAGATTCGCACCGCCTATCAGGTGGCCCGTCTGGGCACGGTGTCGGGCGCGGCGGATGTGCTGGGCGTGCATCATGCCACGGTGATCCGCCATATCGATGCGCTGGAACACCGGCTGGGGGTAAAGCTGTTTCAGCGCCACGCGCGCGGCTATACCGCGACCGAATCCGGGCAGGACCTGCTGATGGTGGCGCAGGCCACCGAGGATCAGTTCGCCCAGTTGCTCAGCCGTGTCAGGGGCCAGGGCGAGGGGATTTCGGGCGAGCTGGTGGTGACGTCGCTGGTGTCGCTGTCGCCGCTGATCACGCCGGTGCTGGTGGCGTTCCAGCGATCGCATCCCGGCGTATCGGTGCGCTATCTGACCGGCGACCGCCTGTTCCGGCTGGAATATGGCGAGGCGCATGTCGCGATCCGGGCCGGCAGCGTGCCCGACCAGCCCGACAATGTCGTGCAGCCCTTGCAACGCCAGCACATGGCGCTGGTGGCGCATGACAGTTATGTGGCCGCCCATGGCGTGCCCAAGGTTGAGGCCGAGTTGGTGAACCACTGGTTCGTCGGCCATGATGACGATAACGCCCGTGCGCCGTTCAATCGCTGGCTGTTGAAAATGGTCCCGCGCGAACGGCTGCGCT
>Ga0105046_10009735_pt1 | contig 14996 bp, 13 predicted proteins | sample MAT03_FD_78385 | JGI IMG/M metagenome (GOLD analysis project Ga0105046, IMG submission 78385) | Freshwater microbial communities from Lake Fryxell liftoff mats and glacier meltwater in Antarctica - MAT-03 (megahit assembly) | ecosystem: Environmental > Aquatic > Freshwater > Ice > Liftoff... | reverse complement strand
TCCAATGCCTAAAAATAAAAGTTTTTTTGCACGTTGAGGCTGTTGCAAACTTTTAATTATTTGTGAGCCACAAAAGTAATTAAAAATAATGGACCCGAGTAATAAAGGGAGAAATCGAATGTCCCAGTAAGCATAAAACCACAAAGAAGCAAAAAATAAACAGACCCGAGCAAATTCAAAGGCTTTAAAACGAATACATGCGAGAAAAGTGAGCAGAACTACTGGAAGATAGACTAAAAGGAATAAATAAGAATTAAATAACATAGTGAGATTGACAGCTAAACATTTTAGGGTATGATGTTCTCATTCAATAAATAGTTATTAAGAGCCTAACCATGAAAAAAATCAAACATTTTATATATCTATTGAACCAAGTCCGTCACAACTTATTGACACGATCTTGGGAATTTATTAAGAGAGGCTATGAAGTGGGTCAGTTAAAACGTTATATGTTTTTTTACTGTCGCCATGTCTTTAATTTTATTAGGCACTTTGGGGGACATTTAGCTGCTGAATTGGGTCAAGGGGATTTAAATAGTGTGCAAATCAAAAGGCTTAATCAGTTGACAAAAGGAATTCATCAATTGATTTCAAAAGACGGCTCATTTTCTTATTCTATTTTGATCGCTCTTACATCGACCACGCTTGTTCAATTCAAAAATACTTTGAAATCTGCCTTACAACAAACAGCACCAAATTTAGAAATTTTAGTGGGCTATCACTCCTTGATTTCTGCCGATATTCAAAAATTTTTACAAGATCAGGTCAATGAACATCCTCATGTTAAAATGGTTTTGCTCGCATCAATACAAGAACAAACAATGCTCAATGAGTTAGCTGAAAAAGCGACAAAAGACTGGCTTGTTTGTTTAGGAGCCAAAGATTGGTTACGACCTGATTATCTTTTTAGATGTGAACAACTGTTGCGGTTATTGCCTGCCGACTCTTACTGTCTTTATACGCAGACTCAGCCTATTAACGACGTAGGAATTGAGCTGATTACACGTCCCGCCTCTATTGATCCGCGCCTTCCTTTTCCTTATAGTTTTCAAAATCTTATAGGTCGAAGCACGATGATCCGAAAACAAGCGTGGCGACAAGCAGGTGGACTCCAATTTCATCCCGAGCAAGAAGGATTTTGGGATCTCGCTTGGCGTCTTTTTTTAAATGGTGTTAAGTTTGAATACTTGCCTTTTTCACTTTATCTGAAATGTCAAACGGCTCAAACGAGCGCAGAAGAAACAGCGCTTATTCCTCATTTAGAGAGCTATAGCAAACGTCTTCATCTGAACTGGAAATGGGAAAAAGGACTTATTCCTCACTCTTATCGGGCGATTCCTGCGCTTGATGCCCTCCCAACCATTCAAGTCATTATTCCTTACAAAAATCAAAAAGATCTCACCTTGAAAACAGTAAAGACCGCTTTGCAACAACAAAATGTGAAAGTGTACATCACCGCAGTGGATAATCACAGCACAGATGAGACGATTGGCCAAGCAATTGAACAAATGGGTGGCGAAGTTTTAAGAATTAAAGAACCCTTTAATTATTCCCGTTTAAATAATTTGGCCGTTCAACAGACAAAAACCGCTCAACATTGTGATTTAATTGTCTTTTTAAATAACGACGTGGAGCTTGAGCCACAAGCTTTGGAAGAAATGGCTCGTTGGATCACACAACCCTCCATTGGCATTGTAGGATGTCAACTTTATTATCCCAATGGATTATTACAACATGGGGGTGTAGATTTATTAAAGACACGTCCAGCTTACCAAATGGTTTGGAGTCATGCAGAAAAAATGTGTTCAAAAGAAAAACAAACATCCACTAAAACATTACGCGTGACAGATGCTGTGACCGCAGCTTGTGCTTTGATGCGTCGTCAAGTTTTTATAGAAGTGGGGGGATTTGATGAAACCTGGTATCCGATTGCTTATAGCGATACAAATTTAGCGATTAAGCTCCAAGCTAAAGGGCTGCTTTCTTTTTATACTCCTTATGCTTCTGGTATTCATCATGAAAGTGTGTCCCGTCACTGCGAAAATATTGAGGATGTCGAACACTCCGCTTGGTTACATGATCATTATATTCGTCATCATCAATTAAAGTTTTCTCCTAAGCAGGCTAATCATGTAGCTTAATTTAAAATAATTTGTTATCTATTCCTTCTAGTCTTAAAAGTGACAGATTCAAATTATTTGCTAAGAGGAGAGCAAAACAATGAAAAATAAATATTTTTTGCAGGCCATAGGCCTACTATTGTATCACCTATCGCTATCGGCGATGTCGTCAACAGACTATACGATCGATAACTATGTTGCCGATTGCGTCCAAGTGATGACTAACGATCATTGCCAGTTAGGGACAGACCCCCAACAGATTTATCAAACAAACGAAGAGTGTAGCTTGCCGCACTGTTTTCTTGTGATCGGAGAAGCCAGTCAATCAGACGGAAAAATGTATGCGTTTACTAGAGAACCTTCGGGAAAAATTTTAACGTATAGGGGTTCTGAAGAAGTTCTTACAACAAATTTACCAAGTGGAAACAATAGTACATTACACTGTCAAGGAAACACTTGCCATGTGACATTCAATCATGGGATTCAAAGAACATATGAAAAAATCACAACAGCTCCCTTTTTATTAGGCAATGATTGTTTACAAGGCACTCAATATTTTCATCTAGTTGAAGAAAAATTACCTAATCAAGAGACAGCATCTTATTTGTATGATTCAGAAGGACGACTTGCTTCAATCGAAACACTCTCTGCTGATCAACAACAAAGTCGTTACGAATTTAATGAAGAGATGCAACTCGCGACGATTACTAAATATGAGCAAAACACTCTTTCTCAAGTAGAACAGATGTTTTGGGGCACAACTCCGACAACAGCTGGACGTTTGGTTGCAAAAAGCTTAACTAATGGACAGGGGGTTCTTCAAAATTATTATCAATTTAAATATGATACATCAGGCAATGTTGTTGAAGAGCAAATTTATCACGCAGATGCCAGTCAACCAGCTCTTCATTTACAGATTAATGCCCAAGGTGAGCTCACTAATGCGCAGGAAGTAAAAGAACAATTAAAGACTTACACTTATTTTAATGATGAAGACACTGATCAAGAAGCTCTTAATCCACTCGCTTCTTCTTCTCATTCTCATAAGAAAAAACGTCGTTGCTGCCGCGGCCGTACAGGTCCTCAAGGTCCGGCTGGTCCGCCAGGAGCACCAGGAGCACCAGGTCCTCAAGGCCCTGCTGGTCCTCAAGGTCCTCCAGGACCAGGAGGAGGGGATGCATGGTTACTGACAGGGAATGCTGGAACAAACCCATTGGTTAATTTTTTAGGAACAACAGATGCTAACCCACTTGTGATTGCGACTAACAATAATATTGCAGGGGGCACCCGTTTTACCCTTAAAGGACAAATAGAAACATTAGGCACAGTCAGATCTGTCTTTTTAGGTGAAGAAGCGGGAAGAGATGATATCATTGGCTCTGGTGTAGATAACACATTTGTGGGTTATCAAGCAGGTGCGTCTACAACCACGGGGTCTAGCAATGTCGCAGTGGGTTCTCAAGCATTTCTCTCTAATACAACAGGATTTGGAAATACAGCTGTTGGCGCATCTAGCTTATCATCCAATACCACAGGATTTGGAAATACAGCGACAGGACTTAATGCTCTTTCAACCAACACGACAGGGGGCAATGGAACAGCAACAGGAATTAATGCTTTATCATCCAATACCACAGGAATAAACAACACAGCAACAGGATCTTCTTCGCTTACTTTTAATACTACGGGTTCAAATAACACAGCCACTGGTTCGAGTGCACTTAACAATAATACAACAGGAAATAATAACACAGCGAACGGGTTTAATGCGTTATCAGCTAATACAACAGGAAGTGGAAGTACAGCCACAGGCGCATTAGCTCTAACTGCTAATACAACGGGAGCTAGAAATACAGCCTATGGAACTCAAGCATTAAGTTTAAATACAACGGGGAATGATAACACAGCTGTAGGAATATTCGCACTCAATGCTAATACAATTGGAATTAACAGTACAGCCACAGGATCATCAGCTCTTGCAAGTAACACAACGGGAAATAACAATACAGCCAATGGAGCTCAAGCTCTTTTTGCTAATACGACTGGACTTGGCAATACGGCTATCGGAAACGCTTCGCTACTTATTAACACCACAGGGAATGGCAACACAGCACTCGGATCGACAGCCCTTAGCACCAATACAACCGGAACTAACAACACCGCGATTGGAAATAATGCTAACGTCGCAATAGGCACTTTAGTTAATGCAACAGCTTTAGGGTTTGGTGCAATTGTTGACGCAAGTAATAAAGTTCGTCTTGGAAATGCCTCTGTGACTGTCGTTGAAGGCCAAGTTGCTTATACGTTTCCTTCGGATGGGCGCTTTAAAACAGATATTAATGAAAAAGTTCCTGGGATGGCTTTTATTAATAAATTGCGACCTGTCACCTATCGTTTAGATATGGATAAAATGGCAGTTCTTTTAAATACACCAGATAATATACGGATAAAAGAAGCTGAATACTTGCAAAGCCAAATTGTTAAAACAGGCTTTATTGCGCAAGAAGTGGAACAAGCTGCTACCGAGGTCGGGTATGATTTTGATGGGGTCAAGAAACCACAAAATGAACAGGGTCACTACTCTTTAGCTTATTCTAGTTTTGTTGTTCCTTTAGTCAAAGCGGCTCAAGAGCAACAAGCTATGATAGAAGAATTAAGACAAGAAATAGAGAAATTAAAGCGAGAAATTCAACAGTTAAAAAAATAAAATTCGATTTGATTTTTTAATCACATCACATGGGTGAATAACTTTTAATCAAAGCTATTCACCCTTTCTTCATCTTTATCATTGAAAGTTTTTTAATGAGTGATCATAAAGCGTAAAAACAAGGGGACCCATGAGATCAAAAATTTTAGCTTTTGCTGGTAGTGCACGTAAAGATTCTTATAATAAGAAATTAATTCGTATTGCGACTGAAGGTGCTCGAGCGACTGGTGCGGAAGTCACACTGATTGATTTGCGTGATTTCCCTCTTCCAGTTTTTGATGAGGATTTAGAAAAAGAACAAGGATTGCCTGCCCACGCCCGTCAGCTAAAAGATCTTTTTAATTCTCATCAAGGATTGTTAATTGCTTCGCCTGAGTATAATAGCACGATTTCGCCACTTTTGAAAAATACGATCGATTGGGTGTCTCGTCAAGCGGAAGGAGAAACACCACTCATGGCTTTTAAAGGGAAATTTGCTGGGCTATTAAGTGCATCTCCTGGCGGATTAGGAGGAATTCGTGGATTAGTTGCAGTGCGTTCCCTATTAGGCAATATTGGTGTTATTGTTTTGCCTGATCAACTCTGCATTTCTAAAGCTTATGAAGCTTTTCAAGAAAATGGGGCGTTAAAAGATGAAAAGAATCAGGAACAGGCTAAAAATATCGGATCTCAAGTCGCAAAGTGGATAACTAAATTATAACACAAGAAAAATATATGACTAATCTTGAAAAAATTTTTTTCTTACAATTCCGAATTAATCAACTCGATCAAAAAGAAAAATTTTTAAAACAACAAGAAACGATAAGAATTCAATTAATCTATCAACAGACAAGGAGTGATTTTAATTTATTTAGAATAGTTAAAACTCCTGAAGACCTAAAGATAGATGCAATAAAATTAAATAAATTAAAACAGCAGCACCAAATCAATTTAGAAATTTTTGAAAATCAACAAAAACTTGACATCCTTCGTTTAGAAACTAAAGACATGACTCAGCTTGCAAAAGAGATTAAAGAACTGCAAGAGAAAAATAAAACACTTAAAGAAAAATCCAATCACTTAAATTTCAAAATTTGAAAAATTAGGCAGCTTTATATATAGTTTTAACTGATGAATGCGATCTTTCATTAATACATAAAATAAAGCCATTCCAACTCCTAAACAAACGCAGTAAGTAGGTAAAACTTTTAATAGACAGTAACCTACAAGAGCAATGACAGCAATAAGACCAGCTTTTTTAAGAGGTTTTATTAACAATTTCCAAAACTTTAATTTTTCAACCACTTGAATGCCTAAACTTCTAATTATTCTTAAACCTTTTTCAAGCGTTTTTATTGCAGTTAAGATATGCGGTTTTAACCATTTATTGCTTTTCAAAGCCACACTATTGACTTTTTTAATCGCTTGCATCGATTGCTTCCTTAAAAAAGTCATCCCTTCTTTAACTGTTGGCAATTTCCACTTGCGTCTGGTTTTAAGATGGGATAAATCCTTCAAATCTTGATTGATTTTTTGCTGATGATCTTGAACCTGATGAATATGGTGATCAATCACCTCTTGTTTTGTCTCAAACTCGTCTGCTTTTTGTAAAAGTTGTTCATATTCGACTTCAAATTGCTCGTGTTGGACTTGTATCTCTTGTTGTTCTAAATCAACAGTGAGCTGAACTTGATGCATGTTATCCAAGTTCTGCGTCAAGTGTTGTGCAACTTGATTTAAATTTCTTGCTTCCATTTCAACAGCTATTGTCTGCCTTTCTACATTGTCAAATGCTTGCTCTTGTTGAATCATGACTTGGCAGACACCCCATTGATTTCCATCCAGTGCAGACTCCCGAGCCTCTAAATCGACAAAATTCTCTTTTAATTCATGTATCATTGGTTGGGTGAGGTCTAAAATTTGTTGACTTGCCTCTTGCTGATTGCTAAGTTCGTAAAAAACTTGCTGTAATTGGTTTTCTTGTTTAAATAGGATGATTGGATAATCAAATGCATATTTAACGACTTCATTGAATCTGGTTTGCTCCTCTTTCATTGCCTGAAGAGCTTGCTCAATCATTTCTATTTCTTCTACAGACTTTATCGTCCAATTAGTGGTAAATATCAATTCAAGAGGTTCGTTGTGTATAAATGACATTAAGGGGTTCCAGGCGTAATTTTATTGAGAGCTTGTTTAAAAAAGAACTCTTTCTCTTCTTGAGTCAAACGATCAAAGGATTTGTTTTTATGATAATTGATTAGGATTTGCTTGTAAGTATAGCGTGCGTAAAGATGTGCGTCTTCATCAGACATTTCAGGATAGTTTTCTGTGCAATAAGCAGCTAATTCTTTATGCAGTACAGTTTGTTTGTTAGGCTGAATAGCGGATCGGAAAAGATAAATATCGAATGGATGTGGATAAGAAGGCTCAGGAAAAAGAGCATCAGATTTAGACTTAATCACTCTTTGAAAATGCGTTCCACAGTGATAAAGAATAGGCATCTCATCTAAAAAATGCTTTATTTTAATAATAAGCATTTCTAGCTTCATTTGTTTATTGTTTTCATTTAAAGACTTAAGCTGTTCCATTGAAGATGAATTGTTTTTTTCAACTTTAGTGTAGCGAGTATTTAATTCTTGGTAATTAGCATTTAATTGATTATTGTTTTTAACGAGTTCCTCATGTTTATTTTGTAATTGTGTATAATTTTCAGATAATACAGTTTCATCTGAGGATATCTCTTCATATTTAGTTTTTAGTATAGTTAGTTTCTCTAGATTCTCTTCGTAACGTTTACTCAAGTCTTTTCTATGAGATTCACATTTCTCTAAACGGGAAGTAAGATTTAAATTTTCTTCTTGTAGTTTAGCTAAATGATCAGATAAATTATTTTTATCTTCGACTAAACCTAATAATACCTGCTCTTGCTTTTTAATGTTTTCCTGCAAATTATTTTGGTTGGCTTCTAAAACCTCTTTTGTTTTATTTAATTCTTTTAACTTTTCTTCAAGTTTTAAATGATTTTCATTCAGATTCAGGTATTTTTGATATACTTCCTTGTTATTTCTTTGATTTTGTGCCACAGCTTTCCATAGTTCCTTGCGTTTTATTTCTAATTCTTGAACATCTTTTGAATGAAGAAGTGTCACTTGTTTAGAAGGTTGAAATCCTAAGAGTGCAACGTTAGAAATTTTTTTTTCGGAAGAAGGTGAAGAGGGGAAAGGAGGGTTTGCTAAAACTTGAATTTGTGTGGAGGTTTCAGTAACATTTGTAGTGGTGATCATTTAGACTCCTATCGTGACCTATTAATAAATTTTATTTGGACAAAAGAGTAACTAAATTCTTTTTTATCAACAATAAATAAATTTAAATAATCCTACTATTTTTAATGATTAAAAAAAGAACGCCTATTCCTTTTTCATAAACGATTTTCAAATTATTTAGTAGGTATTGAAAATGATTAAAAAATATAAAAATTAAAACATTTGGCATGTTTTTTGAACCGCTTTGGCTTTGAGTTGACATACACTATACTTTAATAATGCTTTCACCGTCTGCAAGGAAAGAGATTTTTTAGGTTGATGACTAAGTTGTATAACAGCGTCATCAAGAGGTTTAATGACTTGTTGCCACTGAAATTGTTTTGAAATAGAACTTAACCGCTGTTTTATTTTTTCTCTTTCTGCTTGATTATCAATGAGTTCAATAATGGCTTGTTGAATCATGACAGGATCTTGGTAAGCAACCACTTTTCCCAGTTGATGCTTTTCGATCAACTCTGCAAAAGTGTCTCCCTGAGTCGCTAGAATAGGAAGTTGGGTCCATAAATAATCTAACATGCGTGTGCGAAAAGCATACCGTGTTTCTAAATGTTCAAAATGAGTAGACACTCCAATAGTGGCATCGAGTAAAAAATTATGACGTTCGTGATAAGGAACCCATCCGGTATTGAAAAATACTGTTTGATTCGTGAGTTCAAGTGTGTCAGCTAGCTGCCTCGCTTGCTGAACCATCTTCATTTCTTTGACTGAAGGATCAGGATTTTTGATACCCATGAACACTAACTTAATTGTAGGATGAGAAGAGTGTAATAATTTCATCGCCTGAATTAAAGATAAAGGATCAAACCAATTCCAAATGCCTCCTCCCCATAATAAAATAGAGTCTTGAGGCTGAAAGGAATAATATTCTCGTAACCCAGGTCCATCTTTTTTAGGAGCAGTAGCCGACAGTCCAAAGGGAACAACATCAATCAAATGACGGAGACTTGCATCGACTTCATAGTGAGAAGGTCCAAAACATCGTTGACCCAGTAAAAATCCTATCCATAAATCACGTTGTTTTTCACTTGCACAAATGATGTGGTCAGCTAGCTGAAAACCCAAGATTAACTGATTAATAGCCTGATGATGCCACGCTTGGCGGATTGGAAGAGTTTCTTGTTTAAATTGTTCAAATCGCTCTAAAGGTGTTGGGGTATAAGCATCTAAAATAATTTTGATTCCATAGCGTTTAGCTTTCCAAGCTAAAACACACCCTAAAACTTGTGTCAGAATAACATCAACAGTAGGAAATAGTTTTTTATAAGAAGGATCATTTAAAACAAGAATCGTAAAATTTTCTGCTTGTCGTGTCGTAGCTTGGGGTGCGATTAAAAAAACTTCATGCGTATGACCCAGAACTTTGGCAAATTCCCAACACCGAATAGCAGGACCTGCCATGGCTGTTCCGATTTGATTAGAAGAATAGATAAAAATGCGTGCCATGATTTAACAACAATGCGTGAAAAGGTGTTTAATATTGCGTAGAAATCCTTGTTTAAGAAAACGATAACGCAAAATATCTTTCTTTTGTTGAAAAAAAGAAGAGTGTCCTAATGAGGCATAAGTTTTAAACAATGTCTGTTGCTCGGATGTCAAACGGGTATGATAATGAGAAAGAAAAGAATCTGCTTGTTTAAAGGTTCTGCAAATACAGCGAGAAGCCTTAGAGCGTTTATCTGTTAAATAGTGCCATAATCGATAAGGACGTGCCCCCACATCGTTTAAATGGTGTTGTCGATAGAGAAGTGTCGCTTGCGGGAGGTGTTCAATTTTTCCAAAGCAAGAGGCAACTAAACCAATCCACCAATCATGCATGATGGCTTCATTCGGAATAGGAAGAGACAGTTGAATGAGTGGACGATTCATTAAAAACGTGCAGCCTGTTAAGACGTTTTGTGTCACTAAACGATTAATGCTGACATGAGAAGGATTAAGTCCACTATACTTCCAAAAGGAGGGGGCTATTAATCCTAGGTTCTCTGTCACAACAGTTGCATCTGTATGAACTAACAAAGGAGTGTGCCGGCCAAAACGAGATTCTAAATTTTTACAGTGGGCATAAGTGATTTCTATTTTGTGGGGATGCCACTCATCATCTTGATCTGCAAACATCACATAAGGAGCGGTAGAAAAATCTAGTAACGTTGCAAAATTGCCTTTAGCACCTAATTGTTGTTTAGGAGCAAAAAGAGTCATTTTATCTGGATGAAGCTGTTGCCATTTTTTTAAAATTGACCAGGTTTCATCTGTTGAGCCATCATCACGTGCCCATAAATGGAAATGGGAATAAGTTTGATTAAAAATGGATTTGAGTTGAGTCTCTAAGTAAAGGGCTCCTTGATAAGTGGCCAATAAAATATCGATTGTTTCATTACTCATCATGATTTATCCCATTAATTGTTCATCCTAATATAGCGTGAGATGCAAGAATCCACAAGACATTAGGAATAGAAATGATTAATTACTTACGATCAAGAAAAAAAATAATTTAAAGTTATTTAAAGAACTATTTAACAAATAATTCTTTAAAACGAGACATAATATACCAAAAATAAGATTTCACAGTGTATTTAAATTGATAATGAAAAATGACTTTTATGATTTCTTCATTAGACATGAGACTAAAAGAACGGATCGAATGATCAATCAAACGATCGTGACGCGATTTAAATAGGCCACTTATTAGCTTTTCAGAATATAGCCACTTACGTCCATAGTAACGCTTCATCGCCACTTGATAAGGAGCCAGTGAAGACACTTTTTTTTGTAAATAAGCATCAATTGTTTTCGCCGCCTCATGGCCACTTGCTAAAGCATGACGAAGCCCTTCACAACCTAAAGGATTCATGCTAGAAACAGCATCACCCAAGGCAATTAAGCGATCGTGAACATAAATATCTTTTTGCCCTAATGTATAAGCAATTGTTTTGCCATGACGATCTTGCATTTCATAAGATCCACATAATTTAAGCAATTGATCCAAATAGTATTTATAAGAATGGTGGTAGGGCACCAACTGCTGGTTTTGAAAATAACGAATGACTCCTACTTTTAGTTGCAAAGGGCTTTTCGGAAAAATCCATCCATAGCCTTGCGGCATCCAATGATGCCCTAAAAAAAATGTCAATGTTTCAGCATAACGTTGATAAATGGCACGATTAACTTGCACATGATATTCCACACCTGTCACTTGCATCGCTTTAGATTTATTGTAATGAGGAGCAATGACATGCCTGTCCGTCCCTGTTGCATCGACAAGCACTTGCGTTTTTATATCAAGCGGATCCGACGTATGTAAATCTTTAAGATGGACAGCGACATGATCCGGAAATAATTGGTATGTTTGATATTGACATCCCAAACGACAAGTACTTCCTGCTTTTTCGACTTCTTTTGCTAAAAACTGTCTGAGACGATCAAATTCAATGACAGGTCCAAAGGGTTGTTTAGATACCCAGCTCACGTTTTCTTGAGTCGACTGAATACGTAAGGTGTTCCAGTAAGAACTGACAATAGAAGTAGGGAGTTGAAAATCTTGCATGATTTCAAGCGGGGCACCCCCACTGGAATAATTATTATCCCAGAAACTTTTGGCTTTTTCGACTAGTAAAACTCGCCGCCCTTTTTGAGCGAGTTCTCTTGCACATTGTCCCCCCGCAGGTCCTGCACCAATAATTACCGCATCAAATGACTGCATAGGGTCAATCCTCATAAAAGCGATCAAATGAGGGATATCACTCATTTTTTAAGTTTATTTCTTTATAAGGAGGGTAAAAATAAAAATCAACTAAGCGATCAAATGATTATTTTAAATTGAAGGGGGTGGGGGAGGAATAGATCGCGATCTTGCACGAGGAAATGGAGGCATATCTATGTCTTCAAAAGAACGTCCCTCAATTGCTGCAATACGTTCTTCTAATGGGGGATGTGTTGCAAATAAACGGCTCCAAAAAGAGCTATGTTCATTAAAATAAAGATGGGCAAAAGGTTGTCCACTTTTAGGCATATCAGAGACATTTTCCCGCAAAATTTTACGCAACGCATTCGCAATTCCCTGCGGATTTCTTGTGTACTGAACAGCAGAAGCATCGGCTAAATACTCTCGTTGGCGACTCACCATGGCTTGCAAGATAGAACCAAAAAACCATGTCACAGAACCTGCCACGACAAAAATTAAAGCAACCAATAAAACAGGGTTGCCTCCTCGGCGATCATCATCATCTCGTCGAGAGTAAGTTGAGCTCTGTAACAGACGAATTCCAATGTAAGAAACAATAAAAAATCCCATGATCATTGCTGCTACACGCATTCCAATTGTCATGTCTTTATTATAAACATGACCAAACTCATGCGCCAGTACCCCTTGTAATTCATCTCGATTTAATAAATTGAGACATCCCCTGGTCACCGTAATAGCTGCATTTTGAGGGGAAGTTCCAGCAGCAAAAGCATTGATTTCTTTTGCTTCCAGAATATAAACAGGAGGAACAGGTAAAGAAGTGGCTATTGCAATCTCTTCCACAATGTTTAAAAGTTGGCGTTCCTTCGGATTGCGCGTATAAGGATCAACCAGCTCAGCTCCTACAGATTCAGCGACATAACTGCCACCTGCTTGAAGATAATTAAGGTAATTAAACCCAGCAACACTAAACGTAATTGTTAAAAATCCTAAAGCTACATAGGGGATTTGAGGATCCCCATAATCATCTCCTGCAAAAACACGCATGGCGATTTCAGCCAAGATAGAAGCAGCTAGAGTTAATCCAAAAAAAACAGCCAAGTAAAGCGTTGTTTTACGCCTTGCTTGACGCTGAGAATCCCAAAAATTCATTGCCATTTGACAACTCTCTTTCGTTTATGAAAAAGAAACCTTAGGCGCTTTTTTAACTTGTTGATCTTCAACCTGGAAGAGTTCAACGATATGGTGTCCTAATGCACTAGCGACTAAAACAGCCGGAAATTCTTGCTGTGCAGTATTATAGGTCATTACGTTATCATTATAAGCTTGTCGAGCAAAAGCCACTTTATTTTCAGTTGAGCTGAGCTCTTCTTGTAACTGTTGCATATTTTCACTGGCTCTTAACTGAGGATAATTTTCAGCTAAAGCCATGATATTTGTGACAGCTCCACGTAATGCTGAGTCTGCTGTTGCTAAATCTTTAAGAGAACTTTCTGTCGGTCCTCCACTTTGCTGCACTTGATTACGTGCCGCTTGTGCTTGGTTACGCGCACTGATCACAGCTTCTAACGTCCCTTTCTCATATCCCATATAGCCTTTTACCGCTTCGACTAAATTAGGAATTAAATCATAACGACGCTGTAACTGCACATCAATTTGACTCCAAGCGTTGTTAACTTGGTTACGTAGCTGAACCAAACGGTTATAAATACCCATTGCCCATAAAGCGAATAATACAGCAATGACAAGGATCACAATTAGTAATGTTGACATAAACACTCCAACCGATTAATTAACTTTAATTCTATTTTACTTCTTTAAGACTTTATAGAGAAGATCTTAAACAAAGTATATGCAAGCAATTAATAATAAATAATTAATAAAAACTTTTATTTGTAATTATTCTTTAATTTATGCCATCCTGTCCTTTTAAATTTTTATACGAGGCTCACAATGTCATGTTGTTCTTTAGATCCAAAAATAACTAATTATTCTTTAAAGCTAGACCCTATTTCTATTTCGCAAAATTTTTCAAGCAGCGGCCAAGAAGAAATTACAGTCACGGGAAAGATTCAACACACCTACCATTTAGGCTATAAAATTCAATTAACCTTTCAACGGATTGAATTATTAGAAAAAATTGCCGAAGTCTCAGACGAAATCTTTCATTTATTAAATAAAGTGTTTCGTCAGCTCTGTTCTCATCCTATCTACAACCTTTTAAGTGATATTCATCATGCTGCTCACCAGTTAGAACATCTCTTTCATTCTTTTTGTTTTATTGGGGATGTTTGTCGTTTCTCTAATTGGGTCTATGCGTGTCATCAAAAAAAACGTCTCACTAAACTCACTCTTATTTTTGCAGCTATTCGTACCTGTCATGCAGTCTCTCATTTGATTGCTTCTTTAAGTTTTTTACAAGATCTGGAGTTAATTAAGAGTCAAAAATTGACAAAGATTCGAGCTTATCAGCACTTACTTAGTGCATCAGGCTATGGCATTCAAACAGTTCAGTTAATTTGGCAACGTATGCATGGTCAACATTCTAAACACTTTAAATCAGATCTTTGTATTCATGCAGGAGGATTTATTTATGAATCGTTACTTTTTGCTAAACAATTTAAAAATATCTCTCAGCGTTTTCCTTATTTGAACCAAGTGATTGCTTTAGCAGGAATTGTTCATGCGATGAGTGTGATTGCGCGTTTACTTCCACCGGACCATCAACATGTTTCTCAAACAATCACTGTGACGCTGCAACTGGACAAGTAATCAAAAGAGATCAAAATAGATGAAAACAGGGGAGTCAATTTAAAGTCTTAAAATAGGGGTAAGGCATGTCAGTTGTAAAAGTGATTGAATTAATTAGCGAAGGAAAAACGATAGAAGCAGCCATTCAAGGAGCTGTCGACGAAGCTTCAAAATCACTACGCAATATTAAACAGGTGGATATTGATCATATTGGAACTGTGATCGAAAAAAATAAAGTGACGAAGTACCGTACGAATGTGAAAGTCAGTTTTATAGTTGACGATCAACATTAGTCAAAGCTATTTGCAATTTGATGTAATCGGTCACGGGATAACGTTAGCGAATGAAAAATTTTTGTGGATTATTGATTGGATAACAGATATTTTATTTGGTATGAAACCAACTTATAAAGAACTAGAAGCTATTATCGAAAAGCT
>Ga0105046_10009733_pt1 | contig 14997 bp, 13 predicted proteins | sample MAT03_FD_78385 | JGI IMG/M metagenome (GOLD analysis project Ga0105046, IMG submission 78385) | Freshwater microbial communities from Lake Fryxell liftoff mats and glacier meltwater in Antarctica - MAT-03 (megahit assembly) | ecosystem: Environmental > Aquatic > Freshwater > Ice > Liftoff... | reverse complement strand
TCGCTTGACCTGAGCATGCTGGTTAATCCTGTCTGAAATACTTCACCTCCGGGCAACAAGTAACTCGTCCGGCAGCGCTTATCGTCTGATCTGACGATGGACGAACCAGGGACCGAATCGAGCCCGATTTCGCGACCCGCTCTAGGGGTCTCTCTGGACCGAGCCCGCTTCAGTTCCCTCCATCGCAAGTTCTGGCTTCTCGCCGCACTCGGCATCATGCTGGACGGTTTCGACTTCTTCATCATCGGAGTCGCCAACCCGTTGATCAGTGAGGACTTCGGCATCTCCGCGACCGAAACTGGCCTCGTTTCGGCAGCAGCCATTGTCGGAGCGGTCTTCGGTGCTGGTTTTCTCGGCCCGGTTGCCGATCGAATCGGCAGGCGGCGGATCTTCAAGTTCGACCTGGTGCTCTTCGTCGTGTTTTCGGTTCTCTGCATGTTTGCCTGGGACGTCTGGTCGCTGATCGCGTTCCGGTTCGTGCTTGGTATTGCGGTCGGCCTCGACTACCCGATTGCCGCCAGTTACCTGGCAGAAATCCTGCCAAGCAAAGGTCGTGGACGGTGGCTCGTAGCCGGTTTCGCGATGCAGGCGGTGGGCATCCTAGCCGGGGCCGTGGTCGGGGTGCTGGTCCTGACCTTGATTCCGGAGGTTGATTCCTGGCGCTGGATGCTGGGATTCGGGCTTCTGCCGGCCCTGGTCATCATCGTGCTGAGACGAAACGTGCCCGAAAGTCCCCGCTGGCTCGCGCAGAACGGCCATGAGGAGGAGGCGGCCGAGGTCACCGAGCGACTGGTTGGACATCCGGTTCAGGTGACTGAAGTCGACCGCCACCGGAGTGCCCCGGTGCCCGAAGGCCTCAAGGCTTTCTTCCAACCCCGGTTGTTCCAGCGGTCGATGATTCGCCGGACCATCTTCACGTCGGTCCCCTGGTTCCTGATGGACATCGCAACCTACGGGGTCGGCATTTTCACACCGACCCTGATCGCGGGCATGGTCCTGAGCGGCGCTGACACCACGTTCATCACCGACGACCTCGTCTCGACCGAAGCCACCGCCCTGCTGGACATTCTCCTGCCTGTCGGGTTCCTGATCGCGATCCTCCTGGTCGACCGGGTTGGGCGTATCCCCCTTCAGCTGGTCGGCTTCGTCGGCATGACACTGGCCTTGTTGATACTCGCCATCTCCGAGCTGATCTCGGACGGCGGGGACTCAAACCTTCTGCTGGTCGCGATCGGCTTCGCGATATTCAACCTGACGATGAATGCCGGGCCAAACGCCACTACCTATGCGTTGCCGGCTGAGGTATTCCCGTCCGAGATGCGGGCTGCCGGACATGGTTTCGCTGCCGCATGCGCCAAGCTGGGCGCAGCGACCGGGGTCTTCCTCTTTCCGATACTGCTGAATGACATCGGCGCGGCTGCGCTGCTTTTCGGCGTGGCCGGCTGCTGCCTGCTCGGACTCCTGGTGACCACTGTTTTCAGGATCGAGCCCAAGGGCCGATCGCTCGACGAAGTCTCGGGCCAGGAGCTCGCGGCGACGAGGCCGCGAATCACACCTCCCTGAACCTCTCGTGGCCGAGCGCTTCGAAAGCGTAAAGTTATGGCATGGCCCTCACGGAACTCCCAGTCATCCAGCCCGGCTTGCCAGCTCCCCTCGATCCCAAGCTGATCACGGAACTGAGCGCCGAGATCCGGGAACTCGCTGCTGAAAAGGACGCCGTGATCCTGGCCCACAACTACGAGGTTCCCGAGATCCAGGATGTCGCCGACTACGTCGGTGACTCACTCGGTCTGTCGCGCCAGGCCGCCGCCGCCGACGCCGAAGTGGTGGCTTTCTGTGGCGTGCACTTCATGGCCGAAACCGCTTCGATCCTTTCGCCGGAGAAGAAGGTCCTGATCCCCGACCTCGACGCCGGCTGCTCACTCGCCGATTCGATCAACGCCGAACAGCTGCGTGAGTGGAAGGAGAAGTTCCCCGGCGCCCAGGTCGTGATGTACGTGAACACGTCGGCCGAAGTCAAGGCGGAGACCGACTACTGCTGCACCTCGTCCAACGCGGTCAAGGTCGTCGAACACATCTGGCGGGAGCACGGACCGGAGACCGAGATCCTGTTCGGACCAGACATGTGGCTGGGAGCCTTCGTCGCCAGGGAGACTGGCCTCGCCGACGATCCCGAGCGCAACGGCCGGTTCCACATCTGGGATGGTGAGTGCCACGTCCACGCCGGGATCCGCCCGGACGACATCACCCGCACCCGGGCCGAGAACCCCGACGCCGAGTTCCTGATCCACCCGGAGTGCGGTTGTTCAACCCAAGCCATGGAATACGTGGCTTCCGGCGACATCGCCCCCGAAGGGGTTCACATGCTTTCCACCTCGGGCATGATCGAGTACGTCAAGGAGAAGCCCGAAGGCAGCTACATCGTCGCCACCGAAAACGGCATGCTCTACCCGATGCAGCAGGCCGCGCCGAAAGCGAAGCTGATCGAAGCGAACCGCATGGCCTACTGCAAGTACATGAAGATGATCACCCTGCCGAAGTTGCGCGACACCCTGCGTGACCTCTCACCTGAAGTGAAGGTCGATGAGGCGCTGGCCGAAAAGGCCCGCCTGCCGATCGAGCGCATGGTGTCGATCGGCTGAAGCCGGCGAAACCGAATCGGTCCTGACCGGGCTCGGTGGCAATAGGATGCCGGTGTGCTTGAAATCCTCGCGTCCGCGCAGTCAGCGTTTCCGGCGGTAGATCAGGATTACCTGCTGGAAGCGCGGCAGATGCAGGCACTTTCGTTTGCGGTCCACATTCCGCTCGTCTGCTTCGGGGTGGCCTTCCCGGCGATGGTGATCTTCATGGAGTGGCTCGGCTACCGGACCGGCAAGGCGCATTACACCGAGATCGCCCGACGCTGGTCGAAGGTGATGATCACGCTGTTCGCGGCCGGTGTTGTCACCGGGACCCTGCTCAGTTTTGAGCTGGGCATTCTCTGGCCGGGCTTCATGTCCGCCTTCGGTGATGTGTTCGGCCTGGCTTTCGGGCTGGAGGGTTTCTCCTTCTTCATCGAAGCGATCTTCATCGCGATCTACGTCTACGGCTGGGACCGCATGTCGCCGAAACGGCACCTGCTGACGGGCATCCCGGTCATGGTCGCCGGCATCACCGGTTCCTGGATGGTGATCGCCGTGAACGCCTGGATGAACAACCCGTCCGGCTTCGACATCGTCGGCGGCGAAGTCACCAACGTCGCCCCGTGGACGGCTCTGTTTGGCAACGAGCACCTCTGGCCGCAACTGGTCCACATGTACCTGGCCGCCTACATCGTGGTCGGTTTCCTGCTGGCCGGCATCTACGCGTACGCCTGGTTGAAGGGTAGGCGGGGGCCATACTTCCGCACTGCGATGGTTGTTCCGCTGGCGATTGCCTGCCTCGCCGCTCCTACCCAGATCCTGATCGGCGACTGGTCGGCACGCAACGTCGCCGAAAACCAGCCGATCAAGCTGGCTGCCTTCGAAGGGCTCTACGAAACCACCGAAGGGGCGCCCGAAACGATCCTCGGCTGGTACACGAGCGACAATACGATCGAGTACGGGATCGAGATCCCGAAGCTGCTCTCGCTGCTCGCTTACCACGACCCCAACGCAACAGTGCAGGGTCTCGAGACTGTCCCGGAAGAGGACCGCCCGCCGATCAACGTCGTCAGGATCGCCTTCCAGACGATGATCGGCATCGGCACCGGCCTGGCCGCGCTCGCCGCCTGGTTCCTGTTCGTCTGGTTCAGGAAGAAACGGCTGCCGAGGACCAAATGGTTCTACCGTGCGGTCATCGCTGCCGGACCGGCCTCGGTGGTCGCACTGATCGCCGGCTGGGTCACGACCGAGGTCGGAAGGCAACCCTGGGTCGTATACGGCGTGATGAGAACCGAGGAGGCGGTTACAGGGGCCGAAGGGATCGTGTTCGGCTACGGCGCGCTGGTCGCTGTCTACGTGGTGCTGGCGACCGCGACCTTCTGGGTATTGAGGAAACTCGCCCGGACCCCGTTCAGCGAGGAGATTGCCGCGATGGAAGTCGGCCCGCCGCCGATCGAACCTGAACCGTCCGACCGAAAGGGGGGCGAAGATGGACCTGGCTGACATTCCCGTATTCCTGATGCTGCTGGGTATCGCCGCTTACATCGTCCTGGCCGGTGCGGACTTCGGGTCATCCTTCTGGTCGCTGACCGCACGCGGCCAGCTGGGCGCCGACATACGTAGAAGCACCCACCGCTCGATGGCGCCGGTCTGGGAAGCGAACCATGTCTGGCTGATCTTCGTGCTGGTCGTCTGCTGGACCGCCTACCCCGAGGTTTTCGGCTCGATCTTCTCTACGCTGTGGATTCCTCTGCTGCTCGCCTGCTTCGGGATCATCATGCGTGCCGTCAGTTACGTGGTCGGTGGGGTCGCCGAGCATCGCTGGGTGGTCATGCTCTCGGCGGCGGCTTCTTTCATCACACCTTTCGCGCTCGGCACGGTGGTCGGTGCGATCGTCTCGGGCCAGGTGCCGGTCGGCAATGCCGAAGGCGACCTTTTCTCCAGCTGGCTCAATCCCACTTCGATCATGATCGGAGTGATGGCAGTGACCGTCTGCGCCTATCTGGCAGCCGTCTACCTGACGGGTGACGCGACCCGCAACGGGGAACCCGACCTGGCGGAAGCCTTCCGACGCCGTGGGCTTGCTGCAGGTGTTGTCGCGGGCATCGTCGCTGCCGTCGGCATCCTGGTGATCCAGAGTGACGCCAAACCGGTCTACGACGGTCTGATATCCGGGGCCGGTCTGGTCGCGGTCCTGGCATCCGCGGTCGCCGGAATCGCCACAATGTTCTTCCTCTGGAAGCGCAGGTTCGAAAAGGCCAGGTACTGCGCGGCCGGGGCGGTGGTCGCGGTGGTAGCGGGCTGGGGCATCGCCCAGTCGCCGGAGATTCTTCCCGGGCTCACGGTCAGCGAAGCGGCCGCGCCCGACAACGTCCTGATCGGACTTCTCGTATCGATCGCAGTCGGCCTGCTGATCCTGATTCCATCACTGCTGCTGCTTTACGGGCTGGTGCTCGGGGGGCGCTTCGACCCGGGTTCCGACCATATCGCCGAAACCCCGGTCGGGCCGATGGCCGAACTGAATCCTCCTGCCCGAAGCCGCGTGGCAATGGTGCTCGCGGTGGCGGGGGTGGGGGCCCTGCTCAGCCTCGCTTTCAGCTCGGGCCCTTTCCTCTACATCGGCATCGCCATGGTCCTGGTGGCGCTGGCGACGGGTTGCGTGATGCTCGCTGTGACCCTGGTGACTACGGAGATGCAGGACTGACCGGGACCCTTTGAACGGAGCTGCCTTCGCTGGCATTGCCACCCTGCTTCCCGTCCCGGGCTGGCCGGTCATCGTCTGACTTGTCGTTCGGTCCACCGGGGCGGTCGGAGATCGCATCGTCAGGAGCTTCGGGCCGGTCATCGGTGGCGCTTGCCGGACCGGTAGCTCCATAATCCTGGTCTGAAGACTCCTCCTGTGCCTGGGTCTCAACCTGACCGGCCTGGTTTCCCGAAACCGAATCGTCATCCCCGCCGCACGCGGAGAGTAAGGCGGCCGAGACGAGCAGCAGGGCGGCGATCGCCGGGAGACGACTCGACCCCAAGCTCATCGGCCCACCCACAATTTCACCCCGGTGCCTACCGGAGCAAGCCAGCCCGCGACGAATGAGGCTCCGACTATGCGGCCCCGGGATCCCGGGAAATAGCCGAAAGCCCGGTGGACGCGGGCCACGCTGCAACCCCGGGCGCGGATCGCTGCTTTCGCCCGCTTCAGCGTGAGACCGTCGAGATCGGGAATGCGGCACCAGGTCCTGGCCGGAGCGATTATTCCGCCGCTACCGACAACATCGATTCCGGAGATCCGCAGGGCCGTGCTGCGCACCCATCCGCGCATCGGATCGGCGGCGATCCTCGAATCGACCGAGGGCAGGTAGGGGCTGCAGTACGGATCACCGAAACTGGTCAGGCCGACCAGCCGGTACTCGCTGCCGAGCGGCGCGACCAGCGGCCCGCCGCTGTCACCGAAGCAGGTGGATGAGTGGATCGCCGGTCCGCCGAGGCAATTCATGGTCCGGGGGTCGTAGTCGTTGCCGTTGTATCGGCGACAGACCTGGTCGGCGAGCATCACCTGGTTGGCGACCCGCAGGACACTGCTCGCCTTGCGGTTGTTGCTGCCGGTCACGCCCCAGCCGGTGGTGGCGACCATCTGGCCGGCCGCCCAGGAGCCGGCCTCGTCATCGCCGGCGATCCTGATGGTCGGGCCGCTCACCGGGGAATCAAGCCGGAGCAGGGCGACGTCCCAGCGGGCACCGCCGTTGTGGGTGTCGTAACGGCGTTTGCCTTTGCTGTTGACCGGCAGGAGGGCTTTGCTGACCCCGGTCACGGCGCCCGTATCTTCCCGGTTGAGCCGGGTCCGGCCGGTGATCACTTCGAGTTTCCGTACAGCGCGAGGCTTGAGGTCGGCCACGCAGTGGCCGGCGGTCACCACGAGATCCGGGGTGATCAGGGAGCCACCACAGAAGAAACGGGCGCGTGGGCTTTCTCTGGTTCGCCGGCTCTGAGAGTCGGCGATCGCGACCTGCCAGGGCCATTTTGAGATCGAAGTCGTATTGCCATTGACGATGCTGATTTGTGCCGCGGAAGCGGGCAGAGGGGACAGCAGGAAGGCGAACCCGGCCAGAGCGAACAGCACGACCGCAAAGGCGGCCGCACGAAATCCTGCCGGTTTTGTCCGTTCGGGCATCAGGTAAGAGTACCGGTTACCCTTTGCGAGCAAACGCTAACACTTTGTTCGCGTGATCCTCTCACTACAGGAGCGGTGGAACTCAGGCGCTGACGGATCCTTCGCAGGGGAAGGAGTCAGGCACCCCCTCCGGAATAGGGCCAAGCAGATGGCTTTCGGAAAGAAGAATAAAAAGGAACAGGTCAATGCGGAACTCGAACAGGCGCGCGCACGCGCTGCGTCCGAGCGTCCTCGCAAAGGCGGAGCGCCGATCATCGAGATGCGTGATGTCAGCAAGGTTTATGCCGGCGGTCATCTCGCCGTTGACCGCGTCTCTCTGGCGGTCAACCGCGGTGACTTCGTTTTCCTGGTCGGTCCCACCGGTTGCGGTAAGTCGACGCTGATCAAACTTCTGATCCGCGAGCTCGATCCCACCGACGGCACGGTTTCCGTCGCCGGACGAGATATCGGCCAGCTCCCGGACAAGAAGATCCCCCAGCTCCGCCGGAACATCGGCACCGTCTTCCAGGACTTCAAGCTGTTGCCGAGCCGGACGGTCTACGAAAACGTGGCCTACGCACTACAGGTGATCGGGGCCTCAAGGGCCGAGATCCGCCAGAAGGTCCCCGAGACTCTGCGCCTGGTCGGCCTCTCGACCAAACTTCACAACTACCCCGACGAACTGTCGGGCGGTGAGCAGCAGCGCGTATCGGTGGCCCGGGCCTTCGTCAACCATCCGCCTCTGCTGCTGGCCGATGAACCCAGCGGAAACCTCGACCCGGTGACCAGCGTCGGCATCATGCAGCTGCTCTACCGGATCAACAAGACAGGCACCACCGTCGTCGTCGTGACCCATGACCGCGAGATGGTCGACCGCATGCGCCGCCGCGTGGTCGAGCTTTACGAAGGCCGGGTCATCCGCGACGAGATCGCCGGTGGCTACACGGAAGAGTCCACCACCGAATTCGGAGTCCGCATGCGGGCCGAGATGGGTGTCGGCGAAGCACACTCGAACGGAGTTCACTGATGGGCAAGCTGTTTTTCTTCACTGGCGAAGCGCTGCGGGCAATTCGCAAGAACATGGCCCCGACTACGGCGGCGATCGTCACCACGGTTCTTACCGCGATTCTCATCGGTGTGCTGATCCCGATCTTCCAGACGACCCAGAGCAAGAGCTCCGAGGTCCGCGACGATCTTCAGGTCCGTGTTTACCTTCACGACGACGCGACCCAGGCCGAGACTTCGGCCCTGCAGAGTGACATCGAGAATCTGCCGAACGTCGCTTCGGTTACTTACCTGACCAAGCAGGACGCCCTGGCCGAATTCAAGGCGGACATGGGCCAGGAAGGCCGCGACGTGCTCGAGCAACTGGGCAGCAATCCTCTTCCCGCCAACTTCATCGTCAAGCCGGATGATGCCGAGAACCTGAGTTCGGTCCGGGCTTCGATTGCTCCTCCGGGGTCCGACGGCAAGCCGGCGAACATCTCACCGATCATCAGCAAGGTCGACAACCGTCAGGCCGACGCCGAGAAGATCGAAGAGGTCACCGGAGCGCTCAAGCTGGTGCTGACCGTGATCACGGTTCTTCTGATCGGGGCCTCGCTGCTGCTGATCGGCAACACCATCCGACTTTCCATCTACACCCGGCGGCGCGAAATCGAAGTCATGCGTCTGGTCGGTGCCACGAGGTGGTTCATCCGCTGGCCTTTCATGATCGAAGGTGTTGTCGTCGGCATGCTCGGTGGCGCGATTGCGATACTTGTCCTATGGATCGGCAAGGTCACAGTGGTGGACCCGCTTTCGGAGAGCTTCGCCCTCATGCAGGCACAGGACTCGATGTCCTTCATCGTGCTGATCGCCTGCCTGTTCGGTGCGGCGGTCGCGGTATCGGCAATCGGTTCCGGCATCACGCTGCGCCGCTTCCTCAAGGTCTGAGCCATGGCCTGAGCATTCCCGGCAGAAATAGGGTCCCGGCTTGAGGGTCGCATTTCTCGCGCTGGTCGCAGTCGTGGTCGGGCTGGTCACAGGCATGTGGATCGGGGGTCACCCCGAGAACCTGCCCGGACCGGTCCGTGACGTATTCGTCGAGACACCGCTCGCCAGCTCGGAGTCTCTGAGCGACGAAGCGGTCCGGGTGATCGAGAGCAAATACTTCCGCGAGACCGACTCGTCCGAGCTCGAAGACTCGGGTGTGCGTGGCATGGTCGAACGGCTGCGCAAGGTGCACAACGACCGCTTTTCGCATTACTTCGACGCGGAGCAGCTGGCCCAGTTCAACGAATCGATCCAGGGAAGTTTCAGCGGGGTTGGCATGACCGTCGGCGAAGTCGGCAAAGAGGGCCTCAGGGTCGGCTTCGTCTTCAAGAACTCCCCGGCCGACGACGCCGGCATCGAAGCCGGTGACGTGATCGTCACGGTCGACGGTGAATCGATCAAGGGCGAGAGTGCCGACCTGGCCGTTGCCAAGATCAAGGGGCCGGAAGGCAGCAAGGTTGAGCTCGGCATCCGCAAGCAGGGAAGGGGCAAGCCTGAGGTCTTCAACCTCACCCGTGAACAGATCACGGTCCCGGTCACCTCCAACCGGGTCGAGGAGGTCGACGGCAAGACCCTCGGTTACGTCCGGCTGGCGACTTTCAGTGAAGGCGCGAGCCGTTCCCTGACCCGTGCCGTCAACAAAGTCCGGGACGAGGGTGCCGAAGGACTGGTACTCGACCTGCGGGCGAACGGCGGCGGCCTCCTGCCCGAAGCCGTGCTGACATCGAGCGTGTTCGTCCCGCAGGACGAGATCGTCGTCGAAACGAAGTCACGCACGCAGCCGGACGAGACCTACCGCGCGGTAGGTGGCGACATCGGCCCGTATCCGGTCACGGTTCTGGTCAACCGGGACACGGCCTCCGCGGCCGAGATTCTAGCCGCCGCCCTTCAGACGAACGTCGACGCACCGGTGGTCGGCACGAGGACTTACGGAAAGGGTGTCTTCCAGCAGGTGATCAGTCTCGAGAATGGTGGTGCTCTCGACCTCACGGTCGGCGAGTTCTTCACCGCGGACGGAGTATCGCTCGCCGGTGAAGGCCTCGAGCCCGACGTGGTAGCGATTCTCGATCCGGACGCGAAGCAGGACACCCAGCTCGACCGCGCCTTCGATGTGCTTTCCGATGAGGTTGATTCCGCGGGTTCCGCGGACGGCTCGTAGTGGCGCGGCAGCGTAGTGGCAAGCCAAGGCCTCAGGGGACATTCCACGTAGCTCTGCTCGAGAAGCGCGGCAGGTTCACGGTCGCCCGACCGCTGTTCGAACCGGGAGAAGCGGTGGCCCTCGATCGCAAAGTCCGCTCGAGAACGGGCCAGATCATCCTCGCCGAGTTCGGTGGCGGCAGGGCCCGCATGGTCAAGGACCTCGGTGACGCTGACAACGCGACCGACGTATGTGAAGCCCTGGCGACCGAACGCCTTGGCCGGCGTGGTTTCAGCCAGTCGGTGGAAGCCGAAGCCGAGCATGCCGCGCAGAACCCGCTCGACCCACCCGGCGGACGACGTGACCTGACTTCAATGCCCACTTTCACGGTCGACCCGGCGACCGCCCGCGACTTTGACGACGCCGTCTCGGCTGAACGCGAAGGGGATGGCGTACGCATCTGGATCCACATCGCCGACGTCGCCGCTTACGTGCGGCCCGGATCGAAGCTCGACCAGGTCGCCTACGAACGGTCTAACAGCACCTATGTGCCGACCTCGGTCGAACCGATGCTGCCGAAGTCGCTCAGTGCGGGGGTCTGCTCGCTCTCACCGGGGGTGGAGCGCAACGCGGTGACCACAGAAATCCTGATCAATGGATCCGGCGAGGTCGAATCATGCAGCTTCTACCGCAGTCGGATCAAGTCGGATGCGCGGCTGGACTACGACCAGCTCGACCGTATCTTCGACGGCAGTGAAAATCCACCCGAATCGGTTGCCCGGCAGATCGACCTGACTCGCAGAGTTTCGGCTGGCCTGGCTGAACGTCGGGCCGGAGGAGCCCTGACCGTCAGCTCGACCGAACCGTCGTTCCAGTTCGACGAGCAGGGGCAGGTTCTCTCCGCTACGGCCGAAGTCCAGACTGAAGCCCACCGCCTGATCGAGCAGCTGATGGTCCTGAACAACGAGCAGGTCGCAGCCCTGCTCGAGAAGCGCGGTACGCCTACCCTCTACCGGGTCCACGAGCAGCCGGACCCGGACCGGATCGAGCAGTTGCTCGAGCAACTCGCCTCGCTCGATCTGCCGGCACCGCCGGGCTACGACGACATGGGTCCGTCCCAGGCGGGACAGATCGCGGTCGAAGCCTCACGGTCGGTAGCCAGGGAGGCGGACCGCCGCGGCCACGGCAAGGTCGCTTACGGATCGCTGATCCTCCGGTCACTGAAGCCGGCCCGGTACTCCGAGAAGAACCTCGGCCACGCCGGCCTCGGCAGCACCGCCTATTCCCACTTCACTTCGCCGATCAGGCGATATCCCGACCTTGTCGTTCACCGTGGCCTGCTGGCCGAACTGGGTGCGGGCGAAGAACGGCCCGATCCCGGATCGGTCGCGATGGCTGCGGTTCACTGCTCTGACATGGAACGTGCATCGACCCGCCTCGAGCGGGACGCCGACGACATCTGCGCAGCGTTCCTGCTCGAAAAGGAACTATTCACCGGCGGTTGGAAAGCCGAGTTTGAAGGGGAGGTCTCCGGCGTGATCCGCGCCGGGGCGTTCGTCACCTTCGGTGGGCGGCTCGGCGACGTGTACGAGGGTTTTGTGCCCGTGCGGAAGATCCGCGGCGAGTATTTCGACCTGAATCAGGAAGAGACTGCCCTGATCGGATCGAAGACCGGCCGCGCCGTGCGCTTCGGGGAAGCGATCACCGTAACCGTCGAAAGGGTGGACGCGGTCAGGGGCCGGGTCGACCTCGAACCTGCCTGAGGCCGCTCAGCGGATAAATTGACCAGTTCATGAGTAAGAAGGCCAAGAAGAAACGCGTACCCGCTTCCGGTGATGTCGCCACCAACCGGCGGGCCCGCCAGAAATTCGAACTGATCGAGAAGTTCGAGGCCGGCATCGTGCTGCTCGGAACAGAAGTCAAAGCTCTGCGCCAGGGCAACGCGCAGATGGGCGACTCCTACGCGGTGATCGACGACGGGGAGGTCTGGCTGCGGAACCTCCACATCCCGCACTACGCGCCGGCCACGATCAACAACCACGAGCCCGAACGGCCACGCAAGCTGCTGCTTCACAAAGGTGAGATCGAACGGCTGATCGGCACCTCCCAGCAGAAGGGCCTCACCCTGATCCCTTCGAGGATCTACTTCAAGGGACCCAAGGCCAAGGTCGAGCTGGCCCTTGCCAAAGGCAAGGAAGGCAGGGATCGCCGACGCGACATCGCCGATCGGGACGTACAGCGCGACGTGGAGCGAGAGTTCAAGGGCCGCTATCGTTCCTGAGCCAATGAAGCGGTGGCAAGAGAAGCGGTGGCAAGATGCGCACCACTTCGGAAGACCTTTACATGGTGATATCGACCGCGTGCGAGGATTGAGACGATGAGCAAGAAACTGAGTACCGCCCTCTGCCTTGCCGTGCTGGTTTTCAGCGCGGCTACACCGATCGCGGCGACCGCCGCAGAGGAGCCCGTGACCGGTGCCACCGGCACGACCACGGTCACGCCAGCCGAGCCTTCCGCTACCGAGGCACCGCTCTCGCTGACCCCGGACGAGATTGCCGCCCTCCAAGGAGAAACGACGGCGGCCGACAGCGGAAGCGACAAGAGCTTCTTCGACAAAGCCAGCGACTTCGTCACCGACAACGCACCTTTCATCATCATCGGCATCATCGTGCTGGCTGCGATCCTCGCCGGAATCTTTATCGCGAGGGGCCGCAACCGGACCCCCAAGGCGCCGAAGGGTGCCAAGTCCGCCGCCGGGGCTCCGGCCTCGGTTCCGTCCGCCTCCGAGATCCGTCGCCGCAAACGGGCCGCGATGCAGCGATCCCGGGAAGAAGAACGCCTCCGGCGCAAGGCCGGGCTCGAAGGACGCCAGGCGGTTCAGAGCACCACTCTCCCGCTCAGCGCAAACGTGCCGCTGGACCCGGTCCAGGCGGAGAAACAGTCTGCTCGTGACCAGCTCCAGGCCGCTGCGGCGGTCGCCCGTTCAGGTCCCGTGCCGGCGCCGGCCAGCCTGACCCAGAACGCTCCGGCCCCCGGTGTGGTCCAGCCCGGTTACCCGGAGCCCGATACCGCACTGACTTCGCCGACCCCGACGCCGGCAGAGCTTTCGGCGGCCACCGCGGCAGCCGCGGCGTCAGCTCCGCAGGCGGCGGCGCCAGTGGCCCCTGTCGAGCCGATCGTGGCACCTGAACCAGTGGCACCAGAACCGGTGGCACCCGTCCCGACCTCCGTGCCGCAGGATCCCCCGACCCAGGTTTACGACCTGCCGAGCGACATGCCGGAGCAGCCGGCTGAACCGGCGGTTGAAGCTCCGGGTCTCGACGCTACGGTCGGTAAAGCCGCGGCGGCATTCACTGTCAGTGCCGCTGGTGGAGCCCTCGCTGGCCGGGCGGCCACCTCAGGCGCAGACGAGCAACCTGCGGAAACCTCAGCGGAGTCTCTGGTCAGCGAAGATCCGGCTGATGACGCAGCTCGTGACGCCGAGCAGCGTCTGCGCGCCAAGGTTGCCGAGATCAAGGCCGAACAGGGTCGCGGTCTCGCCCCGGCACCGGTGCCGGCCGCTCCCGAAACCGCACCTCTCAAGCCTGAACCGGTCGAACCCGCATCGATGGAAGACCAGCTCGACGAAGCCGAAGAGATCCAGCGCGAGATCGAGTCCGCCGAAGTGATCCCGCCGACCCCGACCGGCCTCGCGGCGGTCGAACGCAAGCTCCAGCAGAACAGCGACGAGCGTGACCGCACCCTCCGAGAAGCCGAGTCACGGCTGCGGCGGATCGAGCAGCGGGCTGAAGATGCCGAACGCCGTGCGGCTTTTGCCGAACGTCTCGCCCAGCTCAAGATCGACGAGTCGGAACGTGAGCGTCGCCTGAGCGAAGTCATCGCCGGTATTGACCGGGCGGAAGAGCGTGCAGTCGAAGCCGAAGAGCGGGCCAAGGCGGCCGAACAGACGGCCGCGTCCGCCCTCGAAGACGTGGTGACGCCCGCCGCGCCGGTCCCGCCCGCCGCGCCCCCTGCCCCGGTTGAGCCTCCGGCTCCTCCGGTGGCTCAGTCCCAGGCATCGGCGGAAACGGTGGATCAAACTCCGATCATCCCGGCTTCGCGATCACCCCTGTTCGGTGGCGGTTCATCCGGGATCCGGTCGGGTTCGGGGTCGCTGAACCTGAACAGCGCCACTTTCGAAGAGTTGCGTGACGCCGACCTGTCGGTCACCCAGGCGACCCGGATCCTTGCTTACCGTGAACGCTTCGGTGGCTACCGCTCGGTCGAGGACCTGGAGAAGGTTCCCGGTTTCCCGGCGGAGCTGATCGAGTCGTTGAGAGGAAAGATCACCGTCTAGGAGAGTTCGAACCAGGTGCCTTTGGGCCCCAGGTTCGCGACTTCCGTTCCACCGATGTTCGAGCGCTCGCCCCACGATTCGTGGATGTGGCCGCAGACGGCCAGTCTGGGCTGAGCTCTCTCGATGGCCGCGGCGATCGCCGGGCTGCCGAGATGCAGCCCGTCTCCGGCTGCGTCGCAGTGGTTCTTTGGCGGCGAATGGACGATCAGGACATCCGCACCGTCCAGGCCGGCGAGCATGCTTTCGGCATCGGTCTCTTCGACATCGAAGCTCCATGACCAGGGAGTGACCGGGATGCCGCCACCCAGGCCGTAGAAGGACTGGCCGTCGATCTCGGTCGAGTTGCCGTGGAGCACCGTGGCCGCATTCCAGTTGGCCGCCGCTTCCTGCAGGTCGCCGAGCCTCTCGTTGTTCCCGGGGACCAGGACGGTCGGTGTGGTGATGCCTGACAGGGCGTTGATCGTCTCCTCGAGCCCTTCGTGGATCGAAGCGAAGTCTCCGGCCCCGATCACGACGTCGGCGTCGGCCGACATTTCCGTCAGGCGGGCTGCCTGTTCGAGGTCACGGTGGAGGTCACTGAAGGCGAGTATGCGCATGCCGGAAGCCTAGGGAATCGTCCTGGTGCTACTGCTCCTCGTACTTCTCCGAAAGCCGCAGCCAGATCTCGCTCCGGGTGGGGAAAGACGGGACCGCATGCCGCAGGCGGTCCATCGGCACCTCGCCG
>Ga0105046_10009732_pt1 | contig 14997 bp, 5 predicted proteins | sample MAT03_FD_78385 | JGI IMG/M metagenome (GOLD analysis project Ga0105046, IMG submission 78385) | Freshwater microbial communities from Lake Fryxell liftoff mats and glacier meltwater in Antarctica - MAT-03 (megahit assembly) | ecosystem: Environmental > Aquatic > Freshwater > Ice > Liftoff... | reverse complement strand
GCTCCCCGCTCCCCGCTCCCCGCTGCCTGCTGCCTGCTAATTTATGTATCTTGCACGCCCAATGGCACAGCAACTACTCGACGACCCGAAGGATTGGAAACGGCCGCCCGAAAAACCGGGCAAAATGCCTTTTTACACATGGTGGTCCATGGGGCTGGGCATGGGCATCGCGCTGCTTATCGTCAACCTGCTTGATTTGCGCGGGTATTTTCCCGAATTTTTGATCAATACCGATGTTTTGCAGCTCGGCACAACCAAGTTGCTGGTTTGGCTAGTGTTCACTGCCGGCTCCATTTTGTTGTCTCAATGGCTGATCGATGAAACACCTTCGGTAACAGTGCGCACTGCTGCTTTGCAAGGCCTTGGCAGTGGGTTTTTGGCGGAAAGCATATTCCAGTTTTTAAAAATTATTGGCATCAATGCTGGGGATGCGCTCAGCAGTCCGCTCATGACGTTGTTCTCCTTGATGTCCATGGCCTTGTACTGTGCGCTTGTTTGCGCATCGCGGATTTACCTGCTGCGCGGCGGCTCATGGCTTCAACCTTTGATGGGATTGGCATTTTGGCTGGTTTTGGTCAAACTTTTTAGCCTGTTTGGTTGAAACATTGTACCTTTTTTGCCTTAACCTCTTAATTTTCGGCCTGAAATTTGCCATCTCCTTTGGCCCACCGTTCTCCCAAGGGCTGTTTCTCCCAATGGCGCAAGGTCATCTGAGACGAAGTTGTTTGTTTTCCGCCACGAGTTAATCCGACCAAGTATGAACCGAGCATTGTTCTTTTCTGGAATTTGTTTCCTTTTAAACATCCATTCCCTTGCAAGTGTGGTACCTGCAATTGCACTGTCGAATACCTGCAGCCGGCCCGAACTCCTTCAAGCTGGCCAGATCACCGATACTGGAGCAAATTTGACCTGGACCGATGTGGCTGATGCTTACGACGTGGAATTGCGCCCGGCGGGTCAATCCTTTACAGGAATTCCCACCCATGTGTTAAATTCCGATCCACCGTTTGTGTTGAGCGACCTCCTGCCCGGTCAAAATTACCGCTTCGTGGTGCGCGCCCGCTGCGACAACAATGAAGTGAGTGCGTGGTCCAATCCATACAATTTTTCCACCGAACTAAACAACATCCGGCCCTGTCCGCTGCTGTTCGACCTGCGCGATACCTCCTGCATTTCCCAGGTGCAAATTTTTAAAATCCACGTAAACGATGCTCCGGGTAGTGCTCTGGGAACCGACGTGAACTTCACAGGCCTCCGCCTCGTAGTGGAACATGCCTGGCGCTCCGACCTGCGCATTTGGCTGCGCTCGCCTGATGGTGCTCTGGTGCAAGTGATCGGCGGACTCAATGCCGGCGACCGCAACCTCGGCAATCCTGAAGCGGGCGACTGTGCGCCTTTCATCGAACTTACCGAACAACCCGGCGCTCAACCCCTGAGTGCAGCGGCGGAAAAAGACAATGTAACGGGGTTGTACCTGCCTTTCAATTCGTTTGCTGCTTTTGCAAACGGGCAAAATCCGAACGGCATCTGGCAACTGGAAATTTGCGACGCCAAAGCCAATGATAGGGGAAAACTGCGCACCTGCGCCCTGGTGTTTTCTCAACCAGGCTGCGATCCGCCCGCAGGCCTCACAGCTTCCAACGTGGATGCAAACAGCGCCGATGTAACTTGGACGCCCGATGCCACGGGTGACAGCATCCTGGTGGAGTTTGGTTTGGCAGGTTTTCACCCCGGTTCAGGCAATGCACCAGGCATAGGCGGACAAATCATCAAACTTGCCCAACTGGCAGCCCAACCCGTATTGTTGAATGGATTGTTGCCCATCAAAACCTACGCCGTTTACATCCGACGCCAATGCGCACCCGGGTTTTGGGGTACAAATTCGCCAGCTTTGGAGTTTGTGACCAATTGTCCGGCCACCCTGCTCGAAAACGTGAATGCCCTGGCCAGTTGTCCGACAGGATGTGCCGATCCATGCCCCTTGCCCGGACTGTGGCAAAATGTCGGCGGCGACGACTACGAATGGAAAGTGCGCAGCGGGCCGGGACATACGCATCCCATCGCCGGGCCACCCTCGGCATCGGGCGGCAGCGGCAAGTATCTTTTTTTTAGAAATTCATGCACATTTAATGGCGCCTTCGGCAAAAAAGCGGCGTTGCGTACCCGTTGCGTGCAGGTATTTGCACCGGCAAACGCGTCGTGCCATTTTTCGTTCGACTTGTACATGAACACCAAAACGGGTTTGATGAGTACGTTGGAATTGCAGGCGTCGACCGATGGCGGACAAACATGGACAAGCTTGCGTACCTGGTCGGGCAACCGCGGCAAACAATGGCGCCGCGAATACATCAACCTCAGCGCCTACCACAACCAAATCGCCCTGTTTCAACTGGTCGCTACAGGCACTTACGGCATTTACGGCGACATAGCCATCGACAACCTGGCGTTTTACGGTTCTTCCGCCGCCGGAACACCCGACTTTGTTTTTTACCGCGACAATGACGGCGATAATTTTGGTGTTTTGGATCAAAAACTCATCGCCTGCAATCCAACCGTGCCGCTTGGTTATGCTGCCGTGGCAGGCGATTGCGACGATGCCAACGATGCCATTTATCCGGGCGCCGTTGAAATTTTGTGCAACCAGCAAGACGAAAACTGCAACGGCATGACCGATGATTCGTTCATTCCCGCACCTATGGGAAATGGGGATGCCGTTTGCGAATTCAACTTTGGCGTACTCACGGCAACGGGTACGCCCAGCGGATCCTTTTATTGGTACGATGCAGCCGTGGGTGGTCAATTGGTGGGCACAGGCTCAACCTTATTACTTCCGAATGCCGAGACAAGCGGGGTATTTTACCTCGTGGATTCCATCACCGGTCCATCTGTCGGCTGCAGCAGCGTGCAGATACCCGTGATCCTCACGGTAAATCCCAGGCCCGATCTGATGCTCGACGGTCCGAATCCCATATTGTGCCCTGGCACCAGCATCGACCTCAGCGAAGTGCCCATCGTTGACCTGGCGTCAACAAACGGCGTAATGACCTACCATTCCGCTTTCCCCACAACTCCGGCAAACCAACTTGTCAATACCGTAGTTTCACCCTCTTCGCCGACCATCTATTACGTCAAAAAAACAACGGCTTTTGGTTGTTCGGATGTTACCGCCTTTGTTGTAAACCTGTATTCGGCCCCACAGGTAAGCATCGTTCAAGGCGATTCGGTCGCCTTGTGCCGGGGTAAAAGTATCAACCTGCAAGCAGTTCCTACGGCGCCTGGGACCCTGCCACACGAATACAACTGGAGCAACGGACTCAATTTCGCCAACATACCCGTGCAGGCGTCCATGACACCCGGTGTGACCCAAACCTACACCATTACCCTCACCGATGCCAATGGGTGTTCTTCAACCGATGCCATTAAAGTTCATTCCCGGAACAACGTATCGCAAACCGCCATTGTTGAAATCAACCACGTGGATGTGTGTGGTGGGAACGATGGTTTCATCCGCCTCAATCCGCTCGATGGAACGCCGCCTTACCAGATTCAGTGGTCGGGTCCCGTTACCGGAATGCTTTCCAACATAACGGGTGTGGCCACGCTTGCCGGACTCACCCAGGGAGGATACCGCGTAACCATAAGCGACGCCTCCGGGGCCTGCAACCTGGTTTTGCCTCAAATTGTCATCAATGCACCAGGTTTTGAAGTCAGTGTTGATGCCATTGTGCATCCTGCCTGTCCGGGCACAAATACCGGCTCCATTGCCTTATTGGTGAGTGGATTGAACCCGGTTTTCAACTGGAGCAACAACCAAACAGGCCCGGTGGCCAACGGGCTGTCGTCCGGGGTGTACAGCGTGACGGTCACCGACGGCAATTGTACACAAGTGTTGTCCGATCTGGAAATCACGTCGCCTCCAGATATTCAACTGGTTTTGAACGACAAGGAAAACGTCCGATGTTTCGGCGGCGCAGATGGCTTCATTGACCTTGCTGTTTTCGGCGGCACGCCGCCTTACATTTACCTATGGAACAACGGTGCGGTAACCCAGGACCTTAACGGGCTCCCGGCAGGTACTTACAATTGTACCGTGCAGGATACCAAAGGTTGCACCTCCACTACCGGCCCGTACGAAGTGACCCAGCCCTCAGCTCTTGTTCTTATCGTTGATTTGTTGGCTCATGTGCGCTGTTTTGGTGAAAACAACGGAAGCATTGCCGTCAACGTTTCGGGAGGCACGCCACCCTTCCAGTACGCATGGAGCAACGGTGCCGATGAACCCTTCAACGCATCGTTGCCGCCCGGCTTTTACCAGCTTACGGTCACCGACGCCAACAACTGTACGGTGGTACAGAGTGCAACCATAAACGAACCTGACCAGCTGGAAGCCTCCTCTGTGCAATTGCAAAACCCTACCTGCCTCGGTGTGGCCAATGGCGTGCTCGAGCTGGTGGTGAGTGGCGGACAAACCCCTTACCAATATGTGTGGAATACGGGCTTGCCAGCTGATACCACTGCCATTTTGCTCAACCGCGATGGGGGCATGTATTCTGTTACGGTAACCGACAACGCAGGATGTACGTATGTGCGTTCCAACATCGTGCTCGATGCTCCGCAACTGTTGCAACTAACGCTGGATGTTTTGCAACCTGTCCTTTGTTTTGGTGAAAACACAGGAGCTATTAGCGTCAGCATCACGGGAGGTGAAGGGCAAGTGGATGTTGCATGGAATGGGCAGACAGGCAGTACCAGTTTGCAAAATTTACCTGCCGGAACCTACACGATTGAAGCAAGCGATGAACGTTCGTGTACCGTGCGCGATACCTTCATAGTTGCGCAACCGTTGATGCCATTAAACACGCAGGTGCTTTCTATAGAAAACGTGCAATGTGCCGGCGACGCAGCGGGTAAAATCAATGTGCAAACCACTGGAGGCACCACGCCTTATCAGTTTGTCTGGAGTTATGACGGGTATTCAGAAGAGGATTTAACAGACGTACCCGCGGGCTTTTACGACTTGTTGGTAAGCGACGCAAACGGTTGTACTTTTTTGTTGCCTACTCAAACCATTGCGGAATCGCCTGCCCTGGTCGTGACGCCCTCCATCACCGAAATCCCTTGTTTCGGTCCACAAATCGGGTCCATTGTTTTGCAAGTTCAGGGAGGTGTTGGCGCCTACAGTTACTTTTGGAATACGGGTGCACAAACGCAAGCCATTTACAACCTACAGGCAGGTTTGTACGATGTTACCGTTTTTGATGGACTGGGTTGTGTGCGTGTTTTGAGCGAACTGGTGGTGCGTGAGCGCAAAAGTACCCTTGTGCTCGAAACCACGTTTGTAGAGCCGGTGTCGTGCAACGGCGACAACGACGGGCGCATAGGCGTTCGGGTGTTGAACGGTGTTGCACCGTACCAGTTCATCTGGTCGTCGCCCGTGGGACTGCACGCCAACCTTCTCACACCGCGTGATACAGCCAAAAACCTGCAGGGTGGATTGTATGCCCTTACTTTAAGCGATGCCCTGGGGTGCTCTGTTTCCCTTGGTCCCATCAACATCGGTGAGCCGCCATTGCTTTCGGTTGGGGCTTCGGAAGTGTTTAACCTAACATGCAAAGGCGATTCGAGCGGGCGCATTGCGGTAACGGTTTCCGGCGGATTGCCCGCTTACAGTTATTTGTGGAGCAATGGCGCCACCACCGCTGAAGCGGAGGATCTTCCTTCGGGCATTTACCGCGTTACCATCACCGATCTTCAGGGTTGTACGGCACAAACGCCGCCGGTAACGGTTGCCGAACCTGCGTTGGCGCTTAATATTTTGGTAAACAGCGTACTCGACGACTTGTGCGGTACGGCTCTGGGTGCGATTTCCTTGAATGTTGGTGGAGGAATGCCTCCTTTGGCTTATTTGTGGAACAACAACGATACCACAGCATCGGTGACAGGTCTTGTGGCGGGCAATTACCAACTTACGGTTACAGACCAGGCGGGCTGCCAGGTGTTGTCACCTTTTTTCGACATCGAAACTTTATCCGGACCCATGCAATTGCAGCTTTTGCAACAAGCAGACGTGGCCTGTTACGGCGACTCTACCGGTTCACTTGGAGTGTTGGCAACCAACGGTGTCGGACCATACCTCTATGCCTGGAGCAACGGTTCTTTGGCGCCGGTACAAAACAACCTTCCTGCTGGCAATTACGGGTTGACCGTCGTCGATGCTTTTGGATGTTTCTTTTCCCAAAATTTTGTCCTGAACCAACCTGCAGAACCCTTGCAGGTGGGCTGGCAATCCGATTCGCTCACCACCGGCTGGGCCATAACTTTAACGCCTACTGGAGGCACGCCGCCCTACGAGGCACAATGGGATGCAGCGGCGGGCAACCAGACTGGTTTGACGGCAATTGGGCTCGACAACGGAACCTATTCGGCCATGGTAACCGATGCCGAAAATTGTACCGTGTTATTGACAGGCATCACAACAGGAACCAGCGCCGTGGATGAGCAGGATTTTTCGGAGGTATGGCTTTTGTCGCCCAACCCAACCCATGGTGATGCGTATTTGGTTGCAAAGCATCTTGGCCACAAGGGGCTTTACCTGAACGTTTACGATGCCTTGGGCAGAAGCGTCATGGGCGCCATCCAACTGCCGGAATACACTGGCGACATGGTGGTATTGCCTTCAGCCTCTTGGCCGGCGGGAATGTATTGGATTCAAATAACGGATGTTGAGGGAAGAAACCATCGGGCAGGAAAACTGATCAGACAATGATGTCGCCTACCGTTTTCTCAAAATAAAGAACAAAAAATACAAAATTTGATACGTTATCTGTATTTTTCGCAGGTCTGAACAACACCATGTCGCTGAAGTACCCAACAAGCGGCGCGTCTTTTTTTTCAAAATAGGGATATTTTTTGAAAAAAGGTTTTTAATCCTTTGATTTTCATTGCATTGCAACAATGCTATGAAAGGTTGTTTTTTCAAACACCAAACCGATACCCATGAATTCTTTGTTACGCTACGTGTTAATGCTATGCCTGTGGGTGATTCTGCCCGCAGTCGGATTACGGGGTCAATGTCCCCGGATTCACCCTTGTCCTGCTGCTCAAGTCACGATTTGTGATTATTCGGTCAACGACTCTTTGTTGTGGAACGACGGTCCTTACACCTGGAGCCCCATATTGCTGTCGGAGGATATTTATGAAGCTGCGGCCAACCTCAGCATCATGTTCACCGATACGTGCGGAACGGCACCTGTGGTGTCGTATACCATTTTTTTTGACCTGGAACAGGACAATCTGCAAGAAACGGTTCTCACTTCAAACATGGTTTTCCCTCCGGGAAAAATGCTTTACGGCAATGCTTTCAGTATAGATTACCTCGAAGGCGATACCATGACGTTTGACAAACGCGATTTCCCGGATTCCTTGCTTTATCGATTTGCATTGGAAGTTTCGCCATCGGGAAACGGATGGGTTGCGGTGCTTCGATGGAACAACCTAATGGCTCCGGACCAATACTCTCAGGCGCGTTTGCCAGAAGGCAGGCACCGCATTGTATGGAGGGTGGTTTCCGGAGGCGTTACCAAAACCTGTGAGTACAACTTCAGGGTGCGCGACTGTTTGGCACCCGAGGTGTATTGTCTCCAACCCGCTGCCATAAACATCAACTACGATCAATTGGCAGAATTGAACATCTTGGATGTTTTGGATTACGGATTGGACAACATCAGTCCGGAAAACCAACTCATGTTCAGCATGCAAAAAGCAGGTGCGGGAACCGTGTTTCCGCTCAACGTATTTAACCTGCCATTCATCAAATTGGAATATTCCTGCGCCGATACAGGGTTGCAAATCGTTGACCTTTGGGTACGGGACTTGCACGGCAATGCCGGATTTTGTCAAGCATCCGTTACGGTGACCGATACTGTCGGTTTTTGCGTGGTATTGCCTGTTGCGTGTGCAAGAGCCATCTTTGGCAACCAGGACACCCTCGACAACACGGTTTTTCAGTTGCAAGCAGGTGTGTTTACGCCTCCATTTGCAAGTGAATTGTTTCTGCTCTCAGAGGGCTGTGCGGAAGTGAACCTCGCGCCCATACCTCCGGGAGCAACTTATGCCCTGGTGCAACCCGTAAAAACCGACATTGCGCTCAACGGTGTTTCCACCTTCGATCTGGTGCTTATTTCCAAACACATCCTCAATGTGGAATCCTTTCAACATCCATGGCAATACCTGGCAGCCGATGTGAACAACAGCAATACGGTTACCACCTTCGACATCGCACTGATTCGCAAACTCATCCTTGGTCTGGTGGATACCTTTCCGCAAAACACCACCTGGCGCTTTATTTCCTCCGATTGCGTCCTGCCACCTCTGCCGCTGCCTCTGGCTTGCATTGGCAATGTGAGTTTCAACATGCCGCTTGGCTCCATTTACCCTGATTTTAATTTTTTCGGCATCAAAATGGGCGACATCAACGGCTCGGCATTGACCAACAGCGCACAATCACCGGCAACGCCGCGCAACATGGCCAAACTCCTGGCATCCGATGTTGTTTCGGAACCCGGAGAAACGCTGGAAGTGCCCTTTTACCTTGATGCTTCCGGCTACCGTCTGGGCATGCAATTGGCCTTGGGTGTGGATCCGTCAAAGTTTGAAATCACCGGACTCGATGCCCCCAACCTGCCTGGATTTGACGCTTCCTGCTGGACGTACAACAACCAATCGGGTGCATTGGCGCTCAGCTGGGCCGTCCCCGTTCCCCATGCCCTATTGCCCGATGCACCTGCTTTTGTTTTGCACCTGCGCGCCCGTTCCGCTGCCAGTTTGCGCGAATCCGTGCAATTGAACAACCAACGCCTTCAAGCCGAAACGTACCAGGCCGATGGCGAAAAACAGAACCTCCTATTGACTTTCGAAGCGCCCCAGCAGGCGTTGTTGGTGAAAGCCCAGCCCAATCCAAGCCAGGGCGGCGCATCATGGCCGCTTCGGTTGAACCAGTCTGGCCCAGTTCAACTCGACTTGTTCGATGCCCATGGGCATGTACGATTCCACTTGCAACAAACCCTCAACCATGGCACCCATCGGCTCGCCATGCCCAATGATACTTCGCTGCCACCAGGAGTGTACACCTGGCGCATTCAATCTTCGGAAGCAACCTGGAGCGGGCAATGGGTGAAAATGTAAGTTTAAAGTTTGAAGTTTAAAGTTTAAAGTTTGAAGTGTGGGTGGCGCATTGTCCTTCAGTACGTACGGATAATGCGGCGTTTACGCAGCACCCAAACACAACCCTACACAGAATAGGGTAAATTCCCCCAAATGTCGTACAAACGTGCTCCCATGCTGGTTTATGTGCTTTAAAAGATTTAACTTGCGTTAAATATTCGTCAGCAATATTTTTTTTATAAATATAATCCCAAATAAACATCCCATGCCTCAAAAATTACCTGCCTTTTTCTTTTTTCTTTTTTTAGCCTTAGGCACACATGCGCAATGTGTTTTGTGGCAAAACGTACCGGCGTTGATCCTTGCCGATACAAGCAACAACAACCCGGAATTGTGGAACAGCGCCCCTTTTTACGACGTCCATACGGGCAATGTTGACCTTGGCGAAACGCCTGTTACCTTGGACATGACCTTAGTGGATACCTGTTCGGTACAGGCTGCGCTGCGTTACCAACTTTGGCTCGACTTGGATGGCGACGGAACGACAGAAACCCTCGTCGACAGCGACAATCCGCCAATCCCGGGTTACGTATACATGAACGGCGATACCGCTCAGTTCGACAAAAGGCCTCAACCGTTTTACGCTTATTTCCGCTTCGTTTTGGACACGGTTTGGAGCGGCGATACGTTGCATGCGCAAATTTTCTGGGCGGAGGACGACAATCCGGGCGCGCCACGTTTCAACGTGGAATTGCCTTATGGCAAACACAGGATTGTGTGGACGTATGGCGGTGAATCGTTTTCCCAGACATTGGACGTAATGGATGGGCTGGCGCCGGAACTCGAATGTGTCCCCTCGATTACGTTCACCATAACGGTGCTTTCGGACCAATTCATTTTTTACCTGATAGATTTTGTTGCAGCGTTTTCTGACAACCACACACCATCGGATCAATTGCAGTTGAGCATGCGAAGGGCAGGGCTGGGTACAGGATTTCCCTTAAGCGCATTGGGCAATCCGGTGTCTACGCTTAGCTTTGACTGTTATGAACTGGGCTTGCATCCCATTGAAATTTGGGTTCGTGACCATTTCGGAAATACCAATTTTTGCACGGCCAATTTGCTCATCCAAACAAACGGTACCCACTGCGATTTTTTCGGTTACCGACAGCACATTCGGACTGAACGTTTGTGCGACGGTGGCGCGGTGTATCCAATGACCTTGCATGTGTATGGTGATAGTTTAAACCCGCTTCATCCGGTTTTTCCGCTTTTACCACCAACTACCCATACGATAAAGCAGGCAGATACCCTGGGCAGTTTCGTATTACCCCTGGAGTACAATTCTTACGATTTCTCCGTAAGTTTTGAAGACAACAACCTGAACAACGCCGACTTTTCCACAGCCGATCTGATTCGGACGCTTCGCCATGTTCAGGGCAGCCAGGCGTTTACTGATCCTTTTCAATTTGTAGCTGCCGACGCCAACAACGACCGGCAAATCACCGACGAAGACGTTGACGCCTTGCATGCTCTGCTAACTGGTTCAGTGGATACCCTGCCCGGACAACAACGCTGGCAATACCTGCCCGACAACTTTGTCTTCCCTTCCGGCGACCCCTTGACCGACGGCATTCCCGATACGCTCGACATCCCTGAAAATACCGCTGCCAACCTGCGCTTTTTCGCCATTCAAACCGGCGATGTAACCTGCGCCGAACCGCTGGCCTTGGGTCCAGCATTCCCGGTCACGGCAACCGATCGGGCGTTATTAGCCGGTGAAACTGCCTCAGTGACCGTGTACGCAGCCGAAGCCGAAACCTGGCTGGGCTTGCAAACTTCGGTAACGTTTCATCCATCGGTCGAACTGCTTAACGTTTTCGGCAGCGCTGCATTGCCGCTGCAAGACAACCACTTACAGGAAGCGCCCGCCAACGTTTTGAACATCAGTTGGTTTGGCGCGGCCGCACAGTCCATACCCGACAGTGCCGCGTTGTTTACCCTCATTTTTAAAACTTCGCTGGCCATACCGCTCAGCGAAGCCATCCAGCTTTCCGATGTGCGGCTGGCACCCGAAGTTTACCCGCAGGCAGATGGCAAACGCCCGCTTGTTTTGTTGTGGAATACGGCGGCAGATGTAGAGGCACCGGTTATCGATTGTCCGGTACAACCCATAAATCTGGTCATCATGCCTGGCACATTCAGCGGCATGTTGGTGGTGGCGGACAGCATGTTTGCAGCCACCGATAATGCGTCGCCGGACAGTATGCTCGAACGGGCAATTCGCCGCGTTGGGACAGGTGCGGGTTTTCCCCTGGAAAACAACGGCGAACCCAATGAGGCCGTAGATTTTTTCTGCGACGATGTATTTTTCAATCCGCACCAGGTGGAATGTTGGGTGCGCGACGCCGCTGGAAATGCTGCGTTTTGCATCCGTGAAGTTTGGGTAAACGATCCGAATTTCGTGTGCGATCCGCCCACTTTGCCGTTTTCAGCTTGTGTAAATACGGCTTGCGGGAATGAACCGCTTGATTCGGTTGCATACCGGTTGACGGAACACGGCGCGGGCAATCCGGCCGTGCTCGATACGGTGACCAGCGCCGACGGGTGCTACCAGAGTCCCCTCCTGCAACCAGGAGTCGTTTCCGATTCGGTGACGTTGCAGGCCAGGAAAAACACCGTTCACCTTAACGGTGTATCCACTTTTGATATGGTGCTTATGCTCAAACACGTGATTGGTTTGGAACCGTTCAGCGAGCCGTACCAGCTTTTGGCCGCCGATGTGAACAACAGCAATAATGTGACCACCTTCGACGTGGCCGAGTTGCGCAAACTGTTGTTGGGCATTTACGACAGCTTGCCAGAAAACGATTCCTGGCGCTTGTACCCGGCCAATTATGCCTTCCCTTCGCCCAATCCGCTGGCAGGAGGTGTGCCCAATACCTACACGTTTGATTTGCGACCGGGCGGATACCAGCTTGCATACAAAGCAGTAAAAGTAGGCGACGTGAACTGCTCGGCGTCTGCCAATGGTTTGCAGGAACCTGCCGACCGCGAACCATTTTCCTTGTATTTTTCAGACCAAACCCTGAACCCCGGAGAAACCATCAAATTGCCTGTTTTTGCCAGACAGGCAGCCCAATGGAATGGTTTTCAACTGGCTTTGGAACTGCAACCCGGACTTACGCTGGAAACGGTCAGCGGTGGTGTTTACACAACCATCAGCGAAGAAAACTGGCATTTGACGGAGAAAAACGTCCTCAATCTGAGCTGGATTACCGGTGAAACGGCGACCATTCCCATAGGCGAACCCTTGTTTTACCTGCATTTGCGCGCAGCGCAAAAAATGCACATGGCGGAGGCTGTTTCTCTGAAAAAAGGCGCCTTGCGTGCTGAAGCTTATCCGACGGCAGGCAGTGTTCAGTTGTTGGAATTACATCCTCATATTGGAAAACAGGAATCGGCTTTGCTGGCTCCACCGCAGCCCAATCCAACAATCAACGGAGCAACGATGCGTGTATATTTGGTGGACGATGAAACGATGACCCTTCAATTGTTTACCATAGACGGCAAATCGACTTACCGCCAAATTTTTAACAGAAACAAAGGCGCCCACGACATCATTGTACCTGCCGACGCTATGCTCCAACCCGGTTTTTACCTCTGGCGCTTGCAGTCCGGCAATGCGGTTTGGACCGGAAAAATTCAAAAGTTTTAATGCATTAAAAATAATCTTATGAAAAACTGCTTTTACACGCTTCTTCTGCTTTTTGCCGGTTTGCAAAACCTGCACAGTCAATGTCTGACGCCGCTTCCGGGTTATCCTTCCGGGGCTGATACGGTCTGCGACATTTCCAACAACGACTATTTGTTGTGGAACAACAACGGTTTTTGGGACCCACTGACCAATCTCAACGACATGGCCGACGCGCTTGTGGACCTGAAAACAGCCGTACTATCCACTTGCGCCAACCTACAACTCGAAGCGGTTTTGCTGCTCGACCTCGACCAGTCGGGAACCACCGAAACCACCGTTTCCAGCGCCAATTTCCCGACGCCAAGTGTGCTGTATACCGGTGGCGATACCATTCCTTTTGACAACCGTCCCATAGCCGTAGCCAACAAATACCGCTTCGTGCTTGATACTTTCTGGAACGGCGATACCCTGCGCGCGCAACTGCGCTGGGTTGCCTCCAATGCGCCGGGGGCAGTGCGTTCTTTGCCCCAACTGCCTTACGGCAAACACCGTATGGAATGGCGTTTTAGCGACGGACAGGGTGGGGGAGATACCCTTGTGTACGACATGGTGGTGCGCGATTGCAAACCGCCAACGGTGGTAGCTATTGTAGGCGGACTGAGTGTAAACATAATCCCGAGCATGATGATTTCCCTTTGGGCTTCGGATTTTTTGCAATACACTGAAGACAACCATACACCCACGAACCAATTGGTTCTTGGAATTCGGAAACAGGGCGATGGCACAGGTTTTCCAACCTTGACCAATGGTAATCCGCAAACTGGTGTGACGTTCAACTGTGATGATTTGGGTACGCAAAACATTGAATTGTGGTCCCGCGATTTGCATGGCAACACCAGTTCTGTTCCGTCATTTGTCATCATACAGGACGCTGGTGGGTTTTGCTCCGGCACACCTGCCGGGATTGAATTGTGTTTGCGTACCGCATGTGGCAACGAACTGCTCGAAGGTGCCCAATTCCAGCTTACCGGCTCACATCCTGCATTGCCGCCCATCAACCTGTTCGTCAATCCTGACACCATCATGATCAACGGTTGTTACTTCTTCAATTCAAACTTTCTCCCTGCAGGAGGAACCTATACCGTGACGCCCACACTGGACGATGGTCCACTGAACGGTGTAACAACTTTCGACGGCGTACTTATCCTCAAACACATCATCGGTTTGGATATTTTTGATCAACCCTATCTTCTTATCGCAGGCGACCTCAACAACAGCAAATCGGTAACCTCCTTTGACATTGCCGAACTGCGGAAACTGATTCTGGGCATTTACGACGAACTTCCCAACAACACTTCCTGGCGTTTTTACAATGCCGATTATGTTTTTCCCAATCCGTCCAATCCTTTCGTGCCGGCCTTTCCGGAAGCAATTACCTTAAATGGTGGCAACATGATGGTGGCTAATTTCAAAGCCGTCAAAATCGGCGACGTAAACTGCTCGGCCACCGCCAACAGTTTCCAAAATCCGCCCGTGGAAGAACGCCTGCTCACAGCACCCGACCTGCGCCTACTACCCGGCGAAACGGTGGAAATTCCAATTTCCGTACTGGATAAAACTTCTTGGTGGGGTTTCCAGGGATCGTTGCAGTACGATCCTGCGTTGCTGAGCGTGGAAAACATCACCTCTGAAAACCTCAACGGCTTCGATGCAACCCAATGGTTTGAAAAAACGCAGGGCAACATCAACATCAGTTGGGTGGGAGAATCTCCTGCCGAATTGCGCGCCGGAGCGCCTGTGGTTACGTTGCGTGTACGCGCCCACGCTTCCGTTTCGGTTCGTGAAGTTTTGAAACTGCAAAGCGGCAGACTCGATCCCGAAGCGTATGCGCAAAATGGCGCAAAGGAACGTCTGCACCTGTTGTTCGAATCCACAAACATTTATGTTTCTGCCGCTCAGCCCAATCCAGGCCGCGACCTGGTGCGCTGGAACCTGCAACTTGACACGCCTTCAGAGGTATTGCTTGAGATGTTTGACATGCAGGGAAGGAAAGTGTTGGAAAAAATCACAGTACTTGGAGAAGGTAGTCAAACGATTGAAGTGCAAGTCAGCGTGACTCCGGGTGTGTATGCCTGGCG
>Ga0105046_10009731_pt1 | contig 14998 bp, 15 predicted proteins | sample MAT03_FD_78385 | JGI IMG/M metagenome (GOLD analysis project Ga0105046, IMG submission 78385) | Freshwater microbial communities from Lake Fryxell liftoff mats and glacier meltwater in Antarctica - MAT-03 (megahit assembly) | ecosystem: Environmental > Aquatic > Freshwater > Ice > Liftoff... | reverse complement strand
CGATGCATCCGGAAGTCAAGGCCATCGGTCTTGTCCAACTTATTAAATTACTTGAAAATCTATAATATAATGAAGAAAATCAGTCTTATTTTTTGCATTACCGGCCTCTTTGGAACTGTCCATGCCCAAACCAAAACCGACTTTAAACCAATTGTCCACAAAGCAATGACCGAGGTTGAGCATAGAGCCAGGTGGCAAATGGTTTGGGGCGATGAATTTTCCAGATCGGGTGCTGGCTCCCTTTCCTTCCAGCAGGAAGTTGAGAGAAGGAACCGCTGTAGCCATTGAACTGAACGCCGATGCATCATCAAAAGGCGATGACCGTTTTGAGATTGTGTTTTCACCTCAAGCCGTTACTGCAACCAGCAAGCATACAGTTGATTTCAAAACCAGCATAGTTCCCAATCCAAACAATGGATCAAAGATGAGCTTGTTGTTAAGCAATGCTGGTTCCGCAGAAACCAATGTCATCATCACCGATATGTTGGCAAAGTATTATTGAACAAAAAATTTGTAGCAGCATCCAATCAAATATCACTTGAGCCAAACCTCCCTGCAGGGGTCTATCAGGGGTTGATTTCCAATGCTGGAAAGACTTCCATCCAAAAGGTAGTAGTAAACAAATAGAACTAGTATAATCAGGTTTTCTTTAAAAGGCCCTCTGCATGTGTAGAGGGCCTTTTTTGTTCTTAGATGAAGTTAGAAATGTTCATGTGTGGATGTTTTATAAATGGCTGGCGAGCCACTTGACATTCAGATAGTGTAACTACTCAGGTTAGAGTGTTCCAACTATCCTGAGTGTTCCGCAAGACACTCAGGATGTTAATTAAATCAGGGACTTTGTCCCGATAAAGGCAAAAATCAATGTTCTACAAGAATATGATGTGTACGAATTGATAAAAATGAAATTGTTGATCCATTCGGGACAGAGTCACCCGCTGGAGCGGGACAGGCTCTGCAATTTATTGGCTATCCTGAGTTGCAAACTCAGGATAGGTGGCTTAGAAACCCTTTTAGTACAATCTAGCTGGCTAGGCTTTTACTTTCCAGAATAGGGTGTCGGGGTCAAAATCCAATACATTGTCCCAGGCAATCGTTCCCTTACAACAATATTCCTTTTGGGCAAGGGCTTCATTTTTTAGTTTCTGGCAAACCGGCACTTCTCCGTCTGGTTATGCGTCATCTCGCAACAATACATGGTTGGAGAAAAGGGTTTAACACATTTAAACCTTGGCTTACAATACCTGAAAACAACGCATTGCTTTTCCCAGCAAAATCAACAACCTTTGTTTCTATGTACGCCATTTTGCAAAAACAAGCCGAAATTGAAGACCTTTGCAAGTTGCATCATGTAGATCAACTTTTTGTGTTTGGTTCTGCCCTTAGGCCAGATTATGATCCTAGCCGAAGCGATATAGATTTTCTGGTCACTTTCCTGCCTATACCTGTGGAAGATTATTTCGATAATTATCTCTCCTTGTTTGAAGGATTAGAACTTGTACTGGATTCGGAGATAGACATCGTAGAATATAACGCAATCCGAAATCCGATTTTTAAGCGCACGGTTGATAGCGAGAAACAACTATTTTATGACAGAGCGGCAGCTTAAATACTTTCATGATATTCGGCTTTCGATTGAAGAAATTGAAGACTTTCAGGCGACAAAGGGAAATAGTTTCCATGTTTTTAGCACAGATACCATGTATAGGAAGGCGGTGGAGCGAAATTTGGAGATTATTGGAGAAGCAGTAAATAGATTACTAAAAAGCGATTTTGAACAAGCCCTTTCTCATGCAAGGTCAATCATAGCACTGCGAAACAAAATCAGCCATGAATACGACTCCATTTCAGTAGAAAATATTTAAGGAATTGTTGTGAGGCATATCCCACTCTTAAAGACAGAAGTAAACGAAAGGATAGCAGATTTCCCAAAGACTACTTCTTAAACAGCTCCGCCCGCTGTCGGACATATGAAAATGTCCGTTCACAAATAAGGCAGACTGCGTGCGCCTCAGGAGCATTTGCACCCTACGTCCAACCATGCTGAGTGTTCCGAAGGGCACTCAGGATGTTAATAAAATCAGGGACTTTGTTCCGATAAAGGCAAGAATCAATGTTTTCCGCTCTTGTCGGTTTGCGATCGAGAAGCACTATCGTAGGATTTACAATCCGCTACATCGGTTTTGTAAAATTTGCCATCGGATGATACCAATTTCAGTTGACAACAATTTGTAGCTACTGACTTCCTTCTCTTTTCCCTCAAAATCATCTCGCCCGATCCCATGTATTGGTGCGTGAAACACACAAATCCACGGTAAAAATCAAGGGCACCATTCCCGCCGAAATCTTTCCAATATTTTTTGGCCCATATTTCAAAAAATGCCTTACAATTGAACCATGAAAAATTATCAGGAATACTACAAACAAATGGGCAACCTGCTCTACAGCGTGGCTGCCATAGATGGTTCCATTGCCGGCAAAGAATGGAAAGAGCTCCGCCGAATGGTAAAGGAAGAACTTGTTCCTCAGGAAAAGCACAACGATGAATTTGGTACCGATGCGGCATTTGCTGTAGAGTTTCAGTTCGATATTCTGGAAGGAAATGATGCCGCCTCAGCAGATGCATTTGATGCGGTCCATGAATATCTGAAACACAATGCGCCATTGTTGCCAGCCGTTGACAAGGAAAGAATGCTGCAAGGTGCGACTAAAGTAGCAGCCTCGTTTCATTCAATAAACAAAGCAGAGAAAGGCATTTTGGGCAAACTAAAAGCAATTTTAGGTTAAATAGCCCAAGGCTGATCCAGGCACCTTCCAAGCTAAACGGCACAATATGAGATCAAGAATATCGGGGTTTCTAATTTTACAACCCAACTTAGAAATGTCAAGTACCATAGACCAGTCCAAATTTTAACCAAATGAAAAACGCAAACAAAAAATGAAAAGATCAACCGTAAATCAAGCCGTTCGAGACGCAGAATCTGTATTTGAAAAATACCATTGGGCGCTTCCACCAAATCCAAAATGGGATGTAACAGATTTTGGACTTGGAGATTTTAAGACTTCGGGCCTTGTGCTCATCAACCTGGCAGAAGAAAAAGAATACTGTGAAAAACTCATGTTTGCTTATCCCAAACAGATGACCCCCCTACATACGCACAAAAAGAAAAAAGAAGACATCATTGTAAGATGGGGTGCATTGAAACTGGAACTTTGGAATGGCTTACCAGATGAAAATAAGCGAAAGGAAACCTTTGAAATACAGGTTTCGGGTCATAAACAAACCATATTCAATGGCAGCGAAATCGTGATCCTGGCCGGAGGAAGAATCACACTTACACCTGGTATTTACCATGCATTCTGGCCAATTTCAGAAAATTGCATCATTGGGGAGGTCTCTACTGCAAACGATGATTTGAATGATAATTTTTTCATCAATCCGGATATTGGCCGATTTTCAGCTATGGAAGAAGATGAAGATACACTTGTGACACTGGTGAGCGACCGATAAAAGCCATGTCGGATAAATTTAACCAAAATTCAAGAAGGGCTTTTGTAAAAAACGTGGCCAACACCCTGGTTGTGGCTGGCAGTGCATCCATTCCTGCTGCCTTTTCAATTCCTGCTTACATAAAAAAAATACCTTCAAACACAATCCGAATTGGTGTAATTGGAGTTAGAGGAATTGGCTGGTCAAACACGCAGGCATTTAAAAAGCACGAGGATGCCGACGTGGTGGCTTTTGCAGATATAGATGAAAACATCAACAACCTGAGAAAAGAGGATTTTAGAAAAAATTACAACAAAGATGTTCGCCTGGTAGGCGACTACAGGAAACTTCTGGAAGACAAAGACATAGACGCCGTTCTGATCAATACGCCCGATCATTGGCATACTTTGCAATTAATCCACTCCTTAGAAGCTGGCAAACATGCGTACACTGAAAAACCCCTTGCCAACAGCATAGAAGAATGTTTGTTGATAGAAAAAGCAGTTGCCAAATATGGAAAGGTGGTTCAGGTTGGACAGCAGCAACGATCTGGCCAACACTTTAAGTCCGCAATGGCCTGGCTGGACGAAGGGAAATTGGGCAAAATAAGAAATGTGCGTTGCTGGATTTACAATGGAAACAAAGGCTCGGTACCGAAAGTAGCGGACGAGGCAATTCCCGCTGGGGTGGATTATGAGTCTTGGTTAGGGCCAGCCCCAGCAAGACCATTCAACAAAAACAGATTTCATTTTACCTTCCGTTGGTATTGGGATTATGCTGGTGGCCTAATGACAGATTGGGGTGTTCATCTTTTGGATGTAGCGCTTTGGGGCATGAAAAACCCTTCTCCCGTTTCTATTTCAGCCAATGGAGGAAAGTTTGCTTTTCCAGATGACGACATGCAAACGCCAGACACATTGATGGCGACATATCAATTCAAAGATTTTCTAATGACCTGGGAACACACCATTGGCATTGGCCGTGGTCCATTTGACAGGGAACATGGAATTGCTTTTTATGGAGAAAACGGCACCCTTGTGGTCGATCGAAAAGGCTGGGAGGTGATTCCTGATTACAAAAAAGACGCCCAAGGTTTAAGAATTTACCGCACCGCAGTCATTCCACCTCAATCTATTGTTGGGGAGGATAGAAACGAGCATGCAAGAAATTTTTTGGATGCCATTAAATCGGGAACTGCACTGGCTTGTCCGGTAGAAATTGGCTCTCAGGCGGCTATTTTGGCACATTTAGGCAATGTGGCTTATCGCTCGGGAGAAACAATAAAATGGGATACAGCAAATAAAAAGATGATTTCGAGTCCACAAGCACATAAATTTGGATTGGCGAACTATCGTACGCCATATTCGCTCCCGAAAATATAAAAGTAGCTTTTCAGCAATAAACGTGTCAATACCTTGAGCGACAGCATTGTTATCATACCTACCTACAACGAAAAGGAAAATGCAGAAGCCATAGTCCGTGCGGTGTTGGAACTTGAGCCAGAGTTTCATGTCCTCATTGTGGACGATGGCTCACCGGATGGAACAGCCGAGATCATCAAAAATATGCAGCAAGAATTTGAGGGTCGCCTTTTTTTGGAACAGCGCAAAGGAAAACTTGGCCTGGGCACTGCTTACATCCACGGCTTTAAATGGGCATTAAGAAATGCCTATGAATTCATTTTTGAAATGGATGCTGATTTTTCTCACAATCCAAAAGACCTGGTTCGATTGCGTGAAGCCTGTTTTCAAGGAGGCGCCGATATGGCCATTGGCAGTCGGTATGTGGTTGGTGTCAATGTAGTGAACTGGCCAATGGGCAGGGTTTTGATGAGTTATTTTGCCAGCTATTATGTTCGGATGGTAACGGGAATGACCATCAACGATACCACGGCTGGATTTAAGTGTTACAAATCCATCGTTTTGAAGACCATAGATCTGGATAAAATTGATTTTGTGGGATATGCATTTCAGATTGAGATGAAGTTTCTCACATGGCAATATGGTTTCAAAATTGTGGAGGTCCCTATTATTTTTACAGACAGAACCAAAGGCGAATCTAAAATGAGTTCTGGCATTTTTAAAGAAGCTGTTTTGGGTGTTTTACAGATGAAGATGCAGTCTTACTTTAGAAATTTTAAGCGTTAACAGTAAGCTGATTACTGCTTAAAATTTATCGAAAGAATCCGAAATATGCTTCGCTAGCGGGCGAGTGTGAAATAGCCTCGAACTTCAATTTCTTCCCCTTCTTCATCCTTCCCTTTTGCCCAATAGGCATAAGGCCCACCTTGGGCTGGTTTTGAATCGATATTGCCATCCCAGCCCTTCTCAATTTTATCAGAATAGAAGATCTGCGCTCCCCAGGCATTGAAAACTTTCATTTCAAAATTGCTGATAAACAAGGAGTAGCATTTAAAATCATCATTTACGTTGTCCTGGTTTGGCGTAAAAACATCCGGAAACCTGAGCTTTGGCTTTTGAATGATCCAGACAGGATTGGAATAACTAGGATCGGGATAGAGCGTGAGGTTTTTCGCAATCGCCCTCACTTTATAGCGCACCCGCTGACGAATTGGATCCCGACCCTTTATGAACCTACTTTTCGAACTGCCAACTTCTGTAATGCTTGGTGGTTCGTCATTTGTAAATCGGATAAATTCATAATGATCTACGCCGTCCTTCCATCCGAACAAATCAGTCCAAACAAAATTTTTCTCCGATTCATTGGGCAAATCAACCCTGAGCCAGATCGGGCAGATGGTATCAGTGAAAAGTGCCTGATTTCCGCAAATGTCTTTGAATGATATTTTGTAGCAATACGCCCTATTCATATAGTCGGCCGTTTTGTCAAAAATTGGCAATTGCTCGGTTTCAGATATTTTGGTGAATGAATCTTCGTTCATTTCTTTTCTATACACTTCATAGGTTTTGGCAAATTTTGAACCTATTCCTATCAGTACTATACCAGAGTCAGTTACATTGGTTGTCAGATTTCTGACGGGGTCTGGAGGCCGGTTGGATATGGCTTGCCCGCAGATTTCCGGAGATTGATAGTACATCAAATCTGAATAGCCTGGAACTTGTCGCTTCATAATAAATTTATAGCAATAGTTTAGACCACAAACCAAATTGCTGCTGTCTGTAAAACTTGTATCAGCGAAATTCAAAGCATCTAAAATTTTGATTCCATTTCTAAGTACATCAAATTGAGTCAGGTTATTTACCTGAACTTTTGGCCATGAAATGGTTATTTTTTGGTTGTCGGTTTTAAGAATTGGCCAAATCAATGTATAAAATGGGGCATCAATCAGCGCTCCACATCCATTTAAAGTAGCTATTCTTGCATTTGCTTTCTGCCTGTTGTTCGGGAGCGCAACATCAATTTTTAGGTTGATGGAATTTTCATTGGTTTGCCCGGCCAGAATATTTAACCAGGGAAGTTCGTTTTGAAATTGAAACACATATGGCTCGTCTGCCCTGGTTTGAATGCTGGCTCTGAAATTTAAAGTATCAATCCCGATCAGAGAATCAGATATTGGGGCTTGGTTGGTTTTATAAAAAGTCGCTTTGCCGGTGACCAGATCCTGATTGCAGCTCGAAGGGGTATTCCCTTTCAGAGAAAAAGTGAAACTAGCTGTTGAGCCAGGAAAGTTATACTTGTACTTGAATAATCCTGAAGTTTTAGAAACCAAAACGTCGGTAACGGAACCATCTCCAGGTTGGAATCGATAAGCGCTAAAAACGGTGTCTTCAAACAAAAGGATAAGTGTATCCTGACAGGTTTTCCAGGAATAGGCGGGTTTGGTGCTGATGTCAAACACCCTAACTATTCTCGTAAAAGTGGGGCCAGATCCATCTATTTGGCCAATCACATATTTTCCAGGCATGTCATAGGTAAAAGCAACTTCCTTCACCCCTTTGGGAGGCGTTTCATAGTCACCACCTTGGTTTAATTTAAAGTTGAGACTGTAATCAACCTGTGGTGTACAAGAAAAAACCGTAACCTTAAATGGTGCACATCCTGTAGAATCGCCCACAAAAGTGAAGCAAGGCTGTCCAAATACGGAGCGCTCGCCTGCCAATAGTAAAACCAGAAGGGCAAATCGCAATAAATATTTGATTGGCTTAGGTCTCAAATTTGTATGTTTTTACAAATGTAATTGCTTTATCCAGATCGGGTTTGAAATAGAGATCAGAATTTCGGAATGCAACCTCTTTTCTAAACTCAGCAAGCATATTTTCGAGATCTGGACTTGTAAGAATTTCCTGATAAAAGTTCGCTCTGCTGCATAAATCTAAAGGACATTTTCCTGGATATATCCCTGAATTTTTATTCACCCTTTCGCTATGACTTGGCTTTCATCATTTTTTCTGTGTCGAGGACGATCGTAACCGGACCATCATTCAGTAGATTCACCTTCATGTCTGCGGCAAAAATTCCTCTTCCTATTTCTTTTTGAAGCCTGTTTTCTAAGGTGTTGCAAAAAGATTCGTAAAGCGGAATGGCAGTTTCCGGCCTTGCAGCACGGATGTAGGAGGGGCGATTTCCTTGTGAACAATCGGCCAGAAGTGTAAACTGACTGACAACCAGAATTTCAAGATTCAGATCCAGAACGCTCTTATTCATTTTGCCTTCTTCGTCTGCAAATATTCGAAGCTTGGCTATTTTATCGCTTAGATAGGCTACTTGTTTTTCAGAATCCTCGATGGCAATCCCCAGCAGAACCAATAAACCCTCCCCTATTTTGGAAACAATTGCGCCATCTACCTCGACACTGGCATGGCGAACTCTTTGAACGACAGCAATCATAAACCAGAAGAAAATGCCTCTAAACCAATCTCTTTAGCCAATGCATTCAGGTCTTTAACAACAGAAGGAAAAAGTGGAATTCCTTTTAACGTCCTTTCTTCCTCCAGCTTCCATTCCGGATCGCCAGGTACTAAAATTGGCTCAGAATCGATAGATTCAGCATTTCGAAAGGCATCCATCCAAACATCCATTCGCTTAAGAAAAACATGTTCTTCTAAAAATCCATCCACCCTGAAGGCTATAAAGAAATGCCCTATTCCTTCCCCAACTAGATTTTCAGCCAAGGGCAAAAACGAAACAAAGGGAGGAACCCAAGGGCCAAAATTTGCTCCCGAAAGCACCCCAGATAAAATATCAACAGCAGCACCCAAGCCATATCCTTTGTGGCTGCCAAGGTTGGGAAAACTGCCCAAAGGTCTTAATGCACCACCCGATTTGAGTTCATTTGGATTGAGTGAAAGCGAGCCATCTTCCTTTTGGATCCAACCTTCAGGGGCAAGTCCGTTTTTCCTTTGCAGAATTTCCAATTTGCCATTCGCAGCCGTGGTGGTGGCCATATCCAGTACGAAGGGCTTGTTTGTAAGTGCGGGCACGGCAATCGCAATTGGGTTTGTTCCCAACATTTTATCTTTCGAATGGGTGGGCGCAACCAAGGGACTTGCATTCGTAAAAGCCATCCCAATCATGTTTTTTTCGGTGGCCATCAAAGCATATTGCCCTGCAATTCCAAAATGGTTTGAATTTGTAACCGCAACCATGCCTACGCCAGTGGTTTCAGCAGCGGCAATGCATTTCTTCATGGCCTCATTGGCTGCTATAAAACCGATGGATCGGTCTGCATCAAGGGTGAAGAGGGTTGGAAATCGGGAAGACCACGAAAACTTTGGCTCAGGGTTTAAACGTCCTGCTTTAAACAGATTGTAATAGCCTCTCAATCTGGCTATTCCATGCGAATCAATGCCTCTTAAGTCTGCTCTTGTTAATAGTTTGGCAGAAAGTTTTGCATCCTCTTTTGAAAAATGGATTGATTCAAATAAACGGGAAGCAAAATCTTCGAGATGCGAAAGCGGAAAATACAAACCAGTTAAACTAAAATTTAATAGGCGTTTTCCTGGCCACGGAGCATGTTGGTAATGGTAAGTCCTATCACCTTGATGTCTAGAAAAAATGACCAGCGCTCTATGTACAAAATATCAACCCTAACCCTGTTTCTCATGCTGTATTCGTCATTGGTCTGGCCTCTGTAGCCCTTCGCCTGCGCCAGACCAGTAACGCCGGGTTTTATCAGATGCCTAAGCATGTAATTTGAAATGGTTTTGCTATACTCTTCTGTATGCTTGATCATGTGAGGCCTTGGCCCTACAACAGACATATCACCGAGCAATACATTTATAAATTGTGGTAGTTCATCAATATTAGACTCTCGTAAAAACCTACCCAATCCTGTAATTCGAATGTCGTCTTTGGTGGCTTGGAGGGTGTCGGCTTCTTCGTTCACAATCATCGTTCGGAACTTGAAACACAGGAAATCCTTTCCTGCACGGCCACTTCTTCTCTGGAAAAAAAACACAGGTCCTTTACTTTCCAATTTGATAGCGATGGCGATTAAAGGGAATAACCAGGAACAAATACCGACAAGAACAATGAAAGAAAAGGCTACATCAAAAACCCGTTTCGTGGCCGCATTCAATTCGTTTTGGAGTGGTTCTCTTCTAAACGAAACAATGGGCAGATCGGAGTAAAATTCTAGCTCAATGTCGTCAAAAGAAAGACCCTTGATGTCCGGCAGGAGCTTTATTTTAAGGAAATTGCCTTCCGTAAATCGTACAAGGTGTCTGAAATACCGGTGCTTAAGATAGCTTTGACAAACATAAATTTCATCAATATTTTCCATCTTTAGGAAGTCCTCCATGCTCCGTTGAAATTTTCCAACAATAGATTCGTGGCGGTTTGGCTGGTGGTCAAAAAATCCTTTAAATCGGTAGCCCAACTCAGGATTTCCATCAAAATATTGCCTCAGCGATAAGCCATAGGGATTATAGCCGATGATTATTACGTTCCGATAGTTGAATCCCAATCGTCTGAAATAACCAAGCAGAAAATAAACTGCAAAGCGCCATGCAAAAATGGAGATCAGAAATATTGAATAGAAGGAGAGCAAATATTCCCTGGGAATAAAATAAGCTTCAGTCGCTACTATATAAACTGAAATTAAAAATACATGATAAAGCAGTGTTTCAATGGTGTCTTTGGCCAACCTGTCCAGACTTTTTATCCTCTTTATGGTGAAGGATTTCAATGCGATGACGCAGACTACCCAAGAAATGAGGCCGAAAATAAAAAACCAGGCATAAACGATATTGCCAAGCAGAGCGTTCAGGTTGTTGCCCTTGAGCTGAACTGCCCATAAAAAAGAAAGCATTAAAAGCACCAAATCTCCTGAAACAAGAAAAAGCGGAATGAACCGTGAGGCCCTCTGCTTTGATAATAATTTCAGTAAATTTTGAAGAATTGGCAATTCTGAGGCTTTTTTATTAAAATTTGGGCAAAAATAAGTTAAATATTTTTTAAATCAAATTGAAGGAAATAAGGTTCATTCTCTGACTTTTATTCGTAAGCAGTTCGGTTTCGAATAAGGTTTATCGAATGAAACAAATTAAAAATATGATGATTTCATATTTTTGGACAATCTGCCTTTCGAATAACCTCGCCTTATTCCGTCCAAACCAAAACCCCACATGGTTTCAGATCCACTTCTCCAAGCAATATCTTTGCCTTTGGCGATAGACTTACTTTTCTATTTTCGGAGCTGTGAAAATTGGTTGCTACCCATAGCCCATCCCGATAATTTATATCCAAACCATCTGGAAGTTCTTCTAAAGGTCGGCTAAGGGCCTTTTCATAGATGTCTTTTATCACTGACTTTTCTAATTTAAATGCGTCTGTTTCTACACCTATATAAGTTACAGAGCCTTTCCCACTTTTTTTCTGACTTATGGCAGAAGACGTTTTGTAATACTGATCAAAGTATGTGGCGATTGTATTCGTTCCGGGTTCATTGTCAAGGATTTCAGCCCAATTGTTCCACTCATAGTTTTTCCCCTGATAGGCAACTTTGCCATATCGATCTTCTGGCAACATATCAAAAAAGCGGACATTGACGCCAGCCAGCTTTTTAAGTGGGGCCTGAAACTGGGCCTCCCATAAATGTGCATTTTTATCCTTTTGGGCAAACCGACAGGTAATGATAAGCTGCCCTCCCTTTTCGGCAAACTTTTGAAGTTTGGCAACCAAAGCCTCGTCCACCAATTGATATGCCGGTACAATGAGAAAGGAATATTTTGAAAAATCTGCGTTCTCCTCTATGAAATCAACAGGAACCTGCAGTGAACGAAGGGCATCATAATATTTGGTAATGTGAAATTGTGCATTCCATTGGTAGGATTGTCTTTGGTAATTGGTTTCCCAAATGTTATCTCGGTTATATAAAATGGCAGTTTTAGAAAGTGTCAACTGCGCCGGATATTCTTTTGCAGGCTTAAATTTCGCCTTGAGTTCTGCAATCTCTTTGATGGTTTGGATGTACTCTTTTGCGCCAGGTGAAGGCGTTACACCATCCGGAGTTGTCATTCCATAGTGGTATTGTTCACCACCAAAAAGGGGTTGTCGGTATCGATAAGCACATACAAAAGCCGAGCCTTGTCCAAATGCCTGATACAGCCATAGCCGCACCGCTCCGGGCAAAGGTTGTGGATTGTACTTGCCCCAATTCACCTGCCCGGGTTGAAGTTCCATAATGGCAGTTGTGCCTTTTATTGACCTGAAGTAATCGTGGGGGAAGCCATTAAAAGATGGAGAATTTACTCGATATCCATTTTCGCCAAATCCAACTGCGTAGCCAGCCACAGGATAAGAAGTGAAGGTAACAAAATCCAGATCTTTGTTAAGGAAAGGGTCATTGGGTATATGCTGACCCATAAAATTTGTAGTTACCCATTGATCTTTGGAGACTTTCTGTTTCAAAATCTTGGCTTGAAAACTTATAAAATCTGCGCATTCTGCGGCATTGAAACGGCGAAAATCAAGCATGGCATGGGGATTGGCTTGCTGCGGTATTTCATTGGAATTTGGAATTCTGATTTGTTCAAAATTTTGGTAACGGATGCTCCAGAATGATGTACCCCAGGTTTCATTCAATTTGTCTATGTTGGTATATTTCACTTTCAGCCATTCAATAAAACGAGCCCTGGCTACAGCACTATAATCCTCAACGCTATAGTGCGAAGGTTCATTGTCAATTTGCCAACCCCAAATACGCTTGTCGTTGCCATAACGTTTGGCCATTTCCAAAATGATCTTTTCATTGAGTGCTCTGTATTTCATACTGGACCATGAGCAATGTTCTCTACTGCCATGCTGCTGCACCAAACCATCCACATTTTGAATTAGGGTTTCAGGATATTTTTCGGTAAGCCATATCGGTGGTGCAGCCGAAGGTGTGCACATAATGACTTTTAAGCCATTTTTTGCGGCAAGATCAACAGCTTCGTCCAACCAACCAAACTCAAATTTACCCTCTTCAGGTTCCATAAAGGTCCAGGCAAATTCTGCATAATGCGTAAACTGAAAGCCCATTGAGGCTATATTTTTGACATCACGATCCCATTGTTTTCTTGGCCATTGCTCAGGATAATAGTAAACCCCCAGTTTCATAAGATCCTCTTTGGGAAACCATTTTTCCAAAGTTTGTGCAAAGGATTGAAACGCCAAACAACCGATTGGAATGGCTGACAAACAAAATTTTATTACTTTATTCATGAGTGCGAATGAATGAAAAAAAAATGAAAAAATTGTATTCCTTTTGGTTTGCCTCTTTGTACATCGGTTATAAGTTTGGCAAGCCACAGATGTTAAAAAGACATTTGGAAAGAAAGTTGAGAAGCTGAATTATTTTAATGTCTTTACTTAGATTATATCAAGGCAGCAACTTGAGATTAACTGATGGAAAAGCAATTTTATAAAAACTACTTCTTCACAATCCGAATTCCATTCAAAACCGGCTCTCCCACCACTGGTATAAAATTCAAAGTTAAACCTGTTTCATCTTTTGCTTCAAAAGTTGATTTATAGCTAATTGCGCCTAGGCCTCCGCTCCCAGTTTCAGGTTCTACGTTTTCAAGCCACATCTGGCCGTTTACCTGGATGTGAAATTTTCTGTTTCCTGTAGTCGAAGCTGATTTGCCAGCTCCACCTAAATCATACAACACATTGGCTTCCCGCTTTTTGGGTTCTAATTCGGCCAAATAGATTTCTACCTGATACTGGCCATCGGGCACATCGGCTTTAAATTGTTGTATTCCAGTTTGTTGGGTTTGAAAAAGCGGTTTATCTTCCGTTCCTTGCACATAAGCAGTGGTGCCAATTCTTTTATTGCCAGAGGAAAAGAGCAAGCCACCAACTGTTCCAAAACTACCTGGCTGAGAAGCCTGAGAAGCCAACCAAACCGTTTTTCCTTTGGGCTGCAAGTAGGCGCAGTTGCTTCCTACATTAACTGCAATCTCCTTAAAATCAAGGGATTTTAGATTGGGAATGGGAATTGGTTCAATGGTATATTGATCTAAAAGAGTTCCATTTTCACCTTTCAATGCAAGAAAAAACGAAGTGTTTCCAGCTGGCAAATCCAACCAAACCAATCCATCTTTGGGTTTTAACTTTTGAATTTCTTTTCCATCCTGAAAAACAGAAATTAAAGGAAGACTACTGAAAACCTGAATTTTAAGTTGGCCTTTTTCTTCCACTACTTTTCCTTAGAAATCACGTACTGTCAAATGGGCCATTGGTTTTTTGCTCAACATGGCTTGAAACAGATAAAAAACATCTTTTCGCCTCCGGTGAAACCAATCCTGGAAGTTTTGAGGAGACTTTTGATTCTGATTTTGAAAGCACATTTCCTGCTTTATCTTTCAAAATGGATAGGATTGTGAACTGTCCTTTTTCAGCCAATTGCACTTTCCCCGAAACTTTCAGCCTTGCCTATCCTTTTATAAAAGAATGCTGCACCCAGATGCATTACAACGATGCCTGGCATCCCTGTTGCAGAAACGCTTTCCTATTGGCAAGCTGGGCCCCGGATAGTAGCGGAAATCCCACACCTTTGGCGTGGATTGAAGCGAATAGCCGGAATTGGCCCCCAAAAATGACTAAGTCAGATGTGAAAAGAATAACCCTCCAAATTTGCATTCTCCAGTCCTTTTTCGATAAACATAAAAAAAGCTGCAGTCGCATGGGTACCTTCTTGCTTTTCATCCAATTCGGAAAATATTTTGAGTGCACCAATTTACTGGCGGCAATTCTTTCGGTCTATTTATAGGTCCAGAACTGATTCAAAAAGATGCTGAAGTTAGCCAAGGGCAAATTTTTCCAATCGGAAGCGAGCCAAATGGAAAACAATGGACTGGTTTCCAATTAGTTTTAAATGATAAAGAAGGTTATGTTCTTGTTTTCAGGGAAGATAACAAAACGCAAAAACCAGAAATGAATACCTGGCTTCCAACTGGAAAGACAGTTTCATTCATTTCAATTTCTGGTCCAGGCAAATCATTTGAATTTTTGGCAAAAGAAAATGGAATGATTTCGTTTGATTTGAAGGATAAAAACAGTTTCGGATTTTATTCGTGTCAGATTAAATCTTGATACAAT
>Ga0105046_10009730_pt1 | contig 14999 bp, 15 predicted proteins | sample MAT03_FD_78385 | JGI IMG/M metagenome (GOLD analysis project Ga0105046, IMG submission 78385) | Freshwater microbial communities from Lake Fryxell liftoff mats and glacier meltwater in Antarctica - MAT-03 (megahit assembly) | ecosystem: Environmental > Aquatic > Freshwater > Ice > Liftoff... | reverse complement strand
TGCAGCATCGCTCTTTGGACCGTCGATGGCGCGGCGCACACCTCGTCGCAGCATTCTCCGCCGACGGTCGGTCCATCGCGGTGGGCAGCGAGGCGGGCATCATCGCCGTGGTCGACGTCGTAAGCCTCGACGAGGTGTGCGCCCATTGGCCGGGCCACCGGGGCGCGGTGCGCGCCCTCGCGCTCGCACCCGACGGCAAAATTTTCGCCAGCGCCGGGGACGACGGCCAGATCCTCATCTGGCCACTCGTCCCCTGATCGGACCGAACACACCACAGGCCATGCGCTACGCTTCGCGCGTGCGCTTGGCGTGCTGGTCCTTCGCCGGTCTGCTGATCGGCTGCGGCTCACCCGAGCCGCTGCCGGCGTTCGCTCATCCGCAGGGGCCGGTCGCGAGGAGCGCATCGGCGCCAGTCGCTGCCGCATCGGCACCCGTCGCGCCTGTCGCGCCTGTCGCTGCCGCATCGGCACCCGTCGCGCCTGTCGCGCCTGTCGCGCCTGTCGCGCCTGTCGCGCCTGTCGCGCCTGTCGCGCCTGTCGCGCCTCCTACGTCGGGCAGCGCCACCGCCGCCGACCCCCACCCGACCGCGGCAGAGGATGCGCCGGCGCCACTACCCAGTGGCTTCGTCGCGGTTCCGCAGCCGTTCGACGACGACTGGAAGCCGGTACGATGCGGCAAGCTGCAGGTGGTGAACGTCCGCGGGGACGAGAGGGTCTTCGAGCCATTCGTGGTCGTGACTGACACCACGACCGGCAAGAAGGTTTACGAGGCGCACGGTCGCCGCGTCGAATACGAGCCGGGCACGGTTTCGCGCATGTCACTCACAGCCGACATTTGTGGCGACCTCACCGGTGACGGCGTCGCTGAGCTCCTCCTCACCGAGCGTACGATGGGCGCGCACTGCTGCTACACGCATTACGTCGCCAGCCTGACATCGCCCAGCAAGCTCATCATGACGTGGGAGAAGGGCGACTCGGGTGACGGCGTTTGGCCCGTCAAGCTCAAGCCAGGCAAAGTCTGGCAGCTCGAGAGCGTCGACCGCGTGCGGCCACCTTTCGACGTTGACGAGGGCGATCCATCGGTGTCCTACGCCGGCGTGCCGGGCTTCCCAATCGTGTTCGACCTGGTCGGCGACACCTACCATAAGCGTACGTTTGCCTTTCTCGACGGCCTCCGGAAAGAACGCGACGCGGCGCGCGCCGCGTGCGCGAGGCACCCCCATTGTGAGCCGTACGAGCTCAGGGAATGGGGTATGGCCCTCCTGCTCGACGAATGGGACCGCGAAAAGGCGAAGATCGTCCCCGATTCCGAGCTGCGGGCCGTTCTCGACAAGCGCGCCAGGGCGATGAAGGCGAAGCTGCGCGCGCAGCTCGGCGGTTGAGCCCGAGCCCACCGTCCTGGACTGTGCGAGCCGAGGCCTGCGCTACGCTGCCTTCGTCCGCTTCATGATTCACGACGATGACCCCGACTCGGTGCGGGAGGGTGACGTCCTTGCCGATCGTTATCGGGTGGGCGCGCTGATCGGCGCCGGTGGATACGGTCGGGTGTTCCGGGCGACGCAGATCTCGAGCGGGCTCGAGGTCGCGGTCAAGGTCATCCACGGGATCGACGACGAGCTGCGGGCGCGTTTCGCGCAGGAGGTGAGGATCGTCGAGGGGCTGCGGAGCCCGCACACGGTTCGCGTCCTCGACAGTGGCATCTCGCGCGACGGGATGCCCTTCATGGCGCTCGAGCTGCTGCGCGGCACGTCCGTCCACCAGCTCCTCGAGCAGCACGGGACGCTCTCGCCCGGGGTGGCGCTCGAGATCACCCACCAGGTCCTGGTGTCGCTCGAAGAGGCGCACAGCATCGGCGTCGTCCACCGCGACATCAAGCCGGAGAATGTCTTCGTCACGTCGGGCTTCGGGCAGCCGACGTTCGTGAAGCTCCTCGACTTCGGGATCGCAAAGCAATCATCGAGGGGGAACCTGACCGTCCAGGGCCAGGTGGTCGGCACGCCGAGCTACATGGCGCCCGAGCAGACGTCGGGCGGGGTGGTCGACGCTCGGACGGATCTCTATGCCGTGGGGCTTCTCCTGGCCGAGATGGTGACGGGGCAGACGGTGATGGGAAGCGGCGGGCCGGTCACGATCATGGTGGCGCAGGCACGAAAGACCGAGATTCAACTGAGCGAGGAGCTGCGCCATTCGCTCGTCGGGCCGCTGGTTGCACGGGCGGTCCGCAAGTCCCCCGTGGAGCGCTACCAAAGCGCCGCGGAGATGCGAAGGTTCGTCGAGGCGACGATCGCGCGGGTCAATGCGACGGATGCCCCTGATACTTCGCGCGACCCTCAGCCTGCCGGCGAGCGAGCGACGCTCGACGTCAATCCAACGCATTTCGCGGTCGCGCCACGGCCCGCCGTGGGCGACGCACTCGACACCACGCCCTATCGTCGGCCGGCGTCGACGCGGCAGCCATGCTTGCCGTCGCCGCCGCCATTGTCGCCGCCGCCATTGTCATCGCCGCCATTGTCGCCGCCGCCATTGTCGCCGCCGCCATTGTCATCGTCGCCGTGTCCGGATCCCATTGCGGAGATCGCGCCGGTACCTCCTCGCGAGCTGAGACGTAAGCGCGGCGGACTGCTGGTGCCGCTCGCGATCGTCGGCGCCGCCGCGGCGCTTGCGGTAGCGATCGTCGTCCTTGCCAGCGGCTCGCGAAGCCGTCGCGACCTCTCGCCCAGAACCTTCGAGCACACTCCCCCGGAGCGTCCCGAAAAACTCCACCCCAAGGTGCGGATCGCGCGGACCTCGGACATCGCCGTGATGCGCCGGACCCTGCGGGGCGCCGGCTACGCCCTCACCTTCGACTCCGGCAACGCCAGCGTGCACTCGTTCGTCGCAGAGAAGCTGCCGTGCGCGGGCTCGATCACTGTCCTCCACCTACAAGACGGTGAGACGGCGCGCTCCGTGGCGAACAGGAACGCTTCCGGCGTCGACGGGGGCACCGTCCACATGGTCGACGGCGGCAACGTCATCACGGTCGGCATCGCGACCTCGGAGGGCGCGCGGGGCGTGGACGGAGCGTGCACGGCTGCGGTGGTGGCGCTCTTCGAGAAGTGAATGGCTCGACCGGCGAAGCCGCTGGAGAGGCTTCAGCGAGAGGAGGCGGGTGCCTACCGGAGACGGCCTCCAGACGGCCTCCCCCCTCGAGGGCCCCCCGAGGGTGCCTCTGTCGGATGGGCAACGGAGCGTGCCCTCTTGCACCTCGCGGCGTTGGCTCGCGCGCACCGCTCCGATAGCGATCCGTTCGCGTACCACCGCGACACCGTCCCCTCAGCGGCGCCCTGAGGCGCCCTGAGGCGAGTCGACCTGCGGGCGGGACAGGGGTCCGCATCCGAATGTCACGCGAGCGCGATACAACGCGCAGGTCAGGGCTCGGCGACCTCGGCGCACGTGAGCGACCCGCCGTCTGGCGAGGCCTTGCACGCGTAGAGGTTGCCGTAGACGCTGAAAGGGCCCTGCTTGGTGCGTGTGAGCAGATACTGGTTGTCGCCAGTCTTGCGGATGCTCGTGTAGGCCGCCTGGCAGCCTGTAGCCCCCAAGCCGATCGCGCAGGCGACGGTGAAGACGAGCGCCTTCACTCGACCACCGTGACCGGAACGAACTGGCACGTGCCGCCGCCCGAGGTCGGGCACAGCCAGACCGCAGGCCCATTGTTTTCCTGGCCGGAGACGTAGGTCCAACCAGGCTTCGGCGAGTCCGCCGAGTCGAGGAATCTCGTCGAGCAGCCGCCGAGCGCGGTTCCGAGCAGCCACACAATCATCAGTTTCCACATGGGCCTCACCCTTCTTGCAAGCCCTGTATCACAGTGTGTGAGGCGCTTTTCGCGCGGCTGTCGCTGTGTCCTGGACGTCGGAGAGCTCGATCGTCGCCTCCTTCCGCCCCATCCTTGAGGGAATGGATGACCGTCGCGTCGGCGGCACCCCCATGCCGATGTCCTTCTTTGAGCTCGGCCGCCAGCCAGTCCATGACCGGGTGATCGACATCGTCGTCGGACCTCCGGCAGCGACCCATCATGACGCCGCAGCAAACTCTCAACGCCTGGCTCCTCCTCGGGCCCGTCGGCGTCGTGTTCGTCGCCGAGATGGTGCTGCTCGTGGCGTTCCCCGCGGCGCTCGCGCGCCTCGCGTATCTGCCGCTGGGTCGGGCGCGCAACGTCCTGCTCACGCCTGCAGCGCGCGCGTTGCTCTCGACTGGCGCGACGTATCGCGCCGTCGCCGCCGGCTCGTTCGCCCTGTCGGAGTTCGTCGCGCCCAACCCATTCAAGGCCCATTCAAGGTGGGGAGCGTCGATGTGAGGTTCGATTCGGATGGCGCGCGCGCCACGTTCCGTCTGCCGCTCGGTCGCCTGTTCGCCCTGTCGGATGCGACGGCGATCGCGCTCCGCGTCGACCGCGACGTGATTGCGATGCGGGCGCGCATGATTCCGACCCTCGCCGCGACGGGCGCGGCGCTCTTCTTCCCCATCATCATCATGGCGCTGAGCGACGCGCGAGACCCGAACGGCCCGCGGATCGTCGCGCCGGTCGTTGCCACCCTCTTCGTGGCGCTCCAGATCGTCGGTGCGCTCCGGTCGCGGCGCGACTTCGGACCGCACGCCGAGGCCGCGATGGAGGCGATCGAAAAGCGCATCGCTGCGCTCGGCTGACCACGGCTTCGACTGTGGCAGTCCGACGACCGGGCTCGTGAGCCATCGGGCGTGGCGGTCGTCATGAATCGATTTCACGAACGACCCCCGAGCCGTGTCCAAACGGGATGCTGCGGAGCCGATCGTGCATCTTTGCCTGTTTTTTGTGGTTATTCGCCTGCGGCCAGAGTGACGTCGACGGCGATGGTCTGACGTTCGAGGTGGAGGAGGCCCTCGGCACCGACCCGAACGATCCGGATTCCGACGGCGACGGTCTCGATGATGGTGAGGAGGACAGCTGGGGCACCGACCCCCTCGACCGGGACTCGGACGTCGACGGTCTCGACGACGGTGAGGAGGACAGCTGGGGCACCGACCCTCTCAACGAAGACAGCGACGACGATGGCCTGCTCGATGGCGAAGAGGTGCTGGAACTGCTTGGCTGCGATCCGTTGTCGCCCGACAGCGATGACGACGGCGTCGATGACGGGGTGGAAGCCGTGCTCACCGATGCCTGCGATGAGGAGGACATCGACGGCGATGGCCTGCTCGATGACGACGAGGTGTATCTGCCTGGCTGCGATCCGTCGTCCCCCGACAGCGATGACGACGGCGTCGATGACGCGGTGGAAGCCGAGTTCACCCATGCCTGCGACGAGGAGGACATCGACGGCGATGGCCTGCCGGAGGAGTACGAGGATGCCCTCGGCACCGACCCGAACGATTCGGATTCCGACGGCGACGGTCTCGATGATGGTGAGGAGTACGGCGATGGAACCGATCCCCTCGACAGGGACTCGGACCGAGACGGTCTCGAAGACGGCTTCGATGTGGCTCCCCTCGAGCAGGACCCCGATGGAGACGGGCTCGGCGACTTCGACGAGTCCGAACGCGGCACCGATCCTCTCGACGAAGACAGCGACGACGATGGCCTGCCCGATGGCGACGAGGTGCTGGAACTGCTTGGCTGCGACCCGTTGTCGCCCGACAGCGATGGCGACGGCGTCGATGACGCGGTGGAAGTCGAGCTGACCTATGCCTGCGACGAGGAAGACATCGACGACGATGGCCTGCCCGACGAGGACGAGGTCGCCTTCGGGTCAGACCCCGCCGTGTTCGACACCGACGACGACGGCCTGAGCGACCGCGACGAAGTCTTGCAGGGATGCGATCCGCGCGACGCTGACACCGACGACGACGGCCTCAGCGACCTTGGCGAATCCCGGATCGGAACGCCGTGCGCGGGGTAGATGCGTTGATCGCCATCTCCCCATTGGGCGAAGGGCGAAGGTTCACGTCATGACCTCCGTGGGCCCGGCGGAGCACCCGCGTTTACGGGGTCGATCTAGCCTGCTTTCGGAGCCGATCGAAGCGCCGCACCAGCCCGGGCCGGGCGAGCGCCGCTTCGGCAGCGGCGAGGAGCTCGCGAATCTGATCGCAGCCAATCGCCGCTCCTTGCTCCTGGAGGACGCCTCGGATGTCTTCGAGATCCTTGCGGCGCCCAGCGAGCACCTTGGTCACCACGAGGTCCTCGGGGCATGACATCGGAACAAGCACGCCTCCGATGTCGACCTCGCGACGACGCTCGAGAAAGTCCTGGTGCAGGCCGAAGCCAGCGATCAGCAGATCGACCGGAATCGTCGAAGGCTCGTGCACGAGCGGGAAGAGCCGCGCTGCATCCACGAGAGCGTCCGAAAGCCGGAGTCGGGTCGGGAAGCCCGCGGCGGCGAGCGCGGCGAGGAGCGCTGATCTCTTCGTCGATCCGAGCTCGACCGTCACGTCGACGTCGGCGGTCATTCGTGGTTTTCCGTAGGCCACCGCCGCTTGCGCGCCGAAGACGTACCATCGGCATCCCAGCGCTCGCAGGGTCTCGCCGAGCTCAGCGAGCAGCTGAGCGACAACCGGCCGGGATCCGATCGAGGTCGGTGGCGAGCCGAAGGTGCGCTGCATGGTCGGCGCGTCGGTCTTCTTCGGTCGGCCAATCCGGGTGCTGCGCCTGGGCGAATCGCCTGAGCTCATCGGCTACCTCGAGGCCATGGGAGGCGCCGAGCCGACGCTTGGTCTCGCACCAGTACCGCTCCTTGTCGCGTGTGGCGCTGGCCCAGTCGACGGGAACGAGATCGACAAAGGCACTCGCCCGCGGCACGCGTTCGAGGGTAGCACCGTAACTCGTCGCGTGCGGTTTGCGCAGGGGGCTTGACCGGGGCTTGACCGCCTCTCCAGTGTCCTTCCGCCCATCGACGCGCCCCTTGCACCGTCCGACGATGTCGTGCGCCCGCTTGCGCCCGCGGCAACGGCAACGGCAACGGGGCGTCCACCGCGGCGGCGATGGGTGAGACCACCCGCCGCCAAGCTGCTCCATCGAGGAGCGCACATTCGCGCTCTCGTGGAGGAAACATGCAGAAGCTGGCGATTATCTGGCTGTCGGGAGTCGCCCTTGCAGGGTGCAATACGATTCACGCCGCGCGCCATTGAACCATGGCCCCATGTCCCGAACGCTCACTGGTTCTGTCGTTGTCTGCGCTCTCGTCGCGGGTTGCGGAGGCGTCGAGGTCGTCCCCTCCGGCAGTGGCAGCGAGGACGCAGCGTCCAGCACCGGCGACAGCACTGCCGACACGTCGTCGGTGGGCGGACCGGGCGCCACGACGACGAACACGGCGGTGGGCGCCTCGACTGGCGCCGGCGCGGGCGGCACGACGACGACCTCGCAAGGCCCGGCCGGCGGGGGCGGCGGCGAAGGCGGAGCGATCGGGAGTGGCGGCGACGGTGCGTCCAGCAACGGGGCGCACCTGTTCGAGGCGACCGAGCCGGCGGGGCTTCAGGTCATCGGCTACGGGGACTACTCTAGCTATCAGTTCCCGGGCGGCGTGAAGCTGGCACCGTAGCGGCGCGCGCAACCCTCGCTCATGGCCGATCGTGGCGCGGATGACCGCAGAGGCCGTGGGGAGAGGCCCCGACGCTGCGCTGAACGGGACCTGAACGGCGGCTTGAAACCCGCCCGCACGGCAGGACGAGCAGCCGGTACCATGAGGGGATGGAATTGGCCCGCCTCGTAGCTTTGAGCTCACTCACGTCCGTGGCGCTCCTCGCATGCAGTGGAAGTGACGTCGGCGTTTTCGGAGAATCCGGCAGTGCCGCTTCGGGGGCCACGACCTCCGATGGCGCGAGCGGGCTCACGACGACCGGCGAGGGTGCGGCATCGTCGAGCGGAGCGGGCAACGGCGGAGCGGACTCCGTCGTCTCGTCCGGCAACGGTGGCGCATCCGTCACGAGCGGCGATGGAGGCGGCTCGGTCACGAGCGGCGATGGAGGCGCATCCGTCACGAGCGGCGACGGCGGCGCATCCGTCACGAGTGGCACGACCAGCTCGAGCTCTGTGGCGACGAGCTCTGTGGCGACGAGCTCTGTGGCGACGAGCACCGGGTCGGGCGTGACTTGCGGTGATGGCACCGCGAACGGATCCGAGGCGTGTGATGGTCAGGACCTCGACGGTCAGACCTGTATTTCGCTGGGATTTCCCTCGGGCGGCACGCTCTCCTGCACCGACGCATGCGCCTTCGATACGTCGGCCTGCGACCCCTGTGGCAACGACGTTGTCGACGCGGGCGAGGACTGCGATGACGGACGAACCCAGTCGAACGATGGTTGCAGCTCGACGTGTCAGTACGAAGGCACGACCTGCGACGGTGCGATCGTGCTCGATATCGATCGCGGCGAGACGATCACGCTGACGATGACCAACGAGGATGGCGAGCTCGCAGACGGTGCTTGCTCGAACGGGCAAGGGGCGGGGCGCTCCATCCGGTTCAACCCGCAGGGCAGCGGGTTCCTTCGGGCGTGGATCAAGCGCGGAGCCACGACCTTCGATTCGACGCTACGGATGGGTTACTCGTGCAATGAGACGTTCGTCTGCGCCGACAGCTACGACCCCGGGGGCAACGGCACGCAGCCGTCGGGCGGCGAAGTCGGGTCGCTCTTCGTCAACGAGGGCCAGAGCACCAACGTGATCATCGAGGCATGGGACCAGGATGCGGTGGGCGACTTCGAGGTCGAGGTCACGCTCTCGCGGGGTCGCTGCGACGAGCCCATAGTCCTGCCGATAGAGCCGGGGTCGAACGAGGGCATCGTTGCGTGGGGGTTCAACGCCGGACAGGGGAATGACGGGTTGGGCACCTGCGGAGGCAATGGCGAGGACGTCACCTATCGGCTCAATGCAGTCGGCAACGTCGACGCCGTCGACCTCTCGATGGGGGTCGCGCTCGGCAACACGTTCAATCCGGTGCTCCACGCGCGCGCCGGGGCATGTAACGACCAAGAAGACGAGGTCGCATGCGCTGGCAACACCGGCGTCGGTCAGTCGGAGCAGATCTTGGGACTCGACCTCGACGGGGCTCCTTACGTCTTCGCTGACGCGACCCAGGGGTCGCAAGGCGGCTACGTGCTCCGCGTCATCCCTCCGGCGCCCTGATCTCGCCGACAAGCTGGGCCCTTCCATCATCCGGCGCGGTGGCTCCCACTGCGCCGCTGTTCGTGTCATCACGCGGGTCATCACGCGGGTCATCACGCGGGTCATCACGCGGGTCATCACGCGGGTCATCACGCGGGTCATCCCTCCCAGGAGGCCCCCTGGCGGCCCCCTGGAGCTCGCCTCAAGGGAGCGTTCACCCGGACAGGTCGGCATCACGCACACAGGCTTTCGATCTCCCACTGAGAGGTAGTGGTCGACCTCTGCGAGGCGGCGGAAGAGGTCGCGAATGGGTCGTGGTGCGTGAGATCGCTCGCCCTGATCGCCAAGTTGCGGCGCGCGCATGGCGGTGCGAAGAATCCCCCATGGCGCTCCTGCGGTCTCGTTCCTCGGAGGGACTCATCGTCCTCGGTCTTCTCGGCTCGAGCGCTTGCAGCTCGGTGTTGGGCCTCGACGACTTCGCCGCAGCGGGGGACGGCGGTGGGTCGGCGACCTCCACGGGCGTCACCACGGGGAACGGCACGACCGCGGGCTCCGGCGCGACCACCGGAACCGAGGCAACGACGGGCCCCGGTGGTGCGGGTGGAAGCGGTACCGGCGCGGGAGGGGCGGGCAGCAGCACTGGCGCAGGCGGTGCGGGTGGAAGCGGCACGGGTGCGGGAGGAGCGGGCGGCAGCAGCACCGGCACTGGCGGAGGGGGTGGGGACCCATTGGGGTGCACCGCGCTCAATCCCTTCGAGATCTTCTCGGCGCTCGAGCTCGGGGGGGCCGCTGATGACGAGGTCATCCTCGCGTCGCAGCGGCCGCCCGACGAAAACCGGGTCCACGTTGCGGTCCCGCTCGGCGGGCAGCAGATTGCTGCGCGAACGGTGCGCACCTCGGGGCAAGTCGAGCTCTCGCAAATCGTGCGGTTCCCCTTCGAGCCCGACGGAGTCGATCGACGCGCCTACGGCTCCTACGCGACGCCGGATGCGTTCCATGTGTACGGCGGGCAGAACAACGTCGCCGGCGAGTGGGTGTTTCCTGCCGACAGCGACATTGGCAACCCCGCCGAGTGGCGACCGTACGCGATGCCATCGAGTTGCACCCGCCTGTATGCCCTATCAGTCAGTTTGACCGAAGACGGGACGCCTGGCTTCGCTGCCACGTGCGGGACGAGCAACGACCAAGCCATCCTCTTCGGGGGGCGCGTTGCGTCCGCACCGCCCGAGTTTTCTCTGCCTCCGGCAGCGTTCGTTGGGGGCGACCCGCCGGCCGACCGGATGGTGCGGGTCTATCTGCGCTTTGGCCCCGAGCACGTGATCTTCACGGCCTCGGACGACTTCAATGAGGCCGTCCCGTTTCTCCGCCGCGGAACCACGGCCGCCGAGCTCGGGGTGGCCGAGCCAGTGTTCCTCCCGGCCGACGAGAGCGCGATCATCGTGGCAGGACCCACGGTCGGTGGGCTCACCATGCTAGGCCTGTTGCACGCCGATCCCTCGACCATCTTCACGCCGCAGGCCGAAGGCGCCTACGAGACTGGTATGATCGGCCCTGGCGATCTCGACGCCTTCGTCGAGGACGCAGTCACGAGGCTGCCCGGGCAGTTCACCTTCCCGTCGCTCGCCGACATCGCCCCGGTGCGCGGAATCTCGGGGGGCGTCAACGGCTTCGTCGGCGGCGCGGTCTCCAACTTCGACTTCGACGCGCCGATTCGGGTCCGGCTCTATCTGTGGGATCCCGGAGCGCTCCCCCTCGTGGTCGGCTTCCCGGTCTTCGAAGCCTCGGGGCCGGTCAACCCTCTCACCGCCACCGCGACCCGGGCGGGTTTCGGCGCGATTCTCGCGGTGTGGACCGAGGACGTCAGCGGCGGTCATCGCGTCCGGGGTTCTCGCGTGCAGTGCGCGAACTGACTCGCCATTCCATGGATCTCGATGCCGACGTCGGCGTACCGCTGTTCGTCGCCGTTTCCGGTGGGCACCGAGCTGGGTGGAGCTCCAAGCTCCAAGAGAATCATGCATCGGAATCTGACCTGGGCCGAGCTGCTCGAGAAACTGAGCCAGAAAGCCTTCGACTGCGCGGAGGAGGACGAGCTCGAGCTTCTCGAGAGCGAACAACCAGGACGGCTGAAGTCGCGCTGGCTTGGCTTCCCTTGCGCCGTGGCAGACGCCATCGCAGCGCGTGAGACCGCGCTCGGCACGCGTCTGCCCGCGGACTATCGGGCGTTCTTGTCGATCAGCAACGGCTTCCGCGGCCTCGCCGAGTTGCCATATGGCTTGTGCTCGCTACTTGCTGTCGAAGAGATCGGATGGATCGGTGACAAGGACGGAGACGGCGGTGGTGGTCGCCTCGACACCCACGATTGGGACGACGCGGCCCCCGAGGACTTCATGGCACGCGAGGACCGCAAGCGCGCGCTCCTCATCGGCGATAGCGACGGGAACGAATGCATCCTGCTCCTGCCGCCGCGCGAGGCCGACGACGACTGGGAGGCGTGGACCTATCACCCAGAGGCTGGATTTCTCGGCGGCGACACGTTTCGAGCATTCCTGGAGTCGGCGCTCGAAGTGTAGTCATCGTCGCCGCGACGATTGTCCACGAGGGCCGCGCGCCAACCTCGCGGCCGCGGCTTCACCGGGCCTTGAATACCTCGGAGCCGATCCTTCGCTTCTGCGCACCATTACAGAACGAGTGGTGCGTCAGCTTGTCCGGCTGATCAGAATGCCAGACCCACATCCAGGCTACCGCCCAGGACCAGCGCCCCCAGTGGCTCGCTCTTGGGTCGGATCTCGTCGGGCTCGGTGAGGAACATCGCCGGCCCAATGGTGGGGCCGCGTAGCGCTGCGTGGAAGCAAGCGGCGGGGGCCAGGCATTTCGCGATGCGGAAGCCGGTGAGGTCGCTGGTGAGGGCGACGCCAAGGGTGGGGTCGCCTTCGCCGAAGAGAAAGTAGATGTGGCCGTCGGCGTCGGGCAGGGCGAGGGAGCCTACCCAGCCGTCCTTCACGAAGAGGCGGGGCGCGCTGATGTAGCGCAGGAGCGAGGCGCCCATGCTGAAGCCGGGGGTGCCCGAGACGTTGGTGTAGCCGACGGTGGCGCCGGCCGTGGCGCCGCCAAAGTAGAGCTCGGAGGTGACGGCGACTGGCGTCCAGTCGGACTCGGGTAGCTCCCAGGCCTCGACCCGCACCTGGGGCACGAGGAGGAAGCGCGGCCCGGGCTTCTCCTCCTCGCCGGGCACGCCACCGTCGCAGCGGGGGAGGCTCGGCTTGCAGCCGCCGGCGAACGCGAGAGCGACGGTCGCGACGATCGCGTGGTGCAGGTGGCGGGCTCGACCCGCAACCCGCGTGATCGAGGTGACCGCGGCCAGCATGGCGGCGGAGGGTATCGCAGAATCTCGTGGCGGATGCGTCCTCGTCGTCGTGGATGGTCGCCGCGCTCGTGCGCCTGAATGGACCGCTTCCACAAAGTGCACCAGTGTGGCGTGCAGGTACGCCTTCCTGCGCCCGAATCGGGCCAGAGTCGCGGATTTTGGCAGCTTCCCGAACATCCGTGCGTTGGCCCGTCGTGTGCTCAATGGCTCTTCCACGACGGCGCGGTCTCCCGGGTGGAGGCGCGCCGCCCCAAACCACTCGCAGGAGATTCGTCATGGGCATCATCGCATTCATCGTTTTTGGTCTCGTCGCTGGTCTCATTGCTCGCGCCGTCATGCCGGGTCGCCAGAGCATGGGCCTCGTGATGACGATGGTGCTCGGCGTCATCGGCTCCTTTGTCGGCGGGTTCCTCGTGGCGTTGGTGACCAACACCCGCGTTCTCGACTTCAACGCGACCGGCCTCATCGGCAGCGTGGTCGGTGCCCTCGCGGTGCTGTTCATCGCCGGCTCGATGTCCAATCGTCGTGCCATCGCCTGACGCTTGCACTCCGAGCGCCGCGTCTCCGCGCGCCGTGCCTCGCACGGCGTGCGAAATGACGCCAGGCACTGCAAGACCTCACGCGTAACGCGCGTGCACGGAAGCTGGTAGGGTCCAGGCATGAGCCGCCTCCACCAGGTCGCTTGTGCACTCGCCCTTTGCGGGCTGCTCTCGAGCGCGTGTCGCGCCGACAAGTCGGGCGCTTCTGCCTCTGCGTCTTCCTCTACGTCCGCCGCGCCCTCTCCGCTCGCGGTCGGTCCTGTCCCCGACGGTCCCGCACCGGGCCCTGCGCCGACACCCGCCGCGCCAGGCGAGGCCGAAGCCGACGATGAGCTCTCCACCCGACCGATGGAGCTGCTGAAGTTTCGCTTCACGTCGGGGGTCGAAGGGCGTGAGCCCAAGGACGATCTGACCTCTGCCAAGCCGGGCCAGCGCGTCTACGCCTACCTCGCGATTCGCAACCGCACCGGCACGGCGCGCAACGTGACACTCGCCTGGAAGGTGAACGGCGAGTCGAGGACGACCACCGAGCTCAAGATCGACGAGTCGTGGCAGTTCCGGACGTGGGGATACAACACGCTCCTCGCCAAGGACACCAAGGGCGAGATCGAGCTCGAGGTCACCGACGACGCCGGGCACTCGGTCCTGGAGAAGAAGATCCCGATCCGTCGGTAAGGCCGTCCGCCAGACCGAGGGTAGATGTTGCCGCGCTACTCCGCGTACATCGCCTCGATGATCGACGCGTACTTGTCGTTGACCACCTTGCGCTTCACCTTGAGCGTAGGGGTGAGCTCGCCCCCCTCGATCGAGAGTGGCTTGTCCAATACGACGAATTTCTTCACCTGCTCGACCCGTGCCAGCTCGGCATTCACGCCATCGAGCGCCCGCTGGAGCTCTTCGCGCACCGCGCTGGACTCATGAATGCCGCCCTCGGGGAGGCCGTGCTCCTTGGCGAAGGCGGTGGCGGCGTCGGCATCGAGGGTCACCAGGCACGTGAGGAACTTCCGACGGTCGCCGATCACGACCACCTCGCTGACCAGCGGGTGGTTCTTGAAGGCCGCCTCGATGTTCTTGGGCGCGATGTTCTTGCCGCCCGCGGTGATGAGGATCTCCTTCTTGCGCCCGGTGATCGTCAGGAAGCCCTTTGCGTCGAAGCTGCCCAAGTCGCCGGAGTGCAGCCAGCCATCGATGAGCGTTTCGGCGGTTGCCTCGGGCTCCTTCATGTAGCCGGAAAAGAGATTGGGACCGCGGACGAGGATCTCGCCGTCCTCGGCGATTTTCACCTCGACGCCCTCACATGCTGGTCCGACCGAGCCGAACTTCGCGCGGCCGTGCAGGTTGAAGGTGGTGGGGCCGCAGTCCTCCGACTGGCCGTAGACCTCGAGGATGATGATGTCGAGCGAGCCGAACAGCTCCAGCACCTCGCGGGCGATAGGCGCAGCGCCGCTCACGCAGAAGCGCGCCCGACCCATTCCGATCGCGGGCTTGAGCTTGTCGAAGACGAGCTTCGAGGCGAGCCGGTGCTGAAGGAGGAGGAGGAGCGGCGGCTGGGTCCCCGCGCACTTGTGCACGGTCATCGCCGAGCCGACCTTCATGGCCCATCCCATTAGCGCTTTCTTCGCGCCCTTGGCTTCGCGAAGCTTGGCGGTGATCCCGGCGTGGAATTTCTCCCAGACGCGCGGCACGCCGAAGAACACGTGGGGCTGGATCTCCTTGAGGTGCTCGCCGAGCTTTTCGATCGATTCGGCGAAATACACCCGGGAGCCCATGGTGATTGGCCCGTGAATCGTGAAGACCTGCTCGGCGATGTGCGACAATGGAAGGTACGAAATGCTGCAATCGCCGGGGCCACCTTGTGCCTGCTTTTGTGCCAGGTCAGCGACGAAGACGAGCGCACGGTGCGAGAGCATGACGCCCTTGGGCGGACCGGTGGTGCCCGACGTGTAGATGAGCACCGCCAGACCTTCTGGCTCGAGCGCATCGAG
>Ga0105046_10009725_pt1 | contig 15006 bp, 11 predicted proteins | sample MAT03_FD_78385 | JGI IMG/M metagenome (GOLD analysis project Ga0105046, IMG submission 78385) | Freshwater microbial communities from Lake Fryxell liftoff mats and glacier meltwater in Antarctica - MAT-03 (megahit assembly) | ecosystem: Environmental > Aquatic > Freshwater > Ice > Liftoff... | reverse complement strand
TAAGTTTAGAGAATCCGGTTCAGAACAAAGTCATGTTGGAACCATTGAAAGGCAAAAGCCTGAGGTGATTGAACAAGGTGCGGCATCTGAAATGGTCAAAGCTTTACCGGTGAGTAAATCTCAACAGAACATTATATCCAAAGCTGAAAAAACAGATCATATAAAAGAGCAGTCAAATAAAAAAAATAAGCCAGCACCAGTGCTTGAGGAAATGGCTGGTTTGGATTCAAAAAATAAAAATGATAAAAATAAAGGTGACAAAGAAGTTGCCCAGGCAAACTTGCTGCCTCAGATTCTAAGTGATGTAACAACATCTGCGAAAATTGAAAATAGAAGTCTGGAAAAGAAAAGAGAAAGTTCGGGTTTGGCAAAGTACTTATCAAGGCCGATTTTTAATAAAAGAAAACAACAAAACGGCCTGGACTCCAGAAAAAATGCTGGCTATAAATCAGAAACCGAAGATTCAAAATCTAGAGAAGTCAATGAAATAGTAACAAACGAATTTCAATCAGAATCAAATAAAATTGAATTTAGTGAGAAGCCAGAAAAAGTGAATGCTAAAACTAAAATGCCATCAGAAACACCAAATGAGGCTCAAAGATTAAAGGCTACAACTTTTGGTTTGGAACCAATAACTTATCTTCCTATCAAATTGGCTGTTTTAAAAACCAGTGATATTGGCAAATCCACTCCGATTGCATTGAATCAGATTCTTGTACAAATTGCCAGTCCACCAACAGATTCTGTAGATGTAAAAACGAAAGACAGAAAATGGCATTTTGGCATCTCGGCCTCAGCATTAGGCGCCGTGCAACAAGTGATTGTTGAACGAAATATTGGCGAATTGAATGCGACAAGCTTACCTGATTTGTCAAATATTAAAAACAGCCCCATGTTTGAAGGTTCAATATTTGCAAGCTATTCGCTCACATCCAGATTGGCTGTAAGCGCAAATGCCGGACTAAATACCTGGATGGAAACCGTGAATTTTCAAACCTTGAGTGGTACAAAATCTCAGTTTACACTCGAACAAGTTGCTTCACCCAACGCAGAAACCAGCCTGCAGGGAAATCCGATTAACGACCAGCGATTTACTCAAACCCTGACAACCAGGTTTACAAGCTTTTGGTTCCAGCCAAAACTGGCCTTCAAACTTGTTGAAAATTGGCCGGTTTGGCTGCAGCCAGGTTATCAGTTTATGTTGTTCAATGTGCAAACAGCCAGCTGGGCATCAGGCATAAACGGACCAACTGTAGAATTGAGTTTTAAAAAGCGACATCTTGAATTAGGTTTCAAATGTTTGTTTTTCCGCCAAAGCGACCAGATTAGGTTTGTTCCTCAAAGTAAAGTGAACAGCCTCTGGCTTGGAGCAACAGTTGGCTGGAAATTTTAGTTGGGCTTGAGTGGCAATTCCGACCTTCCATCTGGCTTATCTTTTTTTGAAGAGCTTTAAATTAATAAATGTTGTTTAGAAAATTAGGTTTAGAAATAAAGTAAACAAGAATTTGCAAACACAAAGGTTGTTTAGAAAATTTCGTTTAGAAAAAAAGTAACCAAAGGTTTCTAAACAGATAAAAAATTCGCTCTCACTCATCAAATAAAAATTCAACTGGGAAGCGCTGATCAGTGTTGGGGGCATTTAGAAAATCCATTTAACTGATCAAATTTCAATCCATTTTCTAAAGAATTCCGCCAGAGACATTGGGCGTCAAACAATTTCTTTTGCTGTATTACCTCAAGGTGTTGCCTTGCCTCCATCATCCATTGCAGTTCATTGGCCTCCATCATCCGCACATACATTTCTCAAAAGGTATCCACGAGGTTTTCTGGCTTACATATTGTTTCACATAGTCTTTTACCGAATTCGGGTCTTAGTCTTTGAAAAAAGCCTGCATTGCCACATTTTCAGCAACTTCGCGATAAATTTGGGTTTCCAGGCTTTCCTCTTTTTCCAGTTTTACTTTGTCTTCTTCGTAGCTGGCTTTCCTATTTGCAGGAAGCGATTCCGGATTTTCATCTTCTTGTTCAGGCATTGGAATTTTTTAATTTGGCAGGCAATATAAAAGTGGGGAGGTAAATTAGAAAATTAATAACCATCAAAGAAAAAGAGGTTACACCCACAATTAATGAGCTTTTTTGCTTTGTTCCGAAAAGGGCCAAAAAGAAAAGGAAATTGTCTTGCTTTGTGCTGGTGGTCCTTTCTGCAGAGAGAGTTGCGAAAATTCAATAACAAGCGCTTCAAAGCTTCCTTATCAGGGACTTTATCATGCAAATTGTTGCCAATGAAGCTCAGAGACAATGCGTTTGAAATGCTTGGAACTTTAAAAAATACCCGCTGCGGGCTTGGTGGAAACAGAAGGTAACTTTATAAAAAAATATGCTCTCCAGCGAAGAAAACAAGCGATACAACCGCCACCTGATGATGCCAGAAATTGGGATTGTGGGTCAAGAGCGGCTAAAGGCTGCCAAAGTCTTGGTGATTGGGGCGGGTGGATTGGGCTGCCCCGTTTTGCAATATTTAGCTGCTGCCGGTGTGGGCACGCTCGGCGTTGTAGATTTTGACGTGGTGGATGAGAGCAATCTGCAAAGGCAGATTTTTTATTCAACAGATCAGATAGGTAAAAGCAAAGTGCTGTGTGCCGCTGAGGCCGTTAACAGAATAAATCCTTTGATTCTGGTAGAAAAGCATGAACTGCAGGTGACCGTGCAAAATGCCTGGCCCTTGGTTGAATCGTATGACATTGTTGTGGACGGAACCGACAATTTTAAGACCCGTTACATGATCAATGATCTTTGTTATTTACTCAAAAAACCACTTGTTTTCGGGGCCATTCATAGGTTTCAGGGTCAGGTTTCTGTGTTTCATCTTACCGAAGATAGCCCGACATATAGAACCATTTTTCCAATTCCTCCACTTGAAGGAACTACAGCAAACTGCTCAGAAATTGGCGTTTTAAGCGTATTGCCGGGTATTATAGGCAGCATTCAGGCCGCAGAAGTAATCAAAATAATTACCCGAATTGGCGAGCCACTGGATGGAAGAATACTCCATTATGATGCCTTGGATCAATCTTTTTTTGCAATTGAAATTTCGGGAGGAAGAGATCAAACGAGTAAAATTCAGCCATCTGAAAATGAGTTCTTTAGCCATGATTATTCCTTGAATTGTACCCTTGAACCAACGCCTTTTGTGAAGATAATATTATCGGAAGAGCTGGAACAAAATCATCATAAATACAGAATCATAGACATCCGCGAGCCCTGTGAAGAGCCAAAGCTGGTGGGCTTTTTGGTGGAATATTGGCCCTTGAGTCTTTTGGAAACCCAGCCTTTGGAATTGGACGGAAGGCAAACAGTTATCTTCTGCCAGCGAGGCTTAAGGAGTAAGGCATTCGTAAGCAAGTGGTTGGAAAATGACCCCAGTGCTGAAATATTTTCGCTTCTGGGTGGCGTTGAGGCGTTGGCTTAAGGCAAATCAACAAGAGAATTTGATTGGGTCTATTGAAGTGTACTTTTAATACAAGTTCACAGATTGCCGGTTGCTGTTTTATTCCTCAGCTCTTTCCCAAATTATAGGTAACTGACAAAGATTAAAAACCACCAATGGCTGGCACGCCAGTAAAAGAATAGTAGTAATTGTTTAGTAAATTATTGCTACCAACTTTCAGAATAAGAGTTTGTTGGTTTGTGGCTGAATATTAAGCCATTTTTTGGCAGGCACTTGATAACCATGCTTGTATCACTTTTGGCATTTGAAATCCGCAATTTGATTTAAACTGAGAATAATCCGCAGAAAGCCAAATAGTTAGGAACTTGTATCTTCCTTTCCTACTTTATAAAAAGCCAACCTTTAAACGTCATCTCTTCGTCTTCCTTTCTTAATCTTTTGGCTTTGATCTTGGCCAGGTAGAAATAGATTCCAGGTACTACACGCGTGGTGTTGCTTTCGTTTAATCCAGACCAATTTATTTCTGGAGGAACAGCATCTTCAAATATGAGTTTGCCCCATCGGTTATAAACAGTAAAATGAACATCTTTAAAGAATGCCTTGGAAACACAGCTTGGCGTAAAAGCTTCGTTAAAGCCATCCCTGTTGGGTATAATCGTATTTGGCAAATCGAAAACAATGCAATTGTCAACACAAGATCTGTTCGAAATCGCACTCTCATTTCCCGACCTATCTACAGAAGTTATTGCATAACAGCCCGCTAAAGTTGTCAAAGAGGAATGCACAAAGGTTGTATCGCGTACAGTTCCGATCAAACGCAAAGGTTCATCTATATGCTCTGAGTAATAGATGTTATAGTGCCCAATGTCACTTCCGCATTCTAGCTTGGAGATTTGCTGCCAGATTAAAGTCCTCGAAAACTCAGATTGATTGATAAAGCTGCAATTTCTACAGTCCGGTGCTGACTTACATTTTTGGCAGTCAACGGTGTCCAATCGAAAAGTTGTGGGCGGACATGGCTTGATAGTGTCGTATGGATTGGCGCAAGAAATCTGGCTTCTGTTGATTATAGGCGTGGCAATCAATGGATTTGAATAAGTGCCTTTCGTACTTACAAAATAGCAGTATTCTACAGAGTCTTTGAGGGGCATATTTTCATACGTTCCTGCGTCTGTGTATTGATAGGAGCCGCCAAAACCTGCCGCCGAATCTATGACCACAAATTGTCCATTTACATTTCGATAAATGTAATGGTCATAGCCATCGTTGGTCCAAGGCGTTGCTGCAGACCATTTTAAAGTAATTTTCTGAAAACCAGGGCTGAGTTCCAATCGAACTGACGATGCTTTTTCTGCACTGTCTTTTAGATTTTGAAGTGTGCCAAACACAAATTTCAGTTGATAGGTATAGATTTTATTTTTTGTGTCCAAGCCAGAATCAGTCAGAATGGTATCTTCCAGATTTGTTGTAGATTTTGCTAAAACGGCTACTTCATTCCCTGTAGCCCTTAAAATTTGAACTTCAAAAGGAGGCTTATAAGCATTCGTATCGATATTAAAAGGTCTCGTCCATCGCACCAAAATTTGCCCGTCAGAAACTCCGGTTTTAACCACATCTACATTGACCATCAAGGGAATAGTAAGCCCCAAAGGTGAACACAGTTCATTGGAAACAAGACTTTCTCCACCAGCTGGTTCCGGAAAAATGGCCACAATGCGATAGCAGTAATTTGGCCCTCTTTTCAAACCTTTGCCAAGATTGTCGTCCAGGAAAGTTGTATCAGAACCAGAAACTTCAGCGATTTTAACAAAACCATTTCCCGCCGGCATGCCTGGTTGGCAAGTGTCCAGTCTAATATCTGAACTGTCTATTTTCCTGTATATGAAGATCTTAATTGCATTACTACAAATATATTTTTGCCAAACAAGTCTCAGTTTTCCGTTTCCATCAGGACTTACATTTTTCAATTTTGGAGCAGGTCCTACAATTGTGATTCGCCAGCTCCGTACATCTACCAAAGGAGGTGGAAAGACCGGAACATCTTCAGCTTGAAAGACAGCAAAGTAGGGCATTTTTCTAACATGACTGCAATTTGTAAACCATTCAAAATCTCCAAAATAGGGTTTGCTTAGATTTGGTTTAAAATAAAATTTGGCCCGTTTACTGAGCGGTAAAATTGTATCCAATTCTCCATACATTGAAATATTAACCTGATCACTTGGGTCTGGATCAGTTGCAAAAATCCGGCCTTTTATCAAATTCCCTGCCACAACACATGTGTCTCTTGGCAACTTCAATATTGGCCTATTATTTCTTGAATCTCTTACAATTATTTGAATATCAAGCAATACAAATCCTAAACTATCTCTTTTGGGTCTATTTGCCCGCAGTTTTCGCCATTGAATAATTTTTATGGCTGTATTAAATTCTCCAACCACGCGTGGCGAATTCCAAATCAGATCTCCTGTTTTTTCATTCAAAGTTAGCCAGGCAGGAACAGTGTTGGATGTATCCAAACCTTCTGAGCGCAAAGCTGGGTCTTTGTAATTTGTGACTTCTGCAGATATTTCCTGCCCTTGCAAAAACTGTCTTGAAGGAACAAGCTTATACGAAATGCTATCCCCATCGGGGTCATAAACTGCTGGATTATATCGATAAACAGAACCAATTGCAGCAAAATCTACGGCAGCTTTTGTGATTACCGGCGTTTGATCCGGATCCAGAAAAGGATCAATAATTACTTTGGTCTCTACATAGAAGGTTGTGTTGCCAGAATTCTCCATGTTTAGAACGGATAGATTCCTATTTACCTGATAGTGGTAGGCGGTGTAAACGCCTGGAGATCTGTAGGTGTATCTGAATTTATATTGCCATATCTCGGTTTTTTTTTCTGGTATAACAATAATAGTTGGAAGATTGGGCGCAGTTATTTTGTCGGTTGAATTTTTGTCCGGGTAAAGGTCGTTTTCGAAATTCCTCGTTCCAGATCCGATATCCCTGAAGATGGTAAGTATAAATTCATATTCATTATAAGCAGCCGAAATTCTTCTTGCGCTGATGTAACCTCCCCGAATGTGGGTGCCAAACGAATTTTGAATTTGAAGCAACAGAAAGCTTAGGATGAGAAGTCTTTTTAACATTTCAAAAGTTTAAACCAGCCAAAGGCCCTAAATTTTAATTTGGCCCAAATTTGTAATAATTTTCAACAATATAAGCACTTGATTGGTTTATAAGAATGAAATTTCGCTTAGATTCTAATTAAGAATGAGTTTAAATAATAAAGAGAACTTACATCCATTTATTCCCTTAAGATTTAGGCTTTAATATTGCCGTGTTTTTAAAATCAAAACAAAAACAGTCTAAAGCGTATAATGAGTTGGATTACAAATACTTTAACTAGTTCCATTGGCCGAAAGGTCAGCATGTCTCTTACCGGTCTCTTCTTAGTGTCCTTTTTATTGGTTCACCTTTCTGGGAATTTTTTACTTTTTAAAGGCGATGAGGGAGCAGCCTTTAATATCTATTCAAATTTTATGTCCACGGCACCTATTATTCGTGTTCTTGAAATCGGATTATTGGCTGGATTCCTGATTCACATTGTTACTTCCTTGGTTCTGACAAGGAAAAATAGTGCAGCCCGCCCCATTGGCTATGCCGTTTCCAATCACAACAAAAAGGTGTCCTGGTTCTCCAAAAACATGGGAATTTCCGGTTCCATTGTGCTCGTCTTTTTAATCATCCATTTGCTTAATTTCTATTTCCCGTATCACTACGAGCAAATGAAATATGTGAGCATAGAAGGCGAAGAATATAAAGATATGTTCTTTTTGGTGGCCACCGTTTTCAAACAGGAGTGGTGGTACTCTGTTCTTTATTTGTTGGCTTTGGTGCTTTTGGGATTCCATTTGCAACACGGTTTTGCCTCTGCTTTCCAAACCCTGGGACTGGAGCATAAAAAATATACCCCAATTATTTCAGGACTAGGAAATATCCTGTCCATCATCATTCCGCTAGGTTTCTCAACAATGCCTTTGTACTTCTGGCTTATTTACTAACCATTATATATTATTGAATTCCATGACATTAGATGCAAAAATTCCTGGCGGGCCACTCGCCGAGAAGTGGTCCAACCACAAGTTTAACCTTAAATTGGTCAATCCGGCCAACAAAAGGAAATTCGATATTATCGTGGTTGGAACTGGCCTTGCCGGTGCTTCCGCTGCTGCTTCGCTTGCTGAGCTGGGTTACAATGTGAAAGCATTTACTTTTCACGATTCGCCAAGAAGAGCACATTCTATAGCGGCTCAAGGCGGGATCAATGCAGCGAAAAACTATCAGAACGATGGTGATTCTGTTCACAGACTTTTTTATGATACCATTAAGGGCGGAGATTACAGAGCAAGGGAAGGTAATGTATATCGCCTTGCCCAGGTTTCAGTAGATATTATTGATCAATGCGTGGCCCAGGGCGTTCCATTTGCCAGAGAATATGGTGGGCTTCTTGCCAATCGTTCTTTTGGTGGAGCGCAGGTATCCCGCACATTTTATGCCAGAGGACAAACAGGACAGCAATTGTTGTTGGGCGCTTATTCAGCAATGAACAGACAAATCGCTGCCGGAAAAGTTAAGCTTTTCAATCGTTCAGAAATGCTTGATCTGGTTTTGGTTGATGGAAAAGCAAAAGGCATTATAACCCGAAATCTGGTTACAGGTGCGATCGAAAGTCATGCTGCTCATGCGGTTCTGCTTTGCACCGGTGGATATGGAAACGTATTCTATTTGAGTACGAACGCAATGAATTGCAATGTGACTGCTGCATGGAGAGCCCACAAAAAGGGCGCTTTGTTTGCAAATCCTTGCTTTACTCAAATTCACCCAACTTGTATTCCTGTTTCTGGTGATTATCAATCCAAACTAACCTTAATGTCCGAATCATTGAGAAATGACGGTAGGGTTTGGGTTCCAAAAAAAGCAGATGACAACCGAAAGCCAACGGATATTCCTGAAGAAGAAAGAGACTATTTCCTGGAAAGAAAATATCCGTCTTTTGGCAACTTAGTGCCGAGAGATGTGGCCAGTAGAAATGCCAAATATGTCTGCGATGAGGGCAAGGGAGTTGGCGCTACCAAACTGGCTGTCTATCTGGATTTTGCAGATGCAATAAAAAGAGATTCTGAGGCAACGGTTCGGGCAAAATATGGCAACTTGTTTGACATGTATGCCCAGATTACAGGCGAAAACCCATACCAAAGTCCAATGAGAATATATCCTGCCGTTCACTATACAATGGGCGGACTTTGGGTAGATTACAATCTGATGACGAACGTCCCTGGATGTTATGCATTGGGCGAAGCCAATTTTTCTGACCACGGAGCCAATCGACTTGGTGCCTCAGCATTGATGCAAGGTCTAGCCGATGGATATTTTGTTGTTCCATACACAATTGGCGACTATCTGGCTACCATTGGATCTGAAAAAGTAACCACAGATCGACCTGAGTTTAAAGATGCCATTGCCACCGTGCAGGGAAGAATAGACAAATTGCTATCCATGAAAGGAAGCAAGACTGTGGACGAACTTCATCGTCAACTTGGCCTTACCATTTGGGATTACTGCGGAATGAGCCGTACTGCTGAAGGTTTGAAAAAAGCACAAGGCATTATCGAAGACATTAAAAAAGAATTCGAAACCAATGTGACCGTACTGGGTACCAATGAAGAAATGAACCAATCGCTTGAAAAGGCGCTTCGTCTTGCCGATTTTATAGAACTTGGGGCTTTGATGATTCAGGATGCTTTGGATAGAAACGAAAGCTGTGGAGGACACTTCAGAGAAGAATTCCAAACTCCAGATGGCGAGGCACTGAGAGACGATGAAAACTATGCCTACGTTGCTGCCTGGGAATACCAGGGTGGAAACAAAGCAGAAGTACTTCACAAAGAACCACTTCAATTCGAAAACGTAAAACTAACACAACGATCTTACAAGTAATCAAAGGCTTATGCAAACCATGAACCTCACCCTCAAAATCTGGAGACAGGCCAACGCCGCTTCCAAAGGTGAAATGAAACCGTATAAAATTTCAGGCATAAACGACCACATGTCCTTTTTGGAAATGTTGGACGTGCTGAATGAAGAGCTACAAAAGAAAGGGGAAGATCCTGTTGTTTTTGATCATGATTGCAGAGAAGGCATTTGCGGAGCCTGCTCGCTTGTGATCAATGGAAGGCCACATGGACCTCAACAAACCACAACTTGCCAACTCCACATGAGAAGCTTTAAAGACGGCGATACCATTTACATTGAACCTTGGCGGGCAAAGGCTTTTCCCGTCATCAAAGATTTGATGGTAGATCGTGCGGCTTTTGATCGGATTCTACATGCTGGCGGCTATGTTTCTGTCAATACAGGATCTGCTTTGGATGCAAACAACATTCCCATCGGAAAGGAAATTGCAGATGAGGCCTTCAATTCAGCCACTTGCATAGGCTGTGGTGCATGCGTTGCTGCTTGTAAAAATGCGTCTGCTATGCTTTTTGTAGGAGCAAAAATTTCTCAATTGGCCATGCTTCCACAAGGACAGGCCGAAAGAAAAAGAAGGGCAGAAGCGATGGTTGCTCAAATGGATGCCGAAGGATTCGGAGCCTGCACCAACACAGGCGCTTGTTCTGCAGAGTGTCCAAAAGAAATATCTATGGCAAATATTGCGATGATGAATCGTGAATATCTTGGCGCCAAACTGAGCAGCGAAGCAGTCTAAAAAGATAAATTAACATTTGAAAACAGCCCATTGATTTGGGCTGTTTTTTTTTGGAGCTTTTCCTGCGGCTTTTCTTAATGCACTCTTCCTGTTTTGTAATCAGAAAGCCATATCGTAGGACGGTGTGCGGTCTGAGGAGCAATTTCAATCCGCACATTTCTCTATCTGGGGCATGCATTCAATCAATTATAAACGATTTTGAAAACTACTTCCAAGTTTTTTCAGGGCGGGAAATTCCGGCTATCCGCTCCAATCTTTTCTTCTTTGGAAACCAAAGAAAAAAGGATTTCCACTTCTATCCGGCCCGCTTTTGCAACGAATCAAAACCAGTTCATAGATTATTTATCATACACAAAAAAAAGCCACGACAATCGTGGCTTTCCTTTTTTAGCATTTCTAGCTTTCTTACTGCACAGAAATATTTTGACCCTGTGGTTCAGGCAGTTTTGGGAATGTTATTTTCAAAACTCCATTTTCATGGCGGGCTGAAATGTTGGATACATCTACCTTTCCATTCAATGCCAGCGTCCGCTCAAAGTTTTTGATTGGAAACTCCTGGGCAGAAAACTTTGGTTCATCTTCAGGTTTCACTTCTTTTTTGCCTTTGATGTACAAAACATCCTCATTGACAGTCAATTCGATGTTGTCCTTTTCAAATCCACTTGCAAAAACGTGGACTTCAAAACCAGTCTCTAGTTCCAGAATATTGATTGGAACATTGTATTTCGGTCTGCGATATCCGCCCATAAAAGCCGGATTGACATACCTTCTAAAGGCTTTTTCGTTTGCAGGTTCGCCCTCCCGACGAGTTCCTGCTGAGTAGCAATGTGCGTGCATTATAAATTTTCTGTTGTTGAGTTAGCTGGTTTAACATTTTGATCCACACCATCTTTTTGGCAATGGGTAGATTTTTGGCCTTTGCAATGGTGTCCGTAACCTTTTTGTGCAAAGTGGTAGTGGGGCCTGAATCCGAAAACGGACACAAGGCTTCCAAAAGTGATCAAGGCGGCTGTCACCCCGATCAGGAATGATTTTTTTCTGTTCATTGTTTTAAAACTTTTAAGTGAAAGATTAATTTACCGTTTGGCTTTGCGTTCTATACCCACAGCCTTTTGAAAAACTGGCTTTGAAAGTTTCATACTCTTCCTGGCTCATGGTCCTGATTTTATCCATCATTTCCATCCTTTTTCCCTGCCAGCCTGGTCCAAATCTTCGTCTGGCAAAAAGCCTGAAAAGAAGTCCGGCGATGAAGATAAATCCGGCAACCTTCAAAAGGAAGAAAGGCATTGCGAAGGCCAAAGCTCCAAACAGCATTCCGGCGGCGATTGATTTTACAACTTGCATGTTCATATTATTTAAAATTTGATTCAATACAGTTGACGGAAAGGGCTGGTGTTTTACTTTAAAATATTTTGATTCTCCTTGATTATTTTAATAGAAGTATCATCTAGTCTATTAATTAGTAATAAGTTAGCTACAAAAACTTTTTTTGTTTTTTTGTTGAATAAGTAATTACGGATTTGATTGCTGTCCAATTAATCCTCCATCTCCAAAAATTGGCAGCTGAAATCCATGGATTGAAAAAACCTATTTCCAATAATGCATCTGATTGCCTTTCACATCCATTTCTGCCTTGAACAGGTTTCCGGAAAGGGGATACTTTTCCAATTCTTCCTTGCTCAAGCCTTGCTTTGCTGTGGTGATGTAAAGTGTTTTCCCATCTTCCCCACCAAATGCGCAGGAGGTTACATTTTTTGCGTCTACGTTTACTTTTCCTAGCATGGCTCCAGATCTTGAAGACCAAATACTGACACATTTTCCACCCCACATGCCTATGTATAGGTTGTCGTTTTCATCAATCGTCATTCCATCGGGCCATCCTAGCGAATCGGGTGTTTGAATTATAACTTTTCTATTTGAAATCCTACCAGTATTTCCTTCAAAATCAAATGATTGAACTGTTCGTGTTGGGGTGTCGATGTAGAACATTTTTTCGCCATTCCGGCTCCAAACTATTCCATTGCTGATGCTGATCGAATCCAGCTTAACCGAAACGGCATTGTCTTTATCCATCATAAAAAGATGAGATTCCTTGCTTTTCTTGTTTGTGTTGAGCCCGCCAACCCAAAATCTGCCTGCCGGATCGCACTTCCCGTCATTGAGTCTTTGGTTGGAGTTCAATTCCTTGATGCTGGCTAATTTTTGAATGTCCTTACCACCAAAATCGGATTTGTAAATGCCATCCTGAAGCCCCAAAACCAAACGATCACTTTCTCTGGAAGGTACCAGCGTCCCTATCTTTTGCCCCACAGAAAATGAAAAATGGCGCTTTGTATTTGGTTCAAAACTATGCACATAACCTTTTTCGATGTCAACGAACCAAAGTATTTTTCGTTTGGAATCCCAAAATGAACCTTCTCCCAACTGGCAATTGGCATCCAATATTTGCTTTGATTCATATATTTTGAAGGCATTGACCTGAGCCATTCCATTGATAGACAGGGGAAGAAAGCATATTTGAATTGCAAAAGCTCTGGTATTTGCCCAATTCTTAAAATTGGTTAAAAAATGTCTCCAAATGTTAATTGTATTTGCTTTTACCATCATTGGTTAAGTTGTTTGCATTGTGCTATTTTCGCAGCTCAAATCTGAATGTTTAAAATGAAAAACCTCTTATTTTCTATCTATTCTTTGCTCCTAAGCGGTGGCATTGTACTGGCTCAACCTGCTATGAAGTTTAATGAAGAAAACTTCGACTTCGGTGAAGTGATCGAAGGCAAACTGGCCAGCCATGAATTCGAAGTCACCAACACTGGCAATCAACCTTTGGTAATCAACAGTGTACAAGCTTCTTGCGGCTGTACTTCCCCACACTGGACCAGAGAGGCGATCATGCCAAACAAAACAGGCATTATCAAAGCAACATATAATTCTGCCGGACGACCAGGTGCATTCAATAAATCCTTAACAATAACCTCCAATGCCGGAAATGGAACAAAAACCGTTTTTATAAAAGGAAGCGTGATCAAAAAGGAAGACAAAGTATATACCGAAGAACAAAAGAAAAACTCGGCCAAGTTTGTTGTTGATAAAAGTAGTTTTGAAGTGGGGAAATTAGAAATCAACCAAAAAGGAATCGCAAAAGTAAAAATTAAAAATACCGGCCTGGCTCCTTTAGAAATTGACAATGTTACCAGCCCGTGCAATTGTACCAGTTTTAACATGAGTAAAGGCAGCATCAAATCCGGAGAATTTGGAATTCTAGAAATATCGATTGCACCCAAAAGCAAAGGATCTTTTAAAGAAGAAATTTCAATTTCATCTTCAGATGTGAACACACCGAGTTTCAGGATTTATATTGTTGGAGAAGCTGTTGAAAGCTTTTTGCCAAGCAATATGAAAGAAGGCGAAGGCGCCAACATGTTCAAATAAGCCATTGATTTTATTGAAAATCAGGCCATTATTTATAAAATCAAATTCTATCTTAGCTCAATCTCTTTCAAAAAGGATTGGGCTTTTACTTATTATAGGGTTTCTGGTCTGCGGATTTGGCCACAGCGCCAATGCCCAATTTTGGAAAAACTGGTTTAAAAAGAAACCAGAACAAAAAGGTGTTTTGGGTGGGAAGGACAACTTGGAAGAGCGCATTAAAAGCAGAACGCTGGATGATGGCGAAGACGCAAAGCCCCTCGTTTTTGGCGATTCTGTGGCTTCAGATAAAAGAGAAGTACGGAAGAAGAAAATCAAGAAGCGCATGTTTTATGGTGTGATGACCAAAAAGGCGTTCATCAAAAAGCAAACGGGTCGGAAAATATCTTTTGAGCAGTTCTATTTTCTGAAAAAGGGCCAGGATATTCAGCCTTTTGTTCGGGATGTTTATTGGTACCATCGGCTGAAAAGGAAAATTTTTATAGGTGTCATCAATCCAAAAGACAAGCTTTTTGCCAAAATCCTTCATGGTCCATATAAAAAGATGGTGGATGGAAAAGTTGAAGAAGAGGGTATCTTTTACTTTGGTTCCAAACACGGCAGATGGATGTATGAGAAGTTGCAGGGGGAGGAAATGATCTTGATTGAAAAGGAGAAGTACTACAAAGGACATCCCAAAGAATCGACTTTTTCTTATTTTGATGTGGATAAGACAAAGATAAAGGAAGTGATTCCGGCCAAAAATGGGGATCGGCATGGGGACTATTGTCGGTTTTCGGAAGCTGGCAACCTGTTGGCAGAAGGCAAATACGAGTACAATGTGAAAGTAGGCAAGTGGACCGACTATTTCGACACCAACAAGAGAAAAATAAAACGACAACTGCAATACCAGAAAACCTGGGATGAAAAGGATTTTAAGCCTTATACATTGATCGAGCTTGACGAAAAAGTGAAGGTGATCTACGACAAAGCAGCAGAGGATAAGAAAAAGCCGGCAGACCGAAAGCCAGATCCCACTAAAGAATTCTAAAGGCTCTATGAGTATCTTCAAAACCAGAAAAAGCCTCATTGCTCAAATTGCAGCCCTCTTGGTTTTTATTTTGGCCATTTGGTTTTTTGTAAGCAGGCCAAAAGACCCCATTGCAGGTTTGGTTCCAGAACACGCTTCCTGGTTTGTAGAAATTGAAAGGCCAATTGAGGTATTGAAGAATACGCAAAAAGGCCTTAGACTTTTTTCAGATCCCAATTTGACCATCTTTTCAGAATGGCAGGATGAACTGGGTTTTGTGAGTCAACTACTTCAAAATGAGCCGAAGATTGGTAAGTTTTTCAAGCAGGCCACGCTCGGCATTTCCGCACATGTGATCAC
>Ga0105046_10009724_pt1 | contig 15006 bp, 16 predicted proteins | sample MAT03_FD_78385 | JGI IMG/M metagenome (GOLD analysis project Ga0105046, IMG submission 78385) | Freshwater microbial communities from Lake Fryxell liftoff mats and glacier meltwater in Antarctica - MAT-03 (megahit assembly) | ecosystem: Environmental > Aquatic > Freshwater > Ice > Liftoff... | reverse complement strand
AGAATTTCGCTGGACCATGTTGATATGTATTTATATTTCATAGTAACTATGTCAGGTTAAACCTGACTGAAATGATACGAAAAGTAATTAAATACTTCGAGCTTTTGACTTAAAAAAGTAAATTATATAATATAATTGTCAGGACAAACCTGACATGTTGAATATGAAACATGATTATTGGCGGTGAACTGGCTAAATGTGGCTTTTTCGGTTTTGCCAAAAGGCCGGATTTGTGTGTCGGGGCAAAACCAACTCCTCTAAAACAAGTATATCATAAATTTTTAGAGTTTTTACTATGGTGCTTGCGAGATATTGATGATTAGGAAAAAGATATACTTAATTTATTGATTGTATAGTTGATATGAAAAGAGGTAAGCGATGAGTTACCCGCCTGAGTCGTGTTAAAGTGGGAAAGTGAAGAATGAGAGCGAGGACTGCTGACCGCGGACAGCCATCCGCCGGCCGCTGGCCGCCGACTACTTTTTCCCACTCATCTTCATGAGCCATTCCAAAGCACCATTCGTGTATACCCATACGTCTTTTGCAAAATGTACAAAAACAGTTGCCTCATCCCTGTCGCCGTATCCGTGAGTTGCTGGTATTGAAGTTATGAGATTGCTGGAAAGTATTAGGGGCGCTACAAATTTATTTTGTTTCAGGGTGTTCTTCAGTAGAGCATTTGCATTATCCGATTCCCCTTCCGTTTTAAACGCAAACAATGCTCTTGTGAAAAGTGCAAATGCCATACCGTCTTCTTTGTATTGATCAACATATTTTCTGAATTTTTTGTCTTCGTTGAGTTCAATCAAGTACAATAATAACTGTTCTCTAACTCCCTGGTTGTCATTCGGATTGAGTGCAATCAATTCTTCCATCACCGCCACACACTCTTTTACTTTTTCAATATCGTGTAAACAATCGGCATATTGTTGTAAACACCGCATGAAGGGCCGGGTTTCAATCAATCCCCAAAACATTCCTTTACGCTCAATTAAATAATTGCCGCCGAAAAGTTGTCTGCCCAATGCAATCCCCTACTCGAAAAAAACCATAGCTATTTCCGTTGATGATTCTATTATACCTAAAAATTCATACGCTTCAATACAATCGTGATCCAATTGTAGAGCCAGTTCAATGTTTACTCTTGCCTCATCAGGCGGTAATTCATACGTTTCAAAAACGAGGCCTTGTGCCTCTTCCTTATCTTTCAACACCTCTTTAGGAAACGAAGGAATTTGTTGTCCGATTAATCCGTCTAAATATTTTTGCATCTCGGCTTCCGTTTTGAAATTTTGTTTTTCAAGAAGTCGATGAAGATCCGCCATAATTTTGTCGTGCTGTTTGCTTAAAGTATAAAGTAAATTTTAACAACAATTAGTTAGTGTTATCGTAACTCGTCATTTATTCCGCATTCCAAAATTATAACACAACATAGTTAAATCCAAACATTTTATTAAAAAATAATATCTCTTTCAAAATTTACATCAATTCTGTTTTCATTTGCTTTAATCGAAACCGTGATGGTTGGTTACTTCGCCAAACAGGCCATTTTTAGTCTTGAAACACTTAATTTTATTTCAGCTCCCTGACCTTAGTACAATTCTGTGCCGGAAATGATTGTTAAAGGGGGTCAAGTATCCCGGAATAAATTCTAACTTCCAAAGACTCAGAATTTCCAACAATATTAGTGGAAATATGAGAATCGAATATGTGAATCATGTAATCTATTACAAAAATTATATAACAATCCTAACTTAAATGAATATTACTATTGCAGGGTAATAACTCTCTTGCCTGATCAACATCTCTTGCTGAGGAGACGAGAAAAGAAGATGCCAAACAGGATGCCTTATTTGGATGAAGTGCGATTTAATAAAACTATTCTACTCTTCCTAAAGCATCATGCAATAACATAGTGCCTTTTCTTTCAATATATCATTCTATGCAATTGTCAGAACAAATAATTTATTTAATGGTACTTGCTTTGCCGATTGCATGCATTGCGTGGACTGTAACTCACGAAGAAGTATTTAAAGAGCCCCGGGATTATTGTATTCGAAAATCAAAAGTATCTAAAACATTAGTCAATCGCAAATTCTTTTATTTGTTTACTTGCGAATATTGCTTTAGCCATTATGTTACATTAATTTTTCTGATAATTACAAAATATCACTTGCTGTTTGCCGATTGGCGTGGTCTTCTGATTGGTGGATTTGCTTTGGTGTGGGTGTCTAATATTTATATGAGCTTGTTTGGATTCATAAGAGTAGGAATGAAGCGAACAAAAATGGACGCTGCCATTGAAGAAATAAAATTGGAAGAAGTGAAGAAGGAAGTATAAATCCACTTATTCAATAATAATCTAATATAATTCCCATCTACCCAACTTGATAATAGTGTAAATAACTGAAATGAACTTAGCAGAAATATTAAATTGGAGGTATGCTACTAAAGCTATGACCAATCAGGAGGTGCCTGCTAACAAAACAAATGCAATCATCAATGTCACATTGCTGTGCCCTTCTTCGTCAGGTTTGCAGCCATTTAAAATTATTTTAATATGCAACAAAGAACTAAAGGAAAAAATATCACCTATTGCAATCAATCAACCGGTAATAGAACATTCATCACACCTGATGGTTTTTGCCTCCTGGGATAGTTATACTGAAGAAAGAATTAACCATCATTTTAATTACATCTATAAGGAAAGAGGAATGCCGGACTCGACCACTGACGATTATCGAAAAATGTTAATAGCATTATTTAAAAAACAAACATCAGAGCGGCATTTTCAACATGCTGCTAAACAATCGTACATTGGCTTAGGTTACGCGACTATTGCAGCTGCAAATGAGGAAGTAGATGCAACACCCATGAAAGGCTTTAATCCTGAAGCTCTTGATGAATTACTGGGATTAAAGACGCAAGGGTTGAAAAGCACTGCAATTTTAGCGCTGGGGTACCGGGACATAAAAGCTGATTGGCTAGTAAAGCTCAAAAAAGTTAGAGAGCCGTTAAGTGAGTTTCTTGCCATCCTCAAATAATTTCATTAATTAAAAATGGATTCCACAAATAATGAACCCTTATTAAATACTAATACAACTTAAATATAACTGCTATGGCAAAAAAGACAGAAGTAAAAAAGGCTTTAAAAAAAAGTAAAGCACTTGTAAAAAAAGAAATTTCTTCTTTAAAGAAAGATTTGAATGACTACAAAAAAGAAAGACAAGCTGATTGGAAATCATTTAAGAACAAAATAAATGATGATATTAACAAACTTAAAAAAAGAAGCAAATAAGTTGAATTTACTAAATAAAAAAGAAATCATGAAAAAAGAAAACCCAGGAAATAAGGATAAGCCCTCTCCAACTAAAGGAGAAGAGGATGTTCAAAAGGAAACTACAAAACATCCAGAGCAAACTCCCCGTGAGCATCCGCACGGTGATAAAGGAGACCATAATGAACAAACGCCCCGCGAACATCCGCATGATGTTGATAAGACTGTTGCTTCCGACAATGCTGATGCAGCGAAAATATAACGAGTTAAACTACTCTCAAGAGAAAAGCGGGAACAGTAAAAAAGTATGTCGCAACTATTAAAGGTGAATTTCCTGATTCTGATGAAGTATGAAATGCATTCCAAATCCTTTGGCAGGAAAGCTCTGCTTACAAAATCAGGACGCATTTTACAAAGCAGCTGCATTATTCTTTTACATGACAAATATCATTTCATTTGTTGAGGGAAGTCATAATTAATTGATACTTACCTCCGTTACTTTACTCAAAATTAATCATCATCGACAGTAAAATGAAGCTATTTTAAAATATAGGTAATTGTTCTAAAATACCATTTCAGCAATCAGGGTTCCTATAAAAATGGAAATAAAATCCCGATTCGTAATAAATAAATAAACAGTAACTATAATACCGAAACAATTAAACAATTTAAAAAACAAACAACATGGGAAATTTACTTTATGTTATAGCAGTAGTACTAATAATACTTTGGCTCCTCGGGTTTTTAGTTTACCCAATAGGTGGAGGGCTCATTCACATTTTACTTGTAATAGCAATCATTGCCATACTATTGAGAGTTATTCAAGGGAGAAAACCGCTATAGGGCTGGTAGGTTGAAAGGGACCTCTTTAGTTGAAACCAATTGTTAGAGTACTTGCGTTGTCTTTATTTTTTTTGCTGCAAACGGAGGGATAGTGTCTCCGGACAATCAAAAAAATTATGATTTCTCAACTTTGGATCACCCATTAACAATTTTAAGTCGCATTAAATTACTTGTAAGCGATCTTTACAAAATATATGGTGAAGATTCTTCCAAGAATGGATTGTTCAATGATTACGATGAATCAAGTTTAAATGACGGTGATTATTGGTCAGGGCGATCCTTTACAGATCACAAAGTCCATCATCCAGTTACAATGCTGCGGTATGATTCGGAGGATGGGTTATCTTTAACTATTTTTTCTCCTTTTAATATTTAAAAGTCTATTCTAAACAGTCTAATAAATATAGATGGAAGAGATCGTAAAATTTGAAAATGAAGTAATCACTACGGAAATAAAGCATAAGCAGCAGAAATTAATTCTGACATCAAATCGAGTTAGGTATTTCAAATCAAATTGGGGTGAAAGTGATATCATCAGCATTATGCTAACAGAAGTCTGTTCAGTATCTATCCATTTTAAGAGTAATATAATATTTATTATTTTAACTTTTGTATCATTAATTTTAACATTTACGATGTCTGAAAGTGTTAAGGTAAATAATTTTATGGCAATAGGAATTGGTGTCTCATTATTTTTTGGTCTAGGGTATTTTCTTACTAGAAAACACTTGATAACGATTGCATCGGCTGGGGATAAAATTAACTTTAATGTACAGGGACTAAGTAATGAATCAGTTATAGAATTTCTGGACACTTTAGAAATTGCTAAGATTTCAAACAAAGGTTGATTTAAACTGGATAGTTGGTTTGTAAATTTCAATGTGTTATCAAGCTCATAATAATGTTGAAGTGAAGATCTATGTAGTGTCTCATAAAAAAAGCCATCTCTTTTGAGACAGCCTTTCGAAGTTTATTTTATTTACCTGAAACCAGTTCTTCTAAAGTTTTAAGTTTCTCCTCAAACTCTATGAACATTTGTTCAGTATCAACCCTAACTCGTTTTCTTTTACCGTTCATCTCATTGCTGAAGAATAAATAACTTAGGTATCCTTATTCAGTTAAGTGGTCGTAGTCAAATATAATTGAATTACCGGCAGGAGCACCTATTTTACCAACATAAATTAAAAGTACTGTTTCTTGTAATTGATAATCACAAGAAACATAATAATTATATTGAAATCCATTTCTACGAAGCCATTTAGGTAATGACCAATCACTACCAATTGGATTAGAGGAAATTTCGTCAACAATGATATTTACATTTGCCATCGTATCATACCTATTCTTAATTTGACTGAGCAATTTCTGAATTCGTGGTACATACTTCTGGCCTCGGTAATCTGGCACTACTGTTAGATCATTAAAGGCAGGATCTGGTTCATAGATGCCTGCAATCAATGTACCAAATGGAGCAAACGGCGGAGCAAAGGTCTGTGCGGTTCCAAGTTGCGATAATAATATTAAAGTACATAGAATTGAGTGTTTCATGTGCATAGGTTTTTAAATATTACATATAGTGGATTTGGATTAAGCACAGAAATTGTGCTTAATCCAAATCCACCGTAAAATTCAATTTAACCAATACACACTTTAATTCTCTTGAATCATATCATATTTATGATTATTTGTCAAGTGCAAATACTATTAAAAAAGAAGTTAATATTAATCAATTTCTATTTTCCCATAACCGTAACAAGTTGGACATTCATGAGATGACTTTTTAAAACCCTGACCAAAACACCCTATGCAATTCATTTTTCCAGTTTGATTGCATTTAAAACATGCTTTTGATCCTACTGAATTACATACTGTGCAATTTATATTTCCAGAATTAGTACACTTCAAGCATTTTTGACTACCAAATCCATGACATTTAATACACGATGTAAATTTAGTTCCATGACATTTTCGACAAATAAATTTACCTCTTCCGGAACAAGAGTTACATCTCTTTCTAAAATTCCCGTTCACAATTACAAATCCGTAACCTCGACAAGGCATACAATCTATTAATCCTTGACTCCGACATGGATAGCAACTTTTTCGTCCTTGACCATTACAAGAATAACATGTTTTCTGCTTGGTACCTTTACAATTTGAACATTTCCAATAGCCAACACCTTTACACCGGTTACAGAATAGATTTCCAGATCCTTTACAATTAAAACAAGAAATTTCCCCTCTATTACAATTTGCACAATCTACAGTACTATTAACCATACCTTTTCCAACACAATCGTTACAAGTTTTGTAGTGCTTAATACCGGAAAAATCATCATCATTGTTACCTGCTAAGATTAAAGGAGCTAAAAGTGCAGAATATATATATCCTGTTGTAACAACACCTGCTTGCAAAACTTGAACTTGATACCATCCATTTTGTTCTCCTAAAACAACTACCAAGTCTTGAGAAGAAACTTTTCCTATAACATTGTTTTCAATTAAAGCTCCAGATCTTATATTAACACCATTGCCTTGAACACTAAATATATTTTTCTTAATAATAAACTCCTTCCCTGATTCAATCATCCGGATTTTTCCTCTATTGGGCAAAACTTCGGCAAAAGGACTACTTCCTGTTTTAAATGCTAACTGAGGATTACCACCAGCCACTTTTAATAAACGAATTTGATTTAAATTTGCATAAAACGTTCTGGGGTTTTCAATTACTGCAGTAGTACCGACCCTACTGAGTCCTGATCTTCTTGCTGCATTCAAAAGTCTTAATTCTGCCACACCAGTTGAGCCTTCAATTGCAGATAATGCTGCGCGTCTACCTCCAACTCCAAGAAGTATCCTTCCTGCTAAACAGCTTGAACATAAAATTGAAATAATGAGCAGCCAATATGTTAAATTACGATTGATTTTATTCATAGATTCTATACATAATAGATGAACAATACCGGTGCTTTAAACGTAACTTTTTGATAAGAGCATGAAATTATCAAAATATTCTTTAATTTCACCAATTAAAATATTCTTCATTTCGTGTTCAGTAAAAAAATTCTTCAAAATTCATCTACTCGTTATTGGGTTATATTTTCTATTATCAAACAGCAATTCGAAAAGGAAATTTCAGAATCAGATAGTAATTCAAATACTCTGAATTATTCCGTAATTCGTTCCAAAGAATTGAGATTTTTCTGCATAACTTGTAAATCTGCCTTTAACTTGTCAACAATCTGATATTGGTCAGCCAATTGTTGTTGCTTTTCAGTGGCAGACCGAGGAATCCAACCCCTTTTAATCGAAATTTTTTATCTTCAAAATTTACCCCGGAAATCTTCCCTCCTCTCACATAATTCTTAACCCCGCAGTAAGTTAGTAACTCAAAAATAGAATCTTTGGAATTCGCTTTTTTATAACAAGTTTTTAGAATCCCCATTAACTGGTCTTTGTCCGACTCCCTGCCAGAGCGAAGCCTGATTTGTTTTTCTTTATCCGAACCCAAGTCTTTGTGAGAACCATGAGCAACTACAGATTTGCTTGCGTCCACAAATTACTTCTATTACTTATATTCGAATTTAATGCAGCTTGCATTCGTGCCACCTGTCCTTGCGTAAACATATGCAGACACCAAGAGTACTCCATCATATTTTGAACATTGGCTATTACACCAGGTGAACATGAAAGCATTGTGGTATCACATACAGTAGCTCTTATTGTATTGGGGGTATCAAAAACCCCATCGTCGAAATTACAATTTGCAGTATCACCGGGAAAATTCGTAGGTCCCCATGTATGCTCTAAATTAAAGTAATGTCCAATTTCATGTGATAATATATGCGCATTGGTTTGGTCACTTGTTCCAATGGTTCCTAAAAATCGATGGTCGAAAACGATTCCGTCTTGTATAGGTAATGCTCCCGGCAGGTAGGCATAAGCAGCAAAATTTCCTAAACCAATATAACTTTCAACCCACACGTTTAAATATTTATCCGGTGGCCATTGCACTATAGTTTTTAGCAACTCGTCACCACCATAAGTTAATAGAGTTTGATGGCGTGTAATACCATCGGTACAGTTTCCGTTCGGATCTAACTGTGCCAGACGAAATTCGACTTGAACATCTCCAACAATAGGAAGAAATAATGAAATTATTTGTGCCGTGTCTGCATTGAGCCGCTGATAATCTTCGTTGATAATTTGCATAGCATCTACTATTTGTGCCTTGGAAATGTTTTCAGGCCCGTAATTATGCATGACGTGAAACACAACAGGGATCACAAATAAAATAGTGTCAGAATTCATTTGTTTTGGCTGCAAGCGAGAGAAATAATTTTCTGTGTATTCCGAGGTAAATGTTTCCAACTCATCTCGCTTAATTTTTATGGAAGCATCCTGTTGCACATATTTTTGCTCCATTTCAAAATGTCCGCAAAAATGTGATTGCTGGCTGTAAGCAAAAAGTGAATTGAATATCAAAATCAGAATCAAATACTTTTTCATGTAGGTAATTTCTTTAAATCGTAACTCTTTAATTAGGCGTGAAGATGAGGTAATTAGTACTTAATAAATATTATAGTTACTGCGTTTCCTTCTGCTTTATTTGTGTTGCAATGTGGGTATCGGCTTTACTAAATAAAACCAAAAGGCTTAGTAAACTTTTTCATAGTTTAGAGATTAGGGTAACCTTAATTAATGCCGAAATTAAAATTCCTTTAAAGGCGAAAACCCCCCATAAAAAGGGGGGAACTGACAGAATTGCGAAGTGCTTCTGTTAATTATAATTTGTATGAATTGAGTGCTAAAGAACCGCTAGCACTATAAATTTACTTTGAATTTGGAATGGAGTTTTAAAAAAAACCTTTAAATAGTATAAAGCTGTTTTGAGCGATAAGGTGATTCGTCAAAGCTGAACTTCAATAATTTAATTCAACTAAATCAGTCATTTGGCCATAAGCCACTTACCTTTCTCCTTTACCAAAAAACACCTCTTTCGGGTATTGGAACTTAGGGTTAAAAACAAAGGATTGGTCGGTAAGGGTTAATAAAAAAGCAACAACATCCACCTTTTCGGATGCTGTTAAAATTATTGGATGCTGAAGTTCTTTTGCTAACGTCGGGGTAACGGTTATTCCGGAAGTGTAATGATTTACTACCTCCGATAATCTTTTAAAACGGCCGTCGTGCATATAGGGATAACTGTATTCTATGTTCCGCAAAGTCGGGATTTTGAATTTTAATGAATCGTTTGGATTCAAAGTAATTTTCATTCTTCCAATATCATTCAATGTAGTATCTACCGCTAAACCATTATTTGCAAAATCTGTAGTTGTAAATAAAGGTTCATTATGACATGATGAGCAATTTTTCTGAAACAATTTATAACCACTAGCTTCCTGTTCAGTAAAAGCAACTTCTTTTCGTATCACCTTATCATACTTTGAATTGGAACTTATTAGAGTTATCATAAACTGCGAAATAGCCTTCAGCGTTTTTTCGCCGGTGGCAACGCTATCACCAAAGGCCTTGAAAAATAATTCATGATACATAGCAGATGCATTCAGTTTATCAACTACAGCATTTATGGAACTTCCCATTTCGGCAGTATGAGTAATTGGAGCCAGAGCTTGCATATCGAGATTGTTGATGGCTCCATCCCACATAAAAGATTTTTGCCATGCTAAATTCATCAGTGCCGGAGAGTTTCTAGTACCAATACTGTCGTTAATGCCATGACTCAATGCATGATCAATATGTGTGAATGCTGAAAATGGTGAATGACAACTGGCGCAGGAAATAATATTATTGCGTGAAAGTATGGGGTCATAAAATAACATACGACCCAAAAGGATTTTATTTTCTGAGAGTGGATTATTAGAAAAATTGTAAACGGGTTGCGGCCAGTTATCGGGTACCGAAAACAACTTGTTATTTGCTACAAATGCAGTAAATATCAAACAAAATAACACCAATACAACCTTCTTCATCCCTATTCTGTGTAAAAAGATTCAGCAATTTTTTTCGAAAAAGAAACCGCTTCTTGATTTGGTGACATTACACTAAAATGCTTTGCTAGATCAAGTCCTTTAATATATTTTTCTATATCAAAATAAATTTTAATGGTTTGTTTCGTGGTTGTTTTTAAAATTATTGTCTGAAGCGCATTAAAAGGAGCCTGATAGCCACCCAGGTGAAACTGAAATTCATGATTACGTGCCGGACAATTTGTACTGGTACCCTCTAATTTAAAATTGATATACCCACTTTGCCACGTCCAGTACATGCCTTTGGTGGGATCTAAATCGCCACCCATGGCTCCTGCAACGTTGGTGAGACTGTCGATGCCCAGCTGGAATTGTATTGCATTGTAATGAATTGCTTTGTCACTAAATTGAGAAAGCAACATTGTTTCTGGTGCCGATGCGTCGATTAAGTGATAACTGTTATGTTCAGTGTAAACAACTTTATTGTCAAATAAAAACTGCATTTGGGAGATGTAAAATTTTAATGTTGTAATCATTATTCCCTCATCAGAGCTTTCTAATTTAAGTGGCTGGTTATTGTAAAGTGGTATAAATTGGATGCCGGTGGATTTAGAGGACTGGGAGTATGCGCTGTTTCCGATAAGCATTAAAAAAAATAATACCTTGGGAAAAGAGTTACGAAATAACCGGCTCGACCATTTGCAATCCTGAATCATCATACTCTTATATACTTAAAGTTTTATATCACTCAAAATCGAGCCGGAAGAGAATTTAGTTTTTTGTAATTATTATTTTTTCGGTGATTTTTTTATCGCCATTGAGAACATTAATGAAATAAGTACCTGCATAAACTGTACGAATGTCGAAATAAGCTATTGTGCTTCCTTTGTTAATTTTTGAAGTCTTTACCAATTTTCCGGTTGCATCCAACAATTGAATTTCCATATCATTACTAACCAGATTTCCGGCTTGAATTACTAAAAGGTCATTTGCAGGATTTGGAAACACCGAAATGTTAAGTTGCCTGGAATTGTTTTCAGCCAAAGCCGTTGGTGACGGAACATAAACAGTCGTTGGTTCAGTAATAGAAGTAACTTTTCTGTTTGCATATACACCATAAAAAGTTGGACCCACTACATAAGGATAAGCCGAATTCCAGTTAGCATCAACCGTGGCGAAATAACAATAGGTTCCATTTGGATATTCAGGAGTCACACAAAATCTTCCATTATATACATCCAGGTAATCGGGATCAGTTGGATGAGCAATAAATTCGTAATCCTCTCTGAAATATCCTAATGGGTAAGTGGTACTCACCGGAGGGCCGGCAGTGACTATATTTCCATTTGGATCGGTGGTGCGTGTAGTAATATTTCTTAATTGATAGCCTGATTTTATTCTTGTGATGGCACCTGTACCGCTAGTATTCAAATACCCGTAGGCACCATAAATCGGAAAGCCATCATAAGCATAACCGATAAGCGGTGAATGCTGTGCGCTATCAATTACGTATAACCCATCAGCATCATATAACTGACAAATAGTAGAAATCACATTCAAGTCGAGTTTAAATGCACTTGGGTTTTGGTGATGATGATAATTACCCATGGCAGGATGTCCCTTCGAACAATCGAACCCCGGTTTTTCAGCCGGAATAGCGTCGCGGTTCCATGGTAAATTTGCACCCGGTCCGCCCGGACAAGCTGGGTTTCCCGGCCCTCCGCACAACGCATTGGTGGTATTGTTCCATGCTACACCATCCCGGTAATCGAACAAGGCAACACCATTAATAAACACTCCTATATTTCCTCCCGTTGTTGCTGTGGGGGTTCCAGTATTTTGAATGGGGGCCAATGGAAATTTGAAAATTGCATTCTGGTCAGTTGCCTGAGATGGATTGCCATCTAAAAATGGTCCTGTCGGATAGGCAGGTATTCCTTTAGTGCTGATGTAAACATTGTTAGTAGAATATTGCACAGTCTGACAATTAACCAACGTGCCATTTGAAATAGCAGTTGAATTGCCACTCATATAATAACTACCTACAACAGTATTGTTTTGAAGCCAGGAGGTTATGGCCGGGTTGAGTTGCGCATTTAATATGGTTATTGCGAGTAACAACACCGCGGATAACAACAATTTTTTCATAGGGTTTTGGAATTATTTTAGTTAAAAGGAATTCGTTGGACTGAGGCCATGGTGCATAGTTTAATTCTATCCACGAATAAAAAATCGAAGCCAGACTGGTTTCGATTTTTGGATTTCGGATTTCAGTTCTTCAAAGTATTATTTTTTCATGGCAAGGGGACCCTCTTTTCATATTTGCAATCAACACCTGACAGGTGTAATAACTTTTTTAAAATGCAAGTCGCTGGTATTAAATCACTCACATTTAATAATTGCGGCATTATATTGCTGAATAGAATTTACACCTGACAGGTGTAAATGCGTAATCGCTTTACAAATAGCTCAAATTAAATTACTTATGCTTCAGCAGCTCGGATTACCTAGAATATTACACTTAGAATAAGATGTCCCGGACCTAAAACTTAAATAGGGGTGTTTGAAAAGTGTAATTCGTCCGACTACAATTTTTGGGTCTTTCCGGATAGCAACAGAAAGAACATCATTATTCACCCCGGTTCCGGAATTAAAAGAAAAGTCAAGGGAACCGGGTTGTGCGGTAGCCGATTGAATAAATAAAATTACAACTGAAAACAGTACCAAAAAATGATTTCCGTTTTTGTTTATCTTTTATTTACTCAAATAATTTACCGCACAACCGGGTTTAATTATTTTCAAATTACTTTATTAACGCTTCAGCAAGTTGTTTTGTGTCTGCATACTGCTGAAATGAAACAACCTTCCCATCTCTAAGTTTCCAATGATGTGCTGCCTGAACATCAATTTTTTTTCCGGTAAGTTTATAGATACCGTTATAACGTAATGTTGCTAACACCTGGTCATTGTCCATTTCATGCAATTCGATGTCAACCAGTTTAAATCCGTCCCATTGCTGTCCAATTCTACCAAAAACACCATTTAAGACCGCATCCGGTCCTTTGTATGGATTGCCATCAGCATAAGCATTACCTTCTGCCTCATTCCAAACAACATTAGAATCAAGTCCAGCCAAAACTGAAGGGATATCACCTTTTTCAAACGCCTTGTAAAGTCCCTCCACTAGTGCCGCATTGGCAGGTTTGGTTTCAGCACTTATTGATACACTTTTTTCTGCAGTTGCTGGCTTTTCGGCATTTTGACAACCAAAAAATAATGTAAAACTCAAGCATCCCATTGCAATGATTGATAATAATTTTGTCATAATTTGATTTATTTTAAATGCCTACACTAATCGGTTTTCGGCTTACCCCGTTGTTAATTTTTTCTATGCATTTATTGATTAAAACTGATAGATGAGTATGAATCACTTACAACCTCCTAAGAATCAAAAAGACTACTACAAGAGGCAATTGCTTCCAAATGTAACCAAATTTTTCATTACATTTAACAACTAAACTTAATTTACCCCGATTTAATCCGATCTTCTCTTTGAACAACAATCGTCAATTTGCACTTGACAGGTGCAAATTCGTAATCACTTTACAAATCGCTCATATTAAACTACTTATAATTTTCATCGCAGGCATTATAATGCCTATAATTGTAAGTGCACCTAACAAGTAGTAGGAAAATTTATTGCGCCTCCCGAAGTTTGGGATTAATCTGGTAGGCTCTTTGTTGATATTTCATCGCATTTTCTGTGTCACCTAATTTTAACAACACACGAGACAAAGCCAGGTAAGCATCTGCATAATTTGCATTTGCTGAAACTGCATCTTTGTAAAAGCCAATTGCTGCATTAGTGTTGGAAGTTGCTTCTGAAATCTGACCCAACATATAATAAGGAAGCGCTCTTTTATCATTTATTTCAATCGACTTTTTGAAACAATTGATTGCATTTTGAAAATCTTCCTGCAAAAATAAGACTACACCTAATCTGTTGAGTGCCTCCGTAGAGTTGGGAGAAAGTTCCAGAGCTTTTTTGAAATATCCTTTAGCTTTCTCAAATTTATTTTCTTCAGCATAAATTGTTCCTATGCTCACATAGGTATTAACACTCTTTTTTAGCTGCAAAGATTTATCCAAATAATATATCGCAGTATCCGCGTTTCCAATTGCCTGGTAAGCAATGCCAATACTATAATAAATATTCCAATAATCTTCTTGATCACTTTCTTTCAGTGCTTTTTCGTAATTGAGAATTGCAGATAAATAATTTTTCGAAAGGTATTCATTGTAACCTCTCTGATAATAGTTACTAACCGGATTTTGATTGGATCCGGGATTTCTTAACTGTTTCTTTTCAGCCGCTGCAATAACATCATTAATTGCTAAAGCAAAGTTCAGGTTTTGAGCCGTCTCTCCTGCAATAACCATGGTACTTATTCCAATCAACTCTCCTTTTGCATTTAAAACCGCACCACCACTTGATCCGGAAGAAATAGGTGCTGATATTTGAATCATGTTTTGTTGCTTATTTTCCGTTTGACGAAGTCCGGAAATGATACCTTCAGAAATTGTGTTTTCAAATCCGAAAGGACTGCCTATTGCAAATATTTTTTGCCCGACACGTAATTGATCGCTATCAGCAATTCGAATATTCGGAATTGATTTATAGGCTTCTTTGTTTTTAGAATTCTTTAACTGCAGAATTAAAATGTCCTTTTTAGGATCCATTGCTACAATGCTATCGAGTTGTATATATTGACCATTGTGTTCGGCATAAATGACGGATGCATCTCCAAGCACATGATAATTAGTAACAATCCATCCTTTCTCTTTTAGAATAACACCACTGGCCTGTCCATGCATGCTATTATCATTGTGGTGGGT
>Ga0105046_10009723_pt1 | contig 15006 bp, 15 predicted proteins | sample MAT03_FD_78385 | JGI IMG/M metagenome (GOLD analysis project Ga0105046, IMG submission 78385) | Freshwater microbial communities from Lake Fryxell liftoff mats and glacier meltwater in Antarctica - MAT-03 (megahit assembly) | ecosystem: Environmental > Aquatic > Freshwater > Ice > Liftoff... | reverse complement strand
TACTGACGCCACAGGGCCCTATGCCGTGGCATCCTGCCGACGAGGACGTGAAGCGGCAGTGTGCCGAAGCGGCTGTCTTTTGCGTTTCAAAGGGTGTAGATATAGCTCAACTAGCGATAGCGTTTAGCCTGGGAGAACCAAGAATCCACACCGTTTTATGCGGTATGAAAAACGAGTCTGAAGTCCGCACCTGCCTGGCAGCGCTCGACTACGCGATCGATCCTGAGGTACTGGCCGGTGTGCAGGAGATCCTGGCACCCGTCAAAAACAAGACATGGCTGAGCGGGCTCGAAGAAAACAACTAGCGGCCGATCAGTTCTGGATCGGCTTGATGCTAGCTGCCGCCGCGCCGGTTAGGCTTAGTTGGTACGTCGCCGATGTAAACAAAAAGTGCACCGGCGGCCACTGATCGCATGTTTTGCACCACAAAGGCCGGACTAGTTCCAGCCGAGCGAATCGTTTAGCCGCGAAGCTGCTTATTAAAGAAATCCAGTGTTCGCTGCCAGGCGAGTTTAGCAGCGGCTTCGTCATAACGCGGTGTTGTGTCGTTGTGGAAACCGTGGTTGGTGCCGTCATAAATAAAGGCTGAATATTCCACCTTGTTTGCCTTAAGGGCTTCCTCATACGGGGGCCAGCCCGCGTTCACACGGGCGTCGTTCCCTGCATAATGCAGCATTAGCGGAGCCTTGATCTTGGGCACATCTTCCGGTTTCGGTTGGCCCCCATAAAATGGCGCACCGGCATTGAGATCGCTACCCAGGCGAACAGCGAGAGTGTTTGTGATGCCGCCGCCGAAGCAGAAACCGACTGAGCCTACCTTGCCGTTGCCGTCCTTATGCGTCTTAAGCCACTTGGCGACCGCGATAAAATCCTCTGTCATTTTGGCGCGATCCACGGTGCCAAAAAGCTTGCCACCTTTTTCGTCGTCTCCCGGATAGCCGCCAACACTGCTCAGCCCGTCTGGAGCAAAGGCGATGAAGTTGGCCGCAGCAAAGCGGCGAGCCACGTCTTCGATATAAGGATTGAGACCGCGATTTTCATGGATCACAATGACCGTCGGCAACTTGCCTGAGGCTTTTGCAGGACGCGCAAAGAGCCCCTTGATGCTGCCGTTGCCACCTGGCGAATCGATGCTCGCGACTTCAGCCTTGATGCGGGGATCATCCTTGGGAACCTGCTGCGCCCAGGCGTAATTCGGCTTCAAACTTTCGTACAACATCGCCACTGTAACGCCACCAACGGCAAAGCGCTTGGCAGCTTCCAGAAAGTCCCGGCGTTCCATATCACCGTGCACGTATTTGTCGAAGAGGTTTAAAAGCTCCTGGGGAAAGTCACTGGCTTTTTTGCGTTCCATGGTGATCTCGATTTCCTTCTAGGTTGGCACTTCGGCCGAAGCCAATATCTGCTCTATCACGCGTCGCGTCGCCTCGGAGTGTCTATGGCCAAAACTGGCTTGGGCGGTCAGCCGCAGGCGATGAGAAAAGACTGGGACGGCGAGTTGTTTGATGTCATCGGGGATCAGAAAGTCACGGCCGTCGAGCAATGCGCTCGCCTGCGCTGCTCGATACAGCGCCTGCCCGCCGCGGGGACTGACACCGAGGGTTACACCTTCGTGGCTTCGAGATTTTTCAACCAGCGAGAGCAAATAGGTAACCAGATCAGGATCGACATGTACCTTGCCCACATCGTGTTGAATCGATTTCAATTCAATGCTTGAAAGCAGGCTCACCAGCTTTTGAGGTTTGAGTGATTCACCCCGCAAGACAGCCCGCTCCTGCTGGTGGCTGGGATAGCCAATCTCGATGCGCATCAAGAAGCGGTCGAGCTGGCTTTCAGGCAATGGGTAGGTTCCCTGCTGCTCGGTGGGGTTTTGCGTGGCAATCACCATGAACGGATCAGGCAGCGGCATGGTGCGGCCGTCAACAGACACCTGGCCTTCGCTCATCGCCTCAAGCAGCGCAGACTGCGTTTTGGGCGTGGCACGATTGATTTCGTCGGCTAAAAGAAAGTTCGAAAAAACAGGGCCGGGACGAAATTCGAAGTCTTGAAACTGCGGCCGGTAGATCGAGACACCCGTAATGTCGCCCGGCAAAAGATCTGAGGTGCACTGCAATCGGCGGAAACTGGCATCCACCAAACGGGCCATGGATTCGGCAAGAGTGGTCTTACCAACACCTGGAACATCTTCAATCAGAAGATGCCCGCGGGCAATCAGGCAAATTAGACTCAGGCGCACTGCCTCATCCTTGCCGAGAAGAACTTGCGAGAGCGCGTGCCGGAGCTCTCCAAGGATTGGTGTCGTAGACAACTGCTTCATGCCGATGATTCGAGTTTAATGCATACGTCACAAAGTAGTGAGAGGATATGAGTGCCATAAGGCGCACACGAATTGGAGGAAAAATTCATGGATCAACTTGAAGGACTTAAGTTAAAGTATGCCGACGCTCTCAGCGTCATCAAGGAGAAGGGGGTTGTACTTGCGCACATGCACCTGGAAGGCGAAAAGCTCTTCATGCAGGGTGCAGCACCCAATGAGAACGCGTTGAACGATGTCTGGAACGCGGTTAAGGCCGCAAGCGAATCCTGGCAGAACGAGATTACCCTGGATCTTCGTATCGACACTTCTCTGCCCCAGCCCGTAAAAACTTACACCGTTGTCTCCGGGGACAGTCTATGGAAGATCGCTGCTCATTTTTACGGCAACGGGTCCAAGTTTCCAAAGATCATCGAAGGCAACCCGGACAAGCTTGTTGATGAAAAAAGCGTGATTCATCCTGGCGACGTTCTCGTAATCCCGGACTAGGGTTTTCTTCGAGTTTTGCCCGGCAGGTTCTTGTATGAGTGAAGCATGATGGAGATCATGACGATTCGGGCAGGTACCTGCCTTCTTCTTTTTTGGCGCGAGCGACCCAATATTTGTCTTTGCTGTAATCTAAAGAACTGATGAGTTTGAGCGTACAGATTTTTGGTGTGAAAAATTCTTCGGCCACACGGGCAGCTGAAAGATTTTTCAAAGAGCGGCGAGTGCAAATCCACTTTGTAGATTTGAAGCAGAAACCGATGGCGGCGGGAGAGATCAAGCGCTTTATCGATAAGTTTGGCGGGCTGATGGGGTTGCTTGACAAAGAGTCGAAAGAGTTTGTTGAGGCTGGCCTGGCTTACCTGCGTTTGAGCGACAGCAGCCTAATGGAACGCATTGAGAAACAGCCGAACCTATTACGCTTGCCGCTTGTGAGGGGGGCGAACAAGTTGGCAGTGGGGTTGGACGAAGTGGGTTGGAGGGCGATGATAGCCGCGCCCTAAGAAGGGGCCGACTGCTGGAAACAGAGCTATAGAAGAGAATTTTCAGAACTCTTTGACAATGCTTGAGGACGCGATGTTCAGACTTTTGAAACCTGCTAAATTGAAGCTCGCATGATCAAATTTCTCGTCTTCCTGGTCGCATTGAGTTTGCCGACTCAGGGTCAATTCGGAAGACTCCTTCAAAAAGACTCCAAGACGTCTTCTGGTCTGAAAGAGGCACTGCAGATTGGGCTGAATCAGGCGGTTCAACTAACTGCAGTGACTGATGGCTATTTCAAGAATGAGGCGATCAAAATCCTGATGCCGGAGAAGATTCGTAAGACCGAGAAGGGATTGAGGTTGGTTGGATTGGGGCCGAAGATTGATGAGTTTGAGTTGAGTATGAACCGTGCGGCAGAGGCAGCCGCTCCTGAAGCAAAGGCGATCTTCGGTAAGGCGCTCAGAGGGATGTCGTTTACCGATGCGACGAAGATTTTAGCAGGAGGGGAGACAGCTGCAACAGATTTTTTCAAGAGCAGGACGACCGAACAATTAACGGCAGCCTTTAAGCCGAAAATTGAAGCGACTATGGCAACGACCGGCGTGGTGGCATTGTATAAGCCATTGAGCGGGGGCTTACAGTCGCTGGTCCCCGGTCAAAGTTTTGACATTACCGACTATGTCGTTGGAAAGTCGCTGGATGGGCTTTTTTATATGTTGGGGCAGGAAGAAAAGAAGATTCGGACAAACCCGGCGGCACGAATTACGCCATTGCTGAGGGATGTGTTTGGCAAGGCGCGTTAGTTGTAAGTGGTGCACCCGGAGGGACTCGAACCCCCGACCCTCTGATTCGAAGTCAGATGCTCTATCCATCTGAGCTACAGGTGCATGGACAAACACTAGTGTAAACGAAAAAAAGGCCCGCGACTTGCGTCGTGGGCCTTTCGTTTAAAGAGACTCAGGCTATGCGCCTGCGCCGCCCTGCAGTTTCTCGCGTTGTTCTTTGAGCAGAGCCTTGCGGCTAAGCTTGATTTTGTTGCCTTCAACACCAAGAACCTTGACCATGATCTGGTCGCCTTCGTTGAGCTCGTCACGGACCTGGCGGACACGTGCTTCGCTGATTTCGCTGATGTGGAGGAGACCATCTGTACCGGGGATGATTTCGACGAATGCGCCGAAATCGGCGATGCGCGTCACAGTTCCCAGGTAAGTCTTGCCTATTTCGGCTACGGCGCAGATGTTGTTGATCATAGTCAACGCCTTCTGAGCAGCAGCAGAGTCAGCGGCGAAGACCTTTACAGTTCCATCGTCGTCGACATCGATCTTGGCACCAGTCTGCTCGACGATGCCACGAATGACTTTGCCGCCGGGCCCAATCAGTTCGCGGATCTTATCGGTAGGAATGGTTACCTGATACATGCGAGGAGCATGTTTGGACATTTCGGTGCGGGGCTTATCGAGGCACTGGGCCATGGCATCGAGTAAGAAAACCCGACCCTGACGGGCTTGTTCAAGAGCTTCGGTAAGCAGGTCGCTTGAGACGTCCTGAATTTTCAAGTCCATTTGGAGAGCCGTAACTCTGTCGCGTGTACCTGTGACCTTAAAGTCCATGTCGCCGTAGTGATCTTCAGCACCGGCAATGTCGGTAAGGATGGCGTACTTGGGCCCTTCTTTAACGAGACCCATGGCGATACCGGCAACAGGGGCAGTGATCGGTACACCGGCGTCCATCAGCGAGAGGATGCCGCCGCAGACACTGGCCATCGAAGAAGAACCGTTGGACTCAAGAATGTCAGAGACGCAGCGCATGGTGTAGCCAAATTCAGAAGCTGGAGGAAGTACGGCGGCGATGGCACGTTCTGCCAGATTACCGTGACCGATTTCGCGGCGGCCGGCACCGCGCATAAAGCCGACTTCGCCGACGGAAAAGGGCGGGAAGTTGTAGTGGAGTGTCCAGCGCTTGGAGGTCTCAGTGAAGTCGAGCATCTCGATCTTCTGTTCGTCGTCGCTGGTGCCAAGTGTGGTGGTAACCAGGGCTTGAGTTTCACCGCGAGTAAAGAGGCAGGAACCGTGGGTGCGGGGAAGAATGCCAACTTCCATTTCGAGCTTGCGGATTTCATTGAAGGCGCGGCCATCGGGACGACGGCGCTTGTCAAGCATCTCGACGCGGAAGATCTGTTCCTTGAGGATGTCGAAGTACTTGCCGGCGAGAACCTGCTTGGCCTTCAGTTCATCAGTGGTGCCTTCAAAGAGAGCCTTGGCTTTGACCTTGCACTCGTCAACCTTGGCGTAAGAGTCGATCTTGCTGTACTTCATCGTATCCATTGCGTCGGTGAGTTGGACGCGAACGGCTTTGTCAATCTGGCCCAGGATGTCCTGGTCAACAGCATGGGGAGTGTAGACGCGCTTGACCTTACCGGCCTTGGCGACGAGTTCCTTGATGCCGGCAATGATCTTGCGGCAGCATTCCAGACCGAAGTCTACGCAGCGAACGACGTCTGCTTCAGGAGCACCAACGCCACCGGCTTCTACCATGACGACACCGGTTTCGGTGCCAGCGACCACGATGGAAATCTCAGCGCGCTTGGCTTCGTCATAGGTAGGAAGAGCAATGAGCTTACCGTCGAGCACGGCAACACGCACGGCCGAGAGAAGGTGGTGGAAGGGGATGTCAGAGATGGCGAGAGCTGCACCTGCGCCAGAGAGGGCGAGGATTCCAGGGTCGCGCGCTGGATCGGCGGAAATCACCAAACCAACTACCTGTGTATCATTCAAATAGCCTTCGGGAAAGAGTGGGCGGATGGGACGGTCCATCAGGCGGGCGTTGAGCGTTTCTTTTTCGCTCATGCGGCCTTCACGCTTGATGTAGCCACCGGGGTATTTGCCGGCAGCATAAGTATATTCGCGGTAGTCGCAGGTGAGGGGGAAGAAACTTGCGGTTTCTTTAGCCTTCACATTTGAGCATGCCGTGGTCAACACCACAGAGTCGCCGCAGCGGATTACGACCGCGCCATTGGCCTGCTTGGCCATCTTGCCGGTCTCAAGGGTAATCTTGTGTCCCTCGAGATCGATTTCAACTGTATGAATCATCTATTGATTCCTCCTAAGCGCACCCCTACAAATAGGGCACGTTGATCTTTAAAAAGATCAAGGAGACGATTTGAATACTGATTGTGTACTCTGTCCTCCGGGACAGAGATCAGGCAATACCCCAAAAATGGAAAGAGCCGGAGGAGCGATTTCCGGCTGCCATTGTTCTTTTTTCGGCTACTTGCGAATGCCGAGTTTTGCGATAAGTGCTGTGTACGCTTGGGGCGTTCTGCCCTTCAGGTAGTCGAGCAATTTGCGTCGCTGAGCCACGAGTAACAACAGACCACGGCGGGAACTGTGATCTTTTTTATGGGTCTGGAAGTGCTGCGTAAGCTGAGTGATACGAGCCGTAATCAAGGCCACTTGAACTTCTGTAGAACCAACATCTTTTTTATGACGGGCGTTTGCCATCATGATTTCTTTTTTCGCTTCAACTGCTAATGCCATTTTAAGGGGGGTATTCCTCTTCGTTCCTTAATCAACCTTTTGTTCGCCTTTCAGGTTAGCATATCCGCAACAGATATGAAAAGATCGATTCTCACATTATCAATTGCCTTTATGAGCGGATGGCTGGTTTCTGCGGCTTTACCGGTCAAAACTGTACTGGAAAATAAAAAAGTAAGAGTAACTGAGATGACCTATTTACCGGGTGTGGCGCGGGAAGCCGGGATTCGGGAAAGCGATCAAGTGATCGTTTTTCTGGAAGACTGTGCCTATGAGCGGAAGGATCCGGTGACGGGGGAGTTGACCATTCGCAAGCGGAAGTCAGGTGAAGTGATCTGGCACGACAAGGGTGAGGCGGCGCCGCAGCTGACCAATCAGGGCAAAGCTGCCTATCGCACAGTTACGATTGAGCTGAAGTAGATGCGCGAGGCTTGGTTTGCCTGGCTCCTGGAACAGGCCAGCCGGATACATGAGCCAATGGTGAGAGCGCGCAAGCGGGCACTATTTGCGGAATTGAAAGGTGATGTGCTCGAGATTGGCCCGGGGATTGGGTTGAATTTGCAGTACCTCACTGACGCAGTGCAGTGGACAGGCTACGAGCCCAATCGGTGTTTGGCAAAGAAGATTGTTGTGCCATCCGGGGGCAGGCTTTTCGTGGAAGAATTTTCAAAGCAGGATGGAGTCTACGATGCTGTGATTTCGAGCCTGGTTTTATGTAGCGTGCGAGAGCCAGCGGCTGTACTAAGGGCGTTGCATGGATCGTTGCGATCTGGAGGCCGGTTCTTTTTTATGGAACATGTAGGCGCGCAGCCTGGCACGGCGCTGAGGCGGGCACAGGAGCGCTGGCTGCCTGTTTGGCGTTTTTGTGCGGGTGGTTGTCACCCGAATCGCGATACTGGGGAGTTGATTGAGGCAGCAGGATTTGAAATTCAATCGTTGGAGCGATTTGATCTACCCCTGGGCTTGGCCGGGCCTCATATTATGGGAGTGGGGATCAAACGATGACCATGGATGAACGAACGCTATGCTGGGCAGAACTAGAGCGGGCCACACGCGAACGTGAACATGCATTCAGGCAACCGGTAGTAGTGAGTGTGGATGAAGAAGGCTATCCGGCAGGCCGCGTGCTCACGTTGCGCGAGGCCAGAAACACGGAGAGCAAATTGAGATTTCATGTGGATCGTCGAAGCCCAAAGTTCTCCCAATGGATGCGGCAGCCTGTAGCAGCGGTGGTGTTCTACGATGGGCCGGCAAAGTGGCAAATACGAATCAAAGGTTTAGCAGATCTACACTTTGAGAATGAGCTTGCACGGCGGGCCTGGGACAGTTGTCACCCCATGAGCAAGCGCACCTATCTCACGATGGCAGCCCCGGGAGAAGAAATAGATTGGGATGAAACCAGCACGTATCCGGCCGGGCTTGAGAATCGTCGTCCGACACTGGATGAGAGTGAAGCGGGCTACGCGAACTTTGCCGTATTGATGATTGAAGTGCTGGAAATGGATTCGCTGCATCTGGTCAAAGACGGACACCGGCGTTTTCATATTGTGGAACCAACGCAATCTGTGCGCCGTCTGGCCCCCTGATTTGCTAAGTTGGAGATACACAAACGTCTCCTCGTCCGAGCGCTTCCCTTCCCCTGTAGGAAACCCCCTAGGAGCGCAATCCCATGACAGTTATGTTTTGGCCTGTGGTCATATTTATGGCCATTTCTCTGGCAATCGGTCTCTACACTTATACGCAGGTACGCGGTTCGAGCGAGCGGTATACGGTATGCGGCAAGTCGATGCCCTTTCTCGTGGTTGGCACGGCACTACTGGCGCAGGCGGTGGACGGTAACGCGACGCTCGGCAATGTTTCGCTGATCTGGTCGAGTAATGTTTGGGGTGGGTTGTTGATACCGCTGGGGCTTGCAGTGAGCCTGGTGGTGGTTGGTAAGTATCTGGCAGCGCCGCTCAACGAGATGGACCTGATGACGCTACCCGAGTTCTTCTACCGCCGTTATGGTAAGCCAACAGAGCTGTTGGTAAGTGGGATTACACTGGTTTGTTTTACTGTTTTGATTGCAGGCAACCTGAGTGCAGTGGCCTGGATTTTGAGCGTTGTGAGCGGTATGAGTTATCTGCAGGCACTGGTGATTGGGACGGTTGTGATTCTGGCTTATACGATGGCTGGCGGCTTGTACTCGGCTATTTGGACGGACGTCTTTCAGATTCATGTGGCGCTGATCGGTTTTGTGGCAGCTGCGGTTTGGCTGGTAGTGAACTATGGCACAGCACCCGTGACGCAGGCGGTGGAGGCCGGCAAACTGGACATCAGTGCGCTGACAAGGATGTCAGCCGGTGCTTTACCCAATTGGGCTAACTTTCTATCGCTGGCATTGGGGAATGCAATGGCGCTCGATTTTATGGAACGGGTCTTCAGCGCCAAGAGCGGCAAAACGGCCAAGAACGCGTGCTACTACGCTGCGGGCCTGACGATTGTGATTGGTGGCTGCGCGACATTGATGGGGCTATACAGCGTTAGCCTGGTGCCCAAGATCGACGACGCACGCATGGTGTTACCGACACTTGCCAATGGGACGCTACCATTTTGGATCGGTGTGATGGTGTTTATCGGAGTGCTGGGTGCTTCCATGTCGACGGCCAATGGGGCGATGCTGGTAATGAGTGTTGTGGCGGCCAGGAACTTGTTTGAACGCTACCGGGAAAACCCGGTGAGTGATGAGCAGATGTTGACTCTATCGCGGTTGATGGCGATTCCGACGGCGTTGATGGCAGGCTTGATGGCGTATTGGAAGCCAGAGCCGGGTATCTTGCTTGTGATTGCTTTTGATATTGTTTTTGCTGGCTGTGTGGTGCCGCTGTTCTATGGCGTGCATTCGAAAAAGGCAAGAGCAGATGCGGCGATTGCCGCAATTTTGGTGGGGACAGCGTGCCGGGTGGTGGCACACTTTGTGGTGCCGGTGGAATGGGCTGGGCTGGACACGCTGGTGCCGCCGGCACTGAGCTGGCTAACGTTTGTAGTAACAATGAAACTCAGCCGCACGGTAGAAGTAAGAGAAACCGTAGCGGCACATGGAGACTAACTGGATGTTGAGAATTATGACAGTGTTTGCGCTGCTGGGCGCAGTGGTGTTTTCTCAGGATGCGCCAAAGAAAAAAGGCCCGCCACGGGTAGTTCGACCGGGTATTAGTAGTCCTGGAGTAAAACGTGGAATGGACACAATCAAGCCGGAGGCGGAGTACAGCGTACCAGGAGTACCGGACTGGCAAGCAGTAGTAGAAGACGGGCTTTGGGTATCCAACGGACCAAAGAACACAGTACATAAACTGGATCTAAAAACGAACCAGGTGACAGCAGTTGTAGAGGTTGGCCCAAGGCCCTGTTCCGGGCTCGCTGTGGGCTTTGGCAGCCTGTGGGTGCCGTTATGTGGAGCGCGAGGCACAGGTGAAGGCAAGGGGCTGGCGCGAGTTGATCTGAAGACAAATAAGTTGATTACGACGATTGCGGTTGCGCCAGCTGACAGCGAAGGCGGACTGACGGTGAGCAAGGATTCTGTTTGGATTGTCAGTGATTTGAAGGGAGTGCTAACGCGTATCGACCCAAAGACGAACAAAGTGAAGGCAGAAGTGAGTGTACCGGCCGGCAGCGTGGCGGCCTATTACAGCGAGGGAGCAGTGTGGGTGACGGCCAACAAATCGGCCAAGTTGGTAAAAGTGGATGCCAAGAAGAACAAAGTGCTCAAGGAGATTGCAGTGGGGCCTGAGCCCAGGTTTTTGACGGCAGGAGGGGGTAGTGTTTGGACTGTAAACCAGGGAAACGGTACAGTAACCCGGGTAGATGCCAAAACGGATGCAGTGGTGGCGACAATAGAAGCCGGGATTCCTGGCGGTGGAGGAGAGGTGAGCTTTGGAGGTGGCGGTCTTTGGGTGACGGTCTTCGAAATTCCGATCACGTTTATTGATGCAAAAACCAACTTGGTGACCAAGCAATGGGTGGGGCCCGGCGGAGATGCGATACGCCACGGACATATGTCTATTTGGTTATCCAATTTGAGGCAACAGACGGTTTGGCGGATCGATGCGACCAAACTTTGAAGTCAGGCCTACGAATCTTTTGATCTAACTAAAACAACTTAGGCTTTGAAAAAAATAAACTGAGAAATGATCCAATCCGATTCCAGATGACGCTAGTAGCATTAGATATGTCCAACCAACGACCCGTTCGCGCCGACGTACAGGCGCTGTCTGGATTGCTTAGGCAATTCGACAATCAACTGAAGGAACAAGGCCGAACTGAAGAGAGAGGTATTGTTCTGGATGCTCTTAAGAAGTTAGAGGCCTCGCCAGCTTCGCTTCAAAAGGTCACCAGCGAGTCTTCAAATCCACAGCACACGCCCCAAGTGAGCACGCAGCAGAGTAAAGCTTCGGCCGCTTAATTTCTTTTATTATTTACCCGGAGGGCAGAGCGGTACCTATGGTACTGAAACTGCCCTTTACTATTTTCCGGGCTTCTTTTTTGGGTTAGGGCAGTTGGACTGGGGCAGAGGGTTTGGTGTCGCCGGGAGCTTTTTTGAGAACCGTGGGGTACTGGATACCAAGTTGTTCGAGATAAGTCGGGAACTTATCGGGGTTGTAGTAAAACTTGCGCATTTCGTCGCGATAACGGTTCATCTTTTCGGCATTGAGTTCGATGGCTGGTTTGTCTGAGTCGGCAATAAGTGGCTTGTATTGCAGGTCTTTTGTTTGTACTTCGCGGAAGTAAGTCCAGGCCTGCTCGACGAGTTGCGGACGAAGGAGAAAATCAAGGGCGGTAGTGGCTTGAACCTTGGCACCCGTAGCCGAACCTTTGTGGGCAATGGGGGTCGCCATCGAAACAGCATCGGCCCAGTGGTGGCCGGGAAGGTTGGGGATATTGGCGGGATAGCGGAGATAGGTCATGGGGACGACCCAGGAGATATCGCCGACGTCATCGGAGCCACCACCCTTCCATGGTCCGGCGGGTTCTAGCGGTTTGACCTTGGAGGCGAGCGGCTCCACTTTGGCAACGCCGATTTCACGTTGAAGTTCCCGGGCCAGGGTTTGGTCGGCTTCCGTCCAGGTGGGCAGGCCGACGAGTTCGATGTTCTTGTGTTGGGTTTCTGCTACCGTCTTGTTGAAATGGTTGGGCCAGGCTGAGCCGACAACCTTTTGAGTGTAAGTGGTGCCTGAGGCTAGAGCGGCGGCTTTGGCCATGGTCGAACCAAACTCATGAAGCTCCTTGATACGCGGAAAATCCTCCTCGCGGAAGAAATACCAGACAGTGGCTTCTGAGGGAACAACATTGGGCTGATCGCCGCCGTTGATGATGACGTAGTGAGAACGCTGCTCCGGGCGGAGGTGTTCTCGCTTGTAGTTCCACATGACGTTCATGAGTTCGACGCCGTCCAGTGCGCTGCGGCCCTTCCAGGGAGCGCCTGCGGCATGCGCGGCTTCACCGTGAAAGGTGAATTGAACAGAGACGAGGCCGCTATTAATGGCGGAGTGGCCGAAGGAGGTAGCCAGTTCCCGGCCGACGTGGCAGCCGAGCATGATATCGACGTCTTTGAGGAGGCCAGCTCGGACGAAAAAAGCTTTGGTGCCGACAAGTTCCTCGGCGACACCGGGCAGGATCTTGAGCTTGCCCGGAATGCCGTGCTTGATCATTAGGTCTTTGAGAACGAGGGCGGCGACGATGTTGACGGCATTGCCGGAATTGTGGCCTTCGCCATGGCCAGGGGCACCTTCGATGAGAGGGTCGTGAAAGGCGACACCGGGTTTTTGAGAGGCGCGCGGGATTCCATCCAGATCCGTGATGAAGCCAATCACGGGCTTGGCCTCACCCCAGGTGGCAACCCAGGCGGTGGGAATGCCGGCAACACCGCGTTCTACCTTGAAGCCATTTTTCTCAAGGATACCTGTGAGATATTTTGATGTCTCTACTTCTTGAAAGCCAAGTTCGCCGAAGCTGAAGACCGTATCGACAATTTCCTGCACCATTTTGGAGCGGGCTTCGACGCCTGCTATGGCTTCTTTTTTGAGTTGTTCAAGATTGGGATTTTGGGCGAAACCAAGGACAGGGAGTAGCAGGAAAACTGTATCGATTCGTAGCTTCATAGCAAAACAGTATACAGCGTCCATCAATTGGCCTCATATCGCTCCAGGATTCGCCGAAATGAGCCTAGAAGCATGCAAATCGACCCACAAATGAGCCTCGCCGAAATTGTCGAGACCATTCCTGGTGTTCTGTACCGGATCTCGACCGTAGGCGAAAACGATTTTCGATTTACATACTTGAGCCCCCAGGCAAGTGCCTGTTTTGAGATTGATATTGCAACGGCGCTGGAGAACCCGAAGGTCTTTACGAAGAATTTACCGAACGGCGATCTTGCGAGGTGGTGTGACTTGATGCTTGAGTCGGCGCGTGATCTGTCACCATTCCATTTGGTGTTTTGCTATCAACTCTCGGCAGGATTGCGATGGTTTGCATGCCAGTCTTTGCCAACGCAGGACCGCGAAGGTAGAGTGCAGTGGACGGGGCAGTTTACGGATGTAACCCGTCAGAAAGAATTCGAACTTTCACTGTTGCGATCTCAGACACTTTTTAAGGCGGCACAAGAGTTGCTGCAACTGGGCTATTGGGATTTAGATCTTGCCTCGGGCAAGATTACATGGAGCCCGGAAGTATTTGCGATTCACGGTTTGGATTTGGCAGCGGGGGAGCCAGATATGCAAAGTCTGGCGAAGTTTTATGTTCCGCAGGACTTTGCATTGCTGGAAGCAGCGGCGCAGAGGGCGATCAAGACCGGGGAGAGTTACCGCTTTGACTTACGAATCATTCATGGGCAGACGCGGGAGGTGCGCCATGTTGCGGCCACGGGCGGAGTACTTAGAAATCCGGTCACACAGGTGGTCGAACGCCTGTTTGGAACGATATTCGACATTACACATCGAAAACAGTTAGAAGAGACTTTGGAGTCGGCAAGAGCTGCGGCTGAGGCCTCAGTGCAGGCAAAGTCAAATTTTCTGGCAACGATGAGTCACGAATTACGCACTCCACTCAACGGGATCGTCGGCATGACATCACTATTGCGAAAAAGCAATTTGGATCCAAGACAGCTTGAGTACTGTGAAACGATTCAACAATCGACAGAGGCGCTGGTTGCTGTGGTGAATGACATCCTCGATTGGTCGAAAATTGAGGCTGGCAAGATTCAATTAGAAAAACTTGGCTTTGATCTGGTAGCGCTGGTACGCGGAGTGACTGACATCTTAAGACCAATGGCCGATGCCAAAGGAATTGAGCTTGGGATAGTGATCCAAGGTGGCAGACTTCCGGCAGTGGTGGGAGATCCCGCTCGACTGAGACAAGTGTTGTTGAATTTAGGAGCGAATGCGATCAAGTTTACTGAACAAGGTTCAGTCAATATCCGGGTTCTTCCGCTTGCCAGCGAGCGCGGTCAACTTCCAATTCGGATTGAAATGGTCGATACCGGGATTGGGATCACGCCCCAGCAAATTACTCGGCTCTTTGAGAGATTTTCGCAGGCCGATGCTTCCACCACAAGGCGATTTGGAGGAACGGGATTGGGGCTGGCCATTTCGAAAAGCCTTGTGGAATTGATGGGAGGAGAAATTGGAGTATTGAGCCAGGCGGGTAAGGGCTCTACGTTTTGGATAAAACTGCACATGCCTGTCGAAACTTCGGAGCAAAGCGCGGCACCTGTCCAATCAAACAACGAAGAGACGGAAGCAACGGTGCCACTCAAGATATTGATCGCCGAAGACGGCTTGGTGAATCAGAGAATTGCGACGCTGGTGCTGGAGCAGGCCGGTCACCATCCCGATATTGCTGCCGATGGGCTCGTGGCACTGAATAAGGCGCTTGCGGGTGACTACGATTTAATCCTGATGGACTGTCGGATGCCTGAGATGGATGGCTACGAATCGACTCGCCGAATTCGGGCAGAGATGGCAAAACGCATACCAATTATTGGCCTGACGGCAAGTGCGTTGATGGATGACAGGCGGGGTTGCATGGAAGCCGGAATGGACGATTTTCTAGCCAAGCCTTATCGCGCCGAAGAATTGCTCGAAATCGTAAAGCGCTGGTCGAAGTTAAAAAGCTGACACCAGTCAGAACTAGTGGACCGTGCGGGTTTTGCGGTTC
>Ga0105046_10009722_pt1 | contig 15007 bp, 14 predicted proteins | sample MAT03_FD_78385 | JGI IMG/M metagenome (GOLD analysis project Ga0105046, IMG submission 78385) | Freshwater microbial communities from Lake Fryxell liftoff mats and glacier meltwater in Antarctica - MAT-03 (megahit assembly) | ecosystem: Environmental > Aquatic > Freshwater > Ice > Liftoff... | reverse complement strand
TACCGCACCTACCTTGCCGAAGACGGCGTGACCTGGATGAACCAGGTCTCCACTATCGGTGCGGCGATTCTGGCGATCTCGATGCTGCCGTTCTTCTACAACGTGTACATCACCGCCCGACGGGCACCGAAGGTCACAGTGAACGACCCGTGGGGTTACTCGCGCTCGCTCGAGTGGGCCACGAGCTGCCCGCCGCCCCGCCACAACTTCACGTCGATGCCTCGCATTCGTTCGGAGTCGCCTGCCTTTGACATCAACCACCCCGAGGCCGGCATTCCGGTTGGGGTTGGTGGAATCGGATTCAAGGATGCGCCCGAGGCTCCGGTTTACGATCTCGGCGATGAGAAGGTGAAGTAGCCATGGGTACCAATACACGCCTGTTTTGGATCCTCGCGGGATTCTTTTTCGGCGCAGCAGCGCTGTACACCGGCTGGTCTCTCATCGACCAATTCGATGGTGACATCGAATGGTGGAGGCAGGTCGAGTGGGTGGGTACGTTGGCCATCGCGCTGTGTGGTGCGCTCTCGACTCTGATCGCGTTCTACCTCGGTCGCGTGTACAAGTCGCAGGGCGGCGAGCTTGCCGAGGACCGGCTCGACGCAAACATTGACGATGGGGACGCCGAGCAGGGTCACTTTAGCCCGTGGAGCTGGTGGCCGATCGTGCTTGCGGCAGCGGCGGCTCTCACCGTGCTGGGCCTCGCAATCGGTGTGTGGATCGCGTTCATTGGAGTCGCAATCTTCTTGGTGGCAATCGTGGGTTGGGTCTTCGAGTACTACCGCGGTTACTTCGGTCACTGATACCGTGCTAATTCGTCCGGCTGTTGCGTCGGATGCCGACCGGGTGTTCACGATGCTCGGGCAACTTGAGCTCAGCACGATAGCGCAGCGATCGGCCTTTGATGAGACTTTCGCGGAACTCGTTGACGATGCATCCGCCGCCCTGGTACTCACAGCCGTGGATGATGATGGCACCGTGGTCGGCTACGCGCTGACCACCATAAATCCCCTTCTGTATATCACGGGTCGCTCCGCGCAGCTGCATGAGCTGGTTGTCGACGATCACCACCGCGGCCAGGGGGTCGGAACCGCATTGATCGAACGACTCGAGCAGGTGTGTCGCGACGAGGGCGTGCTGCAGCTGACGGTCGCCAGTCGGCGTTCAGCGGCTTTCTACGAGCGAATCGGCTACCGCTCGACCGCCGATTTTCTCAAGCGCACCTTCGATTAGCGACCGGCCTCACGCGGGCCGCAGACCGACAGCCCAACGAGAAGGGCGCAGGCCGCCCGTGCTGCGGAAGCCTGCGCCCTGGAGCTAACAACCAGTCCTAGTGGTGGTCTTTCGACTGCTCGATCTCCGTCTTGCTGACAGGGGCAATGCGGTCTTCGAAGAACCAGTTCGACATCGCTGCGCGCGCACGCTGGCTGAAGGAAATGCGGCCTTGGGCATCCGGACGCACCATTAGCGGCTTGTAGTCCGAGTAGCTGACGAGCTTCCAGCGCTCGTAGTCATCGAGTTGCTCGTGCACTTCGATGTACTCACCGCCGGGAAGACGAACGATTCGACCAGACTCGAAGCCGTGCAACGCGATCTCACGGTCCTTCTTCTGCAGGCCAATACATACGCGCTTCGTCAGGAAGTACGCGACGAACGGACCGACGATCAACAGGATCTGCATCACGTGGATAACCCATTCGATCGACAGCCTGAAGTGGGTTGCCATGAGGTCGGAACTCGCAGCCGCCCACATGACCGCATAGAACGTGACGCCAGCAGCTCCGATTGCGGTGCGGGTGGGGGCGTTACGCGGGCGGTCGGCGATGTGGTGCTCTCGCTTGTCGCCCGTAACCCACGCCTCGAAGAACGGGTAGAGAGCGACCACAACGATGAAGAGGGTGAGCACCACCACGGGAAGGAAAACGTTGAGAGACAGGGTCCAGCCCCAGATCTCGTATTCCCAGCCTGGCGGCACAAGTCTCAGTGCGCCGTCGGCGAAACCGATGTACCAGTCGGGCTGTGTGCCCGCAGACACTGGTGACGGGTCATACGGTCCGTAAACCCAGATCGGGTTGATCTGGAACAGCGAGGCGATGAGCACGATAACGCCGAAGATGATGAAGAAGAATCCACCGGCCTTGGCTGCGAACACCGGCATGATCGGCACGCCCACGACGTTGTCATTGGTGCGGCCGGGGCCTGCGAACTGGGTGTGCTTGTTGATGATAAGCAGCAGCATGTGAACACCGAGCGCGGCCACGAGTATCGCGGGGAGCAACAGGATGTGCAGCACGTAGAGTCTGCCGACGATGTCGAAACCAGGGAACTCGCCGCCAAAGAGGAGATACGAAAGCCAGGTCCCGATTATCGGAACCCCCTTCAGGATGCCGTCGATAATGCGAAGGCCGTTGCCCGAGAGCAGGTCGTCGGGGAGGGAGTACCCCGTGAAGCCCTCGCCCATTGCGAGCACGAAGAGCAGAAACCCGATAACCCAGTTGATCTCGCGAGGCTTGCGGAATGCGCCGGTGAAGAATACGCGCAGCATGTGCAGCCCGATGGCTGCTACGAACAGCAGCGCCGCCCAGTGGTGCACCTGGCGCATCAGCAAGCCGCCACGGATGTCGAACGAGAGGTCGAGGGTGGACGACATCGCGGCCGACATTTCGATTCCCTTGAGCGGAACCCAGGAGCCTTCGTAGATCACGGGAGTCATCGAAGCCTGGAAGAAGAACGTCATGAACGTTCCCGACAGCAGGATCACGATGAAGCTGTAGAGCGCAACCTCGCCGAGCATGAACGACCAGTGGTCGGGGAAGATCTTGCGACCTACCTCTTTGACAAGGCCAGAGATGCTTGTGCGCTCGTCGATGTAGTTTGCGGCCCAGCCGGTGAACCGCTGACCGTTGGTCTTCTCGACCCCGGTGGCCGGCGCCGGTGTCTCGGTTGTTGTGGTCATTGCAGGCGCTCCCAGAAGCTTGGTCCAACTGGTTCAGTGAAGTCGCTGCGTGCGATGAGGTAGCCCTCATCGTCCACCGTGATGGGCAGCTGGGGAAGGGGGCGCTTGGCCGGTCCGAAGATGACCTCCGCCTCCCGGGTTATGTCGAACTGTGACTGGTGGCAGGGGCAGAGCAGGTGGTGAGTCTGCTGCTCATACAGTGCGACCGGGCATCCGACATGCGTGCAGATTTTGGAGTACGCGACGATTCCGTTGTAGTTCCAGTCTTCGCGACCAGCGGACACATTGAGATCTTCGGGCAAAAGTCGCATGAGCAGAACTGCGGCCTTGGCCTTCTGCTCCAAGCGATCTTCAAGCTCGTTGATGCCCTCGGGGATGACGTGGAATGCAGAACCGAGCGTCACATCCGAAGCCTTGATTGGCGTGCCGGAGGGGTCGCGCGTGAGGCGAATGCCCTTTTCCCAGAGTGTGTGCTGAAGCAACGGGACCGGGTCTTCGCCCGGAGCCAAATCTCGAAAAAGCACAACAGCGGGCAGCGGGGTAACCACGAGTGCGCCGATGAGCGTGCGACGAATCAGCGTGCGACGTCCGAAACCGGACTCCTTGTTGCCGAGCGTGAACACCTCCACGGCTTTGGCGCGGGTCGTGTCGGTACCGCGAGTGCCGTGGCGCTGCTCGACCATGTCGTGGCCGTCCATGAGCGATTTCGACCAGTGAATCGCACCGAGACCGATACCGAGAACGGCGAGCGTAATTCCGATGCCGAGGAACAGGTTGTTCAGTCGCACCGAGTTCATGTCGCCAGGGACGATCGGGAAGATGACGTAGGCGACGATCGCGAACACCGTTCCGATGATCGAGACGATAAACAGCGCGGACACGCGACGTTCCTGCTGGCGTTCCTTCTTCGGGTCGAGGTCGGCTACGCGAGCGCGATACGGCTCGAACCCCGGGTTGGGGATCTCGTCGGAGACGACGACGGCGGTTCCTGCCGACGGCAGGTTGTCCCCGTACTTCTCGACAGTCGAACCGACAGCCTTACTGTCCGTGCCGTCGTGGTCGTTCGCCATGCTCTTCCCTTCAACGTCCGCTATGCGGTGTCGTGCTAGCTAGTTGGACTTTGCGGTGAGCCAGATCGTGATTGCCACGATCCCACCGAGTCCGAAGATCCAGATGAACAGGCCTTCGGACACCGGGCCGATGTCACCGAGCCCCCACCCGCCGACCGAGGGTGTGTCTTCCAAGGTCTTGAGGTACGTGATGATGTTGGCCTTGTCTTCGGGGGAGATGTTCTGATCGTTGAAGACCGGCATGTTCTGCGGTCCCGTGATCATTGCCTCGTAGACGTACTTGGCCTCGACTCCGACCAGGGGCGGCGCGAACTTACCCTCGGTGAGTGCACCGCCGGCGCCAGCCACGTTGTGGCACATTGCGCAGTTGATGCGGAAGAGCTCGGCGCCGATGGCCGCGTCGCCGTTGCCGGCAAGTAGTTCTTCGGGCGGAAGGCCCGGGCCGGGGCCCTGGGCGGCAACGTACGCTGCGAGCGCCGCAATCTGATCCTCGGTGAACTGCACCGGCTTCTTTTCACCCTGCGGACCGGTCGCGGCAAGTGGCATGCGCCCGGTTCCAACCTGGAAGTCGACGGATGCCGCGCCAACACCGATCAAGCTGGGGGCCTGGGATGTACCCTGCAGGGCTAGTCCGTGGCAGGTGGCGCAGTTGGCCGCAAAGAGCTTCGCGCCGTCTTCGACCTGAGCTTCGGCGGCCGTGCTGGTCTCAGCGATTGCGCTCGACGTAGTGAACGCCGCGTACGCGCCACCGGTTGCGAGCAGGCCGACAGCCAGCAACGCGACGGTTGCGAGCGGGTGACGGCGCCCTGAGGACCGCTCCCGCCGGGAGGGGTTTTCTGACTTCTTCGCCATGCTGTTGTGTGTTCCGATTCTCATCTAAGGAGGTAGATAACGGCGAACAGGCCGATCCATACCACGTCAACGAAATGCCAGTAGTACGAAACGACGATTGCGGTCGTTGCCTCTTTGTGCCCGAAGTTCTTCACGGCGAAAGCGCGGCCGATCACAAACAGGAATGCGATAAGGCCACCCGTGACGTGAAGGCCGTGGAAACCGGTCGTAATGTAGAAGGCCGAGCCATAGGAATCGCTCGACAGGCTGATGTTCTCGCTGACGAGTGTTGCGTACTCGAAGACCTGGCCCACCACGAAGGCGGCGCCCATCGCGTAGGTGAGGAAGAACCACTCGACCATTCCCCACTTGCGAAACTGGCCAAGCGTGCCGGTGCGGCGAGGCTGCATGCGCTCGGCCGCGAAAACACCGGCCTGGCAGGTGAACGATGAGAGCACGAGAATCACCGTGTTCACCGCCGCGTAGGTGATATTCAGCTTGGCGGTCTGCTCTTCCCAGAGCCCGGGGGAGGTGGACTTGAGGGTGAAATAGATGGCGAAAAGCCCGGCGAAGAACATAACTTCGCTTCCGAGCCACACGATTGTGCCAACCGCCACGACGTTGGGCCGGTTAACAACGGGGGCACCGATCGAGCGCGAGAGCGAGGCAGTAGTCACTGTTCCATTATGGCCGATTTATGACCTCGGTTTTCCCATTCGACGGGCCAGTCGCTTGCTCGTCGTTAGGATTTGGATCATGTCCAGCGCGCGCACGTGGCCCAGCATCCTCGGTTCTCTCATCGACGGTAACGACCTATCGATCAGCGACGCGGAGTGGGCCATGCAGCGGGTGATGGCGGGCGAGGCGACGTCCGCACAATTGGCGGGTCTTTTGGTCGCGTTGCGGGTCAAGGGCGAGACCGTAGACGAGATTGTCGGGTTTCGGGATGCCGTGCTCGCCAACTCGCTGCCACTGGCAGTGTCGCCCGATGTGCTCGACATCGTAGGTACCGGGGGCGATCCCTACGGGGCTGTGCTCAATATCTCGTCTATTGCCTCGGTGATCGCGGCTGCGGCGGGAGTTCCCGTGGTCAAACACGGCAATCGCGGCGCCAGTTCTGCCTCGGGTGCCTCAGACGTTCTTGCCGCGCTCGGTCTCAACCTCGATATCTCCCCCGAGCGCGTCGCCGAGGTTCTCGCGGAGGCGGGAATCACGTTTGCGTTCGCGGCTCTCTTCCACCCCGGGTTCCGGCATGCCGGCCCGACGCGCAAAGAGCTGGGCATCTCGACCCTCTTCAACATTCTTGGACCGCTGTGCAACCCGGCTCGACCGAACGCCTCGGCTGTCGGGGTCGCGAGCCTCGAGCGCGTGCCTCTGGTGGTTGGCGTCTTCCAGACGCGCGGCGCAACCGCGCTCGTCTACCGCGGTGACGATGGCATCGACAAACTGACGACCACCGGTCACAGCCACATTTGGGAGGTATCTCGCGGATTCGTAACCGAACACGACCTGGACCCGACGGATCTCGGAATCGCTCGCGCCGACATCCAGTCGCTACTGGGTGGTGAGCCGACTCACAACGCAGAGGTCGCCCGCGGTGTTCTGGCAGGGGACACCGGGCCGGTGCGCGACATCGTTCTGCTGAACGCCGCGGCGGGCCTGACCGCTTTTGAGCTTTCGAAGAACCCCGACTTGCTGCAGGAGCCGATCGTGGGTCGACTCGCCGCCCAACTGGAGCGCGCGGCCGCGGTAATCGACTCCGGCCTGGCCCAGCAGAAGCTCGCCGATTGGGTTGCTGCCACCCACCGGTAGAGCGTCGCTCGTCACGGAGTATCGTCGTCGACCCAGTCCAAGGTCTTCGACACGGCTTTCTTCCAGTTGCGCAACAGACGCTCGCGTTCGGCCGGTTTCATCGAGGGCGTGAAGCGGGCGTCTTCTTGCCAGTTCGACCGAAGTTCGTCGAGACCGCTCCAGAATCCAACCGCGAGCCCGGCTGCGTAGGCGGCGCCGAGGGCCGTGGTCTCCGGAACTTTCGGGCGAATTACCGGCAGATCGAGAATATCGGCTTGAAACTGCATTAGCTCGGCGTTGGCAACCATGCCCCCGTCAACTTTGAGCTCTTCGAGGTCGACACCGGCGTCGGCGTTGACGGCGTCCAGAACTTCGCGCGTTTGGAACGCCGTGGCCTCGAGCGCGGCCCGGGCAATGTGACCTCGGTTGGCGAAACGAGTGAGTCCGAGGATGGCTCCACGGGCATCCGGCCGCCAGTGTGGCGCGAAGAGTCCCGAAAAGGCGGGCACGAAGTAGACGCCGCCGTTGTCGTCGACGCTGCGCGAAAGTGCCTCGACCTCGGACGCGTCAGAGATGATTCCCAGGTTGTCACGTAGCCACTGCACGAGTGAACCGGTGACCGCGATCGAGCCCTCCAGTGCGTAGCGCGCGGGCTGATCGCCCAGCTTGTAGGCAACCGTCGTGAGCAGGCCATTCTGCGAGAGCACTATCTCTTCGCCCGTGTTCACAATGAGAAAATTGCCGGTCCCGTAGGTATTCTTCGATTCGCCGGCCTCGAATGCGGCTTGGCCGAACGTGGCCGCCTGCTGGTCGCCGAGGATGCCAGCCACGGGCACTTCGCGCAACAGGTTCGACAGCTCTATCGTGCCGTACACCTCTGAGGAACTGCGGATTTCGGGCATCAGGGAGGCGGGAACTCCGAAAGCGTCGAGGATCTCGGGCTCCCAGGCGAGGGTCTCCAAGTTCATGAACAGCGTGCGGCTCGCGTTGGTGACATCCGTTGCATGCACACCACCGTCGGGGCCGCCCGTGAGGTTCCACAACACCCAACTGTCGGTGGTGCCAAAGGCAAGTTCGCCGGCCTCGGCACGGGCGCGCACGCCGTCGACGTTCTCGAGGATCCAGACGATTTTGGTACCGGAGAAGTAGGTCGCCAGCGGCAGCCCGACCCGCTCCGTGAACCGGTGGATGTCGCCGTCGGCGATGCGGTCAACGATTGACTGCGTGCGCGTGTCTTGCCATACGATGGCGTTGTAGACGGGCTTGCCTGTGGAGCGGTCCCAGATGACGGTGGTTTCGCGTTGGTTGGTGATCCCCACTGCGGCAATGTCGTGGCGAGTGATGTTCGCCTTAGAGAGTGCCTGCCCGATAACTTCGCGAGTGTTGTCCCAGATCTCCATCGGATCGTGTTCGACCCACCCCGCCTTCGGGAAGTGCTGCTTATGCTCGAGCTGCCCACTCGAGACGACAGTGCCGTCGTGATCGAAAACGATCGCCCGCGTGCTCGTCGTGCCTTGGTCGATGGCGAGAATGTAGGTGTTCATGAGTCCTTTCGAATTCGTCGGCCGATTGCTCGATCGACGGGTGCGCTGAGAAAAAGTAGAAGCACCGCCCACAGTCCCACGACGGGAAAAATAACGGCGACGACGAGCGCGACGACCATGATCGCGGTGGTCGAGAGGTAGGGAAGCAGTCGTAGGGTGCCGCGCACCTCCGCGTCCTGAAGTTGCGGATGACGCACAATGATTGACTGCTGCAGCATGGCGGCAAGACATGTGAGCGTCATCGTGCCGATATACAACGCGTATTTGATCGGATCGTCACGGTCTGGCCCACTCAGAAGTTCGGTCGGCAGCGATAAAAGCACAATCGTGAACAGCCACAACATGTTTGCCCACTGCAGCTGTGAGTTGTAATCGATCAGGTTCTCGTACATTCGGTGATGAACGAGCCAGAAACGGCCGATCACGAGGAAGGTAATCACGAGCACCTGGAGCTGGAAGCCATTGGCGACGAGGAAACTCCCTACATCGGTGTCGAGTTCGGTGGCAGAGATAACGAGCGGCAGCACGAGCAGCGTGATGGCGATTGCAACAACCGCGTCGCTGAAAGCGACGAGCCGGGCCAGTCCGCGTTCTTTTCGCACGCTCCTATATTGCACGCTCGACGCGAGCTCTGGCTAACGACGTCTACGTAAGACCAGGGACCGGCGTCTGTGACGAATCTGCTGTTCTCGTGCTGGCTTCCCCGTTGTGAATCGAGGCGGCAATGAGCTCGAAACTCGACAGTTGCGACCGAGTCGAGCATGCCCCCACGCGTCTGCGGATCAGGCGCTCGGCAGCGGGTGCCACCGACCCTTCCCCGATGAACGGTCCGCAGCACTGGTCGTAGGGCAGGCCACTGAGGCACGGGCAGATCGTGCGTGAGAGTTTATCGCCGTTCGTGGCACCTCAACCGTCCAATACGCTTGAACCCATGTCTAAGGTTCTCACCAGTCTTCCCGTGGGGGAGCGCGTCGGTATCGCGTTCTCTGGCGGCCTCGATACGTCCGTTGCGGTCGCGTGGATGCGCGAGCACGGTGCAGTTCCGTGCACTTACACGGCAGATCTCGGTCAACCGGATGAGCCGGACGTGGCCGCCGTGCCCGGTCGCGCGCAGGAGTACGGCGCCGAGCTTGCCCGGCTGGTCGACTGCCGCGCCGCGCTCGTAGAAGAGGGGCTTGTCGCGCTCTCGACGGGAGCATTCCACATTCGCTCCGGTGGTAAGACCTACTTCAATACGACTCCTCTTGGCCGAGCGGTCACGGGCACTCTGCTCGTGCGTGCTATGAAAGAGGACGGCGTCGAGATCTGGGGCGACGGGTCAACCTACAAGGGCAACGACATCGAGCGGTTCTACCGTTACGGTCTGCTCGCCAACCCCCGCCTGCGCATCTACAAGCCCTGGCTCGACGAAGCGTTCGTGACCGAACTCGGAGGGCGTGCCGAGATGAGTGAGTGGCTCGTCGCTCGCGGCTTCCCGTACAAGGCTTCGGGGGAGAAGGCGTACTCAACCGACTCGAACATCTGGGGTGCAACCCACGAGGCGAAGCGGCTTGAGCAACTCGACGCTGGCGTCGAGATCGTCGAGCCCATCATGGGAGTCGCTTTCTGGGATACCGCTGTCGCCATCGAGAGCGAGGACGTCACGGTCACGTTCGAGGAGGGACGGCCGGTCGCGCTCAATGGCGCGACGTTCGTCGATGATGTCGCGCTCGTGCTCGAGGCGAACGCGATCGGGGGCCGCCACGGATTGGGCATGAGTGACCAGATCGAAAACCGCATCATTGAGGCCAAGTCTCGCGGTATCTACGAGGCGCCTGGCATGGCGCTTCTGCACATCGCCTACGAGCGCCTCGTCAACGCAATTCACAACGAGGACACCCTGGCGTCATATCACCAGCAGGGGCGTCGATTGGGTCGGCTGATGTACGAAGGACGCTGGCTCGACCCGCAGTCCCTCATGCTGCGTGAGTCCCTCCAGCGATGGGTGGGCTCCACTGTTTCGGGTGAGGTCGTGATGCGATTGCGGCGCGGCGATGACTACTCGATCATCGATACGCGGGGTTCCAACTTCAGCTATCACCCCGACAAGCTCTCGATGGAGCGCGTCGGTGACGCCGCCTTCGGTCCGCTTGATCGCATCGGCCAGCTGACAATGCGAAACCTCGACATCGCCGACACTCGATCCAAACTTGAGCAGTACGCGCAACTGGGGATCGTTGGGGGCGCTACCGCACAGCTCGTTGGCAACCTCGAACCGGGGGAGGCGGGGGAGATCACCGCTCGCGACGGGGAGACCGCGCTCGAAGCTGCGACGGATGCCGCGAACGAGGCCTCAGCGTTCGACCTCGGCACCGACTAGCCAACGCCGCGTCTCACCGACTTGTGGCGTTGACGACCACGAATCTCACATTCTGGGGTGCGGTTCGACGATGCCTCAGAAGCCAAGACGCCTCACGGACGCACGCAGTGCAGCGGCGGATGCTTCGAGCAACCGCATCTCAGTATCGGAGTATGGGACGTCGATCACGCGAGCGACACCCGTGGCGTTGACCACGCTCGGCACCGAGAGTGCTACCCCAGAGATTCCCCGGTAATCGTCGAGCACCGAACTGACGGGAAGGATGTGATTCTCGTTCCGCAGCACAGCCTCGACGATACGCGCTCCCGATAGGCCGATTGCGAAGTTCGTGGCGCCCTTTCCTGCGATGACCCGATATGCAGCATTCTTGACGTCTTCGGCGATTCGCGCGAGTTCGTCGCGGTCCAGCGGTTCGCCGCTATCGACAACCCAGTCGAGAATCGGCACTGGTCCAATGCGGGCCTGGGACCACAGGGCGAACTCGGAGTCACCGTGCTCTCCGACGATCATGGCGTGCACGCTCGAACTCGCAACGCCGACGCGCTCGGCGAGTAGCCAGCGCAGGCGGGACGAATCGAGCACAGTGCCCGATGCGAAAATGCGCGAACTCGGCAGTCCGCTGATGTGCTGTGCTGCGACGGCGAGCACGTCGCAAGGATTCGAGACAACGATGTATACGGCTCCCGGGGCGCGCTCAATGAGCCGCGGCATCAGCTCGCGCAGTATTGCAACGTTGTCGTTGGCCAGGTCAAGGCGATTTTGGCCCGGGTGCTGCTTGGCGCCCGCGGTGATAACAACAACGTTCGCGTCATTAACGACATCGAGATCAGACGAGCCGGTTACTCGCGAAACGCCGGTGAATTGCGATCCGTGCGTGAGATCGAGCACCTCCGCCGCCACTTTCTCGGGGCGGATGTCGTAGAGGGCAATTTCCCTCGCCGACCCGCGAATCATCGCCGCATACGCAAGGGATGTTCCCACGGCGCCGGCACCGATAATGGCCAGCTTGGACTGCTCAATCACGCTCATCCGATAACTATCGCCTGTTGTCGCGCCTCACGAAGAGACTTTCGTCCCGAGTCGATCGGCGGGCGAGCCTCGCTCGATTCAAGCCAGGTTGCCATTACGGGCGTACCGGGTCGAGGCTCAGTAGCGGTAGCGGCACTGCCACATGATGCGGATTGGTTGGGTCTGCTATCCAGTGCTGGTAGTCGTCCCATCCGTTGTCGGTGAAGGCCAGCAGCTTGCGGGCGAGAGACAGGTTGTCGGGTGTGATCGTGCAGGGTGGTCTTCTGGAGCGCTGCGGGTTGCGACGTGCTCCCAGAAAAGCAGCGCGATCAATTCGGGAATCGCTGCGGGCCGATCGCCGAGCATGAGGGTCATGCCACTGACGGGGTGATCCAGCTCCTCGGGTGTGAGCGCTGTGATTGTGACGAGCGGGTGCGCCCCCAGTAAAGAGATCAGCGGGGCAACGCGTCTGAACATTGCCGCAGGTTCGGCACGAGGCAATCGCGCACCAGTTCGATTCGCTGACATTTCCCGAGCATTGGTAATGATCTCCGCCCAGCGTGGTGTTGCTGTGTGCGCGGTACGACCCCCTTGGGACTTGAGTACGCGTGACGCGGATGGCGGTTCGTGTCTGGCCTTGAGGGCGGCGGCCTCGCAAGCGATAATGGGTTGAGATCCGTCGGCTCGTCTAGAACGTAATGGAGAAATCGCATGGATTGTCTCGCGCTCACTGGAGCGGAACTGCCGGTCGCCGGTGGAATAGCGGCTATTGTGCTGCTACTGATCGGCGCCGTCGCGTTCGTGTGGTCGATGCGTCGCAATTCAGTCAGAGGCGCGCTGGCCATTGTCGGGCTCTTGCTGCTGACCGGCGTCGGCGTGGGTGGGACAACCCCTGCATCCGCCGCAGACTGCCCGACGGCGTCACCGACGGCGACCCCCGCTCCGACCCTGACCGGCACATGGTCGGGCCCGGTAACCGATGACGCAGTTCCGCCTTACCAGTTGACCGCCGTGTTCACTGACGACGGCACCACGGCAAGTGCGATCGTCAGCTACGACCTCACGCCGCAGTGCCAGGGCACGTGGACGCAGACCGCTCGAACAGCCACGATGATCAACTTCACAGAGAACATCACGGATCCGCTCGCTTGTGCAATCAACGGAACGCTCACGCTCACTTTCGACCCGACGCTCACTTCGCTGCACTACAAATACTTCCACTCGCCGACCGACTATCCCGGCTACCCTTACCTCCCGCAGGCAACCCTCACGAGGGTTCCCTAGCGTCCAACGTAATGATCAGTCGGCGCGCGATTAGAGAAGATCTAATCCCGGGCCAAGAGATCATGATCCCGTGCGAGCTCGGTGCACGCGGCTGATCAGGGGCAATCCTGAGGTGCGGCTCGGGGAGCCTGGGCGGTTGGTGGAGCGTGGGCGGTAGTTCTCGGCTTCGCTCGACCACGGGGTGTCGCGCATGTTCCAGCGGCACAGCCGTGTGATAGCTTGGCGCAATGAAGTTTTCTGCCCGCCTGTCGGTCGTTATGACGACGCTCCTGGTTGCCGGCCTCGCCCTCGTCGGCGCAGCGCCCGCGAACGCCGCCGCCGGTGACCCGCCCGCCCCCGTCAGCGGTGCGCCGTCGAGCCCCTCAGGGTTCACGGAATGGAATGGACTTCTCTATTTCTCCGCCGTCGCAGAGGGCGACGTCTACTCGTCGCTGTTCTCATACGACGGCACGACCTTCACCCAGATCCTGAGCTCGCCGGTGGGGCCCACCCAACTGCACGCCTTCGGGGATGAGCTGATCTTCGAGGCGATCCCCGACATCAACGCGCTTCCCTCGTACATCTACGCGCTGTACAGCTACGACGGCACCACAATCACCCAGGTTCCCGGCGCGTTCGAGAGCCCGAACGATTTCGTCACAGTCGGTGACACCGTCTACTTCCAGGCAAGTGTCGCCGGCAGTTTGCAGCTCTGGCAGTACGACGGCACGGCCACGGCAGCGGTAGCAGGCGGCGCGGTCGCCCCCACCCGTCTCTCGGAGTTCGGCGGCAAGGTCTACTTCGAGGGCGGCGTCGACCCGTTCCGCGTGCTCTACAGCTATGACCCGGCGACTCCCGCCACGCCCGCAGCGCCGGTTGCCGGCTCGCCCATCGGCGCCGACGAGGTCGTTGCCTACGACGGGACCGGGTACCTCGGCACCGGCTCAGGGCTGTACCGGTTCGATGGCACCACTTTCACGCCCGTGGACACCCCGGCGGACGCCGTCGGCGGGCTGACCGTGTTCGACGGTGCGCTCTACTTCACCGGCTATGCGGGCGGCTTCGGCGCGGTCTACTACTACCGCGACGGTGTCACGACCGCGGTTGCCGGAACGGTCACCGAGACCGGATCCTACGTCGACTACAAGGGCGTGTTGTACTTCCTCGGATTCTCCGGCGGACAGCCCGTGCTCGTAGGCATCGCCAACGGCGTTGCCACCGCGGTGCCGGGGTCGCCCCCGTACCCGTTCGAGATGACCGTGTTCCAGGGCAAGCTCTACTTCCAGGCAGACGGGGCGGATGGGTTCCCCGCGATGTACGTCTACGAGGGTCCCGGCCCCATGCTCGCCCCGACCGGCGTGGATGCCGCCGCGATCGTCATGCTCGCACTCGCGCTACTCGGGGCAGGAGCCGTCGTGCTCGTGGCTCGGCGCCGGGTCACCGCCGCGTAGTCTCGGCTCCGCTCGACCAACGATTCGGCTCCCGGGCAACCCGGGCCCGTGCCGGGTGCGGCCCGACGGGCGAGGGCCTCTGCGGCGACGCGCGCGTGGTCGTCCGCCGCCGTTGAGCGAGTTTGCCAAGTGCAGAGGCGAACACCGTGGGGGAGTCACCCGTTTGGTACCTGTCGCAGAATCCGCGAATATTTGGATTATCACTGGTGAAGCCCGTTATCCGATTTCACCATTGGGGCTGCGACGAGCTTGAGTCACGAGCATCCGCGAGGTGCCTAGGCAAGCCTCATTCGTCGAGTTGGCGCTGTGCAGCGCGATCGCGTGCTGCAGAAGTCTGCCTAGAAGCGCTCAGTGCTCGTCGTAGTGGTCGCTGTGAAGCGCGTGCTTGTGCTCGCCATGCACATAGTCGACGTGATCGTCATGGGGCAGCGCCTCGTGCCCGCATTCGGCACCGTGAGCGTGAGCATCCTGGGTGTGCTCCGCGACGCTTTCGTGCTCGTCGTAGTGGTCCTCGTGCAGTGAGTGATGGTGGGTACCGTGTACGTAGTCCACGTGGCCCTCATGGGTCAGTGCCTGGTGGCCGCAGCTTGTGCCGTGCTCATGCTCCGTGACGGTGTGCTCTGCGTGGGTCTCTGTCGTGGTGCTCATGATGATTCTCCTTCTAGTTCTTCGATTTGTTCTGATCTATTGGGCTGTTCTTCGAGCACGTGTGCTACCGCGTCCTCTATTACGTGCGC
>Ga0105046_10009718_pt1 | contig 15010 bp, 12 predicted proteins | sample MAT03_FD_78385 | JGI IMG/M metagenome (GOLD analysis project Ga0105046, IMG submission 78385) | Freshwater microbial communities from Lake Fryxell liftoff mats and glacier meltwater in Antarctica - MAT-03 (megahit assembly) | ecosystem: Environmental > Aquatic > Freshwater > Ice > Liftoff... | reverse complement strand
TGGCAGGTCCGCTGGCAGGTCCAACGCTGGCAGGTCCGCTGGCAGGTCCAACGCTGGCGGGGCCCATGCTGGAAGGCGGCTGGCTGGGCGGGCCACCCGGGTTGGCCCGCGGACGCTCGGCGGTCATCTCGACCATCATCGTCGGGGCCACGTGCAATGCGAGGATCTCGGGGTTGGGCGGCGCCGTGGTACGGGCGGCGCGCAGCGCTTCATCCATCGTGCGGGCCGTCTCCCAGCCCATGAGCTGCGGGATGTATTCGTTGTCGGCGCCGACCACGATGACCCGGCCGAGGTGCTGGCGGCCCGCTTCGCCCCAGTACCACATAAAAAACGCATGATTGGGGTGGTAGGCGTGCCCCGATCGGTACATCTCGATGTAGGCGGGGTTCGACGAAAACTCTTTTTCGAAGCGCTTGTGCAGCTCCATCGCGTCGCGCGTCTCGGGCAGGAGGCGGTGGACGAATTCGATGTACGGAGCGTGCTGCTCGTTGTCGAACTTGTCGGTGCAGGGGTGCAAAAAGATCATCGTGCCCCCCTTCTTCACCATGGGAACGCCCTTGTAGAGATTGAAGAGGTAGCCCTGGACCATGCACTGTACGAGCAGCGGGTTGAGGAACGCGTGCACGTTGTACGGGCTGATGAACGGCACGCCGGAGACCAGGATGTCGGCCTGCCCGGTGACCGGGACGAGGTACTGGTCGTAGCTTTTCTTGAGCGTGTGGACGTGCACCGCCTCGGTCTCGCCGGCGAAGACGCCGGTCACGCCGTAGGGCGCCGGGAACCTGTCGAAGATGGCCTGGCGCGCCGGCTGGGGCAGCTTGTCGAGGGTCTTGCGCAGGCCGCGCAGCATCATGCGCTCGGTCTGGGTGAGGTCGTCCTCGTTGCGCGCCAGCATGTCGATCCCCTTGTCGAACATGCGGTTGTTGATGGTCGTCTCGATGGTGAAGATCTTGACGTGCTTGGCGAGCAGGCGGCCCTGACGGTTCACCCGCGTGGCAAGCTCACTCGCGCCAGGGTCCATGTAGGAGTGGCAGTTGCGCATCACCTGGGGGTTGTGATGCGCCATCAGGCTCTTGCGTCCTGACAGCCCGACGGCGACCGACTTGTGACCACCGTCCATCGGGACGTAGTTGAGGTTCACGTAGATGACGAGGTCGCTCTCCGCGGCGCGCCGCTGGATCTCGACCACTTCGCCCTCCTCGGTCTCGCCGAGGGTCTTCATCTGCGCTCCGTTTTCGGCGTCGAAGTTGTAGAGCTTCTTCGGCCAGTAGGCGTCGACGATCTTGTCGCCGAGCATGTGGCGGACTTCCCACTCCTTCATGCGACGGTGAAAGCTCGTCGCGATGACCAGCTCGACGTCGTCGACGCCGTGGTCATTGAGGAGATCGAGGACGATGTTGCAGACGCGCTCGCGCACGTCCGGCTTCTTCATCGGCGGCAACGGCAGCGAGATGTCGTCGATCGCGATCGTGACCTTCATCCCCGGCTTGAGCAGCGCATAGAGCGGCTCCGAGCCGTAGGGGTGATTGATCGCGTAGCGAATCGCCGCGTCGACATCCTTCAGCGCGGCGAGCGGCGGCTTCGGATAGACGACGCGCGTGCCGGTCGGCAGATCGACCTCCACCAGCTGATCACCCGAAAAGAGGGTGCGGGGCTCGCTTCGGCTGTCGAGCGTGACGACGCAGGGATGACTCATGGCTCTTCTGTGGGGACGGGAGACGGGAGAGATGGCCTCAGGCCGCGCTGCCTCGGGCGGCGCGCCCGAGGTGGATGATCGGCCAGGCGTAGGTGTTGGCGAGGAGAGCGAGCTTGCGGTCCGGGTTCACCGCGGCCGGGTGGCCCACGATGCTCAACATCGGCACGTCGGAGTAGCTGTCCGAGTAGGCGAAGCAGCCGTCGAGATCGTGGCCGCGCCGATGCGCATCTTCCCGGATGAGGCGCGCCTTTTCGGGGCCGGCGACCACGGGGCGCTTGAGCTTACCGGTGGCGAAGCCGTCCTTGATCTCGAGCTTGTTGGCGATGACACCGTCGGCGCCGAGGTGCTTGGCCAGCAGCTCCATCAGAAAATCGAGGGCGCCCGAGACGATGACGACCTCGTGGCCTTTGTCCTTGTTGGTCTGGACGAGCTCTTTGGCGCCCTTGAACAGGTTGGGGCGGATGACCTTCTCGAAGGCCTGCTCGGACAGGACGATCAAGCGGTCCTCGCTCATCCCCTCGAAGGCCTGGAAGAGCATCTCGTTGAAGATGCGCCGGTCCTGGAGCTCGGCGAGCGCAAGCAAGGGCGCGCGCAGCAGCGTCTTACCGATGCGCCCCAGCGAGTGCAGCGGCGTCGCCTGGTTCAGAAGGTAGAAGACCGTCGGGTGGACGAGGTTCGTGGTGACCAGCGTCCCGTCGACGTCGAAATAGCTCGCGGCCATCGGGGTGCGGACCTTTCCCCGCGGGGTGCTCAAGCGTCAAGAGCGCGTGTGTCCGCCGTGCTGCGCGAGGAGCTTGCGGGTGCGAGGCGCGAAAAGAGTTTCTCAGCTCGCGAAGAACGGCGCGTAGGCATCGTCGATCGCGATCGACGTCGGCGCGGCGCTGCGATCGGTCGGGTTGATGCCGCAGTAGGTCACCTCTGCGAGGTGGCGCCAGCGACCGGCGCGCTCGTCCTCGCCCGGTCGCACCGGGGTCGTGCAGGTGTAGCAACCGATCGACGGAAACCCCATGTCGTGGAGGGGATTGCGCACCACGTCGGCGTGCTCGGCGACGTACGCCTCGAGCTGTTCGCGGCTGACGGCGGCGAGCGGATGGATGCGCAGCGCACCCAGCTCCTGGTCGATCGCGACGAAGGGCACCTTGGCGCGGCGCCGGCCCTCTTCCCGGGAGAGCGCGCCGATCAGGGCATGCCAGCGGCCGCGGTGGGCACGCAAAGGAGCGCTCTTGCGCAGATCGCAGCACTGCTCCTGACCCTCCTTGGAGAGGTAGAGCACGCCGAGGCGGTGGGTCTGAAGGGCGAACGACTCCTCGGGTTGCAACGTCACCACGCGGAGCTTGTCGCAAGCGCGCTGGACGGCGTCGCGGGTCGCAAGCGTCTCGGGATGAAGCACACCGGTGTCGACGAAGGCGACGTCCAGGTCGAGCCCAGCGCGATTCGCCATGTGGCAGAGGATCGTCCCGGACTTCTGCATGCTGGAGAGGATCGCGCCGCGCCGGCCGAAGGTCTGGTGGGTGAGGCGCAGGATCGCGATGGGATCCATGCGCGACAATCGCTCGTTCACACGCGCCAGGGCTCCTTCGTCGACCAACACGAGGCGAAACGTCGCGCGCTTGCGCGCCTCGCGCAAGTCGGTGCCGCGTGACCTTGGACGGGCAAGCAGCGCCCGACTACGCTCCTCCGTTGCCGACATGCTGTCCGATTCGCCGTTTGCTGCGCCGTCCGGTGGGCTGGGAAGCGCCGCCATCCACGACAGTCTGGGGATCACCAGCGTCGCCTCTCCGGTCGCCGCCCTCGGCCAGAAGCGCTTCCTGTTCGTGACTGGCAAGGGCGGTGTCGGCAAGACCACGGTGTGCGCGTCGCTGGCCCTGGCGATGGCCAAGCAAGGCAAGCGGGTCCTCGTGGCGATGTGCAACACCAAGGAGCGCCTGTCCGCGATGCTCGGCACCGCGCCCATCGAGGAGGAGATCCTCGAGGTTCACCCCAACGTGTGGGCCGTGAACATCTCGCCCGACGCGGCGATCGCCGAGCACGGCGCGAACGTATTGAAGGTCAAGGCGCTCAGCGCCGTCTTCGACAGCAAGGTGATGCGCACCTTCTTCCGCGCGGTTCCTGGTCTCTACGAGTGGGCGATGCTCGGCAAGGCGTGGTTTCACACCACCGAGACGCGCGCCGACGGCAGCTTCACCTACGACGTGGTGCTGCTCGATGCGCCGGCGACCGGGCACGGGCTCGACATGCTGCGCGTACCGAAGGTCATTCTCGACATCGTGCCGCCTGGCATTCTGCGGCGCGACGCGGAGCTGGCGTGGGAGCTTTTCAGCGATCCGACCCGCAGCGGCGTCATCGCGGTGACGCTCGCCGAGGAGCTGCCAGTGACCGAGACGATCGAGCTTACGACGGCGATCACAAGCGAGCTTGGCCTGCCGCTCCAGCAGCTGTTCGTCAACGCCGTCGTCGATCCGCTGTTCTCCATCCAGGAGCGCGATGGTCTGGCGGCCCTGGAAGATCTGCTCGATCCGCGCGCGCCGAGGTCAGCGGCCTCGCCGGCCGACGTCGCAGTGGTGGCCGGCGCGCGCCGAGCGCTACGCGAGCGGGTCCAGGAGGAGAGCGTGCGCCGCCTGCTGGCTTCGGTGAAGCTTCCGACCGCGATCCTGCCGCACCTGTACGACGAAGCGTCGACGCCGCAAGGAACCCGACGTCTGGCGGCGCATCTCGGCGCTGCCACCATCGACGGCAGAGGCTGATCGTGTCGGTCGAGCTCCCGTCGTTCGCCGAGGCCGCGCTGTCCGACGGCCGACTCCTCCTCGAGGCCGATCGGCTCGTCCGCGACGGTCTGGGCGATCGGCGCGCCTCCTTCGAGCTGCGCCTCGATGCGCTCCCGCGACACGCCGGCTTCGCGGTGGTGTGCGGCATGCACGCCTTCGAGGATCGTCTGGGCGGCGAGACGGTGAACCCTGCGGCGTTCGACGAGGCAGCGCGCCTGCTCGGCCTGTCCGATGCGACGGTGACGCGGCTGCGCGCGCCGCGCTTTCGGATCGACGTGGACGCGTTCCCCGACGGCACCCTGGCCTTTGCAGGCGAAGCGATCGCCACCATCGAAGGGCCGCTGGTCGAGGTGCTGCTCGCCGCGACCACGAGCCTCGCCCTGGTGCGTCGTGCCACGCGGACCGCAACGGCGGCGGCGCGGCTTTCGATCGCTGCCGAGGGAGATGCTCTCGTCGAGATCGCCTCCTTCGAGGACGCCTCGCGCGAAGGCGCCGCGCTCGTCGCGCGCGCGGCGTACGTGGGCGGCTTCGAGGCGACGGCCAACCCGGTCGCGTCGGCGCTCGCCGGCATTCCGCTGCGCGCGACGGCCTCGCGCGTGTTGGCCTCGCTCGAGGGGCGCGGCGACTCGCCCTCCAACGATGCGGGGAGCTGGTCGTCTCTGCCGACCGAGCTGTGGGCGCTCCTCACCCGCTGCGACGACGAAGCGTCGCTGGTCGAGATGCGTCGCCACGGCACGCGACCGACCGGCTGGGTTGCGCCGTCGCTCGCCCTGGACGAGCCTGTCATCGCGAGCGATCTCGTCGCGCTGGAGGAGGGTGGCGCGTGGCGCCCGCACGCCGGGTCGACCCACCCTGGCCGCAAGATCGTGGCTCGCTACTTCGACAGCCAGGCGAGGCCGCTCTGCGACATCGTGCATTTTGCCGAGGAGCGCATCCGCGAGCCGGCGGCGGTCGGCGCGGAGCTCTTCGAGACGCTGGCGCGACCCGTGCTGCGGCAGGGTCGCGCAGCCGGGTCGTCCGAGGCGCCGCGCGAGGCACGCCTGCGGGCCCGCGCCGGCCGACTGAAGCTCTCTGCCGAGGTGCTCCACCTCCGTGACCCGGCGCGCTACCCGGTCGACGCGACCGACGCGGTTCGCGCGTCGCGGGATCGGCCGGCGCGAACCTCGAAGCGGGGGGCCTCGTGAGGCATGTGACGGCGCTCACGGCCCTCGCGGTGGCCCTCGCGGTCGTGGGCTGCGGCGACGGCTCGAGCGCGATGTCCGGCGGGGCCGGCGAGGCCGGATCCACCACCCAGGGCGGCGACACCACCAGCACGACCGAGAGTGCGGGTGCGACCCGCGGCGCCGGCGCCGGCTCCTCGAGCGGCGACGTCGCCAGCGGCAGCACGGCCGGCGGCCAGGGTGGTTCGGCGAACCTCTGCGGCTCGTGCGGAACGTCCACCGACGCGGGCATCATCGCGAACCCCGAGATCGCCGAGCTGTCCGGCCTCGCAGCGAGCCGACTCCACGAAGGTGTCCTCTATGCGCACAACGACTCGGGCGACGAACCGCGCTTCTTCGCGATGACCCTCGCGGGCGTTGATCGCGGGACGTTCTCTGTCACCAACGCAACGTCCGAGGACTGGGAGGAGATGTCCGCCGGGCCATGCGCCGACGGCGCATTGGGTTGCCTCTACTTCGCGGATTTCGGCGACAACGACGAGGAGCGCGACGACCTCGTCCTGTATCGAGTGCGCGAGCCTGCGAGCGTGGGCGAGGGCCTCGAGGCGGAGGTAGAAGCCGAGGCGTTTCCCTTCTCGTACCCCGACGGCCCGCACAACGCGGAGGCCTTCGTGGTGCACCCGACGACGGGCGTCGTGACGATCTTCACCAAGGGCGTGACGTCCCTGGTGTTCGAGCTCGCTCCGCCTTTCACAGCCGCCATGGTCGCCGTCGCCAGGGGCGAGATCGCCCTCGATTCCTTCGTGTCGCTCGCCACCGGCGCCGACATCGATCCGTCGGGGCGCGTCCTTGCGATCCGCACGTACGCCGACGTGCTGCTCTTCCCCATCGCCGAGGGAGGCTCGGTGGCCGACGCGCTCGCGCAGCCATCGTGTCCCGCGCCGCACGGGGTGGAGTCACAAGGCGAGTCGGTCGCGTTCCTCCTGAACGGGACGAGCTTCGTCACCGCATCGGAAGGCCAGGCGAGCGAGCTTCACCTCGTCGACTGTCCTTAGCGAGCGACCTCAGCGGGTGGGCGGGCGCACCGACGCCACCTCTTCCGCGGTGGGCAAGCGCGAGATGCGCCCCTTCAGGAAGAAGTCGACGACGACGGCCACCTCGTCACGGGCGGCGACCAGCAGCAGGGTCATGCCCGCTTCGACGACCGACGCGCCGCGCGGCGCGACGACGCCGCGACCGTTGCCGCTCATGCCAGCGAAGACGCACGACTTGGGAAAGTCGTCATCGGCCGCGATCTCGCTCACGCTGCACCCTGCCACCGTCGCGTTCTTGGGAAGGACCAGCTCGAAGGCGACGGCGTCGCCGCCGGCGAGGACCATCGAGTGGGTCACCGCCTCGTGCTCAATGGCAGTCGCCATGGCGCCGACGAACACGTCGATCTCCGAGAAGATCCGCTGCACGCCGGCTGCCAGATAGATCGGGCGGAACTCCGGATCGCGCATGCGCACCATGACGCGCTTGGCGCCGGCCGAGATGGCGAGGACGGCGACCGCGAGGTTGTCGGCGTCGCGCGGGAGCATCGCGAGCACCACCTCGGCGCGGCCCGCCTCCGCTTCGCGCAGCAGCGCGGGATCCGATGCATCTCCAGAGAGCGCGACCAGCCCGTGCTGCTCGTACGCCTTCTTCACCAAGGAGGTGTCGCGATCGACCAGGGTCACGTGATGACCGAGCGACAGGAGGTGGGCGCTGACGGCCAGGCCCATGCGTCCGGCTCCCGCGATGACGACCTTCATGCGTGCTCCTCTGCATCCGAGGCGAGCTGCAGCAGCTCGCGATCGATCTCGTTGACCTCGGCATCCGCGATGTCCGCGGTCACGAGGCCGCGGCGCGCCGCGTCCAGAAGAGCGGCTTTTTGCCCCACCAGGAGCGCCGTGTCGACGACGTGGTCTCGGGCCGAGTCGCCGCCCGGGCGGCGCAGGATCTCTTCGGCCGCGATGACGCGGCGCTGGAATGCCGCGCGTCGCTGGGCGTGCTCGTGGCGCGACAGCAGCCCCGACGCCAGCAGCTCGTCGAGATCGGTCTGCCCGCGCCGCCCCTGGATGAGTCGGGCCTTGGCGCGCCCGAAGTCGACGTTGCCGGCCTGCAAGGTCACGCCGAGCCCTATCAGCAAGCGCTTGAAGGGCAGGGCCTGGGTCATCAGGGTGACGAAGGTCACGCCGAAGACGATCGTCACCAGCCTCTCGCGGTTGGGAAGCGTTGCGGGTAGCGCGAGCACGGCGGCCATCGACAGGGCCCCCTTGATGTTGCCGAGCACCATCACGTGTTGCCAGCGGGTTGGGATCTTCTCCTTGGTGAACAAGCGCATCACGCCGAACGTGCCGTACACGGCCACCGCGCGGCCGGCGTGCAGCGCCAGGAGCGCCAGGGCGATGGCGCCCGCCTCGCGCACCAGCGAGCCCGCCTCGATCTGCATGCCGACCAGGAGGAACAGCAGCACGTTGAGCGAGAAGCCGATGGTCTCCCAGAAGCCCTGGAGGGCCAGCATGCGCGAGGGCTCGAGCGAGACGCGGGCCTCGCGGCCGACGATCAGGCCGGCGACCACGACCGCGATGACCGGCGATGCGTGGAAGCGCTCCGAGATGAGCGCCGTCGCGAAGACGAGGACTAGCGATGCGAGAATCGTTGTGAGCTGGTCGGGGGCGCGACGCAGCACGAGCCCGCCCAGCACGCCGAAGCCTCCGCCGAGGGCGGCGCCGCCCACCATCGCTATGCCGAGGGCCCGACCGAAGTGGGGGGCATCGAAGGCTCCGGTCGCGACCACCGTGGTGGCGACGCTGACCAGGACGAGGGCGGTCCCGTCGTTGAAGAGGCTCTCGCCTTCCATGATGGCGGCGAGCCGGTGCGGCACCTTCACGCTGCGAAACGCGAGCAGAACGCTTACTGTGTCGGTGATGGCGAGCAGGGCGCCGAGCAGCAGCGACGTCGCGAAGGGGAGCGAAAGCGCGAAGGTCGCGACGCCCGCCGTGGCGACCAGCGACAGGCCCACGCCCGGCACCGCCAGCGCGAGGATCGGTCGACTGGCGCCGCGCATCGCGCCGGCGTCGGCGACCAGCGAGGCCTCGAAGACGAGGACTGGGAGAAACGCAACGAGCACGACTTCGGGATTGAGCGGCGTCTTCGGAAGCGCGTCGAAGAACACCAGCGCCAAGCCGACCAGGACCAGCGCGACGTTGTAGGGAACGCCCACGCGCTTGGCGCCGATCGCGACGGCCGAACCGACCGCGAGGACCACCATCAGCGCTTCGAGCTTCTCCCTCACCCGTCGGGTATACACGAGGTGTCGTGGCTGCCCGACCCCCCCAAGCGCTAGCGTTGCCGTCGGCGTCACCATCGCCGTCGCCCGGCTTCGTCGACGGCGTGAAGTGCTTCTTCTACGGCCTCGGATTCCTGTTGAAGACGCCGGGGACCTGGCCGCTCGCAATGGTGCCGGTCGTGGTCGTGCTCGCGCTCGGCGGCGCGCTCTCCAGCGCCGCGATCCATAACGTGCCGGGCTGGGTCGAGGGCCTCTACGTGACCCATGCAGGTGCCGACGGCGCGCTCGACACGGCGCTGTCGACCGTGCTCGTCGTGCTGGCGACGGTCATCGCTGTCATCGTCTCGTTCTTCGTCGCCTTCACGCTGGCCCAGCCGATCTCCGGGCCCGCCTTCGAGGCCCTGGTTCGCCGTCAAGAGGCGGCGCTGGGCGTTCCGCCGCGCCCCGAGACTTCGCTGCTGTCCGACGTCGGTCTCGCGCTGCGATCGAGCTTGATGGGCCTCTTGTTGGCCACACCGGTGCTCCTCATCCTCTTCGCGGTGAGCTTTTTCTTTCCGCCGGCGCAGGTCGTCACGGTGCCGCTCAAGGTTCTGGTCGGCACCATCGTCCTGGCGTGGGACGTGTGCGACGTCCCGCTTGGTCTTCGCGGCATCGGCGCCCGCCGGCGCAGCCAGATCCTCGGTCGCCACATCGGCGCCGTCCTCGGGATGGCGGCGGGCGTCGCGCTCCTCGCCTTCGTGCCCTGCGGGATCCTCCTCGCGATGCCGATCGGCGTGCTCGGCGCGACGCGGCTGGTCTTCGCGATCGAGCAGGCCGAAGGCCCGCTGCGTCTCTGACTTCGCGCGTCGCCGCGCGTCTGGACGATCGCGACGCTTTGACCTTGCCACCCCGCAGGGCAAAGTCCCATTCTGCCCGCGTGTTCGACCGATTTCTCCGAGCGTGCAGGCGTGAGCCCGTGGACGTCACCCCCGTCTGGTTCATGCGCCAGGCCGGCCGCTACATGCCCGAGTATCGAGCGCTGCGCCTGAAGCACACGCTCCTCGAGATTTGCAAACACCCGGAGCTGGCGACTGAGGTCACGTTGCAGCCGTTGCCCTTCGGCTTCGATGCGGCGATCCTCTTCGCCGACATCCTCTTGCCGCTCGAGCCGATGGGCGCGCCGTTCGAGTTCGCCAAGGGCGAAGGGCCGGTCATCCACGAGCCGATCCGCACCGAGGCGCAGATCGACAAGCTTCGCATCGTCGACCCGGAAGAGGGCCTGGGCTACGTGCTCGCCGCCATTCGGATGATCCGCAAGGAGCTCGAAGGCAAGACGCCGCTCATCGGCTTCGCCGGCGCGCCCTTCACCATCGCGAGCTACCTCATCGAGGGCGGCAAGAGCAGCGACTACCGCGTCACCAAGCAGATGATGTGGAGCGAGCCTTTGATGTTCGCCAAGCTCATGGGGAAGATCTCCGAGACGGTGCGTCTGCTGCTCCGCGCCCAGGTCGAGGCGGGCGCGCAAGCCGTGCAGCTCTTCGATTCGTGGGTCGGCTCCCTTGCCCCGGTCGACTACCGCACTCACGTCCAGCCCTGGGTCCGCGGCATCCTCCAAGATCTCGAGAAGACCGGCGTGCCCGTCATCCACTTCGGCATCCGCACCAGCAACATCCTGCAAGACATGCGCGACGCGGGCGGCACCGTCATCGGCCTCGATTGGACGATGCCCATCACCTCCACGTGGGATCGCATCGGCCGCGACAAGGCTGTCCAAGGCAACCTCGATCCGCTGCTGCTCTGCGCGCCGGTCGAGATCGCGCGCGCGCGCACCGAAGCGATCCTCGACGAGGTGGCGGGCGCCCCTGGGCACATCTTCAACATCGGTCACGGCGTCATCCCCGAGACGCCTCCCGACACCGTCAAGGCGGTCGTCGCACACGTGCACGAGCACTCCCGGCGCCTGCACGCCCAGCTGCGACAGCAGCCATGACCGCGCGGGTCGTCGTCGTCGGCGGCGGCGTGACCGGCCTCACCGCCGCGCACCGCCTGCTCGCCACGGCGGGCGATCGCGTGCGCCTCACCTTGCTCGAGTCGTCGGACCGGCTGGGCGGCAACGTCAGGACCTTCCGCGAAGGTGGCCTGGTCTTCGATGGCGGGCCCGACGCCTTCGTCGTCAACAAACGCGCCGCGTCCGACCTCTGCCGGGAGCTCGGGCTCGGTCCGCGGCTCATCGAGACCCAGGAGGAGAATCGCCGCGTCTACATCGGTCGCGATCGCGATCTTCATCTGCTGCCGGACGGCGTGGTGCTGACCATCCCGACACGCGTGATGCCGCTTGCGCGCACGAAGCTCCTGTCGTGGGCGGGCAAGCTGCGCATGGGCCTCGATTTGGTGCGACCGCCGAAGAAGGATGGGGTCGACGAGTCGATCGCGTCGTTCGTGCGCCGCCGTCTCGGCGACGAAGCCTACGAGCGCCTCGCCGATCCACTGATGGGCGGCATCTACGCCGGCGACTGCGAGGAGCTGAGCATCCAGTCGACGTTCCCCCAGCTCCCCGAGCTGGAGGCGAAGTACGGCAGCCTGGTTCGCGGCATTCTTGCGACCCGTCCCAAGCACGTCCCAGGCGTTCCTCCCCCCTCGGCGTTCTATGCGCTGAAGGGCGGCATGGGCGAGCTCATCGACGCGCTCGAGGCGAGCGTTCGTGATCGCGGCGGCGAGATCCTCACCGGCTTCGCCGTGAAGAGCGTCGGCCACGGGATGGCCGCGGGCGCGCGCCTGCGCGTCATCGCCGAGGACCGCGCTGGCGCCGCGCTGGCGCTCGATGCCGATCACGTGATCCTCGCGTCGCCGGCTCACGCCAGCGCACGCGCACTGGGAGAGCTGTCGCCGGCAGCGGCGCGCGAGCTGGGCGAGGTTCCTTACGTCTCGACCGCGACGCTGGTGATGTCCTTCGACCGCAAAGAGATCGCTCACCCCATGGACTCGGTCGGAATCGTCCTGCCCAAGAGCGCCGGGCGCCGCATCCTCGCCATCACCTTCGTCACCAGCAAATGGGAGGGCCGCGCGCCCGAGGGCACCGCGGTCCTCCGCGTCTTCTTCGGGGGCTACCGGCGCGAAGGAGACGCCGCCCTCTCCGACGAGGAGCTCATCCGCCTCGGCCGGAGCGAGCTGCACGAGGTTCTCGGCATCACCGCCGAGCCCCAGGTCGCGCGCGTCTTCCGCTACCCGAAGAGCAATCCCCAGCCCGTGGTCGGCCACAAAGACCGCCTTGCCCGCATCCGTCGCGCGGTGAGCGACGTCCCCGGCCTACATGCCGGCGGCGCCGCCTACGACGGCGTCGGCCTACCCGACTGCGTCCGCCAGGCCAACGAGATGGCGGCCCGCATCCTCGCGGAAATGGGCCGGACCGCGACGTAGCGAGGCCCTCGGCGGTCGATCCCCGACTGCGTTATCGTTGCATATGAAAGCATGTGCGAGCTGCTCGGGATGGAGTGCAACGTCCCCACCGACATCGTCTTTTCCTTCTCGGGACTCCGACGTCGAGGCGGGGGAACAGCGGATCACGCCGATGGCTGGGGCCTCGCTCTCTACGACGGCCCGTCGGCGCGCGCCTTCCTCGAGCCGACGGCCTGCCACGACAGCCCGCTCGCGCGCTTTCTCGCCGACAACCCGATCAAGACGCTCCTTGCGATCGGTCACATCCGCAAGAAGACCCGCGGCAAGCAGAGCCTCGCCAACACGCACCCCTTCATCCGTGAGCTGTGGGGCAAGCACTGGGTCTTCGCGCACAACGGCACGGTGAAGAGTGCCAAGACCCTCAAGCTCGGCAAGTACCAGCCGATCGGCGACACCGACAGCGAGCGCGCCTACTGCCACCTCCTCGAAGGCATCCGCGCGAGCTTTCGCGATCCCCCCAAGCCCCGCGAGCTCTGGGAAGCCGTCGCCGACATCGGCGGCCGCATCGGAAGGAAAGGCACCTTCAACTTCCTCATGGGCGACGGCCGCCACCTCTACGCACGGTGCGCCACCAAGCTCTGCTACCTCATTCGCAAAGCCCCTTTCGGCGAAGCAAGACTGCAAGACGACGACGTCACCATCGATTTTAGCGCCGTCACCACCCCCAAAGACCGCGTGGCCGTCGTCAGCACCGTCCCGCTCACCACCAACGAAGAGTGGACCCAAGGCGAGCCCGGCAACTTGTGGGTGTTTGATCAAGGCACATTAAAAGCGACCCTCCCCTCCGCGTAGGCCCGGTTCGGCCACGCTCTCCTCACCGCGTAGGCCCGGTTCGGCCACGCTCTCCTCACCGCGTAGGCCCGGTTCGGCCACGCTCTCCTCACCGCGTAGGCCCCGCTTCGGGCCACGCCCTACTGGCGAGGGCTTTTGTGCCGGGAGCGCCGGCGAGACGGGGTCGATGGCAAGGCGGAGGAGGAGCCGTACTTCCTGTACGGCGACGACGACAACGCAGCCAGCGGCCCCGTCTCGTCGGCGCCACCCGCACAAAAGAAAAACGGGCGCTGCGGCGACCTGGGGGGGGAAGGTCCAACGCAGCGCCCGAGAGGGCGAGCGGCGCACTGGTACCTGGGGGGAGGCCCTCAGTGCGACGCTCTGTTCTTACGCTAAGCAATGCACGTGCCAGGCGATGGCTTCTCCCAGAATCGGGCCGTTCGGACGGGAAGCGCATGATGGCTGCTGAAACCCATGTGGCAAAGCCGACGTTGTCCCGGCGTTCTCGAACTGCCAGATCGCAGATCTGAAACGGGCCGCATCATTTGCGAAAGATTTTAGGACAGGAACTCGCTTGAGCTCCGCTTTCTCGCAGCCGATGTGTCGTGGCCGCTTGGCTGGGTGGGGCGTGTGTGCACAAGCCTCCCGTGGGCTCCCTTGACCGTCGCTGGATCGGGCAGCTACGCTCGAAGCTCGAAACAGTGAAATTCCAGCGCTGGAGCACTCCTGTCGGAGCGCGACCGGTCGGGTCGTCTCGCCTCGCGAGAGACCTTGCCTCTCGTGGGGGCAGCGCTTTCCGCATGGGCCTCCCTCTCGGGGAGAATCGGGTGAGAACGCGAGCGTTCCGCCTCGGGGGATGGAGACGACTCGTGGGCGGGTGGGCTGATCGGTGAGCGACATCGACGAGAAGACTCGCGTCACTCAGGTCGTTCAGCCTCCGCCGGACGCTCAGGGGCCCAAGCACGTCACCGATTGTCTCGTCGTCATCTACACGAAGGAGCCGACGCTGCTCGGCAAGCGCTTCGTGCTCGACCAGTCGCCGACGCGTGTGGGTCGCGGCGCCGACAACCAGATCGTCCTCGACGGCGACTCGGTCTCGCGTCGTCACGCCAAGTTCGAGCTGCGCACCGACGCCTGGCTGATCGTCGACGAGGGCAGCACCAACGGCACGTACTGCAACGACGAGCCGATCTCGCGCGAGATGCTCCTCAAGAACGGTGACCGCGTGAAAGTCGGCCCGACGATCTTCAAGTTCCTCTCCGGCGCCGACGTCGAAGCGCAGTACCACGAAGAAATCTACCGGATGACCATCATGGATGGTCTCACCCAGACGCATAACAAGCGTTACCTCTACGAGGCGCTTGAGCGCGAGATCATCCGCGGGCGCCGCCACGAGCGCGAGCTCGCGGTGCTCCTCTTCGACATCGATCACTTCAAGCGCATCAACGACGTGCACGGCCATCTGGCCGGCGACTTCGTCTTGAAGGAGGTCGCGCGCATCGTGCAGGCCCGGATCCGTCGCGACGAGGTCTTCGCGCGCTACGGCGGCGAGGAGTTCGCGATCATCCTCCCCGAGACCAGCTTGCAGGGCTCGGTCGCGCTCGCCGAGACGCTGCGCCAGAAGGTGGAGGAGCACACCTTCCACTTCCAGCAGGACAGCATCAAATGCACGATCAGCCTCGGCGCGACGATCCTCGGCGACGGCGATCGGCAGGCGACCGATCTCATCAAGCGCGCCGACGAGCACCTCTACGAGGCGAAGCGCGGTGGCCGAAACCGCGTCTGCCACTAGGAGGGCGCTGGTTTTCGCCGATACCGCCCGCGATCCCGGCAGCGCGCGTGCTCACGTCCAGGCTCTACTGCCTGTTGC
>Ga0105046_10009717_pt1 | contig 15011 bp, 14 predicted proteins | sample MAT03_FD_78385 | JGI IMG/M metagenome (GOLD analysis project Ga0105046, IMG submission 78385) | Freshwater microbial communities from Lake Fryxell liftoff mats and glacier meltwater in Antarctica - MAT-03 (megahit assembly) | ecosystem: Environmental > Aquatic > Freshwater > Ice > Liftoff... | reverse complement strand
TCGAATGCGCCTATGGCGGCTCCGAAGGCGCGGGAAATGCCGATATCATGGTCAACGAACTGGGGCTGACCGGGTTGCCGTTCATCAATGTCTCCAACGGCTGCGCCACCGGTGGCAGCGCGCTGGCATCGGCGCGCAATGCGGTTGCAGCGGGCCAGGTCGATATTGCGCTGGCGGTCGGCTTCGACAAACACCCGCGCGGTGCGTTCAACGCCAGGCCGGGCGACTGGGGCCTGCCCGAATGGTATGGCGAAACCGGCATGATGCTGACCACGCAGTTTTTTGCGTTGAAGATCCAGCGCTATATGCAGATGCACGGCATCAGCCGCAGGACTCTGGGGATGGTCGCGCAAAAGGCGTTTCGCAACGGCACATTGTGCGAGCATGCATGGCGGCGCTCACCGGTCGATCTGGATACCATCCTCAATGCGCCGATGGTCAACGATCCGCTGACCAAATATATGTTCTGCTCGCCTGGCGAAGGCGCGGTGGCGCTGATTATCGCTTCGGAAAAGAAGGCGCGCGAACTGGGCGCAGACGGCGTCAAAATCGCCAGCATCGCGGTGCGCACCCGCCCGCCCGGATCGTTCGAGGTGTTTGCGCCCGCAATCAGCGTCGAGCGCGGCGGCAAGCCCACCGAGCTGGCCAGCAAGGCCGCCTATGAAGCTGCTGGCATCGGTCCGGAAGATATCGATGTCGCGCAGTTGCAGGACACCGAGTCCGGCGCAGAGATCATGCACATGGCCGAGAACGGTTTTTGCAAGGATGGCGAGCAAGAGCAATGGCTTGAGCAAGGGCGCACCGAGTTGAACGGCGCGCTGCCGGTCAACACCGATGGCGGCTGTCTGGCCTGCGGTGAGCCGATCGCCGCATCGGGCCTGCGACAGGTTTACGAAAACACCGTGCAGCTGCGCGGGCGCGGCGGCGCGCGGCAGGTATCTGGCAATCCCAAGACGGCTTACAGCCATGTCTATGGCGCGCCGGGGCTTTCTGCCGTCGCAATACTGGAGCGTTAGAATATGGGTGTGATGCAGGGCAAGGTGGCGCTGGTTTCCGGCGGCGCAGAGGGCATTGGCGCAGCGACCGGACGGCGCATCGTCGAAGAGGGCGGCAGCGTCGTGCTGGGCGATATCCAGATCGAAAAGGCACAGGCGCTGGCGAGCGAGCTTGGCGATCGAGCGGTTGCGGTGACGCTCGATGTGCGCGATCTGGCGCAATGGCAGGCCGCAGTGAAGACCGCGCAGGACCGGTTCGGCAAGCTGACCCATCTGGCCAGCATCGCCGGGATATCCGAACCCGGAGCGGTACCCGAGGTCGATCTGGAAAGCTGGCAGCGGACGATCGATATCAACCTCAACGGCACGTTCTACGGCTGCCGCGCTGCGATCCCCGCGATTGCCGCGTCGGGCGAAACCGGCGCCATCGTCAACATCGGTTCGATGCTGGCGCTGCGCGTCGGGGCAGGCTTTGCCTCGTATTGTGCGTCCAAGGCGGCGGTGACCGCGCTCACCAAGACCATCGCGCTCGATTGCGCCGCCAAGGGTCTGCCGATCCGCGCCAACACCGTGCACCCCGGCGCAATCCGCACCCCGATGTTCGAGCGCTATCTGGACGCGCTGCCCGGAACGGTCGAGGAGGTTGAAACCATGTTCGCAGCCAACCACCCGATGGGCCGGGTGGGCGAGGCGCACGAGGTGGTCAATGCCATCGTCTTCCTGCTGTCCGATCAGGCCAGCTTCACCACCGGTCTTGACTTTACGGTCGATGGTGGCGGCAGTTTCCGCAGCTGAGGGGCGTCTAGGCATGGCTGAACGGATCGATGCGCATTTCGTCGCGGCGGGCAAATTTCACGATATCGATTTTGCCCGGCTGGAGGTGCTCAAGCTGCTCGCCGAGCATGATTACATCCGCACCACGGTAGCCCATGATTATAACGGCGTGGCCGAGCGCCTGTCCGTCTGTCGTTTCCTCGTTACCTATACCTGCGATCTGATGCCCAGCCAGGCCGACACCCAGGCGATTCGCGCATTTGTCGAGAGTGGCGGGCGGTGGCTGGCGCTGCACGGTACCAATTCGATCCTGCGCTTTACCGATGCCGGTGTCGACAGCCCCGAAGAGCGGCCCGATGTCATGGAAATGCTGGGCACCCAGTTCAAGGCGCACCCGCCGATCGGCGCGCCGTTCACCGTCGAGATCATCGATACAGGCCATGATGTAACGCGCGGCATCGGCGATTTCGAGGTGATCGACGAGCTCTATCTGATGAAGCAGGTGAGCGATATTCGCATCCTGGCGCAGACGCGCTTTGCAGGCGAGGCGACCGGCTTTGTCGATGCCGACTGGCCTGCAACCGTGGTACCGGTGATCTATACCCGCTCGATCGGCAGCGGGGGGATTCTTTACAATACACTGGGCCATTGCCGGGGTCATTATGACCTGCCCGGCATGGCCGATTTCTACCCGCATCCTGAAAAATGCGCGTGGAATTATCCGATCTATTACGAACTGTTGCGCCGGGGCATCGTCTGGGCGACCGGAACTGGCGGGATTTGACGCATGGATATGGACTTCACCCCCGACGAACTGGCTTTCCAGCAGGATGTCTGCAGCTTCCTGAAAACCCACTTAGGCGAGCGGTTGATCGATGGCGCACGCCGCACGCCGGGCGTGTTCGTCGAGCCCGATATCGGGCTGGAATGGCAGCGCATCCTGCACGATAAAGGCTGGCTGGCGACGCACTGGCCAGTCGAAGATGGCGGCACCGGCTGGACGCCGGTGCAACGCTATATCTTCGAGAAGGAATGCGCGTTTGCCGGTGCCCCTGCGCTGCCCGTGCTCGGGCTGAAGCTGGTTGGCCCGGTGATCTGCCGCTTTGGCACGCCCGAACAAAAGGCGCGCTTTCTGCCGCGCATCCTGTCTGCGCAGGATTACTGGTGCCAGGGCTATTCGGAGCCCGGGTCGGGATCGGACCTTGCCAGCCTGAAGACACGTGCGGTGCGCGCCAGAGACGATGGCGGCGACCAGTACCGCATCACCGGATCGAAAATCTGGACCACGCACGCGCATTACGCCAACTGGATCTTCTGTCTGGTGCGCACCGACAATGAAGTGGCGCCGCAACGCGGCATCACCTTCCTGCTGGTGCCGATGGACCAGCCGGGGATTACCGTCACCCCGATCATCACCATGGCGGGCGATCATGAGGTCAATCAGGTATTCTTCGACGATGCGCACAGCAGCGTCGACAACCGCATCGGCGAGGAAGGTCAGGGCTGGACGATCGCCAAGTTCCTGCTGGAGAACGAACGCGGCGGATCATGCTTTGCGCCCAAGCTGATCGTCGATATCGAGCGGCTGATGGCGAGCGCCGGCACGGTGCCCAGCGGCGTCAACGGCGCGATGCTGCACGATCCGGTCATCGCGCGCAGGATCGCCTCGCTGCGGCTTCGCGCGCGCGCTTTCGAGATCACCGAACTGCGCATTCTTGCCGAAATCGCCAAGGGCAGCGCGCCGGGGCCGCAGACATCGATGGTCAAGCTGTTCTCGGCCAACCTGCGGCAGGAACTTGATACGCTGGCGATGGAGGTGCACGGCCTTGCCGGGTTGCAGCTTCCCGCCGAACGCCCGCTCTACGGCAACGAAGCCCCCGAACCGGTCGGGTCGGTCGCCGCGCAGATGGCCGCCGGGCGCTATCTCAACTCACGCGCCTGGACGATCTTCGGCGGATCGGACGAAGTGCAGAAGAACATCATCGCCAAGACGGTGCTGGGGTTGTGACGCGCGACGCTGGCAAACCCGATCATAAGCCGCAATTTAAAATAGGAACCCCCAATGGACATCACCCAGATCATGTACCGCCCCGGCCTGATGGCAGGCGAGCGCATCCTCATTACCGGCGGCGGTACCGGGCTTGGCAAGGTGATGGCCGAGGCGTTCCTTTATCTGGGTGCCGAGGTGCATATCTGCGGGCGGCGCGGTGCGGTGGCAGAGGCCGCTGCCGATGAACTGATGACCCGGCATGGCGGCAAAGTCGTCGCGCACGCCTGCGACATCCGCAAGGCCGATGCCATCGATTTTATGGTCGAGCAGATCTGGACGCAGCACGGATCGCTGACCGGGTTGGTCAACAACGCGGCGGGCAATTTTATCAGCCGCACCGAGGATCTGAGCATCAACGGCTTCAATGCGATCTCAGACATCGTGTTTCGCGGCACCTTTTACATCACGCACAACGTCGGCAAGCGGTTGATCGCAGAAAAGGCGCGCGGCAATTTTCTGGCGATCCTGACGACATGGATCTGGAATGGCGGGCCGTTCACCGTGCCATCGGCGATGTCCAAGGCGGGTATCAACGTGATGACGCAAAGCCTTGCCACCGAATGGGGTCGTTATGGCCTGCGCTTCAACGCCATCGCGCCGGGCGCGTTCCCCACCAAGGGCATGACCGAACGGCTTTCACCCGGCAATTCCAAAGGGTTGCAGGGACAGAACGCGGATCGCAACAATCCGATGGGCCGCGTCGGCGACATGCACGAAATCGCCAATCTGGCGGTGCTGCTGATGGCGCGCGGGGCAGATTACATCAACGGCCAGACCATCGCCATTGACGGCGCAGGCTATCAGGCCAACGCCGGCAATTTCTACCAGAGCCTGTCGCGGATGGATGACGAACAATGGGCGCAGATGGCAGCGATGATTCGCGGCGCGAACGACAAGGACAAGGCGCAGCGCACCACCTGAAGGCAAAGCGACGCACGCGCCTCCAAACAACTGTCACAGCGCCCGAAAAAACCCCGGTTTCATCGGTGATTCCGTAGCGTTTGAACATGCATTGCCTTAAGGTGTTGATCGGAGAGTCATATCGAATCAAGGGGTGAACCATGATCGAACAGCCGCGCCTTTTCAGCGAGCACGCCAAAGGTCGCAACAGCCCGGTCAATACACTGGCGCAGCGCGTCTCGATCCGCCGGGTCGAAGACATTCGCGATGCGGCGGTCGCCCTGCACGAGATGGCGCAGACACGCGGGTTTCGCGTTGCGGCGTGCGATGATATTTCGTCCAAGGAACCGATGGTCGATGCCGATGGTGGAATCATCAACGGAGAAATCTTTGGCTGGATGGCCGATGGCGAACGGTGGTGGGAGGATACACGGCTGGCGCTCAATTCGCCGCTGCCGCGCGCCTGCCGTTATGAAAGCGAGCCTTTCTGGTGCAATGAAACCGGAATATATGGGCGCTGGCGCAACGAATATCTCGAAGAGATGGACCTCACCGATTTTCACAAGCGCTCGCTGTGTTACGCCGCGATCATGGTACCGGTGCACCTGCCATTCGGCCAGATCGGGTCAGTCAGCTTCGTTCCGCTCGATACAGCGGTTACCGACCTGTCCGAGGCGTTTGAAAAACACGCCGATCTGATGGCGGCGATGACCCGCCGGTTCATCGCGGGCTATGTCATGGTGATGCGCACCAAGCGGCGTATACCGTCCGACTGCATGCTCTCCAAACGCGAGGTGGAGTGTCTGCGCTGGGCAGCGATCGGCAAGACCGACAAGGAGATCAGCATGATCCTCGAACGCAGCCACGCCACCATCCGCTATCACATCCACCGCGCCGGCGAGAAAGTCGATGCGGTCAATCGCAGCCAGACGATCTTCAAGGCCGGGCAATTGGGCTATCTGGGCGCAAGCGATTAGGGGCGCCCCAAAATCCTCCCCGAGACGGGGAGGTGGCAGCCTGAAAGGCTGACGGAGGGGAAGCCGGATTGCGCTATTTTTCCGAGCATTGCACCCAGCCTCCACCGCCTCGCGGTCCCCCTCCCCGTTTCGGGGAGGATGTCTTACCCCAACACCCGCACCGGATCGCTGCCGTCCCAGTCACGTGCCGCATCGGCGATCATCGCAAACAGGCCAGCGCTGCCGGTCGCCGGTTGCAGCACCTCGACAAGCGCGCCTGCGTTGGGCCGTGTTTCGGCAGGCCCGCAATCGGCATAGATCACCGCGCCGTCAGCCCCCACCTTGCCGGTGACCAGCACCAGCCCGCCGCCCGCCTCGACAGCGGCGCGCGCGGCGGCAATGTCGTCGGTGAGCAGGCAGATATGGTGCATCGCGCCGCCTTTGGGCAGATAATCGCCGCGATAGATCGAGGCCGCGTCGTTATCCTGCCGGATCAGTTCGATCTGCACATCGCCCCATTGCGCCAGCGCGATGGTGAAGCGGCAATCGGATGGCGCACCCATCAGCCGCATGTCGTCGAGCGCGATATTCTCCATCACGAAAAACGGGCCGACGCCCATGTTCTGCGTCCAGTGCGCCAGCGCGGCATCAAAATCATCGGGGACGAATGCAAGCTGCATCGGCTTGCCAAAGGCAGCGATCTGCATCGGCTTGCCGGGGGCAGCGGTGGTGCCCGGGTTCTTGGGCATGCTGGCGCGCTCCTACTGATTAAACCAATAGTGTCATTGGCCTGCTGCATTCTGCCATAATGCAATAAATTGCCATTGACCTATTTGGGAGGGCCTTGTGGCCGAGCGCGATCCGTCCGACAGCCTGACACCCGACTGGACGGGCTCGCGCCAATTGCGTGCGCGCGAAATCCTGCGCAGGATCGTCGCTACTGTCGCGCAGCAGTCCACCGATATGGCCGATGCGCCGTTGCCGCTGCACACGTCGGTCTATATCGGCGAAGCCCGTTTCCAGGCCGAGCGCGAGCATCTGTTTCTGGGCCAGCCGCTGGTCGCGGGGCTGACCGGCGATATCCTGGAACCCGGCGATTATCTGGTGTTCGATGCCGCTGGGCCATCAATTCTGGTGATTCGCGGCAAGGATGGCGTGGTCCGCGCCTTCCGCAACCTGTGCACGCATCGCGGCGCGCAGCTGGTCGAACAGGCCGAACCCTATTCGGGCAAGGCAAGCCGCATATCCTGCCCGTTCCACGCCTGGACATTCGATAACCTGGGCAAGCTGGTCGGCCAGCCGGGCAAGGCGGGCTTTGCCAATTGCGACATCGGCGCGCGCGATCTGCTCGAACTGCCCTGTGCCGAGCATCTCGGGCTGATTTTCGTGCGCGCATCCGAAGGCGAGCCCATCGATGCGGCCGCGCATCTGGGCGACTTTGCCGATCAGCTGGCGCTGATCGAGCTGCACCGCGCAGTGCCGGTCAAGAAGGGCATATTGCACGCCGAATCGAACTGGAAGTTTGCGCTGGACACCTATGGCGAGGGCTATCATTTCGGTGCGCTGCATGCCTCGACCATCGGCCAGACGCATTTTAACGACATGTCGGTGCTCGAACGCTTCGGACGCCACCACCGCATCAGCTTTCCCGACAAGACGATGGCCGATCTGGTCGGCAAGGATGAGGCCGAATGGCCCGAGACCGAATATGGCGGGGTGCATTACCTGTTCCCCAACACGGTGATCTTTTTTGGCGCGGTGACGCCGGGGGTTTATTTTACGCAGGTGTTTCGGCTGTTCCCCGATGGCGTCGGCAAGACGCGTTGCCAGTTTGCGGTATATGCGCCGTTTGGTGTCATCGACGAAGCCTATCGCGGCGTCTGCGAGATGGCTTATGATGCCACCGCCGAGGTGGTGCAGAGCGAGGACTATCGTGTCGCAAGCTATGGCTATGCCAATCTGAAGACCGCGCCTGCCGATTTCCGCGTCGTGCTGGGCGCAAACGAGAGCGCACCCCAAGCGGTGCACAAGCATATTGCCGAAGCGATCGGCATGCCTTTGTAAAAATATGCCTTTGTAAAAATACGTTGCTGCCCTGTATCGTCAGGGAAAACCAAACATGACCAGGAGAGCAATACCCATGGAAGATGCGAGCCGGACCTACCCCGCCGACCGCTGCCCTGCGATGACCGTCGATGACATTCTGGACCTCGACAGCAGGACGGTACCCGCCGAGGTGCGCGACGACAGCTGGCGCGATCTGGGCACCGATGCGGTCGATGCCGAGCGCTATACCAGCGCGGCGTTCTTCGAGGCTGAAAAGAAGCACATGTGGCCCAACGTCTGGCAGATGGCGGCGCGCGAAGACGAGATGCTGCAACCGGGCGATTATGTCGTCTACAACAATGTCGGCCGCTCCTATCTGATCATGCGGCAGCAGGACGGATCGGTAAAAGCGTTTCACAACGTCTGCCTGCATCGCGGCCGCAAGCTGCGCACCGAAAGCGGATCGGCCGATGATCTGACCTGCCCGTTCCATGGCTTTGCCTGGGCCACCACCGGCGCGATCAAGCATATCCCGTGCGAATGGGATTTCACGCATCTTAAAGAGCGCGACATGAGCCTGCCCGAATTGCGCGTCGAACGCTGGCAGGGCTTTATCTACGTCACCGAAAGCACCACGCAGGTGTCGCTGCGCGATTATATCGGCAGCGAGGTCTATGATCGCTTCTCGCGCTGGCGGCTCGACGAATGCTATACCGCGTTGTGGATCGGCAAGGTGATCAACGCCAACTGGAAGGCGGTGTCAGAGGCGTTCATGGAGGCCTGGCATTCGATCGTCACCCATCCGCAGATCCTGGCTTATACCGGCGATGCCAACACCCGCTATTCGATGTGGGGCGATCATGCCAATCTGGCGCTGACCCCGTTCGGGCTGCCCAGCCCGCATCTGGCCGCCGACAATCTGAGCGAAGACGATATCATCGCCGCGTTCAGCCGCACCTCGGGTCGCTCGGCGTCGCTGAAGGGGCGCAAGCTGGGCCAAGGCGAAACCGCGCGCAAGGTGATGGCACAGACCAACCGCGCCAATTACCTGGATGCGCTGGGCTATGACAGTGCGGACATTTCAGACAGCGAGATGCTCGACGCCTTCACCTACAACATCTTCCCCAACCTCTCGCCGTGGGGCGGGTTCGTTCCCAATATCGTCTATCGCTGGCGGCCCTGGCCCGACCAGAACGCAACACTGATGGAAGTGCGGCTGCTGGCGCGCAAGGCCAGCGACGCTGCCATGCCCGAAGCTGCCGAGATGCGCTTTCTGACTCCCGAACAGCCATGGGCATCGGTGGCGGAATGGGGCGGGCTGGGCGAAGTGTTCGATCAGGACATGGAGAACCTGCCGTATGTGCAGGAAGGGCTGATCGCATCGGCCAACAACCGCGTCGAACTGGGCCGCTATCAGGAGGGCCGCATCCGGCAGTTCCACCAGACGATGGACAAATATCTCAGCGGGCAGTTGCCCTGAGCTTATTACCAAACCCGCACCCCCTTCCCGTCTGTCCCAAGCCAAGTTGAGGGATGTGCCGCAAGGGGTTGCGTAACGTCCCTCGACTTGGCTCGGGAACACGCGAGGGGTGTTCAGGAGATTGAATATATGGCGTTTAGCGGCTCCACCGACGACCAGATTGCGATCCGCGCGCTGATCGACAGCTATGCCGATGCGGTGTTCCGCCGCGATGCGGATGCATGGGGGGCGACCTGGGCACAAGACGCGCTGTGGAACCTGGCCGGGACGCACGTGCGCGGGCGCGATGCGATCGTCGGCCTGTGGGTGCAGGCGATGGCAGGCTTCCCGTTCGTGGCATTCTTCGCGCAGGTCGGCAGCATCATCGTCGATGGCGACCAGGCGACAGGCCGGGTTTATACCCACGAATATCTCGAACTTGCCGATGGTTCGATCAGCCGCCCGGTCGGGCAGTATCTCGACGTATACGCCCGCACCGCCGACGGCTGGCGCTTTGCCGAGCGGCACTTCAGCATCCTCAAGGAGACGCACACATCATGAGTTCAACCGCCACAGGAATTGTCATCGCCGGCGAAGTCGATTTCCCGCCTGAAAACCGCGCCGGAGCGCTGGCGGGGGCTGGTGACCTGATCGCGATGGCGCTCGCCGAACCGGGCTGCCGCCATTATGCGTGGAGCGCCGATCCGCATGATCCAGGCAGGGTGCATGTCTTCGAAGAATGGGACAGCGCCGATGAATTGCAGGCGCATCTGCAAGGCCCCGCCTACAGGCAAATGCTCGCGCATCTGGGCGGGTTCAGCATCCTGAACGCTGTGACCCGCAAATACCGTTTTGACCTGCAGGAGCCGGTCTATGGCGCAGACGGTATCGCCACCGCGCGCTTTACAGCAGGAGCCGACGCATGACCGACCTTACAGCCAAGACCGCCATCGTCATCGGCGCTGCGGGTGACCAGAACATGGGGCAAGTGATCGCGCGCGCGCTTGCTGCTGCCGGTGCAAAAGTCATCGTCTCGGGCCGCAAGCGCGAGCCGCTCGACGCGCTGGCGTCTGACATCGGCGGCGAGGCGGTCACCTGTGACATTACCACCAGAGCCGATATCGATGCGCTGTTCGATGGTGTGCTGGCGCGCCACGGCAGCGTCGATATCGCAATCAACGCCACCGGATGGGGGCTGATGAAGCCTTGGGCCGACATCACCGATGACGATCTGGCGGCCATGGTCGCGCTGCAGTTTACCGGCGTCCACCATTTCCTCAACGCCTGCCTGCGCACGATGACCCATGGTGGATCGGTGATCCAGATATCATCGGCCACCACGCAATGCGTGATGTTCGACCACGCCGCCTATATCGGCACCAAGGCCGGATCAGAAGCGCTGATCCGCTGCTTTGCCAACCAGTACGGGTGCCGCGGCATCCGCGCCAACATCGTCTCGCCGGGGCTGACCGCCACACCGATGGCCGCAGCCGCGCTCGCCGCACCGGGGCTTGAGGCAGCCTTTACCAGCGAGTATCCGCTGGGACGGATCGGTACGGCGGACGATATCGCGCATGCGGTGCTGTGGCTGTGCGATGATCGCAGCTTTGTCACCGGACAGAACATCCACGCCAACGGTGGTCTCACGCTGCGCCGCAACCCGCGCCCCGAAGAAATCGCCGCTGCGATCGGCACGGCGATGGCTGAGCTGGCGCAATGATTCAGCCGCTGCTCTCGCTGGCATCAGGCGTTCTGCCGGAATTCAGTCCCGAGCAAACCGCAGCAGCCGCGATCGCCGCCGGATGGCCCGCGGTGGGCATCTGGGTGGAACCGGCGACCTGGACTGCCGCGACCGCCGCCGATGTGCGCAGCCGCACCGCCGATGCAGGTATCGTGGTGCTTGATGTCGAGGTGGTCTGGCTGAAACCCGGTGACGACGACCCCGATCACTTCCGGATCATCGATGCAGGGGCCGCCATCGGCGCGCGCAACGTGCTGGTGGTCAGTTCCGATCCCGACCCGCAGACAAGCGCCGACAAGCTGCGGCGGTTGACCAACCATGCCGCCGAGCGCGATATGCGTGTCTGTCTGGAGTTTGCCGCATTCACCGAGGTGAAATCGCTTGCCGCTGCGCTCGATATCATCGAACGCACCGGCCATCCCGATACAGGCCTGCTGATCGATCCGCTCCATTTTGCGCGCACCGGCGCAACGCCTGACATGCTGCGCGGCATCGATCCGCACCGCCTGCCCTATGCACAGTTCTGTGACGCACCCGCCCGCGGCCCCTCACCGCAAGACGTGCCCGCGATCATCCACGAGGCGCTCGACCTGCGGCTGGATGTCGGTGCAGGCGATTTGCCGCTGCGCGCGCTGCTTGGCGAGCTTCCCCCCGGCATCCCGCTCAGCATCGAAATGCGCTCCAGGCCGCTGCGCGATGCGTTTCCTGATGGAACCGAGCGCGCGCGTGCGCTGATGACTGCAACCCGTAGCGGAATGGCGGTGTTGAGCGCCTGACCGGCCGGCTCCACCGGGTTCATTTACCCTTATTATGCGCATCTGCTGGATCATCGCGAACGTAACGCTATAGTGGCAACCAATCTGCCCGCGCATTCGGGTCGCAACCAGAGGGCCAACTATCACGTGAAGAAAGCTGCTGTTATCGGGTCTGGATTTGGCGGGCTGGCGCTCGCTATCCGTCTGCAATCTGCCGGAATCGCCACCACCATCATCGAAGGCCGCGACAAACCGGGTGGCCGCGCCTATTTTTGGGAGAAGGACGGCTTTACCTTCGACGCCGGGCCAACCGTGATCACCGATCCGCCATGTCTTGAAGACCTGTGGGCACTCACCGGTCATCACATCAGCGAAGATGTCGATCTGATGCCGGTGATGCCGTTCTACCGGCTGAACTGGCCCGATGGCACCAATTTCGATTATTCCAACGACGAGGCCAGCCTGCGCGCCGAGATCGAAAAGCTCAACCCTGCCGATGTCGCAGGCTATGAGAAGTTTCTCGAGTATAGCGCTGGCGTCCATGACGAAGGCTATCTGAAGCTTGGCCACAAGGCGTTTCTGGACTTTGCCAGCATGATCAAGGCGGCACCTGCGCTGATGAAATATCAGGCTTGGCGCTCGGTCTATTCGATCGTTTCGTCGTTCGTCAAAAACGAGAAGCTGCGCGAAGCCTTGTCATTCCACACGCTGCTGGTCGGCGGCAATCCGATGAAGACCAGCGCGATCTACGCGTTGATCCACAAGCTGGAAAAAGACGGCGGTGTCTGGTTTGCCCGGGGTGGCACCGGCCGGTTGATCGCAGGCATGGTGACGCATTTCGAACGGATCGGTGGTACCATGCGGCTCAACGACCCGGTTACCGAGATCGAGACGATGGGCGACAAGGTGACCGGAGTGCTCACCCTCAGCGGCTGGCGCGAGAGCTTCGATGCGGTCGCCAGCAACGCTGATATCGTCCACAGCTATCGTGATCTGCTCGGCAAGTCAGGCCGCGGCAAGCGCGCTGCGGCAAGCCTCAAGAAAAAGAAGTTCTCGCCATCACTGTTTGTCGCGCATTTCGGCATCAAGGGCGACTGGCCGGGTATCCCGCACCACATGATCCTGTTCGGGCCACGCTATAAGGGCCTGCTCAACGACATTTACGATCATGGCGTGCTGTCCAACGACTTCTCGCTGTATCTGCACCATCCGACCGTCACCGACCCCAGCATGGCACCACCGGGACACAGCACCTTCTATGTGCTCTCCCCGGTGCCGCATCAGGGCAAGCTGCCGATCGACTGGAAGGAAATGGGACCGATCTATGAAAAGCGCATCCTCGACGAGATCGGCCACCGGCTGATCCCGGACATCCACGAGCGCATCGTCACCAGCTTCCATTACACCCCGGCCGATTTCAGCACCGATCTGAACGCGCATCTGGGCAGCGCCTTCAGCCTTGAACCGCTGTTGACGCAAAGCGCCTTTTTCCGCACCCACAACCGCGACGATGTGATCCCCAACATGTATTTCGTCGGCGCGGGCACGCATCCAGGCGCAGGCATCCCCGGTGTGGTCGGCAGCGCCAAGGCCACGGCGGCGTTGATGCTGGAGGATATGCTCTAAAAAAAACCTCCCCCCTCAGGGGAGGTGGCAGCGCGCAGCGCGGACGGAGGGGAGGCGGGATTGTGCCCGGTTTAGATCGATTCTTGATCTCTCCGCCCCTCGACTGCTTCGCAGCCGCCCTCCTCATATCGGGGAGGATTTATGCGGCTTGCCTCGGCATGGTTTTCCGGCGAAGGACCAACGGTCATTTACTTAGGAACCTGTCCACATGACCGCCCCCTTTCGCCGCCTTGCCATCTATTGCGGGTCGGCAACACCGGCTGACCCTGTGTATATCGAGAACGCCCGAATGGTCGGTGCGACGCTAGCCGGGCGCGGCATTGGCGTTGTCTATGGCGGCGGTCGGCTGGGGCTGATGGGCGCGGTGGCGGATGCTGCGCTGGACGCGGGCGGCGAGGTGATCGGCATCATTCCAGAAGCGCTCGTCAAGGCCGAGGTCGCGCATTGCGGCTGCACCGAGCTGCACGTCGTGCCCGGCATGCACGCGCGCAAGCAGCTGTTCACCGATCTGGCCGATGGCTTCATCGTGCTGCCCGGCGGTGTCGGCACGATGGACGAGCTGTGGGAGGCGATCAGCTGGTCGCAGCTGGGCTATCACACCGATCCGGTCGGGCTGCTCAATGTGGGCGGTTTTTACGATCAGTTGATCGCCTTCAACCGGCACATGATCAGCGTTGGCTTCATCCGCCCGCAGCATGCCGATATCCTGCTCGTCGATGATACGCTGGACGGGTTGCTGGCCAGGATGGAGGCCTATCGCCCGCACCAGTCGATCTTTGCGATGACGGCAGATGATTTGTAGGAATATGTCAGTTTCCGGTTCTCCCGCGAAGGCGGGAGCCAACCTCCTGCGATGGCACCCGGCACAACGGTCAGGTGATGGGCCCCTGCCTGCGCAGGGGAGCGCGAAACATGGATAGACTCGCGCTTGTCGCCTATGCTCGCAATGCCATTGCGCTTGGCTCCAGGTCCTTTGCCCTCGCCTCGCAGCTGTTCGACCAGCCAACACGCGAAAACGCCTGGCTGCTTTATGCATGGTGCCGCAAGTGCGATGATCTGGCCGATGGGCAGGACATGGGCCATGGCATGAGCGCGGTCACCGACGCCAAGGCGCGCGTCGCCTATATCCGCGCGCAGACCGAAGCCGCGCTCGCCAGCGAGCCGACCGATGATCCCGCCTTTGCCGCGCTGGCGCTGGTCGCCGCCGAGTGTCGCCTGCCGCGACGCTATGTCCTCGATGTGATCGATGGCTTTGACTTGGACGCCGACGAATGGCGACCCCGGCACGAGCGCGACCTGTATCAATATTGCTATCATGTCGCAGGCGCGGTCGGGCTGCTGATGGCGATCGTCATGGGGGTCGCTCCCGAAGACGAGGCGACGCTCGACAGGGCATGCGATCTGGGACTGGCGTTTCAGCTCGCCAATATCGCGCGTGACCTGTCCGAAGACGATTCGGTGGGCCGCTGCTATCTGCCGGTCGAATGGCTGTCGGAGGTCGACATCCCGCCCGGACAGCACATGAAACCGTGGTTGCGCCCGCAGCTGGTCGCACTGGCGGCGCGGCTGGCGAACCGGTCAGAAGCGCACGAGGCATCGGCGCGGGTCGGCGCTGCAGGTTTGCCGTTTCGCGCGCGCTGGGCGGTGCTGGCGGCAGCGGGCATCTATGGCGATATCGCGCGCGAGGTGCGCAGGCGCGGCCCTGAAGC
>Ga0105046_10009716_pt1 | contig 15012 bp, 9 predicted proteins | sample MAT03_FD_78385 | JGI IMG/M metagenome (GOLD analysis project Ga0105046, IMG submission 78385) | Freshwater microbial communities from Lake Fryxell liftoff mats and glacier meltwater in Antarctica - MAT-03 (megahit assembly) | ecosystem: Environmental > Aquatic > Freshwater > Ice > Liftoff... | reverse complement strand
TCCTGCGTGAATTTCGCTTGTGGACGCACAAGCTACTGGTGCAAACCTTCCGGCACACGACTCTGGCCGACTTGGTGGTCTGCATCACGCAAGATGCGGAATGTGCCAGAGCCATCCGTGGGACGGGCATGGTGGCGATTGAAGGCGACCCCACCGATGATACGATCCTCGCTTTGGCCGGTATTGACCACGCCCAAGCCTTGATGGTCATGGAAGAAAACGACACGGAAACCCTCTTAGTCGTCCTGACTGCCAATACCCGCAACCCCAATCTGATGATTACGGCTGGGGTAGACGAAGAAACCTTCTCGCCCAAGCTGCTGCGGGCGGGGGCAAACCACGTCATCGGGCCGTCCGAAATCGCCGCGCAGTTCTTAAATAACTTGACCTTCCGCCCCGCCGTCAACGAGTATTTCTCGTCGATCCTGTTCGATCAAGAGGCCGAGGGCTGGCACGTCCTCCAGATTTTCATGTACGATGACTCGCCGTGGTTGGGTCGTCCGGTCAGCGAACTAAACTTTCAAGGGCGTTTCAACGGCGCAGGTCTATTAGCCGTCCGCCGTGGCGATGGCACGTATGCCTACTCCTTCACCCCCAACGATGTATTCGAGGAAGACGAGGTGGTCTTAATCATCGTCCAAGAGGATTCGATTACGCCAATCTTCAAAGACAGTCGCCCAGCACAAAACTACCGCGCCATTGGCAATTCATGGCAGCGGTTGGTCAGTACCGAACCGGAAACCCGTGGCGACACCCCGCTGGCGATGATCGAATCAGAAGCCGCGGCCAAACAGTTGCACAATCATTTCATCATCTGCGCGGGCGGGCATGTGGCCGAAAGCGCGCTACGCCATATCGCCCCAGAACGACCCTTTGTGGTCATCAGCCCAGACAATCAACTGACCTCCAACTTACTCAAACGAGGGTTTCGGGTGATCCACGGGCGCACCACTGATGACGAGGTGCTACGGAAGGCGGGCATCGACCGCGCCCTAGCCATCATGATCGCCACCGATGACAAAGCCTCCAGCGTCATGGCGACCCTAACCAGTCGGACGCTGAATAAGCGCGTGCTGATCACCGCTACTGCCAAAACCGACGATATGGTCGCCAAGCTGTACCGTGCGGGCGCAGACCGCGTGATTAACCCGTCTCGAATCGCCGCCCAATTTTTGCTCTTGGCGACGACCCGTCCTGTTGTTAGCGATTTTATGAATTATGTCCTGTATAATCGTGCCACAGGACTTGAAACAACTGAACTCTATATTGAAGATGATTCTCCGTGGGCTGGGCGTTCGATTGCATCCCTAGAAATCACTCGTGATTACGAGGCACAAATTATCGGAGTGCGTCTGCCCAATACCCAACTCATCTACACGCCGCGAGGGTCGCATATCATTGAATCAGGACAGGTCATCATCGCCATCACAACCATGCAGAAATCTGACACCCTGCGTGAATTTGCTTACGGCGCGGCGCGGCGTAGCCCCCAAACCCTGCGGACAAACCTCAGTGAAAAACGCCCACGGCGGATGTAAACGCTAAGTCCTATCAATCAAAATGGAGAATCGTAATTATGGCAGAAAAAATTCTCGTAGTGGATGACGATGTAGAAAGCCTCAAGCTGATTGGCATGATGCTCAAACGTCAGGGCTACGATGTGGTCATGGCGAATTCGGGCAACCAAGCCCTGATGAAAGCCGGGATCGAAAAACCCCAGTTGGTCATCCTCGACGTGATGATGGCCGATATGGATGGCTATGAGGTCTGCCGCCGTCTGCGCGGCAACCCCGACACTCGCGCCATCCCCATCATCATGTTCACCGCCAAGACCTTAATTGATGACAAGGTGGCGGGGTTCGAGGCGGGCGCGGACGATTACCTGACCAAGCCCACCCACCCCGCCGAATTGGCCTCGCGCATTAAGGCCGTTTTGGGGCGTAACGCCACAGCCAGCCAGCACTTACGCCCGCAGGGCATCTCTGTCGGCATCTTGGGCAGCAAGGGCGGCATCGGCACAACCACTGTCGTCGTCAATATGGCCGCCGCGCTCGCCCTAACCAAGCAGCGCCCCATCGTGGCCGATTTTCAGCTTGGCACAGGCTCCGTCGCCGCACAGTTTGGCCTGACCGGGAAGTTAGACGGCATGGCAACGGTACTCACCCGCCCCATCCCTGAAATCCGCGGCCCACTGGTCATGCAGCACCTCATCAATCACACCACCGGCGCACGAATTTTGGCCTCGTCTGCCGATCCTAAAGAGGCACATACCAAGTATTCCTTAGATGCCGCCGTCTCCACGCTCAAGGCGCTGAAAGGTCTAGGCACACACATCCTATGTGACCTCGGCACAGGTTACACCGAAATGACCGCAAAACTCTTGTCATCGTTAGACCGTTTGGTCGTGTTGGTCGAACCGATCCCGATGGCGATGAGCGCCGCCGAACAACTTCTGACCGCCCTCCGAGGCGACTTCACCGGCAAGCCCATCCACTTGGTCGTGGTCAATCGCAGCCCTTTGGCGCGTTATACCATCACATGGACGGATGTCGAAGCGCGGTTGGGTCAATCGGTGGCTGGGATGGTTTCTGCCGCGCCAGAAGTGGCCTATCAAGCTTTAGAAACCGGTCAGCCGATTGTGGTCTTACAGCCCAACGCTGTGGTCTCCAATCAACTGATTAAGCTGGCGCAGACCGTCCAAAACTAATGGCTGACGACTGTATTGCTAAACCATTAAGGCCGATGAGTCGTCGGAAACCGCACAGTCTGTTACCATCTATCCATCAACCGATTTTTTCATCGGCACAGCACAAGGTCTTTAATCTGTGACGACAACTCTGGAACAAAAACTGGACGCCTACCGGCGCATCCTCGATATTAGCAAGCAGTTGAACTCAACCTTAGAGTATGGCGCACTGCTTCAGCAGATTGTGGCCTCAGTCGTCGAAATCCTCAATGTTGAGGCGGCGTCTATCATGCTCCAAGACCCCTCTACGGGTGAACTGCGTTTTGAAATCGCCTCGAATCTGAAGGCTCATGAGACCGAGCGCCTCGCCGTCCCGCTAGACCGTAGCATCGCAGGCTGGATTTTCACACACGGCGAGCCGCGAGTGATTGAAGATGTCACCAAAGACCCCAAGCACTATCGACAGGTCGATAACGACACCCATTTCATCACGCGCAATATTTTGGGTGTGCCGCTGCGGACGCATACCAAAGTCATCGGCGTGGTTCAGGCCTTAAACAAAAAAGACGCCGAGAAATTCAGCGGTGAGGACATTAACCTCCTCACCGTCCTCGCCTCACAAGCGGGAGTCGCCATCGAAAACGCACGGCTGTTCCAACAAAGTGATTTCATCGCGGAAATTGTTCACGAACTCCGCACGCCGTTGGCCGCCCTGCGCGCCAGCACAGTTCTACTCAAGCGACCCGACCTCCCCGCAGCCAAGCGGGATGAGGTTCACCAACTTCTAGAAGAAGAGACCGAACGCCTGATCGCCTTAACCACTGACTTTCTCGACCTCGCTCGACTGGAGTCTGGACGGGCAGAGATGGACAGACACCCCTTTGAACTCGGTCAATTGATTCACGACTGCACAAAGTTGGTGCAACCCCAAGCCGACGGTAAAGACATCACGATTGAGTTCGACATCCCCTATTTTGAACTCAGTGGCGACAAATCAAAACTCAAACAAGTGATCTTAAATTTACTCACCAACGCCATCAAATATAATCGCGCCGGTGGACAAGTTTATGTCACAGCTTTCCTCAACGACATGAAATATATCCAAGTGGATGTGCGCGATACCGGCTATGGCATCCGCGCAGAAAACTTGCCCAATATGTTCCGCAAGTTCTATCGCGTGGCAGACACGGCTGGCACAGTTCAGGGGACGGGCTTGGGCTTGGCGATTTGCAAACACATCATCGAGGCGCATGGCGGCAACATCTGGGTTAACAGCATCGCGGATAAGGGGTCGGTGTTTTCGCTCTCGTTACCGGTTTAACCCGCCGGAACATCACATCTCTAACAGCACTTTCAACGTCCCCGACTGCGCCGCGGCTTGCATGGCTGTCAGGCCGTCTGACAATGGGTAGCGCGCCTCAATCAACGGCGCAGTATCAATTAAGCCGTGTTCCAACGCCCGTAGCGCCGCAGCAAATGGGCCACAACGACTCCCCATAATTTTGATTTCATCGACCACCGCACGGGTGAGGTCGGCTTGGGGTAATCCATCGTAGGTGCTTTTCAAGACGATTGTCCCACGCGGGCGCACCAAATCTAGCGCCGCCGCAAAGCCGCCCGATTCGCCGGTACAATCAACCACCAGATGAGCGCGATTGTGGGGCAAATCGGCCAGTTTTACGGCCTCAATCCCCCACTGGTTGAGCAATTTAGCCTGATGTTCGCGCCGAACCACGGCGCGCACCCGTGCGCCAGTCAGCTTTAGGACTTGGGCGCACAACATCCCCAGTTTCCCCGCGCCAATCAAGATGATTTCATCGCGTGGGGAGATGTGGGTCGCCTCGATGATTTGATAAGCAGCTGCCAACGGCTCGGCAAACACGGCTTGGTCATCGGTCACGCCGTCAGGGATACGGTGCAGCACCGAACTACTCAACGCCAATTCATCGGCAAAAGCGCCGTCATGGTTACGGATGCCAACCGTGGCACGCTCACGGCATTGGCTGGGGATTCCTTCGCGGCACAGGTCACATACCCCGCACGCCACATTGATTTCCCCAACCACCCGCGCCCCTAACCAGTCCGCCGCGCCTTCAATGACCTCGGCGGTGAACTCATGCCCCAGCACCCCCCGAAAGTTCAGATACCCCTTCACCAATTCGAGATCGGTATTGCAGATGCCCGCCCGTCGAATTTTCAATCGTACCTGCCCCGGCTGAAGCACCGGAGTCGGATAATCTGAAGTATAGGTTAAACCTTGTTCAGTGAGTGCCAGCGCACGCATAAAAAACCCCTTAAACCCCGTCGTTTTCAAGCGGCAGCGGTGATGGCAACAGGCCGCCAATCCGCGACATGAACGGCAGTTCGCCTTTTTCCCACGCCACCAACAACGGCGCGGCGGTGAAAATCGACGAATACGTCCCCGAGACCAACCCTATGAATAGGATAGCGATAAATTGCTTAATCGTCTCGCCGCCAAACAGCAAAATCGCTGCCATGATGAAGAAGGCGTTAAGCTGCGTCGCCAGCGAACGATGAATCGTCTCCCAAATGGATCGGTTGACAATCGTCTCATACGGCTCACCCAAATATTGTGGGATGTTCTCGCGGATACGGTCAAACAACACAATCGAGTCTTGGACGGAATAGGCCAAAACGGTCAAGACCGCCGTCAGAAACAGCGCATCAACCTCCCAGCCGAAGAACAGCCCCATAATCGAAGCCAAGCCCATGACCACCAACACATCGTGAACCATCGCGGCAATCGCGCTTAGGCCATACCGTAGCGCATTCGGCACGGTGCGAAATGCGATGATGATGAAGAACGAGACGATAAAACTGGCGGCCAACACTGCAAAGAACGCCGCCCGCCCCACTTCCGCGCCAATCGTCTCGCTCACGCGCTCAATTTGTGTGCGCTCGCGATCCAATAGACTGAATTGGTTCAGATTATCCAAGATTTGCTCGGTTTGCTCTTGCTCAAGGAATGATCCTCGCACCGACCAACGCTCAGAACCGTCATCCAACGTCAGACGTTGAACCGTCAGGCTACGGTCATCGTATTCTGCAAACGCCTCGCGGATGTTGTTTTCGGTGATGCCCGTCTCAAAGAATGACAGGTCATAAATGCTGCCACCCACAAAGTCGATGCTGAGGCGAAACGGCGCGCCAGTCGTGATGGTGCTGTAAACCATCGCCAACAGGCCGGGGACGATCAGGAAAGCCGAGATGATGAAGAACCAACGGCGCTTCTCTACAAGGTTAAACATGGTTTAGTGTTCTCTCTGGCCTTAAGCGCCTAGCAGCCACTTCTTCTCGGACAACGGCTTTTGCAGCCATGACGCGAGGAGATACAAGAATGTGCGGGTGACGATCACCGCCGTGAATAGATTGATCAACAAGCCCAAAATCAACGTGATGGCGAACCCGCTGACCACGCTGGCTCCCGGCGTCTGACCGAAAAAGAACAACACCGAACAAATGATGATGGTTGAGATGTTCGAGTCGCGGATACTGCCCCACGCCCGGTTAAAGCCCAAGTCCAACGCCATCCCAAGCGGTTTTCCAGCGCGGAGTTCTTCCTTCATACGCTCGAAAATTAAGATATTGCCATCCACCGCCGTGCCAATCGAAATCAGGAAGCCGGTGATGGCCGGCAACGTCAACGTGACCGGGATGAGCTTATAGGCGGCAAAATTTAACAGCGCGAACACGATCAGCGCCAGCGCAGCTGCCGTCCCCGGCACGCGATAATACAGCATCATGAAGGTCAGCACCACCAATACGCCAATCACACCGGCGCGGATGCTGAGATTGACCGATTCTTGCCCCAATGTCGCGCCAACATCCGAGGCGGCCTCTTCGCGCATCGGGATCGGCAGCGCGCCGGAGCGCAGTTGCAGCGCCAATGAATTGGCCTCATCTTGGGTGAATTGGCCTTCAATGATGAAGCTCGCGCCCAACTGAGATTGAATGATCGGGGCGGATAAGACCGTGCTGTCCAGCACAATCGCCATCGGCTGGCCGATTCGTGCGCCGGTGAACTGCGAAAAGGTCGCGACAGCGGCATCGCTAAGTTCTACGGCGATGAAAAAACCGCTCGTCTGGGCATCGAATTGAGCCGACGCGCTCTTGAGATCAGCGCCCGTCAAAATCGTGCTGAACGGCTGACCGTTGTCCGGGCGGCGCAGTAAATCACCCGAGGCTTGCTCGCCACGGGCTTTAAGCAATTGGTCTTGTTCATCGGTCAAGATGCGCGCATCATCAAGGTTGCCCGCGCCGGGGATGCCGGCAAAATCAACGAATTCTAACAGCGCCGTCGCCTTAATCGTATTGACCGCCTGCTTCTTATCGGTCACGCCCGGCAGTTCGACCAAAATACGCCGGTCTCCCTGTACTTGGACGGTTGCCTCGGTCAAACCCAGACCATTGACGCGCTTGTTCACGTTGTCCGCCGCACGTTGAAGGTCTTCAGCGGTGAATGATCCCGGCGGAAGTTGTGCCTCTAACAAAACGCGCACGCCGCCCACGAGGTCGAGGCCGAGTTTTTGCTCCACCACCAAGTCGAGCGTCCCATCGTTATTCCAGTCTAAGCCGGTTGTCCCGGGCAGGCTGACCCACACACAGAATGCGACCAGTAGCACAATCACTGCCAGCCACCGATAATGTCTCGCCATTGTTCCCCCTCAAATTTGAGCTATTCTATTCCGCAGTCGGGTCTTGGTCTTTCATCGCCATTTGAATATTGCGCGCCAGTTCTTCGGGGTCAAAAGGGTCTAACAGAGAGGCCGTAATCGCCCGAACCGTCACCCCCGGCGCGATTTCGAGGATTGCAATCCCCTCTAAGCCGCGGATTTCGAGGACGCGCCCGATCAGGCCGCCCGCCGTAATCACCTCATCTCCCTCGTTCAAGGTGCGGACGAACGACTGCCGTTTGCTGAATTCGCGCTGCTTAGGAAAAATAATCATCGACCAGTACGCGCCCAATGCCAGCAAGAATACGACGCTGAAAACCGCAAATTCCATTCCCATGTAGAAACCTACCTTATCACCTTGAACGCGAAGGATGATACGCCCATTAGTGAAGGCTTACAACGGTCAGAGGCTAAAAAAGAGCAACGTAAAACCTATCTGACAATCGCTTGACAAACCTCTAAAATTTACGGTATGGTTATGATATTACGGATTAGATGACTGAAAAACGTGGCTTTATGCGCTTTCAAACCGCTATTATTACATTTTTATCGCTAATATTACTGGGGGGGGGTAATTTCCTCGCTTAATTCGGCATCCCCAACGCCGTCACAAATTTCGACAGAGATTTTCCGCGGAATCGGCGCTACATCAGAAGGGTCAGAAGAGATAGGGGTTTTGGTCAGCCCATTGCCAGCGGCGCTGGATGTCCCGACTCATCCCGTTTTCGTTTGGATAGAGCAAATCGGTGTGAAACGCTATCGCCTCATCATTCGCCGAAATGGAGAAGTTAGACGCAAAATCACGCTTAAAGCAAAAAATGTCTGCGTGGATGGGTATTGCATTTTCGATTCGGCGGAGTCGGATTGGAAGCCGCTAAAATACGGCGCGAGTTTCACATGGGAATTGCGCGTGCCGGGAACCACATCGGTTAGAATGGCGCAACAAACTTTTACCACCGTGATTAGCCCTGATGTTGATTGCCCACGGCTATGTCCAGCCACGCCAAAGCCGCCGACTAAAACGCCTACACGGACTCTCACACGAACACCTAGTCCTAGACCACCAACCGTCACGCCCCCAAACCCTCCTACTAATACTTCTACGCGGACACCGACCAATACCCCCGAAAGCAATCACTGCGGTGAGCGTTTTGTGACCTGCACGCCGGTAAGAACATTTACGCCGACACAAACTTATACTCCGCGGAATACGTTGATCCCTACAGTTACACTCACATTTACGCCACTTCCGCCCACACTACCCCCAACCAACACCCGGACTCCGAGTCGCACCCCCACCGCAACCCAGACCTTCACGTCAGCGCCGACTCTGTGCTTTGAACCAACCCTAGAACCGACGGTCTGTAATGGCGCTGGATGCCAGTCGGGGGGTGGCGAAGCCCGTATGTCTACGCCAGAAATGTCCCTCCCAATGACCGTCCCCATCTGCGGGCAAACGCCGACTTTCACGCCAGCGATTTCGCCCACGCCCATCCCGTCTAATACACTTGTCCCGACGCCAACCCAGACTCCGACTCGCACACCCACCGCGACCCAGACGTTTACCCCAGTGCCGACCTTGTGCTTTGAGCCAACCCTAGAACCGACTGCCTGTAATGGCGTTGGATGCCCGTCGGGGGGTGGCGAAACGCGTATGTCTACGCCAGAAATGCCCCTCCCAATGACTGTCCCCATCTGCGGGCAGACGCCGACGCCGGTCACACCGACGGCAACGCCTTCGGCGACCAGCGTCACCTGTCAGCAATTCACGCCGACCCCGGTTTGTACGGGAGTCTGCCCCGAAAGCGCGCCGCAGGCCGAACCCCGTTCAGAGACCTGTAATGTCCTGACGGCTACCCCAACATCAACTCCAAGCCCGATCGTATTATTAGATTGTGTGGTGGAAATTCAATTATCCCCTCAAAGTACCGTGGATAGAGTGAATGTTAGAGATGTCCCTCAAGGATCAATCATTGGGGTTCTCTTTCCGGGACAACGCTTAATCATGTCAGCGGAAGAAAACGGCTGGTATATGTTCTTTGCGGGCGGCGTTAGGCATTGGTTTTCAACACTAGGGACACATCTCGTTGTTTCTGGTGATTGTAATAATCTGCCATCAGCATCGGAAGTTACGACGCCAAGTTACGAAATAAATCCCGGCGTTTATTGCCTATATGCTACTATCCCAACATCAGTGCTTGAGTATTGCAAAGACGAGATTTTGGACAATGTATATCCAATTTATCAAGCTTTAAATGCACAACTTGGTATTGAATTGCAAATTGACGAAATAATAGCAATAACTATTGACAAAGAATGGTGGGCGTATGAAAGTTTTATCAGTCAAACAACTAACATCCAACTAAAGTCGGCAGCATTGGAAGGCAATTCGAGAAACTATTTCCAGTTTTGCGGCCAAGACGGATGCACATTAACCGAAAAATTATGGTTTATGTCAGGTTATCAACCGTGGAGGATATCATCAGGAGGAACAGGATTCCAAGATACTTTAGATGCACTAACAGATAGTTATTTACGCATTAATCAGCTTGAGGATTCTGATTTCCATGAATCAGTGGATTTTGCATTAAATCCGATCGATACAACTTGGCAAAGTGGAATTAGTAATAACAGACCGTGGCAATGGTTCAATCGCAACACATCTACAACAAGACCCACAGAAGGAATGAATCCTTGTAATCAGGTCTATTTGCGTAACGCTGGTGTGGTATTTGAAATATACACCTATCACCAAGATTACCAGATGAAAAACGGTGATTTAGCCCAATGTGCTACCCCGACCCTCACCCCATAGGAGTACATGACATGAAATTTTCCAGCCTAATCTTGCTATTACTATTCATCACCTACTCTTCGCCGAAGTCATTCGCGCAGCAAATCATTCAAAGATGTCATAATGAAGCGACGCAAGTTTTGGAAGTTAACCCGACTCTTAATATCATGGACTCATCGACGCTTTCTGCTTTATCCCCACAAGAAAGTAGGAATATTGTTCCAGAAGCAAAGACTTGGTTAACCACAGGCTATATGACATCAAGCATCGCGCTTTCGTCAGATACACTAATTTACCTCTATCAATTAGAGGAAGGGTCAAACAATGCGACGGTACAGTTTTTATCCGCTGTTCGTTTAGATGGAGCGCCAGTATCTATTGACGGGGTAGAACAATTGGATATGCGCTGGTTTGCTCTGTACCCCTCTTATCAGCCTGATAGATTTATCGCGGTGGGGCGGGATTTAGCGAATCAAACTTATTGGGCGTGGGGTCAACTCTTTGGCGACAATATCCAGCTAGAAACACCTCAAATTCTCCCTTTTCGAATGAATCCACTCAACACCTTGCAAATGAAATCATCTAGTATTTCTCCAGATGGGCGTTATGCACTGGTGGTTGAGCGTGTGATTAACCAGATTAAACTCCGTCTACATGATCTGACCACCCAAACCGTACTATGGGAAACACTTTATACCAACGATGGTTATGTTAAATCGGTATGGGGAAACCAGTCGGATTCCATCGTTTGGGTATCATCGATTAACAAGGACTCTAGTAGTCAACTCTACAGTATTTCGACAGATGGGATGGCGACACTACATATTGATATTTCTAATCAATTTACAACTATAGACCCTAAGATAACTCAGATAATGTCTGGTACGGTTGTTGGGGACTATATCGCATTTTTGGGCAATACAGAGCCGTATGTGAACCCGCACATCTTGTTTGCTTATCACATCCCGACAGATACGCTCATCACGTATTGCGCGACATCCAATGCGGGGTATCCGCTATTCGTTTACGGGGATATCGTGTTGTTTGAAGCGGATTCTCAAGCCAATCTGTACAAGTTTTTGAATATGGAAACGGGGGAGTATCAATCGCTTAGCATTGAGGGAGGAATTGTCCGAGCGTTCTCGCTCAACCCATCTAATGAACCTTAGCTACTCGGTTTTATCACGGCAATTTGCGATAACCAACGCCCTGAAAGTAATTTCATCCAAACCTTTTGGTCGCCGGATGAACGCTATGTCGGCTATTTTGAAGACGCACGGCATGTCTTGGTCGTGATGGATACGCAAGAGGCGGCCATCTATTCATTGCCACTGACAGATGCTGACCAACAGTTCTTGGGCTGGGTTCCGTAATCACATCCCCCAATCGCGGGGGATTGACGTCCCCACGCCGCCCGTGTTATCCTCAACATCAAATCACCCATCCTCATAAGACCCTGACGGGGAGGAGTAGGTGCTGCCCACGCTGCCAGAGAATACAGGCCATTGGCTGCAAGCCTGTTCAGCGTTCAGCGCCGAAGTCGCCCTCGAGTCTGCCGCCCAGAAGCCGCGTTTATCGCGGTGCGTAAGGGAGGTCGGGTACGCCCGATAGCGCGTATTCAAGAGCCACGGCATCCTCGCCGTGGAATCAAGGTGGTACCGCGAACCGCGCCTGTTCGTCCTTGTCGATATGACAAGGGCGTTTTTGTTTGCGAAGGCTGAGCGTAAGGCCAACCCACTATGTCTGTCAACAACGATACCACCGAATTTTATGATTCTATCGCCGAACATTACCCGATGTTCTATCGCGACTGGAAGACCCAGCTAGACCGTGAGGGTCTCAGTTTGCGTTCGATATTCCGGGGCAAAGGCGTCGAGCGCGTCTTAGACGCCGCCTGTGGCGCAGGCACACAAGCCGTCGCACTCGCCAAGCTGGGCTTCAACGTCGTCGCCTGTGACCCGTCGGCGGGAATGTTGAAAAAAGCCCACGACATCGCCGAAGAATACGGCGTGGTCGATAAGTTAGAATTTCAGCGCATCGACTTCCTGAATCTGACCGATGTCGTCAAAGGGCCGTTTGACGCTATCGTGTGCAAGGGCAACTCACTCCCCCACCTGTTGTTGGATGACGAAATCGAGACCACACTGCTGATTTTTTATGAGTTGCTGCGCCCCGGAGGGATGCTGGTGATCGGGATGCGCGATTTTGAGCCATTCATGCAAGACCGCCCAGAATTCATCCCCGGCTTTGCCCACAAAGATGATGACGACGCCAGTGAATTCATCACGTTTGACCTGTGGGAATGGTACGACGGCCCGCCGGTCATCGCCACCCAAAACCTGTACATCGTACAAGGGACAGAACGCGGCGGCTTCAAGACCGTCAAGCGGCGCGTCCAATACCGCCCGCTGTCTACCGATGAGGTTAAGGTCGTGCTGTTGGAACTCGGCTTTGAGGACGTCTCGGATCAACCTGACCGTGCAGAGCGCGTCCTCGTCGCTCGTAAACCCCTCACGGCCAAAAAGTAGTCCCTAACCTATTGCTCACCGTTATATCACGGAGGAATGTCCATGCCTAAACCGATGCCCAAAAATTTCGACTTCAAAGAGGCCGAGTCGCGCCTGTATGCGATGTGGGAGGACGGCGGCTGGTTCAAGCCAGAAGTCGCCCCCGCCGACGCCGAACCTTTTGTGATTTCGATGCCCCCGCCCAACATCACCGGCGCATTGCATATCGGCCATGCCCTGTTTTCCAGCATCGAAGATGTCATGATTCGTTATGAACGGATGCGCGGCAAGGCGGCGCTGTGGGTTCCCGGCACAGACCATGCCAGTATCGCCACCCACTTAATTTTAGAGCGAAAATTGAAGGAACAAGGTCTGAATCGCCGTGACATCGGGCGCGAGAAATTCCTTGAGCAAGCATGGCAATGGAAGGCTGAGTCCGGCGGCACAATCACCCGTCAGCTACGCCGACTAGGGGCGTCTTGTGACTGGTCGCGTGAACGTTTCACGATGGACGCCGGGCTGTCTGAGGCCGTCTTGGATGTGTTCATCACGCTCTATGAACAAGGCTTGGTCTATCGCGGGCCGCGCCTCGTCAACTGGTCGCCGGGGCTACAAACCGGGGTCAGCGATGTCGAAGTCGAACGCGGGGAAGAGACCGGCAAACTATATTTCTTCAACTATCCCATCGAGGGCGGCGGCTTCATACCCGTCTCGACCACCCGCCCAGAGACCATCCTCGGCGATACCGCCGTGTGCGTCCATCCTGACGACGAGCGCTATAAGCACTTCATCGGCAAGACCGCGCTCGTCCCGATGCTCAACCGCGCCATCCCCGTGATTGCCGATGAGTACGTTGACCGCGAATTCGGCACGGGCGCGTTGAAAATCACCCCGGCGCACGATTTCAACGACTGGGCGATTGGGCAGACGCACAAGCTGGCGATCATCAACATCATGAACAAAGATGCCACCCTCAACGAAAACGCCGGGGCGTATGCCGGACTAGATCGTTTTGAAGCGCGCAAAAAAGTGTGGGCGGACATGGAAGCCGCCGGTCTGACGCTTGAAGTCAAAGACCATCAGATGGTCGTGCCTCGCGCCCAACGTGGTGGTGAGGTGATTGAGCCGCTGCTCTCTGACCAATGGTTTGTGACGATGAAGCCGCTGGCCGAAAAAGCCATGGCCGCCGTCCGCGATGGCCGCATCAAATTTGTGCCAGAGCGTTTCGAGAAGGTTTTCTTTCATTGGATGGAAAACATTGAAGATTGGTGCATCAGCCGCCAATTGTGGTGGGGGCATCGTATCCCAGCATGGCATCACGAGGACGGCAGAATCTATGTCGGAAAATCCGCCCCAGAAGGTGACGGATGGACGCCCGATGACGACGTGTTGGATACATGGTTTTCGTCGGGTCTATGGCCGTTCAGTACGCTGGGCTGGCCGGAAAACACGCCCGATTTGGCGCGTTTCTATCCCACCCATGTGATGGAAACCGGCTACGACATCCTGTTTTTCTGGGTGGCGCGGATGATGATGTTCGGGCTGTGGTTCACCGACCAAGCACCCTTCCACACCGTTTATCTGCACGGCCTCGTGAGGGATAAAACCGGGCGCAAAATCAGCAAAACTTATGGCAATGTGATCGACCCGTTGGATTTGATGGATCAGTACGGCACAGACCCGCTACGTTTCACGCTCATCACTGGCGGAACACCCGGCCAAGATGTCAACCTTGATGAGAGTCGCATTGAATCCGATTGGAAATTCGTCAACAAAATTTGGCAGATGACCAATTTCGTCACCAGCGGTTTGCCGGATGATTTCACCCCCGCCCTACCGGCTCACTCGGCGCTAGACCTGCCCTCACGTTGGATTCTCAGTTCGCTCAATAAGCTGGTCGGCAACGTCCAACACCTGTTCAATATCCACCAATACGGCGAGGCGGGGCGTCAAATCCGCGCCTTCTTGTGGGACGAATACGCCGACTGGTATATCGAGGCCAGCAAGCACGGGCTATATGGCGAAGACGCACAAGTCAAGTCAGCCACCCAGCAAGTTTTGTTCCACGTCCTAGAGACCGCTATCCGACTGCTACACCCGTTCATGCCGTATGTGACCGAGGAACTATGGTCGTATCTCCCAGCGCGTGACGGCTTGGTGATTGTGGCGGCATGGCCGACCAGCGACCACGCCTACATCGACGACAAGGCGCAAACCGATATGGAGGTGCTGCGCGACTTGATTCGCGGGATCCGCAACCTACGCTTGGAGTATGGCGTCGAGCCATCCAAAAAAGTTACGGCGTCGATTGCGCCGGGGTCACACCGCGAC
>Ga0105046_10009714_pt1 | contig 15014 bp, 10 predicted proteins | sample MAT03_FD_78385 | JGI IMG/M metagenome (GOLD analysis project Ga0105046, IMG submission 78385) | Freshwater microbial communities from Lake Fryxell liftoff mats and glacier meltwater in Antarctica - MAT-03 (megahit assembly) | ecosystem: Environmental > Aquatic > Freshwater > Ice > Liftoff... | reverse complement strand
CTTCGCCTGCTGCAGAAATCTTCCGTCGGTGTCGTCTGTTGTCAGTTGTCTCGCGTGTGGATTTCCCGGAGCATCTTCCGGCGTTCGCAGCATTTCCACTCTGCCTCGTGATTCATTTCGGGCGGCTACCTGGCGAATTCCGGACTGGGCAAACTCAGATTTCACCCCGCCCTGCTCTGCTGCCTCCGCAATCGCATCCGGAGCAATATCGTGCGACGCCTGCCGCACCCAGTTTTGCAACACGCGGAACTGCATCGCGCCCGATCGTCCCGGAAAGGCACTGGAGGCCATGTTGCCATGCGCCTGTTCGCCGATTTTCAGGAGCGGACTTGTCGGTGGATTTGAAAAGTCAATCTGCTTCAACACAGCTGCAAGGTTGCGTTCGGCAATCGCCGGAGTTGAACCGCGATGCGTCGAGACGATTTTAAACCGCGACTTCGCGCTGATCCCATGACAGCCCGAGGTCGCGCATTTGTTCATCAACAGCGGCTGGATATCACGTACAAACGAATGCGCGACAGTTCGATTGAGTCCTGCCAGCGATCTCGTTTCTATGGCCGGTCGCTGAATCTCCGTTTGCGATGGGTACTCGGTCAACCCCGTGCCTTTGATGGCAGTCTGCGACTGTTCTCCGACCTGTTCCAGCGCCCGCAGCATGCGCTTCGCGTCGTCGCGATTGGGGTCCAGATGCAGTGCATCAAGTACTTCGCGGCGCGCTTGCGAATACAGTTTGTTGCCAAGGCACCAACGTGCAAGTTCCATGTGATTCGCTGGCGTGAATTCCGAAATTGAATCACGCATGCGATCGTAGGCTTCCGGCAGGTTTGCAGCTGCGAACCGCACACGATCGGAATTGATAAATATCCGCCCGGCTGAAACCTGAATGTCGTAACCATCGGGGCGAGGCGTGACGTGGCCGGAAATGACCTGGCCGTCAACAAGTATCAGGAGCATCGCAGCCGGTCGGGTTTCGCCTGCAGGCTCTTCGACTGCCAAACCACTCTGCGCAACGACAGCCCGGCAGCTTGCAGCAAGCAAAATCAGCAAAGTGGCGCGACCAACATCCATGCAGTGAGCCCGCCCGGTTGAGGCGTTCCATTCCGAAGTCGCAAACCATCCTTGGCTCACGAGAGCTCCGGCGATATTAGGGGAACGGTATCGCTCCTGTGGCCTGAGGGTCAAGATGAAGTGCTCTTGACACACCTGAATCCGGAATGCTACCGCCTGATTTGTTGCGAAATCCGCCGAATCTGGCTGTCAGAACCAATGACCGGCAGTTTTTGCCGATTTCGCCGCACGCGGCTGGGTTGATGCATTCGTCCGTTACGCCTCGGAACAAGTTATCAGGGGACTCACGTCCCCCGCTCGCCTTGATGCCGATGCCGTTTACATCAATGTGGCACGGACTTTTCGGGATCGCGCTCCAGCAGATAAAAGGCACTATCCGCCCGCAAATTGGCTCCCATCAGGCGATCGACCGCGCGACCGCGAATAATCGGGCTTTCTTTCACAATCCGCAGGCCGATTCCGTCCATCAGGTCGCGAAAGTCCTTCATGGACATGAAATGGACATTCGGGGTTTCATACCATTCGTAGGGCAAAGCGTGCGTGATCGGAGTTCTGCCGCGTCGCAGCACCTCCAGTCGTACGCGCCAGTGTCCGAAATTCGGCACGACGATCAGCGCTCGATGCGCAACACGCAGCATTTCCAGCAGGAGTTTTTTGGGATGACGGACCTGCTGCAATGTCTGGCTGAGCACCGCGTAGTCGAAACTGTCATGCGGGACATCAACCAGCCCTTCGTTAAGGTCCGCTTCAATCGCCGGAAGACCGCGTTGGATAACTGCCACGATATTCGCGTGTTCGACTTCGACGCCCATTGCCGTGCAGCCCAGTTCATCCCGCAGACGCTGCATGAGCCGACCATCGCCGCAGCCCAGGTCGATCACGCGACTGCCGCGTTCGATATGCTGCATGATAAGTTCATCGGTGAGCTGGACCGACAGGTCGGGCATCTGATAACGATTGGCGGTGGGCATGGACGATGAATTTCCTATGGCTTGACTCTCGTTGTCGAGTGTGATTCCTGCAGCTTGGACATGTTGCATTCAACTCTTAATCTTAATCATAATCCTACTCTTAATCTCTTTGTGCAACGTGTGTCATCCACAGTCGCGGAGCAACCGAGGCTGCGAATCGATGAAGATTATGATGAAGATTATGATTAAGTAAGGAGGTGATCGCACATGGAACCTTGTTTCGTTGTCGCCATTCTTCAGGTCGATAACGTTGCCTGGCCATGCGACGGACATGAACGTCCATCCTACTGACCCGCCACAGCAGACTAAAGTCTGTCTTCCGGCAAAAATCCTGAGAAGTCAGAGTTCGGCAGATGTTTCAGCAGCCAAATGGAACTTGTCCAGGTAAAATCGGGTATAAGACCTTGAGTCGTTTGGAACTTTGAATTCAGGACAATGGCTATGAGAATTGCACTACTTTCGACAGTTCTGGTTTCGACCCTTGCTGCGGCGACAGGTTCAATGGGCACGGCTGGTGCCCACTGTCCATTCTGTGACGCCCCGGCACTGATGATGTCCGAACAAATCGGGCAGTGCGACCACATGCTGCGCGGAAAATGGCTGGAGGGTGAGAAGCCAGTGAGCCTGCGAGGTGGTTCGTCAAAGTTTGAAATTCTGGATGTCGCGTTTTCCAAAGGAGACCGTTTCCAGAAAGGGCAAATCGTTGTCATGCCACAGTACATCGCCGGCAGCGACACCAGCACTTATACGCTGATGGGACCGGACGATCGAATTGAAGACTGGCACGTGCCATCGGAGGTGACGGAAGCCTCGTGGATGTATCTTTCGAAAATGCCACCGGGTGTGAAGGACGCTAAAGCTCAGTCTGAACGTCTCTTGTATTTTCTGGACTACTTTGAGCATCCGGATCTGCTGGTTTCGAATGATGCGTTTGCCGAATTCGCGTCCGCTCCGTACGAAGCGATCGTGCCGCTTAAGGATCACCTGCCTCGGGAAAAAATTCTGGGCTGGTTGCAGGATCCGAAGACTCCAGTGACCCGAACGGGCTTCTATGGCATGTTGGCGGGAATCTGCGGTCATCCGGAAGATGCGGCGATTCTGGAAAAGAAGATTGTCACGCTGGATGCGGACTTTCGACTGGGTATCGAAGGCGTCATGGCCGGTTACATGATGATCTGCGGCGAAGAAGGACTGAAGAAACTGGAAGAAGTCAAAATCCTGAGTAAGACCGCCATCAGTAAAGATGGCAAAGAAATCACATTGCCGTTCAGCGAAACCTACGCCGTCATGCAGGCACTGCGGTTCATGTGGACATACGAACCAGACCGTTTACCAAAGGATCGCCTGAAGCAATCGATGCACTTATTGCTCGAACGTAAAGAAATGGCAGACCTGGTGATCACGGATCTGGCACGCTGGAAGGACTGGTCCATTCAGGATCGCCTGATGACGATGTACAGCGACGAAAACTACGACATCCCTGCCATCCGTCGCGCCATTGTCAGATACCTGTATTATTGCAGTCAGGAAAAGCATGAACCCGCCGCAGATGGCACACGTACTTCAACGGACGACGCCGTCAGAGCAGAAGCCAACATGAAACTACTGGAAGTACGCGACCCGAAAACCGTCAACGATGCCAAGCGGTATTTGATCCGGTAGTGCATCGCTGCGTCAATCTGCAATCCGCCCATGTCGTGAACGGCCCCCACGGCAGTCTGGTAACTGACTCTGGTATGTCGTGTAAGACGAGCGGAAGATTAGGAACTACCAAGTCGAACAACCGGACGCTAACGCGTGGCGGCTGATTTTATTAGCCTTGGCGCGGGCTTCGCCCGCAACCCAAAGTAGCCATCACGCTCCGCCGTGATGAGCATTTGTCAATCGACATTCATCAACCGAGACAGGGCTCCACGGTCAGCCTCGTTGCCTGGGGCTGAAGGACTATCAGCGCGGGGGCTCCATTCATGTGGCCCCGTTCAAGGCTCTTCACGGCGGAGCGTGACGGCTACTTTGCGATTTGCCCGTCTCCGACGGCCAAACCCTGGTGAGGACGAAGTTTATACACGAGAACCACCTCTGCAAACCGGCGCCTGCAAATCTTCTCAGGAAAACAAAGTCTCAATGGTTTGAAGTGCAGGGCGCTAGCCCCCGGTTTTCGACGGTAACCAGAAATCTGCCGCTCGCCTTATCGGCCCAATATTTACATTGTCAACAGTATATTCGTAAACTCGACACTAAGAACCTGTCCAAAAACAAATCCGTGGAGCCGCGCCCGTCAGGAAGCGGAGTCGATACACCGCTTCCTGACGGGCGCGGCTCCAAATCACGGACTTGTCTCTGGACGGATCCTAAGAATCGAGCGGTCAATAAGTGTCTCGTCGAAATCAGCCCTTGAGCGTTAGCTCACGGAACCTCGGACGGCAAGAATCGACACGAAATTGAAGCACTGGAACCACGGAGCGATGGTGGTGAAGCCGGCGTGTCTGAGCCGTGCGACATGTGTGTCGAGTGATTCCGGGATGAGACGGTTTTCAATTGCCGTGCGTTTTTGAGCGACCTCAAGATCGCTGTAACCATGGGCGCGTTTGAAATCGTGATGCAGTTCGGTCATTAACTGCTGCTGGTTCGGTTCATCGAAACAGATCTTTTCTGACAGCAACAAGGCTCCGCCAGGCAGCAGTCCACGCCAGATACTTTCAATCACGCGCGTGCGTTCTGCAGGCGGAAGAAACTGCAGCGTCAGATTCAGCACGACAAACGTGGCGTTGCGGATTTCAACATCGCGAACATCTTTTTCATGCAGCTCGACCACACAGCCCTTGTCGTTCGATTCCGCGAGGATTGCTCGAAGACGTTGGATCATAGCCGTTGAATTATCCACCGCATGAATGGTGCAATCCGGCGGTGCCTGCCGTCGAATCAACCGCGTTGCGGCGCCCAGCGAACAGCCGAGATCCCAGACAGTGGTTCCGGAACGGACAAATCGCGCAGCCAGTTGTTCGATCATCGAGAGGATCGAAGCGTATCCCGGCACCGACCGCGCGATCATGTCCGGAAAGACTCTGACAACCTGTTCGTCAAATTCAAAACTACCAACCTGATTCAGCGGCAGGGAATAAATGTCATCACGCTTCATGGTTTGGTCGTCTGTCATGCCAGTTCGGGTTGCTGACGTTTCTCAAGAGCGTAAGACAGGATGCCTTCCAGCGCAAGGCAACCGAGTCCGGCCAGCAGCAGCCAGCGCCAGAACTTCTGGCGGGATTCCAGTTCTGCGGCATCCATTTGTGCTGCGAGGGCTGGATCGTCTGACGGCTGCGACGCATCGCGCACGATGGCAATGTCCGGCGACATGCCTAACGCCTGCAACTGACCTGCTGGCAGCGGCTCCGTGCGACTTTCTGACGCAGCGACTGTCACGAGCAGACTGATGGATTGCGGTCCATCATTGTTCTCGCTGCGGAGTGTCCAGCGGCCAGGTTCATCAAGGACCATGGATTTAACCTCCGCCACTTTCTCGGCGTTTGTCTGCGCCGCATCTGGATTGGCATCCGGGATGATCGTAACTGGATCTGGAGCGTACGGCGTGCCGTCGGGCCTCGTCAATGTCCAGGCATCGTTGCCCGTCAGTTCTGCGGGAGTGATGCGGTGACCAACTTCCAGTAACTGATGTCCTCGGTGACGCGGGTTGGCCATTTGCACGAGTCGTTGAATCATCGGCGGAAATCGCGTCGATAACGCCCACTGGCTGTCGTCCGGATGCCAGCCGGTGGCCAGCACGACAATGCGCCCGCCCGACGGATGAGTGTACTCCAGCACTGCTGGACTGCCTGAATCGAAACGAGCAAGGACGCGCACGGCGTCAGCCTGCGTCTCATCCAGAGTCAGCTTGCGATAATGTTTGAAGCGGATCGAGGAAAAGTCAGAAAATCTTGCGTCGGCAAACGTCGCGAACAGTGGCGATGAAAAATCGATCTGTCCGAGCATCGCATAGTCTTTCACGTCGGCTTCACTGAACGTTGATCCTGGCGGCAGGAGGCTCCTGACGGATTCTGCCATTTCAACGGACTTCAATGCCAGGACGACAACCCCGTCCTGTTTCAATACGTCTGCCAGTGACGTCGCCAGACTCTCCGGAATCGATTCTGTCACAAAGACCAGTCGCACATCCGGAGCCGCTGGCACGGCCACTCCGTCCGGCCCCAGCAGATCGGTCACTTCGATCGGATCGGTTTCGTTTCCATCCAGCGCGCGTTGCAAAAAATAGCGCATGGCTTCGGCGTTGTTCGTATCCGTCGAGCCTGCGTGAGCGACGTGGATCACGCCGCGTTCGTCGATCGGCAAATCGACAACGTTGTCAAACACATGCGGCTCGCCGAGCAATTCGACGCCGACAATTTGTGGCTGGCCCTGAACGGCGTCGGGCATTGAAAACGTTCGTCGCTGTCCGCCGCCCACCTCTGCCGTCAGCGGAGTTCCCACTGGCAGGCCTTTCGCATCAAACGTCTGCAGGATGTATCTGGTCAGCGCGGCATCGCCGGAGTTGGTGACTCGCACCCGAATTTTTCCGGTGCGGGTGTCTTCAATGAGACTCAAACCCGCATTGCCCGGCTGCTGCGGCTGAACGATACGAAGATCGAGCTTCACGGAATCCGGCCATTTTCCGGAACGCAGCTCGTCGAGCGAACTCCCCTGCTGGAAATCGGTGATCAGGATCACTCGGCGTTCGCTGACTGAGTCCGACTTCGCAGTTTCGCGCGACACTTCATCCGCAGTCTCCAGCAAGGCGTTGGCTGTGCGTGTCGCCATCCAATCCGGTTCCCACGACTCAATCGCGCGTGCAATCAATGACAGGCGATTTCCGGGGTCGGTCGTCTTCCATTCTTCAGCCGTCACCAGCTTACGCATCGAGTCCGAGTAAACGGAGATACTCAGCGTATCATTTGCATCCACTTCATCGGCAACCTTGTGAAGTTCCGCAGTGACAGACTCGCGCAGTCCATCACGCCGCATGCTGGCACTGGCATCAATCAGAATGGCAATGCGATCCGCGCTTCCGGTCGCGGCGGCCTTATCAATGGCGATCCGCTGAAACGGTCGCGCAAATGCCAGCGCGATCAGCGCGACGGCCAGGATCCGCAGCAGCATCAGAGGCCAGTGTTCGATAGTGGAACGCTTCGTCGTCTTCGGCAAAGTTGGCGACAAAAACCGCACGATGCTGAACGGCATCCGTACAGCCGGAGTGCGACGAAGCATATGCAGCACGATCGGCACACCCGCGATTAATCCGCCCGCGACGGCAAAAACGGGAGCAAGAAGTTCAAACATGCCAAAGTGATCCCGACGTTCTTGTGAGGTCCGTTGTACGTAGGATGGACATTCATGTCCGTCGCAAGGCCAGTAAAGGCAATTGAAGCAAAGATTATCATACCATCAAAATGTATCGCACGTGGAACACCTTGGGGACAATACTCGGACATGAATGTCCAAGCTACAGGAATCGCACGTGGAACACCTTGAGGCCAGGACTCGGACATGAATGTCCAAGCTACAGGAATCGCAAGGCAGTTCAGGAACGCAGCGTTCGCAGGAATTGCAGCGTCCGTTGAAAGTCTTCCGGGAATGGTGCTTCAAACCGGATATCTTTTCCACTCACTGGATGCCGAATTGTCAGACGAAACGCATGAAGCGCCTGGCGGGCGATGAGCACATCATCCTCGAAATTCGTAGGATCAGTGGCAGATTTGGCGGTGTATGCCCCTGCAGGCAAGGCCGAACGGCGATTTGCGCCCGCCGCAGATTTCATGACTTCTGACTTTGTCAGCGAGGGCTGACCGATGTACATCCGATCGGCCACGATCGGCGTCAGGATGTGCTGCATGTGAATTCGCAGTTGATGTGTCCGACCGGTCTGGGGATGCAGTTCCATCAGGGCATAGCTACCGAAGTCTTCACCAGTGCGATAAAACGTCACAGCTTCCCTGGCATTGCCACCTTCCGGGCAAACCATCATCTTTTCTCTGACGCGCTGATGTGGACAAACAAATGTCCGGATATAGTCCGACGCGAGTTCCGGGACTCCGCGCACGATGGCTCGATATTCTTTCTTTACTTCGCGGCGCTCGAACTGGCTGCTGATTTTCTGGTGCACCTGATTATCTTTGGCGATCAGAATCACACCGGTTGTGTCACGATCCAGACGATGCACGATGCCGGGTCGATGACGACCAGCGACATCGCTGAGCGTATCGAAGTGAAACTGCAGCGCACTCGCCAGCGTGCCCTGGGAGTTACCTCGCCCCGGATGTACGACCATATTCGCCTGCTTGTTGACGACGATGATCGCATCATCTTCGTACAGGACATCCAGCGGCAGATTCTCCGCGACGATGTGCGATTCCTCAGCGTCCGGCAGCTGAATCCAGACTCGATCGTTCACCCGCAGTCGCCGCGATGATTTGGGCGTGAGTCCATTTAACTGCACGCCACCCGCTTCGATCGCGCGCTGCAGTTGCGCGCGGCTGTGATTGGGGAACAGTCGGCTGAGATAATGATCCAGCCGCCAGCCGTGTGCGCGAGCTTCAACAGTGATATCAATCGGCTCATCGGGATCCGCAGGATCCTCAGCCGACAGTGGCGAGATCTCACTCCCATCGGTGATTGCTGGATCTCCTTCGTCCGATGTCATTCTCCGGATTTCTCTGGAGCCGGTGTCTCACCGACTGGCGCCTCAGTTTTCGGTGCGTCTGCGGCAGGCGCATCTCCCGGAGCAGCATCACTTCCAGGAGCATCGGCTGCCGGCGTTTCTGTCGCAGGCGTTTCTGTCGCAGGCGTATCGGCGGTACCTGGCAAGCCAAAATTGTGCAGGTCAGGAAACAACGGCATTGACGGGACTTGCCCTGGTCCGCCATCCTGAGGCATCAGCAGATCGTCACCGGGCTTTGGATTCTGTGTACTGAACCATGCATAGAATTCATGGCTTTCTTTTGAGGCCAGACGCTTGATACGCGACTCCGCGATACTCTTAAACGTTTTGGAATCCGGGAATACCTTGAGGATTCGTTCCCACGCGGCAATGGCGGCATTCATTGATTCGTCTGTCCCATCACAGCGACATTCCGCAACTCGGGCCAGCCCGACGAGAACACGTTCGCGAACGGAATCGATGATGTCCTTTCGATCTTCAAGCTGCTTGTATGCCTTCTCTGCGGTTTCCAGATTCTCCTTTGAGGCTTCGCGATTGGTGAACAAATTGGAGACAGCATCTTCCAGTTCACGATCCGCCTGACGCAGACGCGCCAGAATCCCGATCGGTGAATCGGGAGATTGATCAGCCACGGCCTGGAAATCTTCCGCTGTGGTCGAGAGGGTCGCAAGCAGCAGGTCCCGGGACACTTCTGCAGTCGGAGCCGGTCGCCGCTGCACGTACACGACCACCGCTGCGATCGCCATGAGTGCTGCCACCCCGTAGATCATCGTTGTGCCGTATCTCTCAAAGAACGGCTTCGATTCTTTCAGTAGTTTTGCCAGTTGAACTTCATTTTCGTGATGGACGTAATGACGATCCGACATTGTCGGTGAGCTTTCATCGAGAGACACGAACCCCGTCAATGGGGGTGGTATCCAGGTCAGTTTGGTCGAAATTCAAACCACACAGTATATTGATCTGAGCAAAATCAGGTCAAGCTGGCAGTTTTTTCGTACTAACCCTGACAATTACCTCAATCTCCGATGGAAGTACCTTGTAGAGGCGATGCGGGTGGACCGACCTGGGACATCCTCAGGGAAACTGGAATGCAGAGTAGGACCCTGCATTCGTTATGTGACCGTTATTCAGGTGCCCCCCTGCCGCCCATCTCCATACTCTTTTCCATCCGGGCTTTATTTTCGGCTTCTGTTGAGCTTTCTCCGGGTTCGGTGACGGGAGCAATTTCCTTAGTCCCGCCGCAGCCGAACGCTATCAGGCTGAAAAGCAACACAATTCCATTCCTGGTCAACGGTTTCATCGTTCGAGTCCTGTTGAATCATTGAATTTCACCGGCGGACGTGGTGCCGATGCATCATTTGAGTATATCAAACGCACATTTATTGACAAGCGGTTCCGTATGTCCCGCCAACAACTTGCTTCTTGTTCACGGTTTAAAGATTCATAAAAATCAATCATTTGTGTCGATGTTTCCGGACTATCGAGATTTGCAAGAGCCGCACGAAGTTCCTGATGCGCTGTGGCTTCCATTTGCAGTTCTACGCGCCTGGCTTCATTTCTGACTGCTTCTGCTTCTGCTTTCTTCCCCAGTCGAGCAAGGCACTGTGCTTTTCGATGCATGAGCGACCATTCGGCAGGACCTGGCCAAACAGCCAACGCTCGATCATACGCCGAAACGGCCGCCGCATCATCGCGATCGACAAGGTCAAAAACTTTCCCCGCTGTGCTCCAATAGACAAATCCCTCGGTGGGTTTCGGCCATTGTTCAAGATTTGATTTTGCTTCGTCCAGTTTGCCCATTTCCAGCAGGACGGCAACCGAAGTTGCCACGTAAAATGGCGACTGAAGTGCTACATTCCTGTCACGAATCCGCATCAGGATCTGGAGGGCCTCGTCACGCTGATAATTTCGCAAATACCATTGTGCGAGCGCTGCAACGATGAGTGGTGAGTCCGGTTCGCTGGAATAGAACTCTTCCAGTCGGGCAATATCGGATTCTGGCCCGGGAAATTCTCCTGATTTCAGAAAACCCATTTGTCTGTCGAGTTCGGCAGTTGAAGCGCTGGGACTGAACTGACTTACATACCATTCCCGCAGGCGTTCGGCTCTGGCAGACTCATCCGACAAATCATAAGTTTTCCAGAAGTGCGTTTCGCTCTGCTGAAAACGCTCGGTCATGTCAAACAGTTGCCACAGCAGGTAATGGCTGTCCAGCAAGTTCGGATTCAACTCAATTGATCGCATCAGCAGAGACTCAGCCAGGGCAGGTTGGTGCAAAATCAAGAGCGTGAGACGCCCTTCGCGCATTCTGGCTTCGCCGGCCTGTGCTGAGTTTTCCGGTATGAGCTGGAGCCGTGAAATTGCCAGCGTCGCCGCCTCGCGAGGTGTCCGAACCTCTCCCGAGATCACCGCCTGTGCCCACAATAGAATTGCCTCTGGACTGCGAGGATGAAATCGAAGGTAGTGGAACAGCTCCGTCTCGGCTTCCGTCGGACGTTGCTGCCGGAGAAGTCGCAACGCACGCGCCGGGGCACGTTCCAGATGCACGATTTCTATCGCAGACCAGACAATCAAACCCAGGCTTGTCACCAAAATCAGGATCCTGAGCCTGCGGTTTTTTGGGGGATCGGATGATTTCGCAACCGGTGCGACTTCGTCGCTCATCGCGGAATATCTCTCAGTGAACGGCCTTCGGTGATCCGCCAATATCGGTTGGAAGCCGCCGCGGCAAACTGGTCAATTCTTCCAGATGGCCATGCAATCTCGATGCTGGCGGTTTCTGCACTGTCATCGACATGGAACAGCAAAGCTGAATCGCTGGTGGAAAGATAGCTGCCTCCTGCACTAAAGACCTGCGTCTGTCGGTCCCGGGCAGTCGTGACAGTTACCCGCGCGCCGACCGGCGGGATCCGATTGGATCCCTCAAGGACGAGTCCCAAAAATCCTCGGCCGGTCACGGTGTCGTTGCGGAGCAGCGCCGCCGGTTTTTCAAGATGTGTCACCGCAAGGTCGGTATCCCCATCAAAGTCGTAGTCGGCTGATGCAACGCTGCGTCCCAGCCAAAGACTCTGAAAGTATTGCCCGCAAAGTCCGGAGACATCACTGAATTTTCCTTTCCCATCGTTATGCAACAACTGGGGAGTCATGGCATTCGGCTGAATTGCAGCACCAAGCACATGGCCATTTGCAATGAACAAATCCGCCGCACCGTCGCCATCGTAGTCCAGCGGTGCCGTGCCGAATCCCAGGCTCGAAAAACTTGCCGCAGCAACTCCCGTTCGCAGGCTGTCATCTTCGAACAGCATTCCGCCCAGATTATGGTACAGCGTGTTCTTCATCTGATAATAGTGAGTCAGATAGAGATCGACCTGACCATCGGAGTCGAAATCAGCACAGGAAATTCCCATGCTTGCTTCATTCATCCCATCACCGCTCACGGCACATCCCGCTTCTGCCGCAATTTCACGATAAGGACGTGGCTCCCCAACGGTCGTTGGATCGGCACGATGCGTGTACAGAAAATTTGCAGTCATGTCGTTTGCGACATAAATGTCCGGCAGAAAATCTGCGTCGAAATCTGTGACGACAATGGCCAGTCCCTTTCCTGCTATCGGATTGAATCCCAGCTCGTCAGCCGCTTCGCGAAAAGTTCCGTTGCCTTGATTCAGGTAGACCAGATCGGGTACTCCTGAATAGCGTCCGGGACCACAGTATCCTTTCTTGTCGCCATAGAGACACGTCTGATTATTGGCACGTGTGACGTCCAGATAATTGACGACGAACAGGTCAAGGTCCGCATCTCCGTCAGCGTCAAACCAGACTCCACTGGTACTCCAGCGCGGATCTCCGACTCCAGCCAGATGTGTGACGTCCGTAAACGTCCCGTCTCCATTGTTTTCGAGAAGAACATCGGGGCCGTAATTGGCAATATAGAGATCGCTGAATCCGTCGGCGTCATAGTCGCCGGCGATACATCCCTGACCATATTCGGAATCATCCGAACCGGACTCTTTGGCAATGTTGCGGAAGTCCTTCACACTGTAATTTCGAAACAGTGCATTCTGAAATTGTGGGTCAACTCCCGCGACAGGCTCAAGGATGCTGCCGTTCGCAAAATAGAGATCCAACTGTCCATCTCGATCAAAATCCAGCCAGGCAGCGCCACCTCCCATCACCTCGGGAAGGAGAAAACGATCTGCCACCGCATCCGAGTGGAACGTAAAATTGATCCCGGCCTCTTGAGCAATTTCCACGAATACCGGTGGGGGGCTCTCGATCAGCACCGGGCTCGCTGGCTCGCCTGCGGGCGGAATTGCTGTATCGAGAGTTTTCTGGCTGGCGGCTTCGCTGGTTCGTGTTGAACGCTGCGGAGTGGGAGATTTCGTATTCTCAGATGACCGACCGCATCCCACCAGGAAAATCCCTGGGATAGAAAATGCCAGGCACAACGAAAGCACATGTGGCCCGGCAGGCTTGAACAGAATTGTCAGAGAATAATGTCTCACCTTCAACGTCTGTGATCCTCCTGTTGCGCGTCGTGGCAACAAATCATCGAATGACTTTGGCAGCGAATTCGAGTGACCCGGAATGAAAAAAAGCCGGGCCGTGGAATAAACCACTGCCCAGCTCCATCGATCAAGCGGCAAAACAACGTCTAGAACTCACCAAGGACTCTTCCGTCGTTCCTGACACCCAGATTCACCCAAGTGTCGTAGTCAATATTGTCACTGATGAACCGAACCGACCCGTCCCCCAGGCAAACCTGCACTCCACCCGTGTGATAGCTCGATGCGGAAAACGCACCACTGCCATTCCAGTCACCTTCATGAGAATAGCAACCTGCTTCGTTCGGGCTTGTGTTGTGCGAGTAGGCTGCACCGTTTCCGACGAATGACCAGGCCCAGCTGCTGCCCCTGAGATTATGGCGTCCCTGATCGCCAATCGTTCCGATCGTTCTGCACGCAAGCCTCATCGCTCGGTGAGGCTGGTTTCCAACCCAGGTTCTCAATTGCATCGAACGGGGGTTGTTCAATTTTGACGGGTCGTAGTTCTCGATTCCGAATTCAGAGTATGCTACGGTGTTGCTGCTGCCGTCAATCAGGGCCGCAAAATTCACAGGAGGATTTCCCCGACCTCTTTCTCCGACGTAGCAAGCGAATCCGTTGTGGCGAGCCTCGTAACCGCTAATCATGTTCACGTTGTCATTCGAGAAAGCCATAACGCCGTTGTTGATAGCATAAGTAAAGGATCCCTGCATACCGGCTCCTGGCGGCTGGGCATTTGACGGACAGTTGAAAATCGGCAGACGTCCGCTTTGAGCCAGATTGGAACCGCGATTCCAGGCGTTGTACGGGAAGTCATTGACATTAAGTTGATTGAAAATGACACTCTGTTCAATGTATGGAGTGAGATACACCTTGTCTGAAAACGCCTGCACTCGATCACGATTATTGCCGTTCGCATCAATGCCCCAGCCGATGCTGATCGGAAACTGGTTGTTGACGTCGTGGTAGTTGTGCAGAGCTAGTCCAATCTGCTTGAGATTGTTTTTGCACTGTGTTCGACGGGCTGCCTCTCGGGCCTGTTGTACAGCGGGAAGCAGCAACGCTATCAGGATGGCGATAATTGCTATCACCACCAGTAGCTCAATGAGGGTGAAGGCACGACTGAAGGGCCTTCCCACTTTCGATAAGTTCAACATGGAAAACGACTCCTAAAAAATGAATTCTAAAACTACGCCGACAGAGTTGCCACATTTCAGAACACTTTGGCAATCAGATTCAGCAGACCGCGACGAAAATGCGCACGCGATGCCACTGACTTCTAACATGCAAGAAAATACAAGTCAACCACCAGTTCGTTCGAATTCTCAAGTCGCAGCAGGAATTTGCCGCTATTTCTTTTCCACGGGATCGATCAGCGTGAATTCTCCGGTGTTTTTCGATTCCTGATCGTAAATTTCGATCTCAAGGGGCGTGGATCTCAAGTCAACATAGACCGCCGGAACGATCGGGGTTGGTGGGCTCCCTCCTGTCATCGCAGAAACCGCCAGTTTGTGACGTCCAAGGTAGGCTCCTGGTTGACCATTGGTAATCAACGTGAACCGGCCCTCCTTATCCAACGCTCCAACCGCCCCAATCAATTCCTTGTCGAATGGTTCGGTGAGGATTCCGCCCGTAGATACTGGTGCTCCGTTGTAGAAGACTCGTCCGGAGTAAGGAACCAGAGCCGGCGGCTTGCTCTCGCGAATGAGCAAATACCAGCCTCCT
>Ga0105046_10009713_pt1 | contig 15014 bp, 8 predicted proteins | sample MAT03_FD_78385 | JGI IMG/M metagenome (GOLD analysis project Ga0105046, IMG submission 78385) | Freshwater microbial communities from Lake Fryxell liftoff mats and glacier meltwater in Antarctica - MAT-03 (megahit assembly) | ecosystem: Environmental > Aquatic > Freshwater > Ice > Liftoff... | reverse complement strand
CACGATCCTCGCGGCCGACGATCGACTTTTCGTCGTCACTCTCGAGGGCCAACTGCTTTGCTTCGGTAAAGACGAGAAAGAATCCGCCATCTACCCGGTGGAAAAACCGCAGGCGAAGAACGACATATGGACCAAGACCGCGCTCGATATTCTGGAATTGACCAGCGTCCGCGAAGGCTATTGCATCTGCTGGGGCGTCGGCAGCGGCCGGTTGGTTACGGCTCTCGCCCGGCGGAGTAAACTTCACGTCATCGCGATCGAAAAAGACGAGAAGAAGGTGAAGGCCGCGCGGGAATTCCTGACGGCGGCCGGCATCTATGGCGAACGGGCGGCGGTCATTCACGCCGACCCGAATACCGTGAATTTGCCGCCCTATTTGGCAAGCTTGATGGTCACGGAAAGTCTGGAAGATGCGGGAATCACCTTGAATAGCGACTTCATCCGCCGGGCGTTTGCCGTCTTGCGCCCGTACGGCGGAATTTGGAGCCTGAATCCGTTCCCCTGGAGTCCCCAACAGTTTCGAGAGAGCGTCGACGAGGCCAAGCTCACCAAAGCGATCGTCAACCACGTCGCGCCGAATATGTACTTGATCCGCGACGGCGCGTTGCCGGGGGCCGATAACTGGACTCACGAGCATGCTGATTCCGCCAACACGCGCGTGTCGACTGATGAATTGGTGAAGGCCCCGCTCGGGCTCCTTTGGTTCGGCGGCCCGTCCAACGAAGGCATCCTTCCTCGGCACGGCCACGGGCCGCAACCGCAGGTTATCGACGGTCGGCTGATCATCGAAGGCGTCGACAAGATGCGGGCCATCGACATCTACACCGGCCGGCTTCTCTGGGAATCGCCGCTGCCCGGCGTGGGCGCTTTCTACGACAACACATCCCATCAACCGGGGGCCAATTCCGCCGGAACCAACTTTATCTCGACTCCCGAAGGCATCTACGTCGCTTACCGCAATGGCTGCGTCAAACTCGACCCGGCCACCGGCAAACGCATCGAGGAATACAAGATGCCCGAAGTCGGCGATAAGAAGGTCGCTCCGCGCTGGGGCTATCTTAACGTCACCCCTTCCTACTTGATCGGCGGGGCCGATCCCCTGTTCGATCCCAAGATGGACATCAGCAAGATCAAGCCGGCCAACCCGCTGGCCAGCGATGACGACAAACCACTCAAATCAATCAAGCTGCCTTCGTTCAAATTGACGGAGAACGACAACCTTTCCGCCAGCAAGCACTTGATCGTGCTCGATCGTAAGACAGGCAAGGTCCTGTGGACCGCGACCGCCCGCTACGCCTTCCGGCATAACGGCATCTGCGTCGGCGGCGGCAAGCTCTACGCCATCGATCGTCTTTCGGGAACGCAGATCAAGAAGTTGAAGAAGGACGGCGACCTGCCCAACACCGCCCCGCGCGTCGTTGCTTTCGACCTCAAGACCGGCAAGGAACTCTGGCAGAACGAGGATGAAGTCTTCGGCACCTGGCTCAGCTATTCGGAGAAGCACGATGTCTTGATCGAAGCCGGCCGGGTGGCCCGCGATACGCTGCTCGATGAACCGAAGGGGATGCGGGCGTTTCACGGGAAGAACGGCGTAGTCATGTGGTTCAACAAAACATTCCTCGGCCCCGCGATGATTCATGGCGACATGATCTTGAAGGATCGCAGCGCCTGCGACCTGCTGACCGGCGAACCGAAACTGCGGCCCGACCCGTTGACCGGCGTGCCGGCCGAGTGGACCTGGGTGCGCAACTACGGCTGCAACACGCCGTTGGCCTCGAAACATCTGATGACGTTCCGCTCCGGGGCGGCCGGTTATCTGGATCTGTGCAACGACGGCGGTACCGGCAACTTCGGCGGCTTCCGATCGAGTTGCACCAACAATCTCATCGTCGCCGGTGGCGTCCTCTGCGCTCCGGAATACACACGCACCTGCACGTGCAGCTATCAGAACCAGTCGTCGCTTTGCCTGGTGAACATGCCGGAAGCCGAGATGTGGACGTCGTTCGGCAAAGTCGGCGGTAAAGGTCCGACCCGCCGTGTCGGCATCAACTTCGGCGCGCCCGGCGACCGCAAGGCCGAAGACGGCACACTCTGGCTGGAATCCCCCAGCGTCGGCGGCCTGTCGCCGCCGGTCGACGTTCACGTGGCGGGGAAGACGCTGAAGTACTTCCGCAAGCACTCCGGTTTCGTGGAAGGCCCAATGAACTGGGTCACGGCCAGCGGCCTGGCCGGCGTCGACGCGGTGAGCGTCAAGCTTGGCGAAGCAACATCGTCGCAACGCACTTACACGGTGAGACTCTACTTCGCCGAGCCCGAAGACCTGAAACCAGGCGAACGCGTCTTCGATGTGCAGATCCAAGGCAACCCGGCACTCGAGCAGTTCGACATCGTCAAAGAAGCCGGAGCGGCCCACCGCGGCGTGATGCGCGAGTTCAAGGGTGTGAAGGTGTCCGACGAGTTGAAGATCCTTTTCAAGGCAACCGGCAAACCAGCGTTGATTTGCGGTATTGAAGTACGGGCGGAGGGGTGGTGAGTGGGGCACTCACGGCTTCGGCCGCAAGCGAATTCGGCCTGGTTCGACGATGGCCAGACGTCCGGCAAGGTTGCTGAGTACATCCGACCGTTGGAGAAATGCGTCGATCAAGATCATTTATCAGGCACGATCGCATGGCTTGGCAAGTCAAGAACCACCATCCCCGAGTATTGGTCAGGCGGGTAATTGCGAATGTCAGCGAAGTCGAAGTCACGCGTGATGATGACCTGTTGGTGGGTTTGAGCGTGCACAGCAATATCTTGCGGGCGCACTACCAAGGGCGATGTCCTGAACATCCGTAGCGTCGTGACACGACCCTGGATCACGGTAGATGTGGCTCGCAGTAACGAGGCGTCGATCAAGAAATGAGGAAATCATCCGGCACTGCCAGGGACCGGGGCCGCACGTGCGTGGTTGCTGGGTGATGGATTTGTTGTTGGGGAAGGATTGAAATCCCGTGTGGCGCTGGATCTTATTGAAATACACATTGGCCGCGGCGATGTTGTGTGGTCTGATGCTGTCGCCTCGGCTGTGGCTGTCGGCGCGGAATTACCCACTCGTGCCGGTATGGGATGGATTGCCGACGGTCCCGGCCCCCTGGGACTGGCTCGTGCCGGGCGTCTTGGCAGCCGCGTTGGGGGCAGTCGTCGTGGCGCCTCGCCCTCGCCTGGCCATGCTGGTCTTCGTCATCTTGGCCGGGGTGTGGAGCCTTTGGGACCAGACACGCTGGCAACCGTGGTTCTATCAATACCTGGTTATGTTTGCCGTCCTGGCTCTTGGCCCCTCCCCGAAGGACCCCGAACGAGGCCAGGCCAGTCTGAACGCTTGTCGGCTGATCGTCGCCAGTATTTACTTCTGGAGTGGACTGCAGAAGGTCAACGTGCTGTTCGTAACCGAACTCTTTCCCTGGCTGATCGAGCCGGTATTGAAATACCTCCCGGGGGAATGGCATGAGTACGCTCAAGATCGCGGGTGTGAGGCGGCGTTCCTGGAGTGCGCCATCGGGCTGGGGCTGTTGGTCTGGCCGCTCAGGCCAGTGGCCGTGGTCGGGGCCGTAGCCATGCACCTATTGATCCTCTTCAGCCTGGGGCCCTGGGGCCACGAATGGAACACGGTGGTCTGGCCGTGGAACGTGGCCATGATGGTGTTCGTGGTGGTGCTCTTCGGCCGGACTCGGCGGGTGCAGTCGTGGCACATCCTTTGGCCGTGGCGGTGTCTCGTCGCCCGCGTCGCGCTGGTGTTGTTCGGCGTCATGCCCCTGTTCAACTTCTTCGAGAGGTGGGATTCGTACCTGTCGGCTGCACTATATTCGGGCAACACGCCGTCTTCCCGCACTTATATCAGCCAGGAAGTATACGACCGTCTCCCGCCCGAAGTAACGACAGAGTACGTGACCTGGCGCTGGGATGCGGACCCGGACGACCCGTGCCCTTACGAAGTGAACTTTTTTAACTGGGCGGTAAAGGAATTGAACGTGCCGACCTACCGCGCCGAGCGCGTCTCGCGCGGGCTCGCACGCCGTTTGGCGGAGTTGCCAGAGAAAACCGCCGCCAAGGGCCCGGAGAACATCCCGCCAAACGAAGACCATCCGCGCGTGCGTGTGATCCTGATCCTCCAGGGGCGTGCCGACTGGCTAACCGGAGTTCGCCAGGAAACGCGCGTGATGTTTCCGGAGTGATCGAGTCGGGACTGAACGTTAAGGAACGAAGTCTGACGGAATTTATCGCAGCAGATGTCTTGCAACAGATCGAAGAAGCGATCGCGCCGCAGCCCGAGCTTGCATGGATTCCGCTAATGCAAGACGGCAACGAATTGGGTATGATCGAAAAGTGAAAAGAAGTGACACCTTGCATCGCTTCCTTCGAGGTAATTCATGCCACGGCACATCGATGTCTACGCATTGCTACTCGTTGTCGTACTCTTTGCACGAGCGGTGATCGCTGAAGAAAGATCGACCTTCAAATTCACCGACGCCTCCGAAGAGACTGGACTCGCCGAGCCGTTTCGCGGTGCGTTTAACCACGCGATCGCCTGGGGCGATTACGACAACGATGGCCGTCTCGACCTTTTCTTCGGCATGTTTGCCGAGCGCTCGCCGAAGTTTGGGATGAAGCGTGCGCCGGTCAATATGCTTCTGCGTCAAAACGCTCCCGGGAAATTCGAACGCATCACGCCTTCACCGATTGATGTCCCGATGCGTGCGGGCGGGGCGGTGTTTGTTGATCTCGATAACGACGGCCAGCTGGATCTCTACGTGGCCGCCAATCGTGTCGAGAGCACAATCGAAGACGAGTGGAAACGGGCCGCGAAGGTTCAGGGAAGCAAACTTTATCGAAATGAAGGCGGCAAGTTCATCGACGTTTCCGAGAAGAGCGGCGCCTGCCCGGCGGATTTTCTCCGCTGCCGAGATGTGGGTGTTCTCGATTACGACGGCGACGGTCTTCTCGATTTGCTTATCATGCAGGACCGCGGAGCCGATCCCAACGACAAGATTCCCGGCCTACGCCTGTTTCACAACCTGGGAAACTTTGAGTTCGAAGAAACGACCCAGAAGGCCGGCCTGGCGGGTGAACTTTGGGGCGCCGGCATCGCCATTGCCGACCTGAACGGCGACCTTCGCCCGGACTTTTACGTTTGCGGCGTCAACCGCCTCTATCTGTGCCAGACCGATGGCACCTTCAAGGAAGCCGAGTCGCAACGGGCGGTGTTCAACCAACCGGAGAAGGAACTCGACTGGGTCTGCGGCGCTTCGTTTGGCGACCTGAACGGCGATGGCCGGCTCGACCTGATCACCGGCCGGCATCACTACTTCGGCCCGTCGCGGCTTCATGTCTATCTGAATGAAGGCGTGCGCGACGGCGTGCCGCAATTCCGTGAGATCACCAAGGAACTCGGCCTGTCGGCCCTGCCCCAGAAAGCACCCCACTGCGAGATCCAGGACTTCGACAACGACGGCATCCCCGATCTCTACTGGTCGGTCTACTTCACGGAAGGAAAGACGCGCAGGCCGTTCATTTGCAAGGGGCTGGGCGTAAAAGATGGACTTCCCCGCTACGCGGTGCCATCGACGGAGGGCATCAAGCTCGTCACCAGCAAAGAAGGGAAGGTGCAGAACGAGGCGCCGGCCGAGGGGCTCGGGCTGGTCTATTACGTGGCCAGTCCCGCCATCGATTATAACGGTGACGGCAAACTCGACTTCTGCTGCGGCATCTGGCCCGACGAGCCTTCACGTTTGTTTCGCAACAACACGCCAGGCGGCAACTGGTTGCAGGTACGCGTGGCAGGCTCGAAGATGAACCGCATGGGCATCGGCGCTCAGGTGCGACTTTACGCGGCTGGAAAACTTGGAGACAAGTCAGCATTGCTCGGATATCAGGAAATCACTGTCAACGGCGGCTACAGTTCTGGGCGGCCCGCCATCGTTCATTTCGGTCTCGGCAAGGCTGTGACATGTGATGTGGAAGTGACGTTCCCCTCCAAGACCGCTCCGGCCCAAGTTCTTCGAACGAAGGCGAATCAGATTCTTACCGTCACCGAAGCGGCGAAGTAATGAAACTCGTCCCGGACGGGCCATTGTCGCAACACGCGCTTGCATCGCCCGAGCGCCTGTTCTGTATATTATTCTGCTCGTGAACCATAGCGTCGGAACTGCCGGAGAACGCATCATCGACCTGACATCATCTACTGCCATGGACAGCGACGAGCGCGCCATGATTGAACGGCTCCGTGAGGGAAGCAAACGCATTCTCACGGAATGCCAGAAGGTCATCGTCGGCCAACGTGACGTCCTCGAGCAACTCATGATCGCCCTGTTCGCTCAGGGCCACTGCCTGCTCGTCGGCGTTCCGGGTCTCGCCAAGACACTGATGATTCGCACGCTGGCGGACGCCATGAATCTCAGCTTCAGCCGGGTTCAGTTCACCCCGGACTTGATGCCCTCGGACATCACCGGCACGGACATCCTGCAAGACGACCGCGCCACCGGTCAACGTTCGTTCAAATTCCTGCATGGCCCCCTGTTCGCCAACGTTATCCTGGCTGACGAGATCAATCGCACGCCGCCCAAGACGCAGGCGGCGCTCTTAGAGGCGATGCAGGAAAAGCAGGTAACCGTCGCGGGTGTCCGCCATCGGTTGCCGGAACCCTTCTTCGTCCTCGCCACGCAGAATCCGATCGAACAGGAAGGAACGTATCCGCTGCCAGAAGCGCAACAGGATCGTTTCATGTTCAATATTCGGGTCGATTACCCCGACGCCGACGAAGAGTACCGCATTGTCGAAGCGACAACGACGGCGCGGAAGCCGCGTGTCGAACGCGTGATCAATGGGGAAGAATTGCTGGCGATGCAAGCAATCGTGCTGGAAGTGCCTGTGGCGCCACACGTAATCAAGTACGCGATGAGCCTAGCCCGTGCGACGCGCAAGGAAGGGGCGGGGGTACCCGATTTCGTCCGCAAGTACGTGACCTGGGGAGCGGGTCCGCGGGCGAGCCAGTACCTGATCATGGCAGCCAAATCACGCGCTGTGCTCTACGGCCGCACGTATGCTTCGACGGAAGATGTCCGCGCCGTCGCCTCGTCCGTGTTGCGGCACCGCATCATCACCAACTACAACGCCGAGGCAGACGGCGTAAAACCGGATGACATCGTCAAACGGCTTTTAGAGCTGATTCCAAAGGAAGGGGATTAGAATAGTGGGAAAATCCCACTTGTAATCACCAACGATCTCCTTTACATTTCACTCCAGAGGAGATCGTTATGACCACGAAAATTGCTGATAGCAAAGGACGAGTATGCCTCGGCAGCGCGTATGCGGGTCGCACGGTGATCGTTGAAATCACCGATACTGGCATAACCACAATTACTCCAGCAGTTGTGATCCCCGAGCGTGAGGCCTGGCTCTATCAGAATGACAAGGCAATAGGCCTGTTGCGCCAAGGCTTGGCAGCAGCGAAAGCTGGCGATTTCAGTGATTCACCGCCTGATTTGGAGGCTGACGCGGAGCTCGCGGATAAGTTTGGCGACGATTGAACACGAATCGATTATTTCCGCACTGGAATCTTGCCGAGCTGTTTTTTTGAGGGGACTACTCGATGTTTACGGTAGTCTGGACCACGCCCGCCTCAAATACTTACAGTGAAGTGAAATCGGCGGCTGAGAAAGCCTGCAAGAAGCGCCATGAAAAGGGCGTGTCGAAATCCACGAAGCAAGAAGGTTTGTTCAAACAAATCCATAAGACCATCCAGTTGCTGCTCACGGACCCGAAGCACAACAGCTTGAAGACGCATGAGTACGATTCCATCGAAAATCCATATGACGCCAAGAAGAAGGTCTGGGAAGCGTACGTCCAGAACAAAACACCAGGGGCCTATCGCGTCTTCTGGTGTTATGGTCCGAAGAAGGGGCAAATCACAATTCTCTCGATCACTCCGTACCCTTAGTTGAGATTCAGTCATTTCAAACCTTCCCCGGCCTTCGGGTTAATACGATACCCCAACGACATTTGACCTTCCGCCAACACCCCGGATCATCCGCATGGAACATTTCACTTACCGCAACCGCATTCTTCATTGTGAGGACGTCCCCATCGCGGAACTGGCCGCGAAGTACGGCACGCCGCTCTTCGTCTATAGCCAGGCGACACTGCTGGGTCACTTGAAAGAATTGCAGACGGCCTTCGCGCCGGCTTCACCGACTATTTGCTACAGCATCAAAACCAACGGCAACATCAATCTCGCCCGGCTGATGGTTGAGAACGGCTCCGGCTGCGACGTCACCTCGGGCGGTGAACTCTATCGCGCCCTGACGGCGGGCTGCCCCGGCGATCGCATCTGCTTTGCCGGCGTCGGTAAGACCGACGAGGAGATGCGCTACGGCCTCGGTTCCGGCGTGCTCATGTTCAACATTGAAAGCCAGGCCGAACTGCACGCGCTCGGCGACGTCGCCAAGTCGATGGGCAAGGTCGCCCCGGTGGCTCTGCGCGTCAACCCCGACCTTCCCCCGAAGACGCACGCCAAGACCGATACGTCCGTCAAGGGCGTCAAATTCGGACTCGATATTGAAACGATCCTTGACGTCGCCCAGGGCGTCGTCGGCCATCCGCACCTGCGCGTGCAGGGGCTGCACATGCATCTCGGCTCGCCGATCCTCTCGGCCGAGCCATACCGGCAGGGCATCGAAAAAGGGTTGAAGCTTATTGATGCCCTCAGGAAACAGGGACATCCGATCGAGTATCTCAACATGGGCGGCGGCTTCGGCATCAACTACCGGAAGCAGGAAGCCCTGCCCGCGAGCGCCTTCGCTGAAGTGATCTTGCCGGCGGTCAAGCAGGCCGGCTGCAAGCTGGTTCTCGAACCGGGACGCTTCATCGTTGGCAACGCAGGCATTCTCGTCAGTCGTGTGATTTTCACGAAGGAATCGGGCGGCAAGCACTACATCATTCAAGATGCCGCCATGAACGATCTGATCCGGCCGACGCTGTACGATTCGTTCCACCGCATCTGGCCGGCGGCCCCGGCCGAGGGGTTGCCGACCCCGCCCGCCGACTACGAAGCCGAGATTCCCAACACACTCAAGCAGAATGTCGTCGGCCCGGTCTGCGAATCGGGCGATTTCCTGGCCAAAGACCGTGCCCTGCCGCGGCTGACGCGGGGCGATCTGCTGGCGACTTTCAGTGCCGGGGCGTACGGCATGGCGATGAGTTCGAACTACAACAGCCGGCCTCGGGCGGCGGAAGTTCTCGTTACAGGCGATAAACACCGCCTCATCCGTCGCCGGGAGACATTTGCCGACCTGGTCGCGGCCGAAGAGCATTGCACCGGGTGAGTTCTACCGCGTATGCTAGAGTATTGGCGCGAACCGTGGGGACGGTGCGCGCCAATCCGCGGAGGCGCACCTGGTGAAACACGGACTTCTGCTCTCACTTCTGGCCGCATCGGTCATCGGCCTGTCGACCTCACGCGGCGACGACTCGGAGTTCTACAAGAACCCCGAAACGCCGATGGAGTATTGGCGGGCGATGTCTTTCGAAATCAACGTGGGCAAGTTCGACATCGCGGCCAAACATCTGAAGGGCCTCGTCGATAAACCGCCGTTGGAAAAAGAATTGATCGAGATCGAAAGCAAGTATGGCACGATCGCATTCCTCCGCTTGCGCAACGTCGAACGCTGGTCGAAGGCTCCGGAGGTCGAGAAGGAAGCGCGCGCCAACGTTGAAACGTTAATTCGCCTGATGACCGTCGCGCTCAAGAACGAGTTGAGCAATCCCGATCGTATCAAGAAGTACGCCAAGAACCTGACGGAGACGCCTGAAGAGGCGGCCTACGCGCTCAAGGAATTGATTCGTTCGGGCGTTGATGCGGTTCCCGTATTGCTTGACTTGCTTCGCGGCGAGGCTTCGGCGGAGCAGCGGGCGGCAATTCTGGAAGCGTTGCCTTACTTTGAATTCTCCGTGGTGCCTCCGCTGGTCGCGGCACTCGACATGAAGGAAGTGCCGATCAAGATCGAACTCTTGAACTCGCTTCGGAAACGTACGGACTTTTACACTTTCTCCTCCCGAGCCGAGACGGATCTGACGCCGCTCCTCTGGTATTACTCGGCCCCGCTCCCTGGGAATCCGGAACTACTTCGCAAGAAAGCTAATGAGTTGCTCAAGAGTGTGCTGGACGAGGATCCCAGCTTCGACCGTCTGCCGGAACGCAAACTGCCGCAATACCGCCTCACGCAGTACGCTCGAATGTTCCTTGAGCACAAGGCCCGCTTCGGCACGCCCGAACCAGCCCAAGTCTGGAAGTGGGACGGCACGAAGCCCGTGCTCGCGCCGATGAGTTACTCCGACGCCGAGGAATATTACGGCCTGCGTTACTGCCGGTGGGCGCTGGAGATTCAGCCGAACTTCGCGGATGCCCAGAAAACGTTCCTGACTCTCGCGATCGACAAGCACTTCGGCCGGGCGGGGGCCGACGCACCGCTGGTTAAGACGTCGCCCAACCTGTACGCAATCCTGGCAACGGCGCCCTACACATTGCTCTCCGAGTTGCTGGTCGTCGCGCTCGCCGAGAAACGCACTTCGTTGGCGGTCGCCGTCATTCAGGCGATCGGCGATCGCACCGAGGTGAAGGCAGCCCGGCCGACCGACAAACCTGACGGCACTTCGACCATCCAGTCTTCCTTGTTGATGAGGGCGCTCGACTATCCCGATGCGCGAGTACAATTTGCGGCAGTCGATGCGTTGCTGAAAGTACCAGGCCCCCATGTGCATCAACGGGCGGCATTGATCGTCAAAATTCTCTCGGGTTATCTTCAGGCCGATCCGCCCGATGATAACGCCAAGCCCCGCGCCGTGATTGGCGATTTCGACCGCGTTCGTGCCGAGGCGTTGGCGACCGTCGTGCGCAACGCTGGTTACAACGCGGAGATCCTACGCACCAGCCGTGAAATGATGTTGCGTCTGCAAGCCAAGGCCAACGTGGATGTGATCGTCGTCGATCATCACCTACCCTCACCCATGCTGCCGGACTTTCTCGGGCAGGTGCGTGCCGACCTGCGAACGAAGAACTTGCCCCTGATGATCGTAGCATCGCCCGATCAAGCGACGACCGCGCATCCGATCACGTTGCTCGGCCGACTGGCCTGCTTGGTCGCCGCCGAGGAACATGTCGACCTGATCAAGGCGCAGCGGTTGACGGACGACTACTTCCGCGACCTGCCGGGGACGCGATTCAATAGCCGGCTCGGACTTCTAAAGAAAGCGGTGGAAGCCGGTGGGGTAATCGTGTCGGCCGACGTGATCGATCGTCTCGAGTATCTTGTATTTTTGACCACGCCGCTGATACCGATGTTTCCACCGGAATCTGAATTTTTGATCGATCTCGAGAAGTCGCGTCTGAGCCTCGATCTCCTTGACCGAGCGAACCGGATGGCGGCCTTGCGGAACGATCCGAAGAAAGGCCACATTGCCGTCAACGAACCGCCGTTCGCAAACACGAGGGAGGTGACGCCGAGGCTTGCGAAGGCCGTCGCGCGATACGAATTGCGCGTGCCCGAAGAGATTCTGAAGGTCGCCGAAGTCTACTGGAAGATCATGCAATACGGGGTGATTTCGAAAGATGGCCGGGTGCTTCAGGAACCGTTGGCGACCGCGGTGCTTCAGTATCCGGAGATCGAGGCTCGGCTTGCTCGCCTGACAAAAGGCTATAAACGCGTTCGTGTCGTCCCGGAAATGTTCTCGGGCGAGGCGTTCGCGGAACAGGCGCACCAGATCGTCTCGTTCCAGGATCCGAAAGTGCTTGCGGCCGACAAGAAGGCCAACGCCAAGGCCGCGATTGAATGGCTCCGCAAGATGGCCATGGGCGAACTGACCGGTTACCCCTACGCCGACGCGGAAGCATCGCTCCGTCAGGCGATGCAGAACCCCGAGTTGGCCATGTTCGCAATCGACGCGGTCGGCCGCTTGTCGAGCCGTGAGGCCCAACAGGACCTGGCCAGTTACGCTCTCAGCAATGCGGAACCGCCGCTCCGAGCCCAGGCGACCGACGCCTTGATCAAGCACATTCAACTTCGCGGCATCATGATTAGTGCGCCGCAGAAGCAACTCCTCCTCGATCGAGCCGCGACCGAACCGGACCCGGTCGCAAAGGCTCGCCTGCTCGCCCTGCGCGGCATCATCCAACCGGACTACCGCGATACGGGCGCCCGTCTGATCGATTTCGTTCCCACACCCGCGGGGCCGCCCATGCCGAAGATGGAGGAGAAGAAAGTGGAACCGAAAGAGGAAGAAAAGAAGGAATAGACGAGGTGCTGGGTGAGGTCAGCGGGGCGAACGGCAGAAGCAGCCACGCAATGCGAGACGGAGTGGGAATGGGGCATGTATGGGGAGGTTCACCTCGCCAGATAATCTAGCCCAGTAGGCTGAAGGGTTACGATGCCAATGGTGTTCGATACAGAAACGAATCCGACGTCAGCAGAGACGTAATTAGTGCCTTTATGCAACGGCCCCGGGTTGGCGTGGATCGAAATGGGATCGAATCTACCGAACGAGTGATCTGCATTCAGATCAACACCAATAAACGCGACAGGTCTCGGAATGACGTGAAAAACGTGTGTTGACGCTCGGGCCTTTGATCGCGGAAACGCGGGGCGGACTCAGTTTGCGTCACTTTCCTAACTAGATGGCGAAGTCGTCGTCATCGCGTTCGAGAAACCCCCGCCGATGCAGCTCGGCAACAATCTCCTCCACGGCTTTGCTGGGAGGGGAGGCGGATGACTCGGCGATCAGGAGTTCGTCCGGCGAGAACTTCGAGGCGATCGACGGTTGATCGCCGCCGCTGAGGAGGACGATCAAGCCCGCGTCCAGAAGCACCTTGGCGACCTCGGCGGAGGGAAGGCTGCCGATTCCTTCCAGAACATAGGTGTGCCGTCCTTCGGAATAGAGCTTCCGCTCCACAAGATGCGCCATCTCCCGGCCCGATTCTCCGTGAAACGAGGCAAACGTCACCAGGCACGGCTTTTGTCCCTTGATCGCCGCTCGCGTCAGCCGGCTGACTTCCATCGTTTGCCAGTCGGTGACCTGCGACCGGCGAGTGCCCCGCAGCACCATCCCCGCGCCCACCGTGTTGTTGTTCAGCCGATCGATCAGGATGAAGCCGCCCGTGTCGCGATTGTCGATGTAGGGATCGAACGGGACCACCCGATCGAGTTCCAACTCGCAGACGCCGATCTCGTTCAGATCCAGCTTTTCCGCCGGCACCCGTTCGAGCGTGTTGACGTTGATCTTGTGCTTCAACCCAAGCAGCGTGGCTACCACGGTCCTCGGGCCGATCTTCAAGAAATAGCTACGCCCCCGCGTCATCGGGGCATCGGTCATCCAAACCACGGTAGCTTCGAGCAAGTCCCCCACTTGGGCGGGCGCTGTCGTCAAGCAGATCAAGTCGCCCCGCGAGATGTCGACTTCGTCGTCAAGAGTGAGCGTGATGGATTGGTTCGCAACGGCTGATTCCAGATCGCCACCCGACATAACGATACGCGCAATCGTCGTTTCACGCCCAGAAGGCAACACGCGGATCCGCTCTCCAGGTGTGATCTTGCCGCCGACAATGGCGCCCGTGAAGCCCCGGTAATCCAGGTTGGGACGGTTGACCCACTGAACGGGCAGCCGGAACGGTTGCTTCCGCAGTCGCTCTTCGTCGATCTGAATCGTTTCGAGAAGGTGCATCAACGTCGGGCCGGTGTACCAGGGAGTTTTCGCGCTCGGCTCGACGATGTTATCGCCTTTCACCCCGGAAATAGGGATGACGCGAATGTCTTCCATGCCGATTTTCTCGGCGAAGGCCCGGTATTCCGCCTCGATGCGGTCGAAGACCTCGCGCGAGTAGTCAACGAGGTCCATCTTGTTGACGGCGAGAATCACATGGCGGATGCCGATGAGCGACACGAGATAACTGTGCCGTCGCGTCTGGACCAGGACGCCCTTACGGGCATCGATGAGGACGATCGCCAGGTCCGCCGTGGACGCTCCCGTGATCATATTGCGGGTATATTGTTCGTGGCCGGGCGTGTCGGCCACGATGAACTTACGGCGGTCGGTTGAGAAGAACCGGTAGGCAACATCGATGGTGATGCCCTGTTCGCGCTCGGCCGCCAACCCGTCGAGCAGCAAGGCATAGTCGATTTCTCCCTGTCGAGTGCCCACCTTTTTGGAATCGGCTTCGAGGGCGGCCAGTTGATCCTCGAAGAGCATCTTCGATTCGTAGAGCATGCGGCCAATCAAGGTACTCTTGCCGTCGTCGACGCTGCCGCACGTAATGAAACGCAACAGGCTCTTGGTTTCATGTGACTTGAGGTACGCGTCGATATCGGTCGAGATCAGATCGGAAACGTGAGCCATTCGTGCGGTTCCAGTAGGGTAGCCCGCGTTCTGGCGAACGCGGCTACGGAGATTGCGTCGTAGCCGCGTTCGCCAGAACGCGGGTCAGCTACCCGACGGCGCGGGTCAGAAGTACCCCTGTTGCTTCTTCTTTTCCATGGATGCGGCCGTATCGTGGTCGATCATGCGGCCCTGGCGTTCCGACGTCGTGGTGAGCAGCATTTCTTGGATGATTTGCGGCAGTGTCGTCGCTTCGGATTCCACGGCGCCGGAGAGAGGATAACAGCCGAGCGTGCGAAAGCGCACGTTCTTCATCATGGGCCGTTCGCCTGGCCGCAAAGGCATGCGATCGTCGTCCACCATGATCAAGGTTCCATCGCGCTCGACAACCGGGCGCTCGGCGGCGTAATAGAGCGGAACGATGGGGATGTTCTCGAGGTGGATGTATTGCCAAATATCCAGCTCGGTCCAGTTCGAGATCGGAAACACCCGGATGCTTTCGCCCTTGTTCATGCGCATGTTGTACAGGCGCCAGAGTTCGGGGCGCTGGCTCTTCGGGTCCCAGTGATGGGTCGCGGTGCGGAACGAAAAGATCCGCTCCTTGGCCCGGGATTTCTCTT
>Ga0105046_10009709_pt1 | contig 15015 bp, 10 predicted proteins | sample MAT03_FD_78385 | JGI IMG/M metagenome (GOLD analysis project Ga0105046, IMG submission 78385) | Freshwater microbial communities from Lake Fryxell liftoff mats and glacier meltwater in Antarctica - MAT-03 (megahit assembly) | ecosystem: Environmental > Aquatic > Freshwater > Ice > Liftoff... | reverse complement strand
TTTTTCATCAGACAACACTATTTTTCTGCGAATAGTGGGGCTATTTAAAGAAAAATAGGGGCCGTATGATGGAACAAAGGGTGGCATCAAATGACTAAGTTATTGGTGCCGCGTTCCTAAGAAAATTGGCTGCTGTCCTAAATATGAGAACAAAAATGGGCTGTCATGTAATCGGTTGATGTGATGCCCTAATGGTACAAAGGTAAACCTTCATGCTCCTTGCTTTTATCGGGAGAAAACCGGGAAATGAATTCGGGGTAAACCCTGAGATTAAACCGGGATAGTCACCAAAGTGCTCGTTCCTTGCCCTGGTGCGGCGTGGATGCTGAGTTCTCCTTTCAGGAATTGTACCCGCCGGGCGATGTTATCGGTGCCCATGCCTTTTTTTACTGCGGCAGGGTCAAAGCCAGCCCCGTCATCTTCCACAAGCAGGGCAATTTGGTGGTCCGTTTGGGTGAGTTGCACCAGGATTTCGGATGCGCGGGCATGTTTGAGGCTGTTTTGCAGGAGTTCCTGCACGATGCGGTAACAGTTGAGTGCAGTCGTCTGGTCAATCTCCGAAAAGTCGCCGATGTGGTGAAACGAAATGGTCGGCGCGCCTTGTCCCTGCCCCTGAACGCGGCCGGTGAGGTCGCGAACGGCAATCACCAATCCGAACTCCAGCAAAGCGCTGGGCTGCATGTTGCGGGAAATATGGCGGGTTTCGGCGACCGTTTCGTCAATCAGATTTCTCATTTTGGAAAAATCCTCCGTACCAGCGAGTTGAGCATTTTTCGCGAAAATGTTTTCCAACTGAATTTTGGTAGCGGCCAGCAAACCGCCGACGCTGTCGTGCAAGTCTTGTGCGATCCGCTGGCGCTCGCTTTCCTGACCGGCCAGCATACTCTGCATCGTTTCGATTTTGAGGTTGTCTTCCAGTTCACGGATGTGGCGGCGGTTGATCTCTTCGTTTTGCGCAGCGATGACCCGGTTGGTGCGCAGGCGGTGGCGATAAAAAAAGAGGGCCAGCAACAGTACACCCAATCCGACGGCCAGGATGCCCGCCGTAAACCTTTGTTCTTCCACAGTCAATTCGACCGCTTCTTTCTCTTGTTGCAAGTTGGTGATCGTTATCTTTTTATTGCTAAGATCGTAGCGCGCTTGCAGTTGCTGAAGCGATCGTTCCCGGTCGCGGTTGAGCAAAGTGTCGGAGAGATCGCCGTAGCGCAAAGCATAATGCTGTGCCTGCTGCAAGCTGTCGAGCACGGCGTAGGTAAGAGAAAGTTGTCGGTAGATATTGCTGCGCAGGGCATCGCCGGTGCGCGGATTGCTGCGCAGGGCTTTGTGGAGGTATCGGAGTGCAGTCATATAATCGGATTCCCAGTGGCTGGTCGCTCCGATCATGTATTGCGCCCAGGCGATGAACTCGGGGCGATTGATCTGGTTTGCCATCTGAAGCACCCGATAGGCCCGGTAACGCGCATCCCGGTAGCGAAGATCTTGCCGCAAGTATTCAGATTCTCGCCTCAATACGTTGATTTCCAGCACCGTGTCTTTAAGGATGCGGTTTTTGCCAATAAATTTTTTTTCCAGCAGGGCCGCTTCTGCGGTATCGCCTTTCAACAAATGAATCCGATTGAGGCGGGCCAGGAGATGGGTTTCGAGGAACAGGTTTTGGGTGCGTTGTGCATATTGCAACACTTCTTGCTGCATCTTAATCGCCTCGTTCCAGAAACGGCGGTCGGCCATGCGGTCGGCAATATCAGCCTGCACGCGCTGGTAAGCCAGGGTATCGCCGGCCTTCAGGAATCTATCGGCGCTGCGACCCAGGTACTGAAACGCCGAATCGCTCATACCATAATGCTCCTCGTCATAGTACGCCCATTTGTACCAGGCGAGCGCCTGTTTGCGCTTGTCAGGGTCTACTGCCAGGGCTTTGATCTCCTCAAACGTATAGGATCGGTCGAAACCTTCCTGTGGGTGGACAACCAACGGCAACAAAAACAGCAAAATGACTATTGAACATTGACTGTTGAACATTGACTATTGACCATTGACTATTGACTATTGACTGTTGACTGTGAACGAGCAACTTCAAACTTCAAACTTTTTCAAACTTCCTCATCCAGCAATTTCAACTGAATGGCCGTCTTGACCAAACCAGCGGTATTGCGGGCGCCGAGTTTGGAGAGCAGGGCGGCGCGGTGGCTTTCGACGGTTTTTTCCGACAAAAATAATTTGGCGGCAATCTCCTGCGTCGTGAGTTCATCCACGATCAGACGCAACACTTCCCGCTCGCGGCGGCTGACCTTCGGCGGCTCTTTGGCGGCAGCGCCTCCCGTGCGGTTTTGCATCAGGCTGCGCATCACGACGTCGGTCACTTCTTTACTGAAATAGGTTTTGCCTGCCACTAAAGAACGAATGGCGGTGCACAATTCGTCTTTGCCGGTATTTTTCAGCACATAGCCCTGTGCGCCGAGACTGAGCATGGCCGAGATATAACTCTCGTCGCTGAACATGGACAACACCAGGATTTTCAGCTTGGGCAAGTCTATCCGCAACTTTTTACAAACTTCCAGACCTGACTGGTCGGGCAGGTTGATGTCAAGCAGCAGCACATCGGGTGGGTTTTCCATCACTTGGCGGAGTGTCTCGGCGGCGGTACTGGCTTTGCCATACAGCATAAAATCCGGTTCTCCGATGAGCAGGCTTTCCACGCCTTCTGCAAACATGACGTGGTCGTCGGCGATAAAAATTCGAATCATAAATGAATGTGCTAATCGGCTCAGTTGCTCGCAAAGGCGAAAAGACGCAAAGTTTTGATAATCAATCCTTTGCGTCTTTTCGCCTTTGCGAGCAACCAAATAGGGGCTTGCGTAACGATATACGGGACAAACATAGGCAAATTCCTGGATGTATATTCTTGAGTATCTGGCGGATTCAAGTTTCAAATGCAACAGTGCCGTGGCGAAGAATTTGAAGTTGAGCACCGCCCGGGGAATGTCAACAGTGCGGGCGGTGGCGATGGTTTTGCCCGAATCCGCACTTTCCGCTTCGGCCAATCGGTCGAGGTTTTGAAGGATGCCATCGGCAATGCCGCGCAGGATGTCGTGGCGCTAATCAAGGGAGAGGTTAGACCACGCAGGAAAGGCCGCGCTGGCTGCTTGCAAAGCCACTTCGATGTCTTCCGGACCGGAGTTGGGGATTTGGCCGGAAATGGCTCCGGTGGCCGGGTTAAAGTTGTCGAGGTAGGCACCGCTGGCAGGCGGGACAAATTTTCCGGCGATGTAATTTTGAATGGTGGTCATGCTACTGAGTCGGGCAGGTTGTTCAACGAACGGGCCGACAAAAGTAGAGAATCTCAAATCGTCGTTGTGTATCGAAACAATGTCCGACCACCTCAGGATTTCCTGCACATGAGATTGCAGATGTCCACATTCACTTGAAGGTTCCGGATTTGGATCTGTGCATTCTTGTTTAACACCTTGACCGAGTCCGAATACTTGCCGCTTTCTTTCATTTTGCCCGAAATTTTCAAACTTTGCGACATGAAATACATCCTTCCTGTCATTTTCAGCATTCTCATTGCCGCTACCCTCACTGCCCAGCCCGCCCCGTTTTTTCAAAAAGAAAAATATGGCGACGTCGGTGACCTCCGTGAAAAGCAGTGGGTGGACTCCGTGTTCAACGCCCTGACGGAGGAAGAACGGTGGGGCCAATTATTCATGATCCGCGGCCATGTGGACATGGACACTGCTTATGAGCGGAAAATAGACGACCTGATCAAACGCTATAAACCGGGCGGCATCTGCTTTTTCAATCCCACGCACTTCGGCACTGTAGAGCACCAGGCGGAACTCAGCAATCGTTACCAGGCATCCAGCAACCGGCTTCCACTCATGGTATCGCTCGATGCGGAATGGGGATTGGGCATGCGCCTCCGCGAGACGACGATTTCGTATCCGAAACAACTGACGCTGGGCGCGATTCAGGACAACCGGCTGCTCTATGAATTTGGCCGGGAGGCCGCCCGCCAATGCCGTCGGCTGGGCGTGACGGTCAGTTTTTCGCCTGATGTAGACATCAATAACAACCCCGGCAATCCGGTCATCAATGAGCGCTCCTTCGGCGAAGACCGCGCCAATGTGGCCGCCAAAGGTTTGCAGTACATGCAAGGTTTGCAGGACGGCAATGTACTCGCATCGGCCAAACACTTTCCCGGTCATGGCGATACCGACGTGGATTCACACTTCGACCTGCCCATCATTCCCTATGACCGCCGGAGGCTCGACAGCCTCGAATTATTTCCTTTCCGCGCCCTCGTGCAAGGAGGAGTCGGGTCGGTGATGGTGGCCCATCTCAGCGTCCCGGCGCTTGATCCGCGCGTCAATCGCCCCACTACATTGAGCGAGAACACCGTGACCAATCTGCTCCGAAAAGAGATTGGTTTTGAAGGACTTATCTTCACGGATGCGATGGAAATGAAGGCGCTGGCCAAATATTTTCAGCCCGGCGAAGCGGATGTGGAGGCGCTGCGCGCAGGAAACGACATGGTGCTGTTGCCGGCAGATTTAGGCGCAGCGCTGACGGCCGTACAGCAAGCATTGTCGGAAAAAACGCTGGATCGCGAGCAACTCAATACCAGCGTGAAACGGGTGCTGCGCGCCAAATACCGCCTCGGCCTCACGGCGCCCCAGCGGGTCGATTTGTTCAATCTCCGCCGAGACCTCAATGGGCCCGAAGGTCTGTTGCTCAAGCGCCGCTTGTTCGAAGCGGCCATGACACTCGTCCGCGATCAGCCCGGCATCGTCGGCTTCCCCGATCTGGACAAAACCCGCATCGCCACCCTCTCGCTGGGCGACACCATGCGCACGGTGTTTCAGACTTATTGCGGGTACTACGCACCCGTTGGCTACTTCAACGCAGGCAAGGAACTCGATTCACTCACCCAAATACACCTGTTGGACACGCTGCGCAACCACTACGATGTGGTGTTCGCCAGCATTCACAGTACCCGCTCCAAGGCCTCCGACAACTACGGCATCACCGATTCCCAAATCAATTTCCTCCGGCGGCTCAGCGAGGTGCGTACCGTGGTTGTTACGATGTTCGGCAACCCGTACAGCCTGGGGCGCTTCGACTTCGTCCCAGTGCTCCTTGGTGCTTACACGGAAGACCCGGTCGCACAGGAATCTGCGGCGCAAGCGCTGTTTGGCGCCAATGACATTCGGGGCAAACTGCCTGTTACAGCCTCGCCTTCGGCAAAATATGGACAGGGCATCACCAAGGTTTTTCCTCAAAAACGCCTTGGGTATACGCTGCCCGAAGCGGTCGGCATGAGCAGTGATAGTCTTGCTTTGATGGACGGACTGGTCCGGAATATGATCGAAGCAGGAGCGGCGCCTGGTTGCCAGATCCTGGTTGCAAAGGATGGGAAAATCGTGTGGCACCGCGCCTACGGATACCAGACTTACGAGCAAACCCTGCCGGTCACACTGGAAAACCTCTATGACCTCGCTTCGGTGACAAAGATAGCAGCGACCACTATTTCGATGATGAAACTGGTCGAAAATCAAAAATTCGTGCTGGATTCTGCCCTGTCGTTCTACCTACCGCTGTTGAAAGTAACCAACAAAAAATCGCTCACGCTCCGGGAAATCCTGGTGCATCAGGCGGGGTTACAAGCCTGGATTCCGTTTTACCAGCAAACATTGACGCCCGACAAAAATCTGTCGCCTAAAATCTACCGCAATGCAGCCGAACCTGGCTTCGAGGTGCCGGTGGCACAGAATATCTGGATGAAAAATGATTGGCGCGACACTATCTGGCAGCAGATTTTTGACAGCCCGCTGCGCGAAGACAAAAAATACAAATACAGCGACCTTGGTCTCCTCCTCACCGCCCGCGCCATCCACAATATGAGCGGTCAACCGGTCAGTGTATTTGCAGAGCAAAACTTCTTCCGCCCGCTCGGACTCGCTACTACGACCTATCGCCCCTGGGAGCGCGGCTGGACCGACCGCTGCGTGCCCACTGAGGAAGACAACTATTTCCGCCACCAGCGGCTACAAGGCTATGTCCACGACATGGGTGCCGCCATGTTCGGCGGAGTGAGCGGCCACGCCGGGCTTTTTTCCAATGCCAACGACCTCGCCAAGATTTTTCAGATGCTGCTCAACAACGGGTCTTATGCAGGGCACCGATTTTTGCAGCCGGAGACGGTACAAATGTTCACAACCCGCTACCGGCTCAGCACCCGGCGCGGCATCGGTTTTGACATGAAAGAACTCGACCCGAAAGAGACCCAGAATATGAGCCCCCTGGCCGGACCCCGCACTTTTGGGCATACCGGTTTTACAGGGATCTGTGTGTGGGCCGATCCGGATAAAAACTTGATTTTTATGTTTTTGTCCAACCGGACCTATCCGACGATGGAGAATGGCAAATTGATATCGGGTGATTACCGGCCGAGGTTGCAGGGGATGGTATACCGGGCAATCAAGCCATGAGTCTACAACTTCACTACCCGCTGCACCTGTCTGGTCGCATCAAACTGTAACACCAGCCAATATGTCCCCGCGGGCAACTGTCCGATGTCGTGTTGCACAGCATGGTTGCCTGCGGCGCGCCGTTCGGCGTTCAGTACCTGTATGATGCGCCCGTCGGTGGTCATGAGTTCCAAACGAACAAGCTCCGGGTTTTCCAATTCAAATTCCACAGTTAATACCTCCCCGATAGGATTAGGGAAAATAGAATAGGAAATCTTGTTGGTCGAACTGATCACCTCCGTACCGACGGTGGATTTCTGAATGTTCCACTTCAACATGCTGACATGGGTTGTCGGATGAAGGGCATCCTTGCTTAATGCAGTGGTGTCGAGCAGGGTCAGGTTGAGGGTGTGAAGCCCCATAGAAAGCGGCAATTGGTCGAGGATGTATTCATCCGTGTTGGAGGCAACGGGATTGCCGTCCAGTTGCCAGGTCGTTTTCAGCGTATTGGGCAGCGGTTTCATCACTTGTGTGAGCCGAAACGGGAGATAGCGCTCCGAAGAAGCGATGGTCGCCGTCGTCGGGCTATGCGAGACGATGGGTTTGGTCAGCGTATGAATCCGCTCGATGATGGCTTCGGTACAGACGCTGCAAAAGGGATTTTTTAATTGCCGCATCAGGCAACTTTGGTGCGGGCGATGCCAGGCCTGATCTTCCGAGAACGGGTAAATGCTGATGCCTGTGCCGGGCGTATTGAGCCAGTTTTTCCATTTCACCAGTGCAGGGTTCGATTGTTGGGTCATGTTTGGTTTTTCGCTTGGATTGCCCGCCCAATACTCATCGGCCAGGAACGCGAAACTATGCCCGATCTCGTGTGCTGCAATTTCGCCAGCATCGTCATGGGCCGTAGCGGTCGCATAAGTACCTCCGGAGCCGCCGTAATAAGGCGTATTGACCACTACGAACACGATGTCGTAGTCAGCAATATTATTCGACAACACCTCTACAAAAGCGAGGTAATTCGTCGGCACCACCAGGCGATGTATGTTGCCATAGTCGAAGGTGGTTTTGAAATAGGTTTTGGGATTGGAGATCGGTACTGGCGGTGCTGCCGAGCTGCAATCGGCAGCCGTATTGGGATGGATGGCTCCAGATTCCTGCGACACCACGTGGATCAGAAAAACATTGAAATAACCGACATAATTGGAGAAAGGTCGCTTTTTGAACACCAACTTACTAAGATCGTCAGCATCCGTGCGAAGTTTATCTTGCTCTGAAGCCGTGTAGCCGTCACCGACAATGACCATGTTGAGGTAGCGATTCGGGTCGCCGTTGTAAAGGAGTGTATCAACCAAAAAGGTTTGTGCCCGGATGGCGACAGACAAGAGGAGAAGGATGGAAATGAGGATATTTGCTTTCATCGTTATAAAATTTTCAAGCCGCCGAGTTTGGTTTTTGCGCTGCCTTTTAAGGTTTCCAGGACCTGTAAGTTGTCCACGTCGCGCCGTCCGGGCAGCCGGAAAAAAAATTGCGCGCTATCCAACACCACATCCTTTGTTGCATAGCGACCTGTTTCGTCGGCGTATTCCACATGCAGGAACAGCGGATGCGCGACCACTACAGAGTCCATTATTTTTTTGCCTGCACAGCGATATACCGTTAGGTAATCTTTGTTCGGTGAATCGGTCGGTCCAGCCCATTTCATTTGCCCCTTTCCATTGACCGACCTCAGCAGCTCCACCTGAGAGCGCGGCAGGGCAGCCTGGCTGTCGCGACTGATCTTCAATACATAAAATTGGATAAACGCTGCTTCTGGCAGCGGTTCGACAGCATCGTCAGTGCTCCTTGCCCATTGGCAGGAGGTCAGCAAAATGCCGAAACACAGTAGGAAGAAAAATGAAACGCCCTGCACGGGGCGCAAGTCGTTATACCTCATTTGGAGTGTATTTTTAAGGTATTCTTTGAAAAAACCGCAGACCTATAAGCCGGATTCTGTTCTTCACGCCTTTCAGCGCAAATTCTCTGCCATTTATCTGGTTCCGCCTTGCGGCGAAATCTGTTCTGCCTACCCCCCTTGCTGGCCCGACCAAAGCCGGGCGCGATGTGCGAGCCACACATCCTCCGGAACAAGTCCGGGGCACAAGGTGTACATGGCATTTCAACCCGCGAGGTTTGTCCCCCTGTCAGTTGCCTGACTCGGTCGTGCGCTCTTACCACACGTTTTCACCCTTACCAAAAAGGCGGTTATTTTCTGTGACACTTGCTGTGTTTTGCCGGTTGCCCGGCAAAACCCCGCCCTTGTCAGGCGGCGCGGTGCTCTATGTTGTCCGGACTTTCCTCCCCGAAAGGCGGCAGAGCGGTCTGCGGTTGTCTTTTCAAAGAACGAAATAGTTGTTTTCGAGTTTGTTCTTATACTTTTGCCCCTGTTTTTGGAGTACCGAATGCTAAAGGTAAAAGTTGGCACCGAAGTTGAAAACCCACTCATCTATTACCTCGTTCACCGCTTTTACCCCCGGCACACCCTTTCCCGAATATGATAAAACGCCTGCTTCTCTACCTGATCGCTGCGGCGGTGCTTTTGGCGGTCGCCGTAAGTGCTGATCAGTGGGACGAAGATACGGCATTGCTCGAACAGCATACCGGAGAAATATCGGCTTATCTGGACGAACAGTTGGCAGATGCACAGAGTTGGGTAAAAAACAATCCCTTAGAATCTTTGCAGCGCAATGCAGATGTTCAGACCAGTGATAAACTGAAAACGGTTGCCGCCAAAGATTTTACCTTGCTGCTGTTGAGTGGTGATTCGGTCATTTTCTGGACCAATACGAAAGCGCTCCCGACCCGTTCCCAACTTAAATCGCTGACGGCCTCCAGGTTCCCTCAATTGCTGGATTTGCCCGTAGGTCAATTTGCGGCGACCCGTCCGGCAGCCGATCCAAACCTGCTGGTACTGATCCCGGTGCGGTACAACCTGACTGCCCATCCACCATTCGCGGCCGGGGCGCATATTCCAAAGGAGATTGTTTTCTCCGCTGAAAAGAATGACTACCCGATTCTGTTGAGCGGCCAGGCAATCGGCTACCTTTCAGCAGCCGGAACGCTCAACGTTGCCTGGTTGCAATGGATGAAGCTGGTGTTTTTGGGATTGTTCCTGACCGTATTGCTGGCTTTGACTGCTCAGGGCGCCAATGAGGTCGCAAAGCGCATTTCGCCGTTGGCGAGCGTGGGCATCATAGCGGGAGCCTGTGCAGCGATTATTCTTTCCAACAACCTGTTCGGTTTTCTGTCGGCGCTGCTCAATGGACTTGCAGCATTTTCTCAAAAATTTGCCACGCCATCGTGGCTCGGCGCGTCGCTGGGCGATTGGCTGTTGAGCATCGGGTTATTTATCTGGTTTGCGGTATTTTTCTACCGAAAATTTCGAGTGCGCGGCCTTTCGACCGCCAGCCAGCCTGTGCGCTTTGCTGCTGCCGGAGTGGCTTATTTAGGTGCGATGGGAATGTTGTTTGCCACCGGGTTGCTGATGCGCCACCTGGTTTTTTTGGGCAACATCAATTTTGATTTTGACAACCTGCTCAACCTGAACGGACTTGCGCTCTGGGGCATGTTCGGCTTGTTGATCTGGGTCGCCGGTGCTTTTTTCGTGAGCCACCGATTGGTGTCAGAGGCCAAACGCGCCCGATTGACGCGAATGGAGCGCGGGGCAGCCATGGGCGCTTCGAGCGTATTGCTGCTGGGGATTTGTTTGGCCACCAGCTTTCCGCTGTACATCCTGGCCTTTTGCTTGGTGTATGTTGCCATGCTCCATTTCTTTACGCACGATCCGGAGCCCGGTTTTGGCTGGATAGTGGCGTGGATGCTATTACTTTCCTTGTTTTCGGCCATTCTGCTGTATAATTTTAATTTTCACAAGGACCGCGCTCAGCGGCTGGCGTATGCCGAAGCCTTGGCGACCGACCGCGACTCAGAGGAAGTGGAAAAAGATTTGCCTGAACTTTGGGCCGCTTTCCAGCGCGATACGGTGCAGTTGGGCCTGTTGCTCAAGCCATTCCCGTTCAAAGCAGATGTTGAGGATGTGCGCAGTTTTTTCAATAAAAAACTGTTTGCTGAAAATTACCTCTTTCAGCATTATCGCCTGAATGTCTATGCTTTTGACCAGAACGGGCAGCCGCTGCTGAAAGATCAGACTCAAAGCCTGGAATGGGCCTTGCAGGAGAACTGGGCTGCGGGCCAGACGCTCAAACAGCAATCCGCTCCCGGCGAAGTCCGCCTGCACACAGACAAGGACGGCAAATTTCGCTACATGATGCTCCTGCGTCCCAACCGAATGGGCGACCCCACACAGCCCGCGCAGGTATTCTGTTTTCTCGACCATGAATATCCCAAGCAGACGCGGGTATATGCACGGCTGTTCTACAACACCCCTTATAAAAATCTCCAAGGACTGGCACGTTACGACTATGCGGTAGAAAAATTTGGACGCATGGTGGTCGAATCTGGTCAGAATGGATTGGCTGCACTGGGCAAATCGGTGCAGAATGGCCAATCCGAAGACATCGAACGTCCTAAATTGGGACGGCTGGATGCGGTGTATAAAAGTGCGGATGGCAGTACGGTGGCGGTGGTCGGACGAGCCGGAGGAGACTGGTACAAGCCGCTTTATTTATTTTCCATGCTGTTCGCATTGGCAGCAGTATTTGTCTTTGTGCTGGCCTTCTCCAATCGCTGGCTGGGCTTCCTGCCGGCTGATTACCGGGTGTCACTGACCACCCGTGGGTCGCTCGCCAAGCGCATCCACTACTGGAATGTGGCGCTGATCGCGGCCTCCTTTTTGGTGATCGCGCTCCTCACCTACCAACACTTCAGTCAGTCGGCGACCGAAAGCGAGCAGGCCAATCTGGATGCGCGCTCGGAAGCAGTCGTTGCCACGCTGCGCTCGCAAGTGCTCGGTTCGTCGCTGTCCGCAGACAGTGTGCGCCGCACGTTGCCCAAGGTCTTGGCGACGCTCGCGGGCAGTTTTGCGATGGACGCGAATCTGTATCTTCCTTCAGGCGATTTGCAGTACACGACCCAACCGGATTTGCGCGAAGCAGGTGTTTTATCGGAAAAAATGAGTGCGAGTGCGCTGATTTCCCTCAAAAACGGCGCGGTTCCTTCGTTTACGGAAAGTGAAAAAATTACAGGGCTCGAATTCTACACCAAATACCTTCCCCTCCGCGACGGGCAGAATCGTTTGCTCGGATTCTTGGGCGTACCCTATGATCTCGGCATTGACAGCCGGAGAGCCGACGCAGGCGTATCAGATTTTCTGGGCAAATTAGCCAGCCTTTTCGTGTTCTTGCTGCTACTGGCTTTTGTCGTATCGTTGTGGCTATCGCGCACGATCATCAAACCGGTGCGCTTGATTTCCGAGAAAATCCGGGCGTTGAAATTGGAAGATAAAAACGAACCGCTGGAATATGCCGGCGATTCAGAAGATGAATTGAGCGAACTCATCGGGCAATACAACCGCATGGTGGATCAACTGGAAGATTCAAAAGTGCGGATGGTGAAACTCGAACGGGAAGGCGCTTGGCGGGAGATGGCCCGGCAAGTGGCGCACGACATCAAGAATCCGCTCACCACCATGAAACTTTCGATGCAACAGTTGGAGCGGGTATCGAACAATCCCGAACAAGCGGCTGCATTCCTGCGCAAAGCCATTACCCGACTCATCGAACAGATTGACTCGCTGGCCCAAATCGCTTCGGAGTTCTCGATGTTCGCCAATCTGGATATCCGGGAAAAACACCCGATGGTGCTCAACGATGCCGTGGAGAGCGTCTTCGACCTGTTCAGCGAACAAAAACACCTGGACTTCGACCTTCGCCTGCCGGAGGAGCGACTGACCATCCTCGGCGATAAAAACCACCTGATCCGGGTGCTCAACAATCTGGTGATCAATGCTACTCAGGCGATCCCGTCCGACCGGCGTGGGCACATTCATGTGAGCCTCATCCGTCGTGGCAAACTGGCGGTGGTACAGATCAGTGACAATGGCGGCGGTATCCCGCCTGAAATCCAGGGCCGGGTATTCGAACCGAACTTCACGACCAAAACTTCCGGTTCCGGCCTCGGCCTGGCGATCTGCCGCAAGATCATCGAAAGCCATGATGGCTCTATTGACTTCAAGACCCGGGAAGATGAAGGCACCGACTTTTTTGTAGAACTGCCGGTGGCAGCGGTGGGGGATGTGTCTGGCAAATTGGCGGCGGAAGCAGTGGGAGGGAGTAATTGAGGATTATTGCAATAATGGAATATTCGCTTCAGGATGCGGAGTTTGCTTTACAGCAGGCTCCGCATCCTGTTTTTAGGCGTTTATCAGATATATGTTTGGAGGTGCAGCGCACCGAAATGTGTAGGGTCGGTGCGCTGCACCTTCTGAATATCATTTGGGCCAAACCCTACAAATCTTTCGCCGCTCTGCGGCTGTGCTAACCAGTTATTACGAAACTTTAAAAGTTTCGTAAACGTAGTGGGTTCGCTGATGACAAGTTGTTGAAAGTCAATTGCTTTATAAAATCAAGTCACTAATTCGCATTAAGAACTAATTTCTTCACGAACCATTGAGATCCAAAGGCTATTTTTCTGCCCGTTTTCACCAACATTCAAAAGTTATGAGCAAAAACATGATTCTCTCTCCCCGTTCCTCCGCTGCTCAAATCATCTTATTGATACTGTGCTTTTACCGGCAAGTGCAAGTGTTTTCCCAAAACAATGCCTACAAGCGGCCACCCGCCGATGTAGCCGCCATCGTAGAAGCGCGGCCCACCCCCAATGTGAGCATCAGCCCGGCCCGCGACGCGATGCTGCTGATTGACTACAATCCGAATCCCGGCGTCGCCATCCTGGCGCAACCCTTCCTGAAATTGGGCGGCCTGCGGGTGAATCCCAAGATCAACGCCCGCCAGCGCATCACCGAATTTGTGGGTGTGACGGTACAATGGATTGCGGAGAACAATAAATCTGTGCGGATCGAGATGCCCGGCGCCGGTCGTCTTGCGGGTCTGCCACAGTGGTCGCCCAACAGCCGCCGCCTCGCATTCGCCGTGGATATGCCCGACCATGTGCAACTTTGGGTATCCGACACGCGCACAGGCAAATCTGCCCGGCTCGGCAATTTTGCAATCAATGATATGCTGGGTGCAGCATTCACGATGATTACAACAACCCCGGCTCGCCCGTGTACGATCGGTTGCCCAATGGCGACAATGTGGTGGCGCAAGACGGCGACTGGCTGTACTACGACAATCCGGGCGCTTCGGAGGCAGGCGAGTTTCCCCACCTCGACCGCATCAACCTGAAAACCCAGGCCAAAGAGGTGTTGTACAAATGCCCGGAAAAAGCCTTCGAGGAATTCATCGCCTTCGCAGGCAATGACCGCAGCCGCATCATCACCCGGTATCAGAGCAAAAACGAAGCGCCCAATTTCTTTCTGGTCAAAACCACCCCCGATACCCGAAAATTACCTGAACGACAGTCACTTACACAATTTAAAGACCCTGCTCCGCAACTCACAGGCATCGAAAAACGCCTGGTCAAATACACCCGTCCCGACGGAGTACCGCTCTCCGGCACACTTTATCTACCGGCCGGTTATCAGCCCGGTCAAAAACTCCCACTGTTCATGTGGGCCTATCCGCTTGAATATTCCGATGCCGCTACGGCCGGGCAGGTGCGCGGCTCCGACAATACTTTCACCTTCTATCGAAATGACTCGCCGTTGTTCTTCGTCACGCAGGGTTATGCGGTGTTGATGGACGCGACCATCCCCATCGTCGGCGACCCGGAAACGATGAACAATACGTTCATCGAACAGGCAACCGCATCAGGCCGGGCAGCCATTGATTATCTGGATTCGCTGGGCATCATTGACCGCAAGCGCGTGGGCGTAGGCGGCCATTCTTACGGGGCGTTTATGACGGCTAATTTGCTGGCACACAGCGATGATTACGCTTATGGCATAGCGCGTTCAGGCGCCTACAACCGCTCCCTCACGCCATTCGGGTTTCAAAGCGAACGCCGCTCATTCTGGGAAGCCAAAGACATTTATGCCAACGTGTCCCCCTTTAATTTTGCCGACAAGATCAAAGCACCGCTGCTGATGATCCACGGCGACGCCGACAACAACCCGGGTACCCACACGGTACAATCGGAGCGACTGTTTCAGGCAATCAAGGGGAATGGCGGCACGGCCCGGCTGGTATTGCTGCCGTATGAGAGCCATGGCTATCGTGCCCGCGAAAGCGTACTGCATGTGCTGGCAGAAATGTTCGATTGGGCAGCGAAATACGGCGGACCCGTGAAGCCGTAGATAGACGACTGTTGATTTTTGACTTTTGACCATTGACTTTTGACCATTGGATAGTTTGTTTGAATAGATCAATGGCGAATGCCCCAAATGAGGCAATAACTCCATAGCGAATGACATTCAATGACGAAGTGAACAGCCATGATCAACGACCGATAGTCAAAGGTCAACAGTCAAAGGTCAATGGTCAAAAGTCAA
>Ga0105046_10009708_pt1 | contig 15016 bp, 15 predicted proteins | sample MAT03_FD_78385 | JGI IMG/M metagenome (GOLD analysis project Ga0105046, IMG submission 78385) | Freshwater microbial communities from Lake Fryxell liftoff mats and glacier meltwater in Antarctica - MAT-03 (megahit assembly) | ecosystem: Environmental > Aquatic > Freshwater > Ice > Liftoff... | reverse complement strand
GGCCTCGCGCTGGTCGCAACTACGACGCGCGCAGGCGGGTCCTCGGCGTAGAATCGCTGCGGTCCGCTGATGATCGGCACCACCCTCCTCCACTACCTCGTCGAAGAACGCCTCGGCAAAGGCGGCATGGGCACGGTGTATCGCGCGCGCGACACCGAGCTGAACCGCACGGTGGCCATCAAGATCATCGAGGTCACCGGCGCCGAAGCCAGGGCGCGCCTGCTGCACGAGGCGCGGGCCGCCTCGGCCCTCAACCATCCGCACATCGTCACCATCCACGGCGTGCAGCAGCAGGGCGACGTGGCGTTCATCGTGATGGAGCACGTGGCCGGCGTGCCGCTCGACCGCGCGGTGCCGCCCGGGGGGCTGCCGGTAGCGCAGGCCCTTCGCTACGCCTTAGACATCGCCGACGCGCTCGCTGGAGCCCACGCGCAGGGCATCGTGCACCGCGACATCAAGCCCGGCAACGTGATGGTCACCACCGCCGGCCGCCTGAAGGTGCTGGACTTCGGCATCGCCCGCCACACGTCGCTGCCAAGCGACGCCACGCGCGCGCCCACGCTTGGCGCCACCCTCGTCGCTCCGGGCCAGGTGGTCGGCACGCCGGGCTACATGGCGCCCGAGCAGGTGGCCGGCCAGTCTGCCGGCCCCGCGTCCGACGTGTTCGCGCTCGGCGCCGTGCTCTACTACATGCTCACCGGCAAGGCGGCGTTCGTCGGTGACTCCTCGTGGAGCCGGATGGACGCGACGATGCACTTCAATCCACCCGCGGTGGATGCAATCAAGCCGGGCACGCCGCCCCGCGTGGCGACCATCGTGTCGCAGGCGCTGGCCAAGGAGCCGGCGGCACGTTTCGCCTCAGGACGCGAGATGCACCAGGCGCTGCTCGCGGCGCTGGCGGACATCGAACAGACGGCGGCGCCGGGCCGGCGTGTGTCACAAACAGCGCTCATCGTCGCGGCCGTCGTCGTGCTGGTGCTGGCCGGTAGCGGGTTCCTGTGGCTGCGCGTCCGCGAAGCCCGCGAGCGCTGGGTGCGCGACGAGGCCATCCCCGAGATCAGCCGCCTTGCCTCAGCCGGCGAGCCCGCAGCCGCGTATCGCCTGGCCCAGCAGGCGCTGGCCACCGCCCCGGACGATCCGCAGCTGGCAGCCGCGTGGGTCGGCGCCACGCTGAAGGTGCCGATCTCCTCGCAGCCTCCAGGCGCCGAGGTCGCGATTCGATCCCTTGCCGCGCGTGATGAGTGGATCGTCCTGGGCCGCACACCTCTCACCGCCAATGTGCCGCTCGGCCAGATGCGCTGGCGGTTCACGCTCGATGGCCACGACACGCGCGAGCTGATCCCGAATCCGTTTCCGTTAGAGGTCACGTTGGCTGCCGCGGGCTCCCTGCCTCCCGGGATGGTGCAGGTGCCGGCGGGCGAGGCCGAACTGCCGGTCGAGGCCGGCCAGGTGGAGCTGCCCGAGTTCTTCATCGACGTCACCGAAGTGACCAATCGCCAGTTCAAGACGTTCGTGGACGCTGGCGGTTACCAGCGGCGCGAGTTCTGGACCCAGCCCTTCGTCCACTCGGGGAAGACGCTGTCGTGGGACGAGGCAATGGCACTGCTGCGCGACGCCACCGGACGGCCCGGCCCGTCCTCCTGGGAGGTAGGCACGTTCCCTGATGCCACCGGCGATCAGCCGGTCAGCGGTGTGAGCTGGTACGAAGCCGCGGCCTACGCCGCATTCGCCGGGCGCGCCCTGCCGACCATCTACCACTGGCGGCGCGCCGCTGGCACGAACGGCGCCTTCTCGGAAGTCCTGCAGGTGAGCAACTTCGGGGGACGGGGGCCGCAGCCAGTTGGCGTATCCGGCGGCCTCAGCCCTTACGGCGCCCTGGACATGGCTGGCAACGTCAAGGAATGGGTGTGGAACGAGAGCACCGCGGGCCTGCGCTTCACCCTCGGCGGCGCGTGGTTCGAAGCCTCGCATGCGTATCACGACGAGGACGCGCGGACGCCGTTCACGCGCGACGCCGGCTTCGGATTTCGCTGCATGCTGCAACGTTCCTCGGTCGATCCGATGTTGACCAAACCGGTCGCCACGCTGGAACGCGATCCGAAGTCGCTCGTCGCTGTGGGTGACGAACTCTTCGAGGCCTACAAGCGGCTCTACGACTACGACGCGCATCCACTCGACGGCCGCATCGACGAGCGCGACGAGGAGCAGGCCGATTGGGTGATGGAGCGCGTGTCGTACACCGCCGCCTATGGCACCGAGCGCGTGCCGATGATCCTGCTGCTGCCGAAGACCGGCCGGCCGCCCTACCAGACCCTGGTGTATTTTCCGGGCTCCGATGCGGTGCGCACGGCCTCGAGTCGCGCCGCCTACACCCACTGGCTGCAGTTCGTAGTGCGCTCCGGGCGCGCCGTGGCGTTTCCTATCTACCAGCAAACCTACGAGCGCCGTCGCCAGTCCACCGGCGCCAACTTTCTGCGCGAGATCAGCATCCAGCGCGGCCAGGATCTGCGCCGGGCCATCGACTACCTGGCCTCGCGGCCCGACATCGACGCTTCGAAGATCGCGTTCTACGGGGTGAGCCTGGGCGCACAGCTCGGCCCGGTCTACCTCGCCATCGAGCCGCGGCTGCGCACCGGCGTGCTGCTCTCGGGCGGGTTCGAGACGTGGACTATCCCCGCCGAGACGGACCCGGTCAACTTCGCCCCGCGGGTCACGCAGCCCGTGCTGATGGTCAACGGCCGCGAGGACTTCGACCTGCCCTACGACACCGCACAGGTGCCGCTCTTCAACGCGCTGGGATCGCCGGCCGATCAGAAACGGCACGCGGTGCTCGAGGGCGGCCACATTCCGCCGCGTCCTCAATTGGTGTTCAAGGAGATTCTCGACTGGCTCGACCGCTATCTCGGCCCGGTGGGCGGAGCGTAGGGGGAGAAGCGCCGTTTGCACAGCACGGCGATGGCGTCGGCCACGTTGAAGCGCGCGCCATGGGCCGGAGGAACGATGTCGAGGCTGGTGGCGCCGCCGTCGATCCAGTGCTGAACGTGATGCGCGTCGCAGCGGCGCGCCGTGCAGCTCGGGAACCGAGTTCGCATCACGAAGTGCGGGTTGCTGGGCGGCCAGTGCGGCCACGAGAAGAAGGCCTGTCATCGTCATCGCTCCTCGGTGAAGGTAGCGATCGGAAGGCCCAGCCAGGTTGCCAGCCAAGAAGCTCGCGCGTCTGCGCACTCGAGGACAGGTTGTCGATTGACGCGAAAAGCGCGAACCACCCGAGGTGGGCGGCGCGCAGCTACGTGTCCACGGGCTTCGATGCGGAGGGCGCATGGTCGATTCAGTTGCCCAGAACGTCTCGTGGGCAGCCGCTTCGTGCTCAGCGGCAATCATGCCGACATCCTGCTCGCGATGCTGCCGCTGATCGTGCACATCCGGAAGAAGGCAGATCAGGCAGCGCTGCGCTGGTCTGTTGAGCGAATGATGCAGGAGCTGTGCGAGTCGCAGGCGGGCGGCGTGCTGGTAGCGCAGCACCTTGCGCACATGATGCTGGTGCAGGCCCTGCGTGCTGGGCAGTCGTTGCGTCTCACCGGCCACGAGCGCGCAGCGTCCGTCGGCTCGCTGGCTTCCGAAGGAGTGCTGTCATGAGCATCAACGTCCGCGTCGCAGTCGTGCTGGTTGCCCTTACCTCGCTCGGCGGCGCAACCCTGCTCGCCCAGGCGCCCCTGGCTGACACCGACGTGCTTACCGAATACCAGCTCTCACCCGATACGCTCGCCAAGGCCGAAGCGCTCTATCGCACCAGCACCGTGATGCTGGTGGTGGGCACGCTTTACGGTCTCGGCGTACTGGCGCTGCTGCTGACCACCCGCGTGGCCCCGCGCTTTCGCGATCTGGCGGAGCGCGTCAGCCGTCGCCGCGTCGTGCAGGCCCTGGTCTTTGCGCCGCTGATGCTGCTGACGGTCGACGTGCTGAGCCTGCCGGTCTCCCTGTACGGCCACCACCTGCAGGTGCAATACGGGCTGTCAGTGCAGGGCTGGTCGTCGTGGTTCTGGGACTGGACCAAGGGCGAGCTGCTGGGCTCGGCGCTCGGCACCGTGATGGTGTGGGGTCTCTACGCGTTCCTGCGGCGCAGCCCGACGCGGTGGTGGTTCTACGGCTGGCTCACGTCCATCCCGGTGGTGCTGCTGCTGGTCTTCATCGGCCCGATCTTCATCGCGCCGCTCTTCAACACGTTTGCGCCGCTCGAAGCGCGGCAGCCGGCGCTCGTGCCGGAGCTGGAGAAAGTGATGGCCCGCGGCGGCCTGTCGATCGAACGCGCGCGCATGTTCGAAATGCAGGCGAGCGACAAGGTCACCACCTACAACGCGTACGTCACCGGCATCGGCGCCAGCAAGCGTGTGGTGGTGTGGGACAACACGTCGCGTGACCTCGCCATCCCCGAAACGACCTTCGTATTTGGCCACGAGCTGGGCCACTACGTGCTCAACCACATCTGGCTGTCGATCGCGTTCGCGATCGCCGGCCTGCTGCTGCAGTTGTATCTGGCCGCGCGCCTGATGGGCGGATTGCTGGCGCGCTTTGGCCCGCGGTGGGGCGTGCGCGGCATCGACGACTGGGCGTCGCTGCCGGCGCTGCTGCTGCTGTTGAGCGTGTTCTCACTAGCCACGCAACCGGTGTCGGCGGCGGTCTCCCGCTACCTCGAACATCAGGCCGACATCTACGGGCTCGAGGTGATTCACGGCCTCACGCCTGATTCGTCGCAGGTGGCGGCCCGTGCCTTCCAGAAGCTGGGCGAGAAGGGGCTGTCGTATCCGCGGCCCCATCCGCTGCTCGTGTTCTGGGCATTCAGCCATCCGCCCACGCACGAACGGCTGCGTTTTGCCGCCACCTACGCGCCGTGGAACGAAGGCCAACCCGGTCGCTACATTCGCTGACGCGCCGCCCTTACAATGGCCGCGTGCGTATCAACATCCACATCCCTGTCGCGCTCGTCCTCACGCTCGGTCTCGGTCATGCGCAGGCCCAGACGCCCGCGGCGCCCAAGGGGCCGTGGTTTGGTCTGACCCTGCCGGGGGGCACGCGCGCCCCTGCGGTGCTCGTCGGCACGCGGCCGCCGCGGCCGGTGGCTGTGCCGCCTGGTGATGCGTCCGCGCCGGAGTTCGACGCCGCTGCCATCACGGCGGACGTGCAGACGATCGTGCAGTTCGCCGTGGACAGCCGCGCGCGCAAAGAGGTGGGCAACGGTCAGATGTGGGGTCGCATCAGTGGCTTCCCGTCGAGCGACACGACCGTGGCGTGGGCCGCCGACCAGTTCCGCCAGGCGGGCATCACAGACGTGCGCCTGCAGCCGATCGCGCAGGACGCGCGCGCGTCGCTGTGGCTGCCGCTCACGTAGAGGGTCACGCTGCTGGCCGATCCGGCGTTTGGCCCCGGCACCGAAGACCTGGTGCTCGAATCCGCCTTGCCGGTTGGCCCTTCGCAGATCGCCGGCGGCTCCCTCACGGCGCCACTCATCTACGTGGGCACCGCCAGGGCTGCCGTGCTCAGCCACCTCGACGTGAAGGGCAAGATTGCCGTGAAGCGCGGCGCCGTGGGCGTGTTCAATCTCGTGCGCCTGCCCGGCAACGAGCTGTCACGCGACTTCAGCGACTGCGGCAATCCGTGCCTCAACATCGGCGGACGCGACGGCTGGTTCCTGGCATCGCTGCTCGATCGCGCCACGCAGGCGGGTGTGCCGAACGCGGTGCGTGTACGCGTCGATCTCACCACCCAGACGTTCCGTGGACTGAACGTCGTGAACGCCGTGGCCGTCATTCCCGGCCGCAGTCCCGACCCGATCGTGCTGAACGCGCACGCCGATGCCTGGTTCGACGGCGCCGGCGACAACGTCGATGGCCTGGCCGTGCTCGTGGCCAGCGCTGGGCATCACACGCCCGGCATCAACGGCCCGCGCAGGCCGATTCGGGCGAAGCGCTGATCGCGGTGGGCGTCACCAACAACGCGCCGTTCCTGCAGACGCTCGTCGATCGCGGGCCCGCCAGCTACGGCGTGAACGTCATCGCCGAGCGCTCCACGTTCCAGAGCGGCGAGACCGGCGGCTGGACGGAGTTGAAGGTGGCCAAGGTGAGCGTGATGCAGGCGCCGCCCCTTTACCACACTACCGGCGAGGTGCTCGACGTCATCTCCGCGCCCGGCCTCGAGCGGATGGCGCGCTTTCTCGCCAATTTCGTCACCGCGGCTGCCGGGGCCACGCGCGCGCAACTGAATCCGTAGCTCGAGCGTTCGACTCGCCATGGCAGCACGGCTGCTCGGCGAACACCGGTATCCGCCAGCGGTCCTGGGCCAGTACAATTCGTGGATGCCCACACTGACAGTTGAAGGATACGGAACGTTCGACGTTCCTGACGGCAAGCGGCTGGTACTCGCCATCGAGCAGGAGGCCGGCGTGGACATTCTGCATGCCTGCGGTGGCAACGCCCGCTGCACCACCTGCCGCGTGGAGTTCATCGACGGCGAGCCGGCGAAACAGACCGTGGCGGAGCGCGATCGGCTCACCGCGCGCGCGCTCACAGGCGTACGCCTGTCGTGCCAGATTCTGTGCGACCACGACATGACCGTGCGCGCCATCAGTCGCCTCCAAGGGTCTGGACGCCCCGATCCTGGCGGCACCCCGCAGACCGCGATCATGCCGCCGGCGGAGTGGGTCGAGTCGGACTGACGTCGGCCGAGGATCGCTGAACGACCGCGCGGCCGCGCGCGGCGATCAGTCGAGGAACGTCCTGCGGATCGTGCGCGTCAGCGCGATCATCGCGGCGTCGAGTTCGGCTGTCGTGCGGGCGGCTCGTGGCGCCGCGCCGGCAGACGCCGCGATCGCGTCGGCCACGCGCTCCGCGAGCGGCAGCCGGGCGGGTCGCGCTTCCACCGTGGTGAGCAGCGCCTTCACGTGCTGCGCCTGCGCGCGCGCCTGTGAGATCCGCGCCAGCGCGTCGTGCACCGAAACGGCGCCCCGCTGCGCGTTCTGCAGCAGCCGGCACTCGAACGCGCGGCAGGTGCGCGGTCGCTGCGTGTAGATGCTGCAGCACGTGCCGCGAAGCGCGGCGCAGGGCAGCGGCAGCACGTCGGCGTCGCCGTCGTCGGTGTCCACATCGAGCCCCAGCAGCTCGAGCCGCGCGGCCTCCGCGGGTCCGGTCAGTTCCACGTCGCCGAGCAGCGTGCCATCGCAACACAGCCCGCAGCGCCTACACAGCGTGTCGGTCAGCATGACGTGCGTGCGGCGGCGGGGGCCACGTGTGAAGCCCGCTCGTCGAGTGGCTCATCGGTAGAGAGGGGCACGCGAGCGAATTCTACGCCACGCCGCTGAACCGCGCCCATCGGTCCGCGCGTCCTACCTCCTGTCGGGCGCGTCCTTCGACGCTGCCCTCCGCTCCACCGCCCTTCATGGTTGTGCTCGCACAACGAAAGAGACCCACGTGCTTACTGCTGTTACCACCTCAGACCTCGTCGAGACGGCCGTCGCTGCCGGCCAGTTCGGTACTCTTGCCGCGGCCCTGACCGCCGCCGGCCTGATCGACACGCTCAAGAGCGCCGGTCCGTTCACCGTGTTCGCGCCCACCGACGAGGCGTTTGCGAAGCTGCCGAAGGGCACCGTCGAGGAGCTACTCAAGCCCGAGAACAAGGCCAAGCTCACCGCCATCCTCACGTATCACGTGGTGTCCGGCAAGGTGATGGCGGCCGACGTGGTTGCGCTGAAGCACGCCACCACCGTACAGGGCGGCACCATCGCCATCGACACCACCTCGGGCGTGAAGGTCAACGACGCCACCGTCACCGCAACGGACATTGCGGCGTCGAACGGCGTCATCCACGTGATCGACACCGTGCTCATGCCGAAGGCGTAGGCCTTTCAGCACTCATCGCGACCATTCCAGGAGAAAAGTTCACATGCAGGCATTCAAGACGTTCGTGTTCGGTGCGGCCGTAGCCGCAATGGCGTTGTCCGCGGGTTCGACCGCGCGCGCGCAGGGGCAGGACATCGTCGACACCGCCGTCGGCGCTGGCCAGTTCAAGACGTTGGCGGCGGCGCTCACCGCCGCGGGCCTGGTGCCCACGCTGAAGGGCGCCGGCCCATTCACCGTGTTCGCGCCCACCGACGAGGCGTTTGCGAAGCTGCCGAAGGGCACCGTCGAAGATCTGCTCAAGCCCGAGAACAAGGCCAAGCTCACCGCCATCCTCACGTATCACGTGGTGTCCGGCAAGGTGATGGCAGCCGACGTGGCGAAGATGACCTCGGCCAAGACGGTGCAGGGCAGCTCGGCGAAGGTGTCAACCATGGGCGGCGGCGTGATGATTGACGCCTCGCACGTGACCAAGGCCGACATCGTCGCGTCGAACGGCGTCATCCACGTGATCGACACGGTGCTGATGCCGAAGTAGTTTCCATGTCCTGCTACTCTGCAGGCATGTCCGCCATGTCATTGTCGATGCGGCGCCTCCTCGGCGCCACGGTAGCGTGCGTCCTGATGTTTGGATTGAGCGGTACCGCGCAGACCACCGACGATGTGGCGTGGCAGCGGTTTCTGGGTTGGCTGCGCGTGGCCCCGTCGGCGAATGGTCCGCTCGAGATGCTCCAGGGCTATCAGGCGAGTCTGACCACGCAGGGGCGCACGCCAGCCGACGCCGGACGCGAAATGGGCGTCGTGCTTCGGCTCATGCGCGAGCGCAACGACGCGTGGCCGCTGATGTTCGACAAGATCTATGCGAGTGCCACGCCCAACTTCGACACCAAGGCCAACGCGCTGCTCATGGCCGCACTCGAGGGGCGCACGCCTGGGCGGGCGCTGGAGGTCGGCATGGGTCAGGGGCGCAACGCCGTGGCCCTGGCTGTGAAGGGCTATACCGTGACGGGCTTCGACGTATCGGCCGAGGGCCTGGCCGTGGCGAAGGCGCAGGCGGCTCGTGCCGGCGTGTCGATCACCGCCATTCAAGAGAGCGACGAGCGGTTCGACCCGGGCACCAATCAGTGGGATCTGATTGCCGTCATCTACGGCCCCGGGTCGATTGCCGACGCCGCCTACGTGGCGCGTCTTCACCGATCCCTCAGGCCTGGCGGCGTGGTGGTGGTCGAGAGTTTCGCATCAGACCGCAGTGCGGCGCAGCGCCGGCCTGTCGATATCGATCCGGCCGAACTGCTCCGCGCGTTTGCCGCCTTCAGGATCGTTCGCTTCGAGGACGCCGATGGCGTGTCGGATTGGGACCCGCAGCGCACGCGTCTGGTGCGGCTGGTGGCGCAGAAGAAGCCCGACTGACGCGCGCTACGCGATGTGCGCGCCGGCCGTGTTCACATACACGGCGTAGAGCGACTGACTTGCGGTCATGAACAACCGGTTGCGCTTGGCGCCGCCGAAGCACACGTTGGCGCAGTTCTCGGGCAGGCGGATCATGCCGATCGGCTCGCCCGTGGGCGCGATCACCTGCACGCCTGGACGCGCGCCGGCCCAGATGTTGCCGTCCGCGTCGCAGCGGATGCCGTCGGCGGCGGCCGGCGTGGTCGTACCGGGGATCTGCAGCGTGGCGAACGTGCGGCCGTTGCGCAGCGCTGTGCCATCCACGTCGAACACCTTGATCGCGCGTGGACCGCCCGTGTCGGCCACGTAGAGCTTCGTGTAGTCGGGCGAGAAACAGAGTCCGTTCGGTCCGCCGAACTCGTCGCCCACCCTGTCGACCTGGCCGGTGCGGCCATCCACGCGGTAGACCGACATGGGCAGTTCCGAGTCGGCCTTGAATCCCTCGTAGTTGCCGTTGATACCGTAGGGCGGATCGGTGAACCAGATATCGCCACTGGGATGCACCACCACGTCGTTGGGCGAGTTCAGCCGTTTGCCCTGGTAGCGTTCGGCCACGGCGGTGATCGTGCCGTCAGGTTCGTAGCGCACCACCCGCCGGCCGCCGTGTTCGCACGACAGTTGCCGGCCCTGGTAGTCGAACGTGTTGCCGTTGCTGTTGGCCGAGGGATGCCGGAAGGTGGTGACGCGGCCGTCGTCCTCGATCCACCGCATCTGCACGTTGTTGGGAATGTCGCTCCACACCAGGTACCGTCCCACGCCGTTCCACGCCGGGCCTTCGGCCCAGAGCGTGCCGGTGTGCAGGCGGCGGATGGGCGTGTTGCGGATCACGTAACGGTTGAAGCGCGGATCGAGCGCGATGATGTCGGGATCCGGGTAGGGTAGTGGATCGCCGGTCCAGGTGCGCGGCGTGGGCACGGGCGACACGGGGGCTACGGCCGGGGTTTGCGCACGGCCTGTCGTGCTGGTGGCGACGCCGGCTGCGACGGCGAGAAACGCTCGGCGGTTCATGTCGCTAACGCTCTTTCTGCCTGGCTGGCACGTAGGTGAACTCGAGCAGGGCGCCCGGCTCGGCGAGCGCTTCGGTGCGCCGCCACTGCCCGTCGAGCACCGAGCCGAAGCTGTCGGTGACCACGAAGATGCGGCGGCCGTCTGGAGCCACCGCGATGTCGCGGTAGCGATTGGGGCGCCGGAAGTACTCGAGCGGCGGTTCCGTCACCGCCGTGCCGATGTCGTTCAACTTCATGCGGTAGACCGTGCCGGTGCGCATGCCAGTCACGAGCAGCGACGAGCGCCAACCAGGAATGGCCGTGGACGTGTAGGCCTCGAGGCCTCCCGGCGCGATCGTGGCGCTGCCCTGGGCAGCCAGGTCGTAGCCGGCCGGCACGGTGAAGAACGTGGCGAGCGGCGCTACGGCGTCCGAATGCTGCCACGCCGACTCTTTCACGATCGGCACAGGCGCCGGCGGGTTGAGGTTGTCGAACTTCAGCGATGCGCACGGTGCTGGCGCCGACCCCGACCAGTTGGCGAAGACGTACCCGCGGTCGTCGTTGAAGCCGGCCACGTGCGGCCATCCGTAGTTCTTGCCGGCTTCCATGAGATTCACTTCGTCGTCGGTACTGGGCCCATGCTCCGCGGCGTAGAGCCGGCCGGTGGCGCCAAACGCCAGCCCCTGCACATTGCGCAGGCCGTAGCTGTAGATGTGGCTGCGCACGCCGCGAATCAGCGGGTTGTCCGCTGGAATCGCGCCATCCAGATCCATGCGCAGGATCTTGCCCTGATAGGTGCTCCAGTCACGGGCCGCGACGGCGCCCGCGTCGGGCAGGTCCTGCGCGCGGTTGGCCAGGCAGTAGTTTCTGAGGAAGTTGGCGCCGTGGTCGCCGCGTGAGAGATACAGCTTGCCGTCAGGGCCGATGGCCAGACGGCCACCGCCGTGGTCGTCGCCGGCGGGCAGGTTGTCGAGCACGGCCACCGGCGAGCCGAGCGCCTGCGTGGCCGGGTCGTAGGTGTAACGGCGCACGCGCAGCCGCCGGCTCACGTCCTCGCCGGGGTCGGCGTCGTAGACGTAGGCCAGATACACGTAGTCGCGGTCGCGCTTGGTGAGCAGATCCGGATGCAGCGCCAGGCCGAGCAGTCCGTCCTGCACCACCGACTGATGCACGTCGGTGAGCGTGAGCGCCACGCGCCGCGAGCCGTCGGCGGGATTCACGCGGGTCACGCGGAAGGCCGTGCGCTCGGTGATCCACAGGTGGCCGTCGGGCCCCCACGTCACTTCCCACGGGTTGGCCAGGTCAGCGGCGACGACGCGACGGGAGAACGTCTCCGTTCCAGCCGTGCCGAGCGTGCGCGGGTTCTGCCGTGAGCTCAGGCCGGCTGTGGCGGCCACGACCCCGAGCAGAACGGCGGCAATCGAGCGACCAGGCATCGGCACCCTCCGGGTTCAGACGCCAGGGCATGTGCGCGTCAGTCGAGCGCAGGGATTATATGCCCCACGAGCGGCGTGGCCCGGTAAGGTCTGCGGGTCGCCATGACGCAGACGATCGACCGCTGCCGGGTCGGCATCCTGCTGGCCGTACTCGCCGAGGCATTCCCTTCATGGGGCCGTGGGCCAATCGGCTCGATGAGCCCGCCTTCTACGCCAACGGACGACGCCACGCCTTCGACATGACGCTCGGCGACATCCGCGGCGACGTGCCGATTCACGGCTTCGTGACCACCACCAGCCTGTGGCGCGTGGCCGCGCTGCGGGCCACGGGGAATGAGGCGCTGGTCACGAGCCGCCCCGACTTCTACCGGCAGCCTGCCTGGATGCGGCAGTGGCCCTACTCGCACACCGTCGAGATCACCTATCGCCTCGTCGACGGCGTGCTCGAAGTGGCCACCGCGATCGCGAACCTGAGCGACGACCCGATGCCGGTGGCCATCGGCTTCCATCCCTACTTCCAGCTCACCGACTCGCCGCCCATGGAGCGCAACTTCATCTGTCTCGAGCCCATGGCGGCCGTCACCAACGCGCTCAACCTGGCGCAGCGCAGGCAGTACCGCGAGTTGCAGACGATTCCGCCGGGGGGCACGCGGCAAGAGAGCTTCTGGGTGAAGCCGAGTGGCTTCACCGCGGTGCGCTGACCGGCGACCCTCGCAGAATCACCTCCGTTGCTGGTAGCCCTGCGGCGCAACCTGGGCGCACGCGACGACCAGACCACGGCGTTCCCTCCGCACCGCCGGTGATCCAGAAGTCAGTGGAAGCACTCGGCTTCAAGGTCTCGGACATCAAGCTGCTGCTCGGCAGCCACGCGCACGGCGACCACATGGAAGGCGACGCGGCCGTGAAGGCGCTGAGCGGCGCGCAGGTGGTGGCCATGACGGAAGACGTGCCGGCGCTCGAACGGATGCGTCCGGGCGGGAAGCCGCATCCCATCGACCGCGGGTGCACGACGTGGACGTTGAAGGTGACCGACGGCGGACGAGTGCTGGACGTGGTGATCGTAGGTAGCCTGGGCGTGAACCCCGGCTTTCAGCTGGTGAACAACGCCGACTTGCCGGGCATCGCCGACGAGTTCCGGCGCGCCTTCAAGGCCTCGCGCGCGCTGCCGTGCGACGTGCCGCTGGCCTCGCACCCGGCCATGTTCGAATCGGTGCTGGCCGCGCAGACCAAGCTGGTGGGGAAGATTAGGGCAGCCGTTCCGCGTCAGGCGCGGTCGCGTGCGGGCTGCAGTGCGTGAACTCTCACGACACGATGCGTGATGGCGGCAAGAGTGGGCGTGCCACAGCAGCCCATCACGCGACCGAGCTCGGTCTGCAACAGCTCCACCACCGACTGTACGCCATCGGCGCCGTAGGCGGCCAGACCCCACATCACCGGCCGCGCCACGAGCACCGCGCGCGCGCCTGCCGCCAGCGCTTTCATGACGTCGCTGCCGCGCCGGATGCCGCCGTCGAGTAGCACCGGTACCTGCGGGCCCACGGCGGCGACGATGGGCGCCACCGCGTCGAGCGGCGCGGGTTGTGCGGGTGGCACGGCCCGTCCATAGTTCGACACCACGAGGCCCTGTGCGCCGTGGGTTACGGCGGTGGTCGCGTCGAGAGGGGTCATCACGCCCTTGACCAGCACCGGCACCGACACGGCGCCGCGCAGGGCGTCCACGGCGGCCCAGTCGATGCGCCCTGACCGTCGAGCGCCAGCCACGGGAGTGCCGACGGTGACGAGGATGGCTGCGCAGCCGGCCCGCTCCGCGTCGTGTGCCTGCGATCGGATCGTCGCCGCACCGTCCTCGGCGAACACCTGGAAGAGGAGCGGCGTCGTGGCCTGCGCCGCCATCGCCTGCACACTGTGCGACGACCGGCTGCTCACGACGATGGCCGCCTGCGCGGCCGACGCGCCGCGCACCGTGGCCAACTCGCCGTCTGGATGGAAGCGGCGCTGGTCGCTGACGGGCCCAACGACAATCGGCGCGAAGAGCGGCACCCCGGCGAACTCGAGCGACAGGTTCAGATCGAGGCAGTTGACCATCATCCGCGGCCGGAACGTGATGCGCTCGAACGCCGCCCGCTCGCCGCCAGACATCAGACGGAAGAGCCCGGCCGGCAGCAGTCGCTCCGCCTCGGCTTCGAACTCCGGCACGTTGACCAGTTCAGCGCGCGGTGCCACGCGTGCCAGCCACTCGCGTCGTGTTTGCTGTGCCATGGCTAGAGGAACCTCGTGCGCACAGCCGTGCGGTCGAGGTCGGCCAGCGATCGCCGCCCGGCTGCGGCCATCGCGGCCACGAGCTCGGCCTGGATCATCTCGATCACACGCTGCACCCCCGGCGGCCCGAAGGCCCCGAGTCCCCACCGGGTCGCCCGGCCCAGGCACACGGCGCTTGCGCCCAGGGCCAGTGCCTTCATCACGTCGGCGCCGCGCCGGAATCCGCTGTCGACCAGGACGGGCACGCGTCCGCCAACCGCGTCCACGATCTCGGGCAGCACTTCGAGTGTGGATGGCCCGTAGTCGAGCGACCGCCCACCGTGATTCGACACGATGATGCCCTGCGCGCCGTGCTCGAGGCAGAGCCGCGCGTCTTCGGCCGTGAGGATGCCCTTCACGAGCAGGGGCCCCGCGATGAACGGGCGAATCTGTTCCAGATACTGCCACTCGTACCACAAGCGGGTCTCGGGGACGCGATACGGATTGCGCGGCCCGCCTGTAGCCGGTCGCGCCGGGGGCGTGCGGGGGCTGCCGCCCAGGTTGCGCAGGTGCTGCGTGCGCTCGTAGAAGGTCGCCTGCTGGTCCACGGTGACGACGATGGCCTGACAGCCAGCGCCCTGCACGCGGTCGAGCATGGCGCGGCTCTCGTCGAGGCTGCGCCGCGGGTAGAACTGGAACCAGGCCGGGCCGCTGGACGACGTGGCGATCTTCTCGGCCGGCTGACTGGAGTTGTTGCTGATGATGAAGGGCGTCATGGTGGTGGTGGCCGCCTGGTGCATGCCCACTTCGCCCTCTGGGTGCAGTGCCACCTGCAGCGCCGTCGGCGCCACGAAGAGCGGGTAGTCGAGGCTCAGCCCGAGCACGGTGGTGCGGGTGTCAACGGTCGCGGGGGCGATCGGCGTGCCCGGCACGACATCCACCCAGTCGAACGCGTCGCGATTGCGCCGGATGGTGAACTCCGAATCGGCGCCGTGCGCGGTGTAGTCGTAGACCGTCTGCG
>Ga0105046_10009707_pt1 | contig 15016 bp, 14 predicted proteins | sample MAT03_FD_78385 | JGI IMG/M metagenome (GOLD analysis project Ga0105046, IMG submission 78385) | Freshwater microbial communities from Lake Fryxell liftoff mats and glacier meltwater in Antarctica - MAT-03 (megahit assembly) | ecosystem: Environmental > Aquatic > Freshwater > Ice > Liftoff... | reverse complement strand
CGACTTCATCCGCTTTGGCGTACCCAGCGTGATGCAATTCCTCAATGACGAGCCCATCGACGTGCGCCGCTAACCATTGGTTAAGCGGCTCGCAGGTTCCGCTTTACTGGATCAGCCACGCGCTGAGGGTTTATAAAGACTCGTCAAGCGCGCAATCAACATCGCAACAAACAGCACGCCCACCCACTGTTGCAGCATCGCCAGCGCTCGCGCGGCCGGGCTCACCGGGGTGATTTCGCCGTAACCGGTGGAAGTTAAGGTCGTCATCGAGAAATAAACCAGGTCCGCGAAACTCACATAGTTCTTCGGGTTATTGGAGCTGTTGATAAAGATTGCTTGCGGATCAAACATCACGACCAGCGCATATGCAGTCGCCCACAGCAGCGCGAGCAACACGTACACGCTCGCGAGCGCAAACAACTCGTCTAGCGTAATGACATCGTCGCTCAGCACATAGCTCATCAGCGCAACAACCGCGTACAAATGAAACACCAGCTGTGCGCAGCGCATGGCCAATTCGAGCGCATGGGTGGAGACAAAAAGCATCGTCGCCTGCAGGAGCACCAGCGGAATGGCCAATATCCAGCCGCTATGCCAAAGGAGCGCTTGCTTGCGCAGGAGTCGCCCGATCAGCAGCACCGCAACAATGTCCATAAAGTGCGCGGCGTTGCGCAGATCGCGCGCCTCATCGGTGAATGGGTAGAGCATCAGGCTAAGACCCAGCGTCAGCATCATCAAAAACGACGGTTGCCGCCACCAGGCCTGACGCAGGATTTCTAAAGGAAGGGTCATGTATTTAGTGTCCTCGACGAAGGTGCAGTCTGACGAATTCGAGGCTGAACGTGCAGCGTGGAGTTTTGCGCGTCTGCAGAGCGGGCGGGGCGATAGGCCGCTATCGGAACTTCGCCGTCAGGAAACTAATTCGCTTATATTTCAATAACCTATGGCGAACTTTTGGCTGTGGGGCACTATACGGCTGATTTTCTCCAGCCTTTTCCGATGGAAAACTGACCGTGTGCTTGATCACCTTTGCTTGGCAAACCCATCCCGCCCTGATTCTGAAGCTCGCCGCAAACCGCGATGAGTTTCACCTTAGGCCCAGCGCTGCGCTGGCGCGCTGGGTGGATGCGCCCAGCATCACTGCCGGGCGCGACTTGCAGGGCAGCGGAACCTTCGCCGGCATGGCCAGCGGCGGCCGCTTTGCCGCGGTCACTAACGTGCGTGAATCCCACGCTTCAGTTGCGCAGGACGCACCCTCGCGCGGCCATCTGGTCCGCGATTTCCTGCTAAGCCAGCTCGATCCGCTCGCCTTCGCCACGAGCGTTGCGCGGGATCGATACGCCGGATTCAATCTGCTGGTGGGCACACGCGAGCAAATGGTGTGGCTGAGCAACCGCAGCCAAGCGCAAGCGCAGGTGCTCGAACCCGGCATTTATGGCTTGAGCAACGCTGGGCTCAACACGCCGTGGCCGAAGGTCAAAAATGCGATCAGCGCGATGCGCTCCGTGTGCGCTGGCGCGAGCGATGATGAGCTATGGGACATGTTAGGTAATCAGCAGATTGCCGCCGATCCAGAATTGCCCACAACCGGCGTGTCGATCGCCTGGGAGCGGCAGCTTTCAGCCAGCTTTATCCACGGCCACGACTACGGCACCCGCGCCAGCACCGTGATCGATTTGGCGCGCAATCACTTCATCGTCCGCGAACGCAGCTTCGGCCCACTGGGCGCAGCACGCGGGGAAGTCGTTATGCGCGAAGAAGGCTGAACGCTCTACCCAGGATCATTGCCCGCATCGGCGTGCGCCGCTAAACATACGTATGCAGTCACGCCAAAAGGCGCGCAAACCGCCCGCTTTCAAGCCTGCTGAACGCCACCCGCGGACTAGACTTATGCGCATCAGCGGGCCAGATTTTTGGCGCGCTTGACTCGCCTTTGGCGCGGAGAAAATCATGCAGCTTGCAACGCTCGATGTCGCGATCGTTATCGTTTATCTGATCGGAATTTTCGCGCTGGCACAGTTTGTTTCGCGCGAAAAAAGCGGGCATGTAAAAGACGCTCAAGATTACTTTCTGGCCAGCAAATCGCTGCCGTGGTGGGCCGTTGGCGCCTCATTGATTGCAGCCAACATTTCGGCTGAACAAATCATCGGCATGTCTGGATCAGGCTATGCCATCGGGCTCGCAATCGCCTCGTATGAGTGGATGGCGGCGGCCACCCTGCTGATCGTCGGCAAGTTCTTTTTGCCGATTTTCTTGCGCAACGGCATTTACACGATGCCGCAGTTTCTAGAAGCGCGCTATGGCAGCAAAATCCGCACGCTGATGGCGGTGTTTTGGCTCGGTTTGTACATCTTCGTTAACCTCACCTCGATCTTATGGCTAGGCTCGCTTGCAGTTGCGCAGGTCACTGGCATGAATCAACTTTTAGCGCTGATTTTGCTCGGTGCCTATGCGCTGGTTTACCAGCTCTACGGCGGCCTCAAAGCCGTTGCGCTGACTGACATCGTGCAAGTCTCGCTGCTGATGCTGGGTGGCCTGCTAGTCACCGGATTAACCCTGAATCAGCTCGGCGACGGCGCCGGGATATTTGCTGGTTTCAACCGCTTGTGGACCGAACGCCCGGAGCATTTCCAGATGATCCTCTCGGCGGATAGCCCGTTTTACAAAGACCTGCCCGGCTTGAGCGTGCTATTAGGTGGGATGTGGATCATGAACATCAGCTACTGGGGTTTTAATCAGTACATTATCCAGCGCGCGCTGGCGGCAAAAGATCTCGCAGAAGCACAAAAAGGCATTGTGTTTGCCGCGTTTTTAAAAATTCTGATGCCGCTGATTGTGGTGCTGCCCGGCATCGCGGCGGTGCTTTTGGCGCCCGGTTTGCCCAAGGCCGATCAAGCCTATCCAGCAATGATGGCGCTGTTGCCCACCGGCATCCTCGGGCTGGTGTTTGCTGCGCTGATTGCTGCTGTCGTGGCCTCGCTCGCGTCAAAAATTAACTCGATTGCGACGATTTTCACGCTGGATTTTTACGCGAAATCGAACATCGCGCATGACCAGGCGCACTTGGTCAAAGTGGGACGGATCGCGGCGGCAGTAGCCATTACGCTGGGCATCGCCACCGCCAAGCCGCTGCTCGGCAGCTTCGACCAGGCATTCCAATACATCCAGGAATACACCGGCTTTTTTACGCCAGGGATCGTGGTCATTTTTGTACTCGGGTTGTTCTGGAAACGCGCCAACGAGCCCGGAGCATTAGCCGCCGCCATTGGCTCTTTTGGGCTGTCGATCGTGCTCAAGCTCGGCTGGCCTAGTCTGCCGTTTATGGACCGCGTGGGCCTGGTGTTTTTGCTCGCGCTGGGGCTGGCGGTGGCCACGTCGCTGCTCACGCGCAGCGCCACTGCGAGTGATTTGATCCGCACCGACGACGTGAGCTTCGCCACCCCGCCACGATTCAACATCGCAGCAGTGGGCATTGTTGCCATTCTGATCGCGCTGTACGCGACGTTTTGGTGATCAAGCGACCCGCGACTTGCTTTAAACCTGCCAATCTTCTTTGAGCATGCCAAACATCAGCGCATCTTGGTAGTTACCGTCGATACGATAGCGTTGGCGCAGCAGGCCTTCGCGTTGAAATCCGAGAGCTTCTAGCAGGCGGATGGAGCGGATATGGCGTGGATCGGTGTCGGCTTCGATGCGGTTCAGGTCTAGCGCATCAAATGCCACACTCACCAGCGCATGGACGGCTTCGCGGGCGTATCCCTGGCCTAGGCATCTGGTTGCCAGAACGTAGCTTAAGGTAGCGCTTAGATGCTGGGGATTGAGCGCGCTCAAAGCGCAGCTGCCGAGCAGCTTCCCGTCCAGGGTGATGGCCCATTGGTAGCGCGAGCCTGCTTGGTAGGCGCGCTGGGCGCTGGAAATATAGGCGTGTGCAGCGTCGAAATCGGCGAGTGGCCCGTGGCCCCAATACTTTAAGGCGTCGGCATCACTGAATACCTCCAGAAGTGCTGCAGCATCGCTGTTGTCCATTGCGCGCAGAACAACGCGCTCGGCTTCTATTTGCGGCAAATCGTCAATGGCGAAGGGGTTCATCGTTGCTCATAAATTAGGGATCGGCGAGCAGTTTGCGCGCGGCGGGATCGCTTGATAGCAGGCCGTAAATCTCGTCGTCCTGCCATTCGTCGTACAGGCGATAGCGCTCGCGCTGCAGGCCTTCGCGTTGAAACCCCAGGCGCTCGAGCAAGCGCCGTGACGCGCCGTTGCGCGGATCGATATCGGCCTCCACGCGATGCAGGTCAAGCTCTCCAAACGCATAACAAAGGGCCAGATTGACCGCTGTTGCGGCGTAGCCTTGGCGCCAATAGGGCTCATCCAAAATATAGCCGAGCGAGCAGCGCTGATTGATTTGATCAATGCCCACCAGGGTCACGGTGCCAATTAGTGCGCGATCAGCATTGCGCTCAATGCCCCACTGAAACAGCGTGCCGCTGGCAAAACCCGCGTGGATTTCATCGATATAGCTCACTGCGCGTTGGCGCTCGACAAACGGTACGTGCGACCAGTAGCGCAAGCTCACGGGGTTCGAGAAGATCCGATAAACGGCGTCGACATCGGCATCGTTGCTGTGCAGCCAGCGCAGACTCAAGCGGCTGGAAAACAAGGTAGGTAATGTCACTTGACTGTCACTAGGCTTAAGCTTCGACTCGTAACGCTATACACATTGTCAATTCCCAAGAGGACTAAAACCGTGGCAAAAACACGCGTCGTACAAATCGAGCTGTCGGAAAAGCAGTTTAGCAGCGCCACCCAACTCGCCGCCCTGAAGGGTCGCACGGTCGCGGAATTGGTCAAACGTCAGCTCAAAAAACGCATTGAGCGCTTCGAGGAAAAGCGCGCGCTTGCCGAGCCAGAATTGGCGCTACCAGTTGTGAAAAAGACCCGCGTTCGTGCAGCGTCTGCGAAGCCTGCTGCACCACTGAAGAAAGCCAGCAAAGCGCGCAGCAAAGCCACCGACGACGGCGACGATCGCTAGCGCACTGCAGTTTGCTAGCCATTGGGGGCACGCTGCACTATCGTGCGCGCCTGAATTTTTTGAAGTCAGGTAGAGCACGACGATGTTGCATGGTTGGCTAGAAAGCTTGGTAGGGGTGGTCACACGCTACCCTGAATGGGCGTTTTTCGTGATCTTTGTGGTCGCGTTTGCCGAGTCGTTGGCGGGCATTGGGCTGGTGATTCCCGGCACCATCATTTTGTTTAGCTTGGGCGCGCTGGTTGGTTTGGGCGCGCTGGATTTTTGGACCGCCGCGATCGCCTGCACGGCCGGTGGAATAGCTGGCGACTTGCTGAGCTTTTGGGCCGGACGTCGATTTCGCGAGCCGATTTTGCGCTTGTGGCCGTTTAGCAAGTATCCACAGCCGTTCAACTACTGCCAGAAGCTGTTCGAGCGACACGGCGGCAAAAGCTATTTTTTCGGGAGATTTTTCGGGCCGCTGCGCGCGTTCATGGCGCTGATTGCCGGGATGATGCAAATGCCGTGGCCGCGATTCGTGCTGCTGTGCGTGTTTGCGTGCGCGCTGTGGGCGCCGCTGTATTTGGCACCCGGCATCGCGTTTGGCACATCGCTGGAACTTGCAGGCGATGCGGCCGGGCGCCTGGTGGTGGTTATTTTGGTGATCGGCGCGCTGGGTTTGGGCCTGCGTTGGATAGCCATGAAGGGGCTGGTGCGACAGTGGCCGAAGCTGCCGGAATTTGCCCACGAGTCGATCTTCGCGGGCGCCATGCTGGTCATCGTCAGCGGCGCGGCGGCTGTTTATTTCACCCAGCATCCGTGTGAGTCGGCAAAAAGCTGCGCGAACATAGCGATCGGGGGCCTGACCAACTGGTCGTTCTAGCGTCCACACTGCCGTTTGGATTGTTGAAGTGCTAACGTCCTAAGCCATGTCCCAAGCGCATGTGCGGCTCTACCAAACCCTCGAACACCCGTGCGGGTATTTTCGTGAGCGTCATGCTGTCAACTTGGTCATCGACCCGTCGGCGAATGACCACGCCGCAATCTACGACCACGCCATCGCCAAGGGCTTTCGGCGCTCAGGGTCGCTCACCTATCGGCCCAATTGTCCGGGCTGCCGCGCGTGCCAATCGTCGCGTCTGCCGGTGGCGAGCTTCAAGCCGGATCGGGCGCAAAAGCGCGCCTGGTTTGCCAATCAGGACGTCGACACCCACCTTGCGCCCGCTGAGGTCAACGACGCGCATATCGCGCTGTTCAACCGCTACGCAAGCGCGCGGCACCCGGATGGCGGGATGGACAGCGATTCGCCCGAGGACCTCAAACGCTTTTTGATCGGCACGTGGCCGGAAACGCATATTCTGGAATTTTGGCTGAAAGATCGACTGATCGCGGCGGCCGTCACCGACATGGTGCGCGACGGCATTTCCGCGGTGTACACGTTTTTTGACCCTGATCTATCCCAGAGCCGCAGCCTCGGCACCTTCGCGATTCTCAAGCAGGTTGAACTGGCGAAACGCCTGAACCTCAAACATGTCTACCTCGGCTACTGGATCGCCGGGCACCCGAAAATGAATTACAAAACGCGTTTCAAACCGCTTGAAATACTGACCGACGGCCGCTGGCAAACGCATTCGTGAGGGTCTTGATAGCCGGTTTATTGCTGCTGCTGGCACTGCCAGCTGCGGCTCAGGTGAGCTACTACCGCATTGAGGCCAACGAGCGTGGCGTGGGCTTCGCACGCAGCGAGCGCCAGGCGCACGCTGACCGCCTGATCCGTATTGAGCAAATGCGCCTGCGCATCTCGCGAGACCAGCAGGTGCTGGATATTCGCGTTGAGGAGCGCCGCGAGGAATCACTGCTCGGCGCGCCGTTAAAGTTCTCCAGCCGCACGCAGTTTTCCGGCTACGAATCCTTTAACAGCGGGCGTCAGATCAACCCCACCACGCTTGAAGTAACCCAGACCAGCCCCGGCTTTAGTGAGACCAGGCGCATCGCAATTGGCGCGGAGGTGCTGTTTCCAGAGGCGATCGAACGGCGCCTGCTGGAAACTGGGTTTGTCACTGGCGCTGAGCTTGAGGTGCGCACCCTGCTGCCGGACACGCTACAACCCGCAACGCAGCGCTTTCGAGTGCTAGGCCCTACCACCCAAAACGGCCAAAGCGCCTTTCGGGTGAGCTCCAAAGTGCTGATCAACGACGCCCAGGTGCTCGAGGACAGCGAGCTAATTTATTCGGCAAAAGGCGAGCTGCTCGAGCAATCCTTGCAGCTGTTGGGCGCACGCTTGACGCTTAGGCTAACTAACAAAGCAAACGCGCAGGCGGCGCTCGCCGAAGGCGCTTGGAATATTCTGGACACCGCGGTCATTGCCTCGCCGCTTGCGCTGCCGGAGTCTGAGCGCGACTGGCCGCGCAAGATCGTGCTGGCCAGCGCGACGGCGGGCTTCAATCCCGCACTTTCAAGTGCCGAACAGCGCGTGCGCATGCTGACCCCGCGCACGCTCGAATTTACCGTGGGCGCGCTGCCGCTTAAGCGCGAAGCAGCCCCGCAGCGCCGGCATTTGCAGGCCAACGCGTGGATCCAAAGCGACGACCCACGCCTGCGCGCGTTGGCCGAGAAAGCCGTGCGCGACGTGGATGCCGATCCGCTCGCGCGGATGCAGGCACTCGAGCGCTTTGTCGCTGTGTATATCGAACGAAAAGATCTCAGCCAGGGCTATGCGAGCGCGTTGGAAGCGGCGCGCACGCGGCGCGGGGATTGCACTGAACACGCGCTGTTATTGGCGGCACTTGGGCGCGCGCTTGGCATTCCCACGCGCATCGCCGCTGGGCTTGCCTATGCGCAATCCTTCGCGGGTCGCGAAACGGTGTTTGTGCCGCACGCGTGGACACAAGCGTATGTCGCGGGCGCCTGGCGTTCGTTTGATGCAGCACTCGGGCGTTTTGATACGCGTCGGGTAGGATTGAGTTTTGGCAATGGCGAGCCGTGGGATTTTGCCGGTGCATTGAACGCGCGCGGCACGGTCGAGATTAAACAGATCACCACCACCAAGGTCACAGCGCTTGAAAGCCGTTAACGCCATCGCCAGCTGTCTTCTCGCGTGCGCATGGACCAGCGCGGGCTTCGGCCTCACCGACAACGAGCTAAAACGCGCGCCATTTGGCCCTGCGCTATTTGCGGGCACGCTCGCCGATGAGGAGCTCAGCGAAGTCAGCGGGATTGCGCCTTCGCAGCGGCGCGATGACGCTTTTTTCGCGGTCAACGATGGCGGCAATGCGGCCAAGCTATATGCGTTTCGACAGGACGGCGCCGCGCTTGGATCGCTCGAAATCGATGGTGCGGTGAATAACGATTGGGAAGATCTGGCGTCGTTCCAACTAGACGGCAAGCCTTATCTGCTGATCGGCGATACCGGCGACAACGCCGGCCAGCGCCAGCGCATCACGCTATACGTGGTCGCCGAGCCGCGTTTTGCCGGTAGCGGCGCGCTCAAAGGCGGCCCCTTGAAGCCAGCGTGGACCATTAACTTGCGCTTTCCCGATGCGCCACATGATTGCGAAGCCATCAGCGTCGACGCACCGGGTAAGCAAATTTTTCTGCTCAGCAAGCGCGAGATTCCGGCCAAGCTGTATTCAATACCGTTAAAACCGGGCGCGGCATTGCAGGTTGCCAAGTTCGTCGCCTTAATCAAATTGCCGCAGCCGACCGCGCAAGACCTCAAGGTGCTGCCGGAGATCAACCGCTTTCGCTCGCAGCCAACGTCACTGGCACTCAGCTCAGACGGCTTGCAAGCGCTGGTGCTGACCTATCGCAACGCCTACGTGTTCACCCGCGTACCGCCACAAACTTGGGCACGCGCGTTCACGCAGGCGCCCCAGGTTATTTACTTGCCGCCGTTACCGCAGGCCGAAGCGGCGACATTCAATCGCCAGGGAAGCTCGCTGTTTATCACCTCAGAAATTCGCCCAACCCCGCTGATTCGTCTCGATCGGCTGAAGTAGGCAAGCTACAACAATCCGCGCTGCGCGAACGAAGTGGGCGTGCCGTTGCCGACGATAAAGTGGTCGATTAGGCGCACGTCGACCAGCGCCAGCGCATCGCGCAGGCGCATCGTTAGCTTGACGTCACTCGGCGATGGCTCGGCAATGCCTGATGGGTGGTTGTGGGCGACGGCGAGCGAAATGGCGCGATGCTTTAGCGCGAAACGCACCACTTCGCCCACGTAGACCGCCGAGCGGTCGGTGGTACCGTGAAAAAGTTCGGCATAGGCCAGCTGGCGCAGGTGCGTGTCTAATGCGACCGCAGCAAATACTTCCAGCTTGGCGCTGCGCAAGCTCAGCTCAAAAAACTGCGCCAGCGCGAGCGGGCTGGACATCTCCTCGCGGCTGTTAAGTTGCGTACCCAGCGCGCGCCGGGTCAGCTCGGTCGCGGCCTTGAGCGCTGCGTAACGGGCGGGGCCGAAGCCGCTGCGCAGACGTTTGTGGGCGCTGAGGTCGGCATCGAGCAAACTGTGCAAACTGCCGAATTCGAGCAGCGCACGGCGCGCGAGGTCGACTGCGTTTTTGCCGGGCTGGCCGCTGCCGAGCAAGATGCCAAGAAGCTCCGCATCGCTCAGTGCAGCAGCGCCCTGTGCCAGCAAGCGTTCTCGCGGACGCTCGTTGATTGGCCAATGTCGAATACTGATGTGGCGCAAGGGGGATCTTCCGGCAGCTGGGGCGCCCACCTTGGCAGCGTCGCGCGCGCTTGTCTGTCGGCATTTAGCGCAATTGTTTGTAAGCTAATCGCTTGCCTTCAACGTCGGACTGAATTGAACCTCGTGAGCGTACTGAACAATCGACGAGTGGTACTCGGCGTGAGCGGCGGAATAGCCGCTTACAAAGCGTGCGAGCTGACGCGGCGGCTGCGCGATTCGGGCGCGCTGGTGCGCGTGGTGATGACGCCTGCGGCCACGCAATTTGTCGGCGCGCTGACCTTTCAAGCGCTCAGCGGGGAACCCGTGGGTGTGAGCCTTTTGGACCCGCTAGCGGAGGCGGCGATGGGCCATATTGAGCTGGCACGCTGGGCGGAAGTTTTAGTGGTTGCGCCCGCATCGGCAAATGTGTTGGCGCGCTTAAGCCATGGTTTAGCAGATGACCTGTTGAGCACCGTGGCGTTGGCCAGCAGCGCGCCGCTGGTGCTGGCGCCTGCGATGAATCAGCAGATGTGGGCGCACTTAAGCACGCTGGCCAACGTGGCAACGCTGCGCGCGCGCGGTGCCCATTTGCTCGGCCCGGCAAGTGGTGCGCAGGCGTGTGGCGATGTGGGTGCTGGACGCATGCTTGAGCCCGCAGAGATTATCGATGCGCTGGAGGCGTTGTTCAGCCCGCAGCTGCTAAAAGGTAAACGCGTGCTGGTCAATGCTGGGCCGACGTTAGAAGACTTGGATCCCGTGCGCTACATCGGCAATCGATCCTCAGGACAGATGGGTTTTGAGATTGCCCGCGGCGCCGCGCAGATGGGCGCGCAGGTGACCTTGGTTAGCGGCCCGGTTGATCTCAAAACACCGAGCGGCGTCCAGCGAATTGACGTGCGCTCTGCTCGTCAGATGCGCCAAGCGATGCTCGACGCTTTGCCCGGTCACGATTTGATTGTCGCGGTCGCCGCGATTGCCGACTACGCGCCGCTGGCGTCTTCGTCGACCAAATTAAAGCGCAGCGCCGCCAATCTGCAGCTTGAGCTAGTCCCTAATCCAGATATTCTGGCGGAATTGGCGACCGTGCCGGGGCGCGGCTATTTGGTCGGCTTCGCGGCCGAAACCAATGATCTGGAAGCAAACGCCCGCGCCAAACTCAAGCGCAAAGGCGTCGATGCGATCGCGGCCAACTGGATCGGGCGTCCAGGTTTGGGCATCGACTGCGCTGAAAATGCGCTGACGCTGATCGACTTAAACGGCAGCGTAGATTTCCCAGCGCAAGGCAAAGCAGCACTGGCGCGCGCGCTGCTAACTGAACTTGCCGGGCGCCTACCCAAATGAAGATTCAACTGAAGATTCTCGATCCGCGCCTAGGCCATGAATTTCCACTGCCCACGCCTGCGACCGAAGGTTCCGCGGGCGTTGATCTGCGCGCGATGCTTGATGAGCCGCGCGTGCTCGAGCCAGGTGACTGCGAACTGCTCCCAACGGGTATTTCGATCTGGCTGCAAGACCCCTCAATCGCCGCGCTGATCGTGCCGCGCTCGGGGCTTGGACACAAACACGGCATCATTTTGGGTAACGCCGTGGGCCTAATCGATTCGGACTATCAGGGGCCGCTGATGGTGAGCTGCTGGAACCGCAGCGCCAAGCCCTTTACCATTGCGCCCGGAGAACGCATTGCGCAACTGGTGATCGTGCCGGTAGTGCAACCAACTTGGGAGCTGACACTTGAATTTGCGCCGACTGCGCGCGCTCAAGGCGGCTTCGGACACACAGGATCCCGCTAAATGGCTACAAAGAAAAAAACGGCTCTGGCCGCGCAACTTGAGCGCGATAGCGGGGCACGGGTTTCCACCGAACGCTTAGCCCGTCTGGGGCTGCTGGTGTTCGGGGCGCTTGCGCTGGCCATTGGGGTGTGGCAGATCGGCACCAAAGTAGCCCGCGGCTATTCGGAATCGCGCGTTGACCGGCTGGCCTTGGTGCTGGAAGCGGCGGTGACGGCAAAGCTCGCGACGTTATCGAGCCCGCTGCGTGCGCTTGCCGCCGACCCGAAAGTGGCCGCCACGCTTGCAGATCCGAACCCTCGCGGAGATTCGACCGCGTTTGTGGCTAGTTTAAAAACAACGCTACCCAGTTTGGTCTCTCTGCATTTGGTCGGGCCGGATATCCAGACGCTGATGGCCAGCGAGAATCCGGGTTTTTCCTATGCGGCATTGGATCAGCTCTTTATGGCCTCCAAGGCGGCGAAAGCCTCGCCTGCGCAGATTGATTCCTCCGGGAAAGTGCCATTGCTGAATCTGGTTGAACCGATTGTTAGCAAAGACGCTGTTCTTGGTTTTATCCTGGCCAGCTTCCCGGCGTCAGAAGTCAGCGGCCTAGCGTCTGCGTTGAGCTTGGGTTCGGGCTTTTTGGAGCTCAAACAGTCCGGCTTGAGCTTGGGCCAAGTGGGTGATGTCTCACTGCTTGGGGCTGCTAACGAGAACGTCAAAGCGATCGACAACACGCGCTTTAGCATCGCGAAATCAGGCGGTGTGAGCCAGTTTGGTGAGGTAGAAGGCTGGACCACATCGATCGCGCTGGTGCTGTTAGGCGGGCTCGGCTTGCTCGCGGGCTTGTTCTGGTCATCGATCAGAGCTTGGCGCCAAGCGCGCCTGGAAGGCGCTCAAGCCGCAACGGCCGCTACCGACAAACCTGCGCGGCTAATCACGCCTGCGCTGCGCCTCGATAATGTCGCGGACGATAGCAACGCTGACACCCAGGAAACCGCGCCTCTGAAGCCACCAGAAACGCGCGGACACGAGGTTGATCGATCCATTTTCCGTGCCTACGACATTCGCGGCGTGCTCGACAAAACCCTTGATACGCGTGTGGCCAAGCTGATCGGCCAAGCGGTTGGGTCCGAGGCCGTCGAACGCGGCGTGACGCAAATTGTGGTGGGTCGCGACGGCCGGCTCTCCGGCCCGTCGCTGCAAGAAGCGCTGATGGACGGACTTAAATCAACCGGTTTGAGCGTGATCGATATCGGCATGGTGCCAACGCCCGTCGTTTATTTCGCGTGCTATCAATTCAACACCGGCTCGGGTATTTCCGTCACCGGCAGCCACAATCCGCCCGATTACAACGGCTTCAAAATCGTGCTTGGCGGGGAGACGCTCGCGGACGAGGCGATCCAGAAACTATGGCAGCGCATTCGCGATGGCCGCTTTAAAACCGGCAACGGCAACATCCGTGAGCAGACGGGCATCCTGGATGACTACGTTGAGCGGATCGCCCAGGACGTGCAAATCGAGGAGCCGCTCAAAGTGGTGGTGGACTGCGGCAACGGCGTGGCGGGTGTTGTGGGACCGCGCGTGCTCGAGGCGATCGGCTGTCAAGTCCAGTCGATTTATGCGGAGGTGGATGGCAACTTCCCGAATCACCATCCCGATCCATCGGATCCTAAAAATCTCGTAGATTTAATCGCCTTGGTCAAGTCAACAGGCGCTGATATTGGGCTTGCTTTCGACGGCGACGGCGATCGTTTGGGCGTGGTCACCGCGGACGGGCGGATGATTTATCCGGATCGGGTGCTGATGCTTTTTGCGCAGGACGTGCTTTCGCGCAACCCCGGCGCAGCGATCATTTTCGACGTCAAATGCACCGGGCATTTGTCCTCGGTGATTTTGGGCTCAGGCGGCTCGCCGATCATGTGGAAAACCGGGCATTCGCTAATCAAAGCGAAAATGCGCGATACGATGGCCGAACTCGCCGGTGAGATGAGCGGACACTTTTTCTTCAAAGAGCGCTGGTACGGCTTTGATGACGGCATCTATGCCGCCGCGCGCCTGATGGAAATTCTTGCCTCGCAGGGCCGATCGCCTGTGGAGGTGTTCGATGAGCTGCCGAATTCGGTGTCAACGCCTGAGCTTAAAATCGAGATGGAAGAAGGCGAGCATTACGCCTTCATCGATCAGTTTCGGGTCAGCGCGCGCTTCGATGGCGCGCGCATTACCACCATCGACGGCATCCGCGCGGACTACGAGGACGGCTGGGGCCTGGTGCGCGCGTCGAACACAACGCCGGTGCTGGTACTGCGCTTTGATGCTGACAACGAACGCGCGCTAGAACGCATCAAAAACGAGTTCCGCCGCCAGATATTGCAAACACGATCCGATTTGATCCTGCCGTTCTAAGCGGCAAATGATGGGTTCAAGCCGCATGCGATTGCCGCTGATGTCCACGCCCGCGCGCCCGAACCATGCGCGCGATCGATGGATTTTGCTGCTGCTGGCGCTGATCATTTTGGGCACCGGCTTCGGTCTGCGCGATCCGTGGCCGTCGGACGAGCCGCGTTTTGCGCTGGTCGCCAAGCTGATGGTCGAAACCGGTGAGTGGATCATTCCGCATCGCGGCCACGAAATTTACGGCGACAAGCCGCCGTTTCTGTTTTGGCTGCAAGGCGGCCTGTATTGGCTTTTAGGTTCGCTGCGCATTGCGTTTTTGCTGCCATCGCTGTTGTCCGGCCTGCTGGTCATTGCACTGGTTTACGATCTTGCCAGGCGTCTGTGGTGCCACCAAACCGCACTGCTCAGCGCGGGCATGCTGCTGATCTCGATCCAGTTTGCATTCCAAATGCGCGCCGCCCAAATCGACGCGCTGCTCCTCGGGATCATGACCTTCGCGGCTTACGGGCTGTTGCGTCACCTGCTGCTAGGGCCCGCCTGGGGTTGGTATTGGGCGGCATGGTTTGCAGCGGGAATTGGGGCAATTACCAAAGGCGTCGGCCCGCTGGTGCTGCTGCTGCTGGTGCCGTATGGCATTGCGCGCTGGCGCACGCGCGGGCCGCTGTATCGCGGCGCGGCAAGCAATTGGCGCTGGTGGGTGGGGCCGCTGTTTTTGATCGCCGCCGCTGGCATTTGGCTGGGACCGCTGAGCTACTCGGTGCTCGTTGAGCACGACCCGGCCAAACTCGCCTACGTGCATGAGATTTTTTACGTGCAAACCGCGCGGCGCTATGTCGATCCGACCGGCCATTTCGAGCCCTGGTATTACTTAATCGGAGTGGCCACAATGATCTGGATGCCGCTCACGCTAGCCCTGCCGTGGGCGCTCGGGGCACTCAAAACACGCTTCGCGCGCTTTGATCCGCGCGTATGCATCCCGCTGGTTTGGATCGGCATGATGTTTGTGTTTTTCTCAATCAGCCCCGGCAAACGCGACGTCTACATCCTGCCCGCGCTGCCGATGTTTGCACTCGCGCTAGCGCCGCTGCTGCCGGGCATCGTGCGCCAGCGGGGCTTTCAACTGCTGTGTTTTGCAGTGGCGTTGACGATCGCCGCACTGCTGGTCCTCGCTGCGCT